>Ga0206937_10048_pt2 | contig 23844 bp, 24 predicted proteins | sample Alteio_BWOrgHeat_11_FD_152923 | JGI IMG/M metagenome (GOLD analysis project Ga0206937, IMG submission 152923) | Enriched cells from forest soil in Barre Woods Harvard Forest LTER site, Petersham, Massachusetts, United States -... | ecosystem: Environmental > Terrestrial > Soil > Temperate forest >... | reverse complement strand
TGCGACTGGCGCTCTTCCGAATGCCTCTTGCCGCCTTCTTCGGTTATTTCTGTTTCCGGTAGGCCGACGGGTTGATGGGTTTGCCGGCGAATTCACCGGTTTTCAAACGGCGATTGAAATCCGCCAAATCCTCCGCCATGATGTATCTCCGATTGGCGATCAGGTGCGTCTTGAGCATGCCTTTGCGCTGCATGCGCCAGACCGTGACCGGCGATAGGCCCGTGATTTCGCAAAAGCGATCCAGGGCCATGGGAGGGAGGTACGCGACGGGCAAGCCCGCCGCGATGGTATTACATGAATTGTCGTGCATACCTTGTTTTTTGAAGGGAATGTCACATGTCACATGTATGCCCTTCATTTACTCTGTATGACCACCCATTTGAAACGCCGGAAACGCGCCAAGGCCGTGTCAACTCGCCGCCTCGAAGTTCGGGACATTGCTGGCGAGCTCGGACTGTCAACTAGACAACTCGCCCGTCTTGCCAGAAAGGGAGTTCCAGGTGTGACGAGGTCCGCCAATGGATATCATTTCGACTGGATCGATTGTCCCGAATTGCGGGAATGGATCGAATCGCGCAAGAAAACCAGAAAGGGCAATCGGAAGCAAAAGCCTGTGCGGAAAACGGGACTGAGCGCAGTGCAACTGTTCACCCGCGCTGCGGTCAAAATGGAAAGGATAGGGGAGAATTATTTACGGAACGCGCTCGATGCAGCATCCGAATCGAAACTACACGAGCTTAAGATGGTTGCCCGGCGGTTGGAAAATTTCTGCAAGCGCGCTCAGGCTTGGATTTCGCAACAGTTGCAGGGCCGGTGACAGACGAGTTTACAAACGGCATCACGCGCAAGCGCCTTCGTCGTCCTCAGATGCAGTGGGCGAACAAGCCTCGGGCGATCCTTCTGGAGTTTTTCGCCTTCCGTCGCGAGTGGCGGGAGGGTAAGCAGTTCCACCAGGCAACACCCATGACCCCGGAAGAGAAAGCCCGCCAGAAGATCGACGCGATGCTCACCGCGTCGGGCTGGGTCGTGCAGGCCAAAGACAAGCTCAACCTCTCCGCATCTCGTGGCGTCGCCGTCTGCGAACTCTCCTTCAAGACCGGCGAACCCGACTACACGCTTTTCGTGGACGGCAAGGCTATCGGCACCGTGGAGGCCAAGCCGGAAGGCGACACCCTCACGGGCGTGGAGGAGCAGTCGGCCAAGTATGTCACTGGCGTCCCCTTTGGCGTCGCTGCGTGGAAATCGCCGCTCCCCTTCTGCTACGAAAGCACGGGCGCGGAAACCTACTTCACAAATCGCCTCGACCCCGACCCGCGCAGCCGCCGCGTTTTCTCGTTCCATCGTCCAGAAACTTTGCCTGCGTGGGTTCAGCAAGAAAAATCCGCAGCCCAGCGGCTCCGCGAGCTTCCCCCGCTACCCACCGCCAACCTCTGGCCCGCGCAGGTTCAGGCGATCACGAATCTGGAGAAATCGTTCGCCACCGGTCGCCCGCGCGCGCTCATTCAAATGGCCACCGGTTCAGGCAAAACATACACCGCCGTCAATTTCATCTATCGCCTCGTGAAATACGCCGGGGCGAAGCGCGTCCTTTTCCTCGTGGACCGCGGCAATCTCGGGCGGCAGACGCTCAAGGAGTTCCAGCAATTCGTTTCGCCCGTAAATAACTACAAGTTCACCGAAGAATACATCGTCCAGCATCTCACCGGGAACTCCCTCGACAAATCCGCCCGCGTCGTCATCGGCACAATCCAGCGCATCTATTCCATGCTCAAAGGGGAAAAGGAGCCCCCGCCCGACCTCGACGACCTGCCCATCGAAGCCGCCGAATCCCTTTTCAAGAAACCCGTCCCCGTCGAATACAACCCCGCCTTCCCCATCGAGGAATTCGACTTCATCATCACCGATGAATGCCATCGGTCCATTTACAACCTCTGGCGGCAGGTGCTCGAATACTTCGACTGCTCCCTCATCGGCCTCACGGCCACGCCCTCGAAGCAGACCTTCGGCTTCTTCCAGCAGAACCTCGTCATGGAATACAACCATGAGAACGCCGTGGCCGACGGCGTGAACGTGGGTTGCGACATCTACCGCATCAACACCAGGATCACGCAGGGCGGCTCGGAAGTGGAAGCCGGTTTCCACGTGGACAAACGCGACCGCCAGACGCGCAAGGTCCGCTGGGAACAGCTCGACGAGGTGCTGACCTACGATGCGGCCGATCTCGACCGCGATGTGGTGGCCCCGGACCAGATTCGCACCGTGCTCACGACGTTCCGCGACAAGGTCTTCACCGAAATGTTTCCCGGCCGCGCCGATTTGCCCAAGACTCTCATCTTCGCCAAGGATGATTCCCATGCAGACGACATCGTGCGCATCTGCCGCGATGTCTTTGGCAAGGGCAACGACTTTTGCCAGAAAATCACCTATCGCACCGGCTTTGTCCGCATCGTGGAAAAGAAGCAGCAGCCGGATGGAACTGAAGTCGAAGTCATCATTTGGAAGCGCGCGTCCAACTTGTCACCCGAGGAAATCCTCAGCGCCTTTCGCAACAGCTATTTTCCACGCATCGCCGTCACCGTGGACATGATCGCCACGGGCACGGACATTAAGCCGCTGGAAATCGTCTTCTTCATGCGCACCGTTGCGTCCAAGAATTTCTTCGACCAGATGAAGGGGCGCGGCGTGCGTGTGGTTTCCGAAACGGAGATGGAAAATGTGAATCCCGGTGTGAAGCGGAAAACACACTTCATGATCGTAGACGCCACGGGCGTATGCGAACGCGTAAAGACCGAAACACGCCCACTGGAAAAGAAGCCCACGATCAGCTTTGAAAAATTGCTTGATGCCGCCGCGCTCGGCACTACTGAAGTTGCCGCCGTCGAATCGCTCGCTGGTCGCCTCATCCGACTGGAACGCCGATTCGACGCCGAGGTAGAGGCCGAAGTTGTGCAGACCGCGAAAGGTCAGACCCTCTCGCAGATTTCCAAAGGCATGTTGAATGCGATCGACCCGGACGCCATTCAGGCCCAAGCGAAGCAGGGCAAAGGCGAGCATCATCAGCCGACCGAGACAGAGATTCGTGAAGTCCGCGACACTCGCATCAAGGAAGCCCTCGCGCCGCTGGCTGCAAATCCCGACCTCCGCAATCTGCTCAAGAAAATCCAAAAAGCCGCCGACCAAACCATCGACATCATTTCCCGCGACAAGCTGATCTACGCTGGCCCGGCGCAGACGAGCACTCAAAGCGGCGGCCAGCTCGCCACGTCATTCCGCGAATACATCGAACAGCACAAAGCTGAAATCACTGCGTTGCAAATCCTTTACAGCCGCCCTTACAAACAGCGCCTCACCGAGCCAATGCTGAAGGAACTGGAAAAGAAACTCCGCGACAATCACGCCGCGTGGACCGAGGACCGCCTCTGGGACGCCTTCGCCGTCACCGCACCCAGCAAGGTCAAAGGTCGCTCGCAGGCCGGACGCTTTGCCGATCTCGTCGCCCTCGTCCGCTTCGCGCTGGAACAACAGCCCGTGCTCGAGCCTTTCGCCGAATCCGTCACCGCACGCTTCAACGAATGGCTCATGGACAAGGCCAAGGCTGGCGTGAAGTTCAGCGCCGACCAACTCGCCTGGCTCCACCTCATCCGCGAGCACATCGCCACCAGCCTGAGCATCGAGCCAGACGATTTCGATTACGCCCCATTCAGCCAGCGAGGCGGCCTGGGTAAAGCGCATCAACTCTTCGGCGAGCAACTGCCCGAGCTGCTCGACGAGCTCAACACGGTGCTCGCGGCTTGACGTTCGGTGGATGTAGATACAGTATGTAGCTATGACGACCGCAAAAATCTTCCAGCATGGCGGCAGCCAGGCTGTCCGCCTGCCGAGGGCCTTCCGCTTCGAAGGCACCGAGGTCCTGATCGAAAAGCATGGCGACGAGGTGGTGCTCAAGCCAGTGCCAGCATCAAAGTTTCGGTCATTCACCGAAATCGCTCGCTACCTCGCGGAAAAATTTCCCGAGGGCGGCGACTTTCCCGAACCGCCGCCCCGCCCTGCCAAGCACGAGCGTCCCATCCTTGAGTTTTGATCCTGCCGCTCCGTGACGCCATCGTATCTCCTCGATTCCAGCGCGTGCATCCCGGTATTGCGCAACAAAGCCGGGCTGGAAAAACTGCCCGATCCCGGCCTGACCGGCATTCCCGTCATCGTCGCCGCTGAGCTCTGGACTGGAGTGAAGAAAAACCTCAAGACGCATCCCCACCAGGTCGCGCGTCTCGAAGCCTTTCTCAGTCTCTTCTGGCTCGCCGACTTCACCCTCGATGCCGCCATGCACTATGCCGACATCCGTGCCGCTCTGGAGGCGACCGGCAAGACCATCGGCCCACTTGATCTGCTCATCGCCGCCCAGGCTCGCAGCCTCGGAGCTACCCTCGTTACCACCAATTCCGGCGAATTCAAACGCGTCAAGGGCCTGAAAGTCCTCGCATGGAAATGAGAACCCCTCCGAGGCGGCGGCGTACGGGACAAGAGGTGGCAGGCAAATGGGCGAGCCGCGATCCTGACTCGCTGCTTGCGGCCATCGCACCTCTCGCCGGCCAAGTCGCCGCGATCCAGGATCAGTTGCGCGCGCTCGGCCGGTTTGCCAACGACCGCGAGCTGCTGGAATGCCAGCGTTGCGGGATCAAGGAAGATGTGACTTACGACGGGCGGCTCATCACCTGCCGCGAACCCACCCCCGGACAGGACACCGGTCTCCGCTTCGAGGCACTGGCTGGCCAAACCTTTCGCTGCCCCGCTTGCCACCAACTCGTTTATGAAACCGCTCAACGAGGTCGAGCAGAACGACGAACTCCCTCGATGACCGAGCCGCCATCCGCCAAAGCCCCAATGGGACGAAAGAAGCCAGCCTAGGGCAAGGATCCCGCGATTGCTGGAGACGCCGCCCTGAGTCACGAATCCCAAAAATCGCCGAGCCCTGAGCCGAAGCGCAGCGGAGACAGATCGCCTACAGGCGACCCCGTAGGGGAAAGCGTAGCGAATCAACCTGGATGGCCCGTCGTTCTCCTAGGCGAAATTGCCGAAGTGAAGCTCGGCAAGATGCTCGACAAAGCGAAGCATCATGCCGGACGGCGGCTGCCGTATCTCCGGAACGTCAATGTGCGGTGGGGCACCATTGAAACGGACGACCTGCTCGAAATGAATTTCGAGGAAGATCAACTCGACCGATTTGGGCTCAAGGCGAACGATGTGCTTGTTTGTGAGGGTGGAGAACCCGGACGGGCCTCCGTATGGAACGGACATCTTCCTGATCTCAAATTTCAAAAGGCACTTCATCGCGTCCGATTCAAAGTTCCATTCGACCCGCGCCTCCTCATTTATCTGCTCGAACTGCTCGCGAAGAACGGCGGCTTGGAGCGGCGTTTTACTGGCAGCACGATCAAGCACTTTACTCGCGAGGCATTCGTCCAATTGCCTGTTCCGTTTCCACCAGAAGACGAACAGCGGCGGATTGTGGCGGAGATTGAGAAGCAATTCACGCGACTGGAGGCGGGAGTGGCAGCATTGCGGCGGGTGCAGGCCAACCTCAAACGCTACCGCGCCGGCGTCCTCAAAGCCGCCGGCGAAGGCCGCCTCCTCCCCACAGAGGCCGAACTCGCAAAAAACGGAAATCGCAAAGCGACATTTGAAACTGGCGAAGCTCTGCTCGCCCGCATTCTCACCGAGCGCCGCCAAAAATGGCAGGGGCGCGGCAGATACAAAGAACCTGTCGCACCGGATACTGCGGAACTCGGCACGCTGCCGGAGGGCTGGACGTGGGCAAGTTTGGAACAAATCGCGCGGTCATCGTCCTATGGAACTTCGGCAAAGTGCAGTCCCGATAGCTCCGGCCCACCGGTGCTGCGAATTCCAAACATTGCTGGCGGACGAATTGACCTCACTGATTTGAAATTTGCAGGAACGGACGAATCAATTGAGGATGGCGATGAACTCGCACCGGGGGACTTGCTCATCATCCGCACCAACGGGAGCAAGAAACTTATCGGACGGTCAGCTGTTGTCCGAACGAAACTCTGTCGCGCCACCAGCTACGCGTCTTACCTGATTCGCTTCCGCCTTTTCGGTTCGCCAACGCTCTTTGATTGGGTGGGCGCGATCTGGGATATTTCGTTTCTTCGTGCGTGGATTGAGCAACGCGCTGCAACATCCGCAGGGCAGCACAACATCAGCATGAGCGTGTTGAGCACCATGCCGATTCCCCTCCCACCCCTCGCCGAGCAGACGCGAATCGTGGCAGAAGTGGAGCGGCGGTTGAGCGTGGTGGAGGAGTTGGAAGCGGTGGTGTCCGTCAACCTCCAGCGAGCTGCCCGAGCAGTTATCTGCACTGCTGCCCAATGCAGTCGTTCGGATACCTCTTCAAGAGGAGGCGATTGCCCAGAATCGTCTTGTGAAAACGAAGAATGCGCTCGTTGGGCTTGTTGCGCCGGACACTTCGGTCGAGAGGCTGTTCTTTGAGGTCGTTAGAGAGGAAGGGCTTGAAGAAGGGCGCTTGGTTGAAGTGCAGATTGGTAAACGCGTTGTCACCTATCAGTTGGTGAACGGATTGACCAAAGAGGAAGTCATTCAGCACAAGAACACGCATGGGTTTGCTCGTGCCCAAGCCCAGAAAATTGGAGAATGGGATGTAGTCAGTAAAAAATTCTCATTCGTGAAGTGGCTGCCCGCGCCCAACGCGCCGGTTTTCCTGAGAAGTGCGACAGGATTCCAGCCGACCAGTAGCGCAGTCGGCCACTTTCCCGGCACTGACTACCCAGTCTCGGTGAAGAGCGTTCACGACTTGGTGACGCACAATACTGCTATCCTCGGAATCTTGGGCATCGGGAAGAGCATGCTCGCGATGGAACTTGTGGAACGGATGATGGCGACTGGTGTAAAAGCCATCTGTGTAGACCTCACTAACGAGTATTCAACCAAGCTCGCAGCGTATATTGACGTTGGCAAGGAATCGGCCGTGCTCGCCGAGCTTCGGGCGATTGGCGCGGCCGGCAAGACCAAGGTCCATCAGAACGTCGAAGAAGGCGGAAGCAGAACTGAATTTGCAACCGCTGTCGGAGCAAAAATTGCCGAGTTTATGGACCCTGCCAATTTGAGTCGGTTGATAGTCTTCAATCCGACCAGTTACGAGGTTTGGCGTCAGGACAGCAAACCGTTCAGCGGAAAAGCGTCGATGGCATCGCTGAGTCCGGCTGAGATCACACACATTGTTTCGCAGGCTACACTTGAGGCAGCGACCGCTCTTGGAATCACTGACAAGGCCAGAGTCTGTCTCGTATACGAAGAAGCGCATTCGCTTGTGCCAGAATGGAACTCTGCCGTCGCTGACGGTGATAAGTCGGCGTCAAACGGGAGTGCTCGCGCAATATTGCAAGGCCGCAAATATGGATTGGGTTGCCTTTTGATCGCTCAACGGACAGCGAACGTGACCAAGACTATTCTGAACCAGTGCAACACAATATTTGCGATGCGGACATTCGACGATACGGGCAAAGATTTCTTGGCAAATTACATCGGTGCTGACTACGCAAGCTCCTTGTCATCTCTCGCCGAGCGACAAGCAGTGTTTTTTGGGAAGGCTTCGAGTTGCGAGAATCCGATTCTGATTCGGTTAAATGACAGGGACAAGTTCCTCGAAGTTTTCCGCGCTGAGAACCCTCCACCTGCCATACCGGCCGCGAACGCAGCTCCTGTTGCCGCTGCACCCGCAGAAACGACCGTGAGTGCAGAAGAAGACATACCATTTTGAACTTGAGCAATCCCTCCGCGCTCGTCCAAAAGCTCTGGAACTACTGCAATATCCTGCGGGATGACGGTCTGTCCTACGGCGACTACGTCGAGCAATTAACGTTTCTCCTTTTCCTGAAAATGGCGGACGAGCAGGCGAAGCCGCCGTTCAACAAGCCGTCCGCGGTGCCGACGGGCTACGACTGGCCGAGCCTGATGGCGAAGGATGGCGATGAACTGGAGACGCATTACCGGCATGTGCTGGAGACGCTGGGCAAGCGCACCGGCATGCTCGGCGTCATCTTCCGCAAGGCGCAGAACAAGATCCAGGACCCGGCCAAACTCCGCCGGCTCATCGTGGATTTGATCGACAAGGAGCAGTGGTCTTCGCTTTCCGCCGACGTGAAGGGCGACGCCTACGAGGGTCTGCTGCAAAAGAACGCCGAGGACGTGAAAGGCGGCGCGGGCCAATACTTCACGCCGCGCCCGCTCATCGCCGCGATGGTGGACGTGGTCGCCCCGCAGCCGGGGCAGGCCATTTGTGATCCGGCATGTGGCACGGGTGGCTTCCTGCTCGCGGCGCATGATTATTTGGCCAAGCACCACGCGCTCGACCGAGCGCAAAAGAAGAAGCTCAAGACCGGGACGTTCTTCGGCATCGAACTGGTGGACAGCGTGACACGCCTCTGCGCGATGAACCTGCTCTTGCACGGCATCGGCGGGGAGTCAGACACGGAGATGCCCGTCGTCACGAAGGACGCGCTGGCCGGGAAGCACGGCGAATATGAAATCGTTCTCGCCAATCCACCGTTCGGCAAAAAGAGCAGCGTGACCATCGTCAATGAAGCAGGCGAGCAATCCAAGGAATCGCTCATCATCAACCGCGACGATTTCTGGGCGAGCACGAGCAACAAGCAGCTCAATTTCCTTCAACACATTTTCACCATCCTCAAGCAGCACGGGCGCGCGGCCGTGGTCTTGCCGGACAACGTGCTCTTTGAGGGCGGCGCCGGCGAAACCATCCGGCGCGAATTGCTCAAGCAGGCGGACGTTCACACGCTGCTGCGTCTGCCTACTGGCATCTTCTACGCGCAAGGCGTGAAGGCGAATGTCCTCTTTTTCGACCGCAAACCCGCGCAGGAAAAGCCCCACACGACAAAGCTCTGGATATACGACCTGCGCACAAACCTGCACTTCACGCTGAAGGAGAATACCCTCAAGCGCAGCGACCTCGACGATTTCGTCGCCTGCTACAACCCGAAGAACCGTCATCAGCGCAAAGAGAGCGAGCGTTTCAAATCCTTCACCTATGAAGAACTAACGAAGCGCGACAAGGTGAACCTCGACATCTTTTGGCTAAAAGACGAGGCACTCGAAGAAAGTGCCAATCTGCCCGCACCCGAAATCATCGCTCAGGAAATCACGGATGATTTGGAAGCCGCCTTGGAACAGTTTGCCGCCATCGCTGAGGATTTGAAGGGTTGAATTCGCCTTCCGCTTGATCGCCCACCAATGAGGCGCGCCGAATGCGCGCTCAACCTGTGACGCCCGCGCCGCGCTCTGGCTCCGCAACCGCCGCAATCCCGATGGTAAGTTTCGCGGCCATTTTCTGCCGATGCTCGTCGAGCAAGTGCCCATACACCTTGCCAATAAGAATGCCGCCGTCCTTGTGCCCGAGCCATGCGGCGATCGTTAGGAAATCGATGCCCGCCATGACGCAGAAAGAGCAGAACAGATGGCGCAAATCGTGGAAGCCAACTTTGGGCAATTTCGCGGCAGTGCGGACGAGTTTCAATGACTCGCGTAGCGTCTTCGCGGGGATGTCCTTCTCGCCCCGCTGCGGGGACGGAAAAAGCCATGACGAATCAGACGCGCGGCGCGCCAGCATTTCGCGAAGCAGGCTTTCGAGTTGCGCGTTGAAATCGACCACGCGCGATCCCCGGTTCTTCGATGTGCCGCCTGTGCCAATGGTCATGGCCGCCGCCGTGAAATTTTCGTCCGCTCCGATGAACATGCGGCGCGCTGCGAAATCCACATGCGACCAGCGCACGCGCAATGCTTCCTGCTCTCGCGCCCCGCTGAAGGCCAGGAAGCGCAGGAAATCGCGCAGTTGTTCGCCGTTCTTCGTCGGCGGCTCCCCCTCCTCCGTTCGTGCACGGCAGCATGTGAGAAGCGTATCAAACTCGCCCGGCGTGAGCAGCGGGCGCCGCGCAGGCTCGGGCGCCTTGAGCTTCGGAAAGCGGGGCAACTCGCGCAAGTGCCCCGTCTCGACGGCTGCCTTTAGCACATTGCGCAATGCGATCAAATCGAGGCTCACCGTGCGCGGCGAGGCGGCATCGTATGCCTTGCCCCCAATCTTGCAGCCGCGAAGCCGCTTCTCGACAAACGCCTTGATCATTGGTGTGGTGATTCGGTCGATCCGCACATTTGCGAGATGCGCCTTCCAGCGGGCCAGCGCGTCGCATTCCTTGCTCCGCGTCGCCTTCCGCTTTTGTTGCGTTGAGGCAAGCGCCAGGTATTCGTCGGCGTAGGAGTCGAAACCCGGCTTGCGTCCACCCTGCGGCAGCTTGTTCTCACGGCGGTCCCCGCGCAATTTTTCCAGCGCATCCTTGGCCTCGGTGAGATTCGCCACAGGCTGATCGTGCTCGTCCATGAGTGGGAATCGCCGTGCCGTTTTCCTACCGTCTCCACGGTCTGCCCAAAGCAAGGCGTAGAAGCGCCCGTTGCGGGTGAAGAGGCCCGGAATTCTGCGTTTGCGTGAATCACGCACGGCCATAAACTGCGCGCCGTGTTTCATTGTGCTAGAGCCTGTGCAAGAGTCTCCGCTGTCCTGAGAGGGTGCGGAATCCGTCTCCATGTCGGGTGCAAGAGTTTCGGGGCTTTTCATTTCGTTACTCTTGCACAAACTCTTGCACAAAGCGACAAAAAAGCACACCCTCAAGCGAGTTTACAGAGTAAGCCGGCGTGGTGAAATGGCAGACACAAGGGACTTAAAATCCCTTGGGGCGAAAGCCCCGTGCGGGTTCGAGTCCCGCCGCCGGCATTCCATTCAATCGCCTTGGAGGCGATTACCTCACTTGACGGACCAATCGCGCACAAACTCTCGCAGCTCGGCTTCGTTCAAGTCGCTGACCACGCCGAAGGTCATCTTTCCGTCGGACCAACGGATGACATTGTAACCATTCCGCTGGGTGGATCGGATCTCGGCGGGCGAGGCTTGCGAAGCGGGCCACACGAAGAGATTGAGGAAGTGCTTTTGCCGACCGTAGACGAGCGCCGCAGCGGGATGGCCGTCGATGACGTCCATGCGCCCGCCGAGCAGTGGAAAGCCGGATTCGCGGAGGTCTTTCACGGTCGGAGCGAAGTCGAGCTTGCCGTCAAACCACGGTTTGACGGTGTGCTGGTCGGTCGAGGCGACATCGGTGAGATGATTGGCCATCAGGGAGCGTACGTGGCTGGCCGTGAGGTCGGCGAGCAGATGGTCCTCATTCCGCGCGGTTGATAGATGGAGGACTGCGAAGCACCCGATCAACAACACCGCCGCGACGGCCCAGCCCAGGCGTTGAAACCAAGGCTGGGAGAAAATTGTCTCACGCTCTGACTTTTCCGACCGCTCCACGGCAGCGGATATCGTTCGCCGCAGACCAGAGGGCGTGGCGTAGCGCAGTTCCGGGTTTTGCAGCACGTCCCGGAGAGCGGAAAGCTGGCGCGTCGCGGTGAAACAGCGCGGGCAATCGGCGAGGTGTTCGTCGACTTGGAGTGTGTTCGCCGCGTCGAGTTCGCGATCGTGATGCGCGTGGATCAGTCTTTGGATTTGCTGGCAGTTCATGAAGGGCCTCCGCTTTGCGGTTGAATGGAAAGTGCAGTTTGCAATTGGCGGCGCGCGCGGGTCAGCCGCGACATCACCGTGCCGACGGGCACACCGGCGATGTCGGCGATTTCTTTGTAGGAGCAGCCTTCGAGTTCGCGCAGCACGAGCGCCTCGCGAAAGACCGCTGGCAGCGCGGCGATCGCCTGCCGCACGACTTCCACATCGCCCGCCCGCATGAGCGAGGCTTCGGGGTTCGCGGAATGATCCTCCCCGCCGTGCAATTCCTCGTCGAACTCGACGGCTTCCTCGTGCCGCCGGTTGCTTCGCAGCCAGGTCCAGGCGGTGCGGCGGACGATCGTGAGCAGCCAGGCGCGCGCGTCGCCGCCGCGGAAACCACTGAAAAACTTGAAGGCCCGCATGCAGGCCTCCTGCGTCACGTCTTCGGCATCGCGCTCGTTGCCGATCAACCAGCGCGCAAGGTTATACGCCGCCTCGAGGTGCGGGAGGATGGTTTGATCGAAATTGGCAGATGCGTTTGGCAAGGGCGCGTCGATGAGAGGTTCAATCTAGGCTAGACTGAAGAAGCGGCGATTTTATTCCCCGGCGAATTTTCCGGGATGTGCAGGGAATTTCAGCACGGGTGTCACGGTCTTCAAGGGTGAGGCGCGCATTGCGCCCGTCAGTCATCAACCAACCTCAACGTTATCCATCCTATGTCCGAATACATCACCGACAATTCCACCGACGATTCCCTCGACCGCCGCGGCTTCCTCCACTGCATGGCCTGGGCCGGCACCGGCATGCTCTTCAGCGTGAGCGGCGGCATCCTGGGCTCCCGCATGCTCGGCGGGACGGCCAACGCCGCCGAACCCGCGTCCGCGGCTTCGTTCAATTTCGTGCAGATCAGCGACAGCCATATCGGTTTCCATAAGCCGGCTAATCCGGATGTCGCGGCGACCTTCCGCGAAACGATTGCCCGGATCAACGCGCTCCCACAGGCTCCGGATTTCATCCTGCATACCGGCGATCTCACCCATCTCTCGGAGACCAAGGAATTCGACGATCTTCAGCAGTTGCTCAAGGACTGCAAGACGAAGCAGGTCTTCTACGTCCCCGGCGAGCACGACGTCCTGAGCGACAACGGCGCGCAGTATCTCGAGCGCTTCGGCAAGGGCACCCACGGCACCGGCTGGTATAGCTTCGACCAGAAGGGCGTGCATTTCATCGGACTGGTCAATGTGGCCACGGTGAAGGAAGGCGGCCTCGGGGTGCTCGGCCAGGAACAACTCGACTGGTTGCAAAAGGACGTGGCCGCTCTCTCGAAGAGCACACCCATCGTGGTTTTCGCGCACATTCCGCTGTGGAGCATCTACCCACAATGGGGCTGGGGCACGGACGACGCCGCCCGCGCGTTGGAAATGCTCCAGCCCTTCGGCTCCGTGACGGTGCTGAACGGCCATATCCACCAGGCGATGCAAAAAGTCGAAGGACACATCACCTTCCACACCGCGCGCTCGACTGCCTTCCCACAACCAGCGCCGGGCACCGCACCGAAAGCCGGTCCCATGGCCGTGCCCGCGGAGAAGCTGCGCAGCTATCTTGGCCTCACCACGGTTTCCTACGTCGAGACGTCCCACTCGCTTGCGGTCATCGATTCGCCGCTGGCGCCAGCACGGTGATTCGCCATGATGATCGAACCATCCATTTGGTCCAAGCTGCACGGCGCCGCCACGCACTTTCCCATTGCGCTGATGCTCGTGTCGGCCTTCTGCGACTGCGCGAGGCTTTTATGCCGGAATGCGGAACGCCAGCGCGCTTTTCGCTCCGTGGCGACGATCACGATCGCACTCGGCGCGCTGGGTGGCTGCGCCGCGGTGGCCACCGGTTTGGTCATGGCCAGGTGGCAGGTCTGGGGACATGGAGCGCTGCTGCGCCATCATCAATTCGTGTGGCCGGCGTTCGCGGTCATGGTGGGCCTGGCGATCTGGCGCGTGACGACGCGCCATACAGCGGCTGAAAGACCGACGGCGGTTTATCTCGCGTTCATGCTGCTCGCCGCCGCGCTGATCAGTGGCGCCGGATATTGGGGCGGCGAATTGCTCAACCAGGGAGAGCTTCCGGCTGCGCCCCAGCACGTGTCCGTGGATCGCGGACGGCAGCTCTTTGTCCAAAGCTGCGCGCATTGCCATGGCAACGATGCGCGCGGCAGTGGCGAAGACGGCGAAGGGCCGGATCTTTTCGGGCTGCGCATCGGCAACGCGCGGATTGCCGCCGTCATTCGCACGGGCATTCCCGAGGAGATGCCATCCTTTGCGAAAAAGCATGGCCCGGCCGATATCGCCGATCTCACCGGCTATCTTCGGTCCTTACAATGAATCAGCGATCCGGCGCCGGAAGATATTGCCCGACGATATCCGTCCACAACTTATACCCTTCGGCATTCATGTGGAGCCGATCTGCCACAAAGATTTCCGGGCGCGGCTGGCCATCGCTGCCCAACATGCGAGGGAAGACATTGATGAATTTCAGGCCGGCTTTCCCTTTGATGTAACCTTCGATCATGGCGTTGGCGGCCTTCACTTTGGCGACTTCCGCCCAGCGGGAGGGATTGCCGGCGATGGAGATGCAGGCGATCTCGGTCTTTGGCAGTTTGGCGCGCACTTTCTCCACGAAGGCCTGAAAGTCGGCGAAGACTTGCTCCGGCGACTTGCCGGCGTGGATGTCGTTGCCTCCGGCGTATAGGACAATCATGCGGGGCTCGTAGGGCAGCACGATCCGGTCGGCGAAATGCACGCTGTCGATGAGCTGCGAGCCGCCGAAGCCGCGGTTGAGCACCTGGTGATGCGGAAAATCCTCCGCCAGCGTGGTCCACTTGCGAATGCTCGAGCTGCCTACGAAGACGATGCCTCCTTTCGGCGGCGGGTTCTCGCGATCCTTTTCCTCGAAGGCGGCGATTTCCTTTTCCCATTTGGCAAAGGGATCGGTCGCCGGCTCCGCGCGGAGTCGCGGCGCGAGTGTAACGAACAGCGGAACGAGGAGACAAAATGGGAGGAGGGGAAAACGCATGGTGTGAGCGGTTACTTGAAATCCTGCCAGCCGACGTTGTCGAGGACAGGTTGGAATTTCAAGTCGGCGGCGCGGGACCAGAAGATGGCCACCGGCCCGTGCGGAGCGTCCGGCGCGAAGACGTGTGGCCCGACGGTCAGATCGCGAGCCCCGGTGGCCGGTGTTCCATCGAGCAATCCGGTAATCGGACCGCCATCGGCCCAGAAGATATACAAAGCCGGCACGGCGACGTCGAAGTGATCTGTCTCGTTCGCGGCCACCGGTTTAGCTGTGATCATTTTCCCAGCGACGCGCGTGCGTCCCACGGCGAGGTAATTCTCCGCCATGAACTTCGCCGCGTTCCTCGGGTACCAGCGGTCCTGGTTCAGGACCACGCAAACGTCTTTATCCACGAGATCTTGGGCGACGGTGTCGGGAATGATCATGCTGCGGATGCGGACGTAGGTCAGCGGCTCCAGGACATAGAAAAAGGCCCGCTGGCGGAAGACCGATTCGCCTTTGAAATCCATCACGAATTCGCCGGGCTTGGTGAGCTGCAGCACTTCGCTCAAGATTTCCCGCTCGCGCTGCGTGCCATCGACCCATGGCGGACGCCCGGCCAGGATAAGAATTATCTCCAGCATACCCACCGCCGCGAGGCCCCATGCGGGTTGCACGGTGACAAAGCGTCCGGCGAGCGTAACGAGGGCGGGCGCCAGCAGCACCATCGCCAGCGGGAAAAACGGCAGATAATCCTGCCGCGTCAGCAGTGTCCAAAAGGTGTACAGGCCGGTGTAATAAAATCCGGCGACGAGGAAGAGACCCGCGCGACGCACGGCACGGGCGGTATCCGGCGCGCAGTGGGCGATCCAGGCCGAGGCCGCGAGGAGAAGGGGCAGTGCAACAGGAAAGATGAGGCGCAGGTAAAGCGGATGATTCTTCTTGTCCACATCCGGCAGGAGCTGGTGCTGAATGGTGCCGTAGATGAACGGCTTCCACGCGCCTTCCAAGGCGAAGAACGACGCGAGGATCGCCGGAGCGATAATCATGCCCACCAGCGCGGGCCAGGAGGTGCGGAGCACACGGACGATACCCGCCATGCCCAGGCGCCGCATACAGATCAGCAACATGCCGCATAGCGCCATAACCAGCACCACGATCAACAGCACGGTCTTGAGCGAAGCGGTAAAACAGATCCCCAGCAGCAATCCACCGGCGAATGCGCGCGCGCGCGTAAAGCGTCCGCACATGAGGGTCGCCACGGCGCCGAGCCAGAGCGGCGTCCACAGATTATCGGTGCGATATTCCAGCGCGGGATAAAACCACCACGGCAACAAGCTGATGAGCACGACAGCCCACAATCCGACGCGCTGCGTGAATAAGGCGCAGCCAATTTTCCACACGCACCACAGGGACACAAACCAGAGCGGCACGATCGCAAACCGCATGTAATCGAGGATGTTCGTCCGCTCGCCAAGCGCCGCGACGAGTGGCGAGAAAAGGATGTGGAAGAGCGGCGTGTGGTTGTCGAAAAAGTCCTTGTATTGCAGCAGCCCCTGGGTCCAGCCCCAAGTGGTGTGCAAATGCTGCGGCTCATCGCTGTCGTAGCGATAGCGGTAGATGTAGAAGCAGCGCAGCGCCAGCGCCGCGATTAGTAAAAGGCCCGCAATCCATTTCTCCCGGCGCGGGATGGTCTCCTCCTGGCGAGCGACGCCGCCGGCGAGTCGAACTTCCTCGCTCATGGACGCGGCGCGCGATACGAATGAGAGGACACACGGACGAGGACTGACGGCATGCAGACCTTCAATCCGAAAACCGCGCGGTTGCCAACAGCGGAGGCGCGCGAATCTCCCAAATCACCTATTCCCCGATTTTTTGAGTGCCCTTCGGGCCGACCTTGGGGAGCTGAGCGGGATTCAGTTTCGCCGTGGACTGTGGCAGCGGCTTCACCGCAGGCAGCGGTCGCTGGCCGGTTGTCGGCGCAGAGGTGCCGGGCTTGGCCGGGGTGACCGGTGGGCGCGCCAATGGGCGGACACCACTGCCTGGGGCGCCGGGGGTCTTGGCGATCACGGTCGCGGCCGCAGCCGGATGGCTTGGTGGCGTGGTCTTGTGCGGCAAAGTAACGGAAACGGGCGGCTTCGCCGACTGCCCAGCAACCGCAGGAACTGGAGAGGAGGACGGTGCCTTCGAGAGTGGCAGCAGGGGCTTCGGCATGGGCTTGAAAGCCAGAGATGCCGCGGGAGCCAGCGGCTCCGGAGACGCAGGTGCGGCGGGCTCGGCCTCCTCGACGGGTGAGGCGGGAGCGGCCTCTGGAACAGATGGCAGCGTCACCGGCGCGGCAGGCTTCGGCACTTCGATTCGCACCTCGTCCGCTTGCGCTGCGACCACGGCTGCGGCCTCGACGGGAGCCAATGCCGGCTCTTCCTCCGCACCGTTCATTTTGCGGCGTAGTTCCTCCAACTCGCGTTGGGCGCCGTCGTAGGCAAACTGCAAGTTCAGGCGGTCGCGCTTCAGAATGGCAAGATCCGTCTTCAAGCGATTGATCTCCTCCTCGTGCCGCAATTGCGCTTCTTTCAGCGTTTCGCGCTCGACCACTACCTGGTCGAATTCCTCCCGGCTCACCGTTGCTGCTCCGTCTTCGGCGGATACCTTGTGTTCCTTGCGCAGGGCGGCGATTTCTTCGCGGAGGGCCGACACCGTGGCGCGCATCTCCACGTTTTCCTGCCGCACGGCATTGACTTCTCCGCGCGAGGGGAACGTTTCAGCCTCCTCGACCGCGGCCACCTCTTCGGGACTGAACTGCGCTTCCACTGTGCCGAAACTGATCGTGCACGCCTCGTTGAGATGATAGTCCGATACTTTCTGGCCGTTGACGAAGGTGCCGTTCGACGAATCGCGATCATGGAGGCGGTAGTGGCCGTGCTCGCTGATCAATTCGGCGTGAAAGCCCGAAACGGTCCGATCGATGATCTGGATGGTATTGAACGGTAAGCGCCCAATGGTGAGTCGCGCCCCGGTGAGCGCAATCACCGTTGGCTGATCTTTCTCGGGGAACGTGAGGCGGAGGCTGGCCATGCTAAAGTAGGCGTAGGGGGAATCGCGCGAAACAGTAATTGGGACGACTTGAAGCGCAACCGCCTTCTTGAACGGAATCGTAGAAAACGGGCGCTCCGGGCGGGTTCGACTGTGAGAAAATCAGTGAATCCCCCGAATTCGCGTCTTTAACCATGCAACCAGGCAGTTTGCGCGGTGTTGATCCGTTATCTGCCCCCGTGAAACAATCGTTTACAAACAAGAACAGGATTTGACTACGAGTTGAAATTAGCCGAATCCGAGGCATCCAAATGCCCCCTAAGCTTCGTTCGTAGTCGACATAAATTGCCCATTACCCCTTGTCGCCTCATACAATACTTGTCGCAAAGGACGCCCATTTCGGCATTAAGCATGCTGCAAGAGGCGGGTTAACTACTAAATGATATGGATTTGCTGCCCTCGATATTGATCGCGGAGGACGACGGAAGAACCTGCATCCTTTTGCAGAGCATGCTGGAGAACCTTGGCTACCCTATTGCGGGTACCGCGAGCGATGGTCGGGAGGCAGTGGAAAAGACGCTCGCCTTGAAACCGGGCGTCGTGCTGCTCGACATTGGCATGCCGGTCCTCGATGGGCTGGAAGCCGCCCGGCGCATCCTGGACCAGATGCTCGTGCCGATCGTGGTGCTGACCGGGATGTCCGACGATGCGACGCTCGAACAAGCACGGGCCCTCGGCGTGCAGGCTTTCCTCCTCAAGCCTCTCTCGAGCAAGGAGCAACTCCGCGCGGCCATTGTCATTGCCACCACCATCTGCGCCCGGCAACGCGCCGACTCCGAGCGGATCGATTCGCTGAACTCGTCGCTCGAGTCCACACGGGTGAAGACCGTGCCGCGGGCGCTCGGGAGCTACGGCCTGACCCACCGCGAGACCGAAGTGCTGCACCTGCTGGCGGAAGGCCGCCCCAACGCGGAGATCGGCACGGAGTTGGGGTTGTCCCCGCGCACCGTCGAGAAGCATGTCGAGCACATCCTCGACAAGCTCGGCGTGAGGTCGCGCACCGCCGCCACACGACTCGTGGCCGATGCCGGGCGGCGCAAGCGCTGAGCAAATTCCATTTACCTGGTCGTATCCAGCGATGCGGAAGGGATTCCGGCAAGCACGAGAGGTATTCCGCGGGTAGGGTGGGCGTCCCGCCTGCCGATTTGGGCATCTTGCCCAAAATCAACGATCAAGTCATTCCACACCATTTGTCGAATGAATCCGGCGAGACGCCGGATTCGGCAGGCGAGACGCCCACCCTACCCGCGGAACGCCACATTGCCGAACGACGCGACAAAATTGCCTGGCCCCATCAGACACCCCGCACCATGTCTTCATCACGGACTCAGACGCCATGGAATGGCATCAGGAATGCCCGTGCAGCATCCCACCAAGGCGTAGGCTCGAAAAAATTTGGAACCTTGAGCCGCCTTTACCAGCCTTGAGCAGCCTTGACCAACCCCGGTTTTTCTCTGGTCCAGTCATCGGCCCGTCAAGCCCATCAAGGCAGTCAGACAGCCAATCCCCCAAGCGAACCCCGACGCCTTGTTGCATCTCATTTGCATCAAGGCGCGTCAGATCAGGATGTCAAAGAACCTCTTCCCGCCCTCGCGTTCGGCATGCCCAAACCGCCTCCGCCCCCTGCCTCCCATTTTCCGGCACACATCATAACCATACACTCGCCAAAAGCAAGCCACCAATTCACGGCACTTTGGCAAGCGCTGGTCCGGCGGCTGAGAACGGAAACCACCGTGTCCTTGAAATGGATCGCGGAAAGCGTTTCCATTGGGGCATGAACCCACGTCTCCAAACTGCTGCGCCCGGCCCGCCAATCAACCGAAAGTGTCGAAGACAAGGACCGGCCCAGGACTCAGGACAGCACCTGCTTCCACCGCCGTCTTTCCACCCACCGAGGTCAAAGGGATCAGTCTATGTCTTTTACACTTTCGGCGGCTGTCTTGGAATGTCGGTTCATTATTCCAGCCCTTTGTGTCAACAACGAGGACTGACTCGTTTGACAACATCGAAACTATGAAAACATTTCGCCGGATCACACTTCTCTTACTTCTCGCGATCTGTAGCGCTTGCGACAGGCAAGCTCCACCAAACCCCGTCGCTGAACAAGCCGGGGGTGATTCAGAACCGAGTAACGGCAATACCGACATCATTATATCACCACAGTATATTGAGACGAAGATCGTCGAAGCCAGGAGCGGCAAACTTGATTACCAGTTCGCCGCCGTGGTCGGCGCGGCTGCAGAAAAGGCGATGCTTAAAGGCGCGGGAAAAGGCCCAAACAACGGATGGCTCAACAGCGCCAGAGATAAATACGATGCCGTGCTCCGCCTTTACGAAGCGGGAAACGCCGACCCACGATTCATCGGAGTCACAGCCCTTCGGCTCGGCTCGGTTTATTATCACCTTGCAGATCACGACCGAGCGGAAAAGCTGCTTCTGAAAGGTATTGCTATACTTGAACCTAGCATTGCAACCGATCCCAATGAGATTACGACCGAATATGCGATTGGTCTCGGTTTTCTCGCGCGGGTTTATCGATCTGAAAACCGGATAGAGGAGGGACGCCAACAAATCGACAAAGCTCTGAAATTTGCTAAGATTCATTTTGGCACGAGTAGCAGCGTATTTAAGACTTTGGAGAACACCCGTGAGTTATTGCGATGATTTGCAATTGCACACATTCTCAGTTCACAAATCTGCGCCCCCATGCGCTGCAGCGAACGGGAGTGGCTGAGCGTTGGGTCGTTAGCGTCACCCGCATCAGACCATCCAACACGTAAACAAAGAGCCTTATGAAAATCATCCGCCGGATCACGATTCTGTTAAGTCTGCTTTTTTTCTCCTCCTGCACAAAGATAGAGACTCCGCCAAGCGGGCCATTCTCGAACCTCCCTACCACATCAGAAGGCACTGGCCCTACAGCGGCCTACATGCAATTCAGGACATTCGTTAAGACGGAAAAGTATCCAGAAGCGTTTGCACTTCTCAATGAGGCCGCTCGCCAAGAGTTTCGTTCCGTCGCCATAACTGTGCTCGGGATGGCCGGCGTTCCGAGCAGCAAATCCAAGGACATGTCCGACCTCGAAATCTTTACACTTGTCATGTCCCACCAGACGCCGCACGAGTTCAAGATCACCGCAGAAAACATCGATGATGATAATGCCACCCTAAAGGCATTAATTACCCAAGGCGATCAGACCCAGCCGATCACAATTAAGATGAAGAAGAATCGCGACAAATGGCTGATTCAATCCACTGGCGTCGCCTTCGGGCAGTGATAATGACGCCTAACCATACACCTGCAGCGAACCGCTCCGGTCTGTCACACCATCTGCTGGAAATTTGTAGTTTCGTATGCGTCAGCCGCGGGCGATAGGCGCAACGATTCTTGATAGGCTGGTCGCTCCCTCCGCGTTGAATTTGCCGGTCGATGACTGCGGGCTACGCACTGCGCTCCGAATGCGGACGGTAGTGGATGACTTGCACCTTTTCCAAGGTCACGAGACCGCCATCCATCATTTCGTCGAGCACCGGGAGGAAGGCTTCGATCTTCTGCGGCTCGTCGACGATCTCAATGACCATTGGCAGGTCGGTGGAAAGCTGGAGGATCTTCGCGGTGTGCAGGCGGCTGGTGTGGCCGAAGCCCATCGGGCTTTTCAAGACCGTGGCGCCGGCGAGATGGAGTTCGCGCGCTTTGAGTACGATCGCCTCGTAGAGGGGTTGGTGGTGGTAGCGGTCGGTATCGCCGATGAAGATGCGCAGGAGTGTCGCCTCGGCAGGCAGAGAGCCGGAAGCGGCGGCGGGGGAGTCGGGAGTCATGGGAGAATCAGCGTTGATTGATGAATGAAGCGGCGAGTTGCCCGAGCCATACGGCGATGAGGCACAAGAGGACCGAGAGCAGGACGTTCCAGCCCGCGCGCAGCCACTCGCCGCCGTTCCAGAGGTTGAGCGTTTGCAGGCTGAACGAGGAAAAGGTCGTGTAGCCCCCGAGCACGCCAATCATCACGACCTTTCGCGTGAGCGGCGAAGCCAGATAAATGCCGTCCGGACCGGTCAGCGCCGCGAAGAGACCGATGACGAAGCACCCCGTCACGTTCACGACGATCGTGCCGACCGGGAATGTCTCGCCGTAATGCGTGGCAAACCAATTCGACAGGCCATAGCGCAACGCCGTGCCGAAAGCGCCTCCGAGCATCACGGCGAAATACGTTTTCAACAACTGAGGGTCGAACGACATGTGCAAAGGACGAACGTGACGGGAGCTACTCTATATTTGGAAGATTGTAGGGCAAGCGCGCCGCTTGCCGCGGCAGGCGGGGCGCCTGCCCTACAATGGCCTGTCCTCCCGACCAGCAAATTAGGACACGACCCACCCCTACTTTTTAGGCGCCCTCTAAGGGCGGCGGGGTATGGCGATCGTGACCTCGTATCGATCCGCTCCGTCGGGCGAATCGCAAAGGTAGAGATCGAACCCATCCGGCGTCAGTTCCAGTGCGATCACATCCCGGCCCTGGCGCTTGACAACCCACGCCTTCGTCAGGTCCAGGTGACTCACGATCTTCTGCCAGGCGGGCGGAGTCTGCGAGAGATCCTCCCAAGGCTCACCGTCGAACGTCACGTCCGTCGGCTCGTCCCAATTCTTGTGTTCGTAGTGCGCGCCATCGCGGGTGAAAACGAACTTTCCACTGCCATCCACCATGGCCGCGATGCGGAGCAGCTTGGGTTCCACCGCTACTTTAGCGTCGCCGGAAGGCGCGTTGTCGTGATGACCCGTCTCATCCTTGGTGGCAATGAATGCACCGGTCCCGATGGACGAGGCGAAGAGCAGGCAAACGATTGTGCGGAGGAACGTCTTCATGGTGTTTAGTGTGTCTGCTGCGCGGAAAAGTCAACCTTCGCCTTCTCAGAGCGTGTCATGCCCTTTGACGAGTACGGCAGACGCCGAAACGCCAACGGCGTTTGATCTTGCAGCCCAGGGTTGCGAGGAACGAGCTACCCTGGGTGCCGATCCACAGCGGAGCCAACCCTGAAAGGGTTGAAGCGATCCGCTGTCTTGATTCATGGATTCAACCCTTTCAGGGTTGGCGCTTGATCTATCCATACCCAGGGTAGGCGCTCCCAGGGTCGCGCCAACCCTGGGCTGAGTGAATGGAACGCCGTTGGCGTTCTCTCGTGTGCGCGTAGTGCATTACACGCTCTAGGTGCGCTATTTTGTGGGAGCCTGAAACAGCAATGGGAGGAAGTCGTGGAGATAATGGCGCCAGTTGGTCCACACGTGGCCTCCTTTGCTGAGGTGCGCGCTGAATTTGACCTGGTGATCGTTGAGGAGGGCTTCGAGCGCTTTCTCGCTATCGAGGAGGCGGTCGTCCTCCCCAATGCCAATCCAGAACAGCGAGAGTTGGTCGTTGGCCTTGGCGAGAAACGGGCCGTACGTCTCGGCGGCGTTATCTCGCACGCCCGCGCTGAAGACGCCGAGCCAGGCGAACTGATCCAGGTGTTTCAGGCCAACGTTGAGGGTCTGGAATCCGCCCATCGACAGCCCGGCGAGCGCGCGGTTCGCCGCGCCGCTGGCGACGCGGTAATGTTTCTCCACCGTGGGAATAATCTCCCCGAGCAGTTCGGTCTCGAAATCGTTCTCGTGTCCCCCGGCGTGCCCGTAGGTGCCATTCGGCATGACGATGAGCATCGGCTTGGCCTTGCCAGCGGCGAGCAGGTTGTCGGCAATCAAGTTGGCGCGGCCGACGACCGTCCAGCCATCGTCGGTATCCCCGGAACCGTGCAAAAGATAGAGCACCGGGAAGCGGGTGTCGGGCTGCTGATCGTAGCCCGGTGGCGTGTAGACACGGAAACTGCGCGTCTCCTCGAGGATCTTCGACCAGAAGGTGTGGATGGTGACGGTGCCGTGCGGGTTGTTGAGAGCCACCCAAAACTCGGCGGCGTGGCCCGGCACTTCCACCATGCTCCCGTTGGGGCGCAGGCCGGATTTCACCCACGGATTGGCCGGATCGAGAGTGGCGACGACGCCATCGATGTCGAATTGATATTCATAAATCTCGGGCGCGAGGTCCTCGACCGTCGCACTCCACACGCCGTGCTCGTCGCGCTGCATCGCAACCGGGTCC
>Ga0206937_10131_pt1 | contig 23906 bp, 24 predicted proteins | sample Alteio_BWOrgHeat_11_FD_152923 | JGI IMG/M metagenome (GOLD analysis project Ga0206937, IMG submission 152923) | Enriched cells from forest soil in Barre Woods Harvard Forest LTER site, Petersham, Massachusetts, United States -... | ecosystem: Environmental > Terrestrial > Soil > Temperate forest >... | reverse complement strand
GCCGGCAGGAAGATCAAACTCCCTGCGGAGGTTACCGTCGATGCCGAAGTGGACTTGTGCCTGGGCGACGACGGCTTCTCCCTTCAAGCCCGTTTGAACGTGGGCCTGCCGGGCTTGGAACGCGAGGTCGCCCAAACCCTGGTCGAGGCCGCGCACAACACATGCCCTTATTCCAAGGCCACGCATGGCAACATCAATGTCGTGACAAACCTGGTCTGACCCACCGGTCATGGATATGGCGTGCCCGTATTTGACGGGCAGGCCATCTACCCGGCAAACAGCAAACCCGACCTGAACTTAGCAAACACAACAAACCAAATAACTACCTGCCAACCATGAAAACATCAAACCAAGAAACTTCATCGGACGAGGTTATTAAAACGCCCGGACAAATCAACCGCCGCCGCTTTCTGGGCATGACCACCATGGGCTTTGCTGCTGCCGAACTCGGTATCATCGCTTCGGTGAAAGCGCAATCCGGTACGACAAATCCGGCGGACGCGAGCGGAATCAAGCCGGGGACGAACACGTCGTTCGCCTCGCTGAAGAGGATCGATGCCGGACTCCTGAATGTTGGTTATGCCGAAGCCGGCCCCGCCGGCGGTCCTGCCGTTATCCTTCTGCACGGCTGGCCCTACGATATTTACAGCTTCGTCGATGTCGCGCCTTTGCTGGCGGCAGCGGGCTACCATGTGATCGTCCCGTATCTGCGCGGCTATGGCACAACGAGTTTTCTTTCAAGTAAAACGGTCCGGAACGGGCAGCCGTCTGTGGTCGCCGTCGATATTATCGCCCTGATGGATGCTCTCAAGATCAAGAAGGCGATTATCGGCGGCTTTGACTGGGGGGCACGGACAGCCAATATTATCGCGGCGCTCTGGCCGGAGCGCTGCAAGGCCATGGTCTCCGTGAGTGGTTATCTGATCGGCAGCCCCGAAGCTAACAAGAAGCCGTTGCCGCCAAAGGCTGAGCTCGCATGGTGGTATCAATATTATTTTGCAACGGAGCGCGGTCGTGCTGGTTACGCGGAATACCTGCACGATTTTGCAAAACTCATCTGGCAGCTCGCTTCGCCGAAGTGGAATTTCGATGATACCACGTTCAATCGCAGCGCGGCCTCCTTCGACAACCCGGATCACGCCAGTATCGTGATCCATAGTTACCGCTGGCGGCTGGGCTTGGCCGAGGGCGAACCGGAATATGACGATCTGGAAAAACGTCTTGCCAAAAGCCCGGTCATTACCGTGCCTGCCATCACCCTTGAGGGCGATGCGAATGGCGCACCGCACCCTGAAGCCGTCACGTATGCCAGAAAATTCGCGGGCAAATACGAGCACCGTGTCATCACTGGTGGCATCGGGCACAATCTGCCTCAAGAAGCCCCGCAGGCCTTTGCAAAAGCGATCGTCGATGTCGACGGTTACTGATGGACGCTGGATACTTTCGAAATCCCAGCGCCGCCACCGCGCAGCCCTGCATCGATTTTTTGAAAATGCAGTTGAGAGCAAGAAAAAATTAAACCACGAATCATTGAAAGGAAGAAGAATATGAAATTAACATGGATAAGCATAAGCATCTTGTTTGTTGGGATTGCATATGCACAGACGGAAAAAGAAACGCAACCTCCCCGGGAAACATTCATGGAGGAGATGAATACCAGCATGAAAGTTATGGATCATGATATGGCAGCCGCTCCGATGACCGGCGACGCCGACCACGATTTTGCAGCAATGATGATACCCCATCACCAGGGCGCGATCGATATGGCCAAGGCCGAACTGATCTATGGCAAGGACCCTGTAATGCGCCGTCTCGCGCAGGAAATTATCGTCGATCAAAAATCAGAGATTGACGTAATGAATTTATGGTTGGGCAAGAACGCCAAAGCGGGAAAGGGGAGGTGACCCGAATGAAAACTTCTTTTATCGCGCTTTTCATCACTGCTGCTTCGTTTACCGCCAATGTCCGAGCAGGCGACCGGGTGTATACCGCGGATCAAACATCAAATACGGTTTCCGTGATTGACCCGGCAACAAACAAGCTGCTCGGTTCTATACACCTGGGTGACGATGTTCCCGTGGCATTGAGTCCGCTGTACCGCGGTGAATTGCTGGTGCATGGCCTCGGATTTTCACCCGATCATAAGACACTCAATGTTATTTCCATTGGCTCAAACTCTGTCACATTGATCGATACCGAGACGAACACGGTCAAGGGAAAGATCTACGTGGGCCGCTCTCCGCACGAGGGATTTTTCCGCCCCGACGGCTCCGAACTTTGGGTCGCAGTGCGCGGCGAAAACTACATCAGTGTGATCGATCCATTACAAAAGAAAGAAGTTCGACGCATTGAGACCGCAAACGGCCCAGGCATGGTGCTCTTCCGTCCCGATGGCAAATATGCATTCGTTCCTTCCAGTTTCACGCCAGAAATGGATGTCATCGACACAAAAACTTACAAAGTCGTCGCGCGTGTTCCGCAAGCCAGCCCTTTCTCGCCTAACCTCGCTGTCGATCAGCATGAAGTTTGGTTCACGCTCAAGGATTCGGGGAAGACTCAAATCGTGAGTGCAAGCCCGCCTTTCCATAGTCTTGCCACGCTTGAAACCGGTCCGATTACAAACCACGTCACTTTCGTTGACAATGCTGTGGGGCACTTCGCTTACGTGACGGTAGGAGGAAAAGACGAGGTCTTGGTGTATAGTCGCGATGTCGGTTCTGAGACAAAACTTGTGGCAACTATAAAAACGGGTGATCTGCCGCACGGGATATGGGGGTCTGGAGATGGAAGTCGCGTGTATGTGGGCTTGGAAAACGGCGATGCAGTTCAGGCGATTAACACATTAACCAATGAATTCGTCGCAACGATCCCGGTCGGCCAGTTGCCGCAGGCGCTTGTGTATGTACCGAATGCGGCAGCCACCGAAAAAGGCACCGCAAATTTAAAACCGCTCGGGACGGCGGCCGAGGCGCTTCATATCGAGTTGGCACCGCCAACGCCTGGCGGTTCCGTTGCGCACGCCAGCGTTTCGATCAATTCACTTGGACTGATCGACCACCTGCAGATTGCCGCAACGGGACTCGAACCCGGAAAGAAATACAGGCTTATTCTCGTTGGAGGTACGGAGCCACAGGCGCTGGTGGTATTTACCGCCGGCATCGGTGGAACGGCTATTGCACAAACCCTTGGTCCCCTGAAGCGCGTTATTGCACCTTCGCAAACAGTCCCGGCAATGAAACTCGAAGTGAGATCGAATGAAAGTGGAGATGGAGATTTGATCCTTGAGCAGGCCACCGCAGCAGCAAGTGCTACATCACAATAGTGGTTGAGCATGCCCGCAGCGAAACAAACACAAGTCGTTTTCCATGAGATACATGGAGCCTAGCGGCTCCAAACCCATTGACCCGACTGACGCCATCACAAGCTTTTGGGCTTCGTGCTTCGTCATTGGCCCTTGGTCCCTTGGGCCTACGCCTCAACCGCCGCGGTCACCGGATGCGCCGGCACGATCCATTGCCAGACCAGGATCGCCACCACAAACGCCAGCGTGCCGGAGACCATGTAGGGCCATGCCGGGTGGAATTCAAAAAGCGTGGCCGCAAACACCGGTCCGGTGATTCGCGCAAGGCTCCCGGCGCTTTGCGCGACGCCGATCGTGGCGCCCTGCTCATTTGCCGGGGCTAGGATCGAGATGAGTCCGAACACAGGCGGACGCACCAGCCCCGAGCCGGCGGAGAGCAACGCCAGCGCGATCCACAGCTCGGGCCAATGATGAATGAACCCGAGCCAGCCAAGCGAAATCGCCACCAGCACCATGCTGAACGCGATCAGCTTCGCCTCGCCCAACTTTTTCACAAAGCGCCCCATGCCGCCTTGCACGATGACACCAATGATCCCGCAATACGCAAAGAGGTAGGTGACCATTTTCATGCCTGCGGGCTGCTTGAAATCGATCCCGAGGTTTTTCCCGACCAGCAGGCCGAGTGTGACTTCAAAGGTAGTGAAACAAAACGTGGAAAGGAAGAAGACGCCGATGAGCAAACCGATGCGCGGATGGCTGAGCGTGTGCATCCATTGGGTAAAACGCGGGCGGGGTTTCACATGCTCGGAGGTCGGCTTGAGGCTCTCGGGCAGCAGGAAATAAGTGCCGATGAAGTTCGCCGCGCAAAGCGATGCCGCGACCCAGCCCGCCCCGGCAAAGCCGAAATGCACGGTGCTCCAGCCGCCGATCATCGGCCCGAAGATAAACCCGAGGCCGAAGGCAATGCCGATGAGCGCCATGCTTTTCGAGCGTTTCTCGGGCGGCGTAATGTCGGCGATATACGCCTGCGCCACGGTGATGTTTGCCCCGCAGAAACCTGCCAGCGCGCGCGCAAAAAGGAAGATGAGGAGCGCCGTGTTGCCACTGCACCCGGAACCCAGCGCAAACACGACATAAGAGATCGCAGCCCCGAACGTGCTGAACAGCAACAGCGGCCTGCGCCCGATGCGGTCGGACCATTGCCCCCAGAACGGCGAAAAGAGAAACTGCATGAGCGAATAGATGCCCATGATGACGCCGATCGTGAACCCGCTCGCGCCGAAGTTTTTGCTGTAGAGGGGCAGCAGGGGCAGCACGATCCCGAAGCCGATCAGGTCGATAAAGACCGTGAGAAAGATGATGCCAAGCTGTGGACGCCGATTTTTCATGGATTCGCTCAATTTTTCAATGACATCCGCAACCGCTTCCGCACGAGCCACTTGAAGTCGGTTTGCCGCCCGTTTTTCCCTTGCCCTTTTCAATCAAGCCGTAGCCGCCCGTGATCACCCGCTGCACCGGTTCGCCCGTCTCCGGGTCATGTTTCAACGCCGCATCCTTCATGCTCTGCTTCACCTCGAAGCGCCGCTTCGTTTTCCCCATGGTTTCATAAACGTAGATTGGCATGGCGCGAAATCTATGCGCTCCCGGCATTTCTGGCAAGCGATGTGCATGCCAAAAATTCGCTTCAAGAAGCATTTCAGGCAACAGCAAAGCCATTTCCGTGTACTCTTCCGCGTTTCTTCCTATATTTTCGCTGATTTTCTCCCCCGTTTTATCCTTTAGCCTTTATACTTTATACTTCTCTTCCGCCTGGGCTAATCAACCCTTGCCAACCCTTGCCAACCGTCAGCTATCCCTAACCCCTGCCATCACGCCCCCCACAAATCGTGATTGATTAGTACCCGTTCCGGCAGAATGGTAATCCCGTGAATCGCAGACAATTCATTCGCGTAACGACCCGCACCGTCGCCGGCTCCTTGCTGGCCGGCGGCATCTACGGCGCCGTCGAGGCGAAGGAGATCAAAGTGGTGCGCCTCTCCATCCCCCTGCCGAATCTGCCCCGCCCATTCCACGGCACGACCATCGCATTCCTCTCGGACATTCACCACAGCATCGTCGTCCCCCGCTCCTACATCGAGCACGTCGTCAACGTAACGAATGCCCTCTCGCCGGACATCGTGATCCTCGGCGGCGACTACGTGACATCGGGCGAAAAATACAACTGGCTCCATGGCGCGGCATACATAGAGCCGTGTTTCGACATGTTGAAAAAGCTGACCGCAAAACTCGGCCGCTTCGCCGTGACCGGAAATCACGACACCCACGCGGGCATCGATAAAATCAACGCCGCCATCGCAGCAGCCGGCATCCGGAACATCGACAACGGCGGCGCATGGCTCACCCTCGATGGCGAAAAGCTGCGGATCTGCGGCGTGCAGGATTTGCGCACCCAAAAACCCGATGTGCAACTCGCCCTCGGGGACGCCTCGGAGAAGGACGCAGTCATCCTTGTCTCTCACAACCCCGATGTCGCCGAGCAAAAAATCAAGGACGCCAGCGTCGGCCTCCTCCTGAGCGGGCACACCCACGGAGGCCAGGTCGTGCTGCCTTTCATCGGGGCGCCGATCGTCGGCCTATGCTCCGATTACGGGCAGAAATACCGCTACGGCATCGTCCAGGGGCCGCGGTGCAGTGTGTATGTTACCTCGGGCGTCGGGACGCTGCCCCCGGCGTTTCGCTTGAATTGTTACCCGGAAGTGGCTTTGATTACCTTGACATCGCCCTCCGTTTAAACAGAAGTTTGCGCGGCACACCCCGCAGGCAAAAAGTCACTTCTATTTCGAATGCAGACGATCCAGCACCCGCCCGGAACAAACGATTCAGCCGCCTCAAATCTCTATGCGATGCGGCGCGATCCCATCGGCTTTTTTACAAGGCTCACCCGGGAATACGGCGACATCTGCCATTTCAATATCGGCGAGCAGAATTTCTATCTGGTGAACCACCCCGACATGATCAAGGAAGTGCTTGTCGGCAAGGACCGCAATTTCACGAAATGGTTTGCCGTGGAGCGCCTCAAGGAAGTCCTCGGCCAGGGGCTTTTCGTGAGCGAAGGCGCCTATCACGCGCGCCAGCGCAAGCTCTCGCAGCCGGCCTTCCACCGCACACGCATCGCGGCCTATGCCGACACGATGGTGAAAGTCGCGCAACGGGTGCGCGACCGCTGGGAGGACGGGAAAGCCTTCGATCTCTCCGCCGAAATGAACTGGCTGGCCATGGTCATCGTGGCCGACACCCTTTTCGGAGCGGATGTGGAATCCGAGGCGGTCGAAATCCAGAACGCCTTGAGCGAAGTCCTCAAGATGCTCGAGAAATCCGTGATTCCTCCCAATGAAGTGGCCGACTTCGACCAGGCCCGCATCCGGCTCGATGAGTCCGTATTAAGAATCATCCAGGAACGGCGCGCCCAAGGCGGTGACACGGGCGATCTGCTCTCCATGCTGCTGGCTGCGCGCGATGAGGATGGCGCCGGGATGAGCGACATCGAACTGCGCGACGAGGCGATGACGATCTTCCTGGCCGGACACGAAACCACGGCAAACGCGCTTACCTGGACCTGGTACCTGCTCTCAAAACATCCCGAGATCGAGAAGCAACTGCACGAAGTGGTCGATACCGTTTTGCAGGGAAATGCCCCGAAGCTCGACGACATTTCCCGCCTGAAATATGTGGAGATGGTCTTTGCGGAGGGCATGCGGCTTTATCCCCCGGTCTGGATTGTCGGCCGGCGCGCCATTAATGATTGCGAGATCGGAGGCAATCACATTCCCGCCGGCTCCATCGTGCTGCTTTCGCAATACATCACACAACACGACGCGCGCTTCTTTGAGGACCCGGAAAAATTTGATCCCCAACGCTGGACACAGGAGGCGGAGCTTTCCCGGCCAAAGTATTCGTATTTCCCTTTTTCCTCCGGTTCGCGGCAATGCTTGGGCGAACCCTTCGCATGGCTGGAAGGCGTGATCGCGCTTTCCGTCATCGCGCAAAAATGGCAGCTCACACTCGCCCCCGGTCACCGCGTCGAGATGCAGCCCCAGCTTACCTTGCGCTCAAAGTACGGCATGCGCATGGTGCCGGTAAAAAGATCGTAGATTGTACCTCTCCATTTTCCGTCCTCTTGAATTCAATATTGGACGTTCGACGTTGGACGTTGGAAGTTCGCTCCCCCTTCCCCCCTTTGCGTCCTTCGCGCCCTTTGCGGTTAATCCTCCCCTTGGTGCCTTGGTGGTAAACCACACCAGCATCCTTACGGTTCAGTAATAGCCTTGTATCTTTTGCAGGAACGCGTCCCACTTCGGGCCCGGTCTTCCATTCTCCAGCAGGATGCGCGGACAATTTTTCTGGTAGCCGTGGAAATGCCATTGCGGCCAGTGCCAGTGGGGCACCACATGGTCCAGCGGGATCCCTTTCTCATGCATCACCCACGCCGTGAGCCGCGCTGCGCGGTCGATCGCTGCCGCCTGCCGCGCCGGATCACGGAACTCGCAAATCTCGATGCCGATGCTGGTCGTATTCCCCGGCCCATCGTGGTCCGCATGCTCCCCCTGGATGTTCAGCGGCAGCGATTGGATCGCCTGGATATCGTCCACGGTGAAATGCCACGTGAGAAATCCCGTGCGGTTCCACTTCGTGCGCGCGCGGAATGCGCCCACGGCCATTCCCCGCGCATGCTGCAAGGCGGTCGCGTTGCGATTATCCGTGCTGTGGATCGTGATGTAAGTCGCATTCAGCGGAAACTCGATATGCCGTCCGTAACGACCCTCAGGCACAATCAACTGCCGCAGGTTCACCGCGGCGGGCGCCTCCCCCTGGCTCAAGGGTTCGGCGGTGTAACTGGGGGCCGGCCCGCGTGAGGTCGTGCAACCCCACGCGATCAGCAACAGTATCCCGAGCGCAACCAGTGAAAGAGAGATTCGTTTCACGCAGTTAATCCTTACAGGTCTTTGGAGAGCTAGTCAAAGCATGCGCATCACTTCTCCGCCCGGTTCAACGCGCTCAGCACCGCTTTGATCGGCGCCAGCTCGATGTTCGTATCGACGGCTGCGCCCCATTTGGTGCGCCCATCGGCGAGCTTGATCTGGATGTAGGCGATCGCGCTCGCCTCCGTGCCGGAACTCAGCGCGTGCTGCTTGAAATTTGCAATTTCAAAGCCGGGCAACCCGATTTGATGCAACCCATGGACGAGCGCAGCGATCGGCCCGTTTCCTTCGCCTTCGAAGCGCACTTCCTCGCCGTTGCGATGCATGGATGCGCGGCATTTGAAAACCCCGTCCACGCCGTCCGCGTGGAAGTGGATCAACGACCATGGTGTCTTGCGGTCCAGGTATTCGCGGGTGAAAATATCGCGCAACTCCGTGGCCGTGACTTCGCGGCCGAGACGGTCCACCTCGTCGTTGGCGAGCGGGCCGAATTCGCGCTGCATATCCTTCGGCAGCTCGATGCCGAACTCGCTTTCGAGAAGATACGCGACACCGCCCTTGCCGGACTGGCTGTTGACGCGGATCACTTCGCGGTACTGCCGGCCCAAATCATTCGGGTCGATCGTGAGATACGGGATATCCCAGATCGCCTCCTCGCCTTTTTCCTTGGCGGATTTCCATGCGGCGAATCCTTTCTTGATGGCGTCCTGGTGCGAGCCGCTGAATGCGGTGAAGACCAGCTCGCCCGCGTAAGGCTGGCGCGATGGCACAGTCATCCCCGTGCAGCGTTCATAGATTTCCACGTAGTAGTTCATGTCCGCGAAATCGAGGCCGGGGTTGATGCCGTTCATGTAGAGATTCAGCGCGACAATCACGATGTCGAGGTTCCCCGTGCGCTCGCCGTTTCCGAAGAGCGTCCCTTCCACGCGGTCCGCGCCGGCCAGCAAGCCGAGCTCGGTGGCCGCCACTCCCGTGCCGCGATCATTGTGCGCGTGCAGGCTGATGATTATCGACTCGCGGTTTTTCAAATTGCGGCAGAACCATTCGATCTGGTCGGCATAGACATTCGGCATCGCCACCTCGACCGTGTCGGGCAGGTTCAGGATCATTTTATTCTGCGGCGTCGGCTGCCAGACATCCATCACGGCCTGGCAGATCTCGAGCGAAAAATCGATCTCGGTCGCCGAGAAACTTTCCGGCGAATATTGATAGACCACCTCGGTGCCGGCGAGACGCGGCAGCCGGTCCTTCACCCACTGGGTGCCCCGCGTGGCGATGTTCAATATGTCCGGCTTCTCCAGGCCGAACACGATCCGCCGCTGCGCGGGCGACGTGGAATTGTACATGTGGATGATCGCGCGCTTCGCCCCGGCCAGCGATTGCACGGTGCGCTCGATCAAATCCTCCCGCGCCTGCACGAGCACCTGGATCGTGACATCATCGGGAATGCGGTTGCCCTCGATCAGGCGGCGCATGAACTCGTATTCGGTATTCGAGGCTGCGGGAAACCCCACCTCGATCTCCTTGAACCCGCACTTCACCAGTGCGTCGAACAATTCGAGTTTCTGCGACACATTCATCGGCACGGCCAGCGCCTGGTTGCCGTCGCGCAGATCGACGCTGCACCAGATCGGCGCCCTGGTCAGGAACCGGTCGGGCCATTGCCGGTCGGGCAGATGCACTGGCGGGAACGGACGGTATTTGCTGCTTGGTTTTGAAATCATACTGGAAATCCTATTGGTGGAAAAAACGCTGTTAATTGATGCGGCATCGAACCGCTTCCACCGGGAGCAGCGCAGCCGACTATGACAAAACGATGAGTGCTCCAGGAGTGCCCCGGAGCGTCGTAAGTCGGCTGGTCAATTGTGCGAACATTGATCACACCGTAAATCCAGCAGCGCAAAATCGCAAGTTCGAAATTGCAGGCTTGCGAGGCTGCTCTAGTGAGATTACTCTACCCCTATGAGCACGGTCGTAGAGATTGAAACTGCTATTTCCCGGCTTTCATTAAAAGAGGCCGAGAAGATCAAGGACTGGTTGGAACAGTGGCTGGAGGATCAGCAGGCGATGACTCCGGAGTTTCTCGCTTCCATTGAACGCGGGAAGGAAGATATTGCTGCTGGACGTACGCGCACAGTGCGCCCCTAGGTGTTTATGCCCGGCGCGGCGACGCAAATTTTTTCAAGAGAGTTCGATGCCATCATAGCGCGACTCCCGAAAAATATCGCTGCTTTGATATTCGAAAAAATCGACGAGATGGGCCACAGGCTCGATTCATTTTCACATTACCGCATGACTGGGCGTAACGAATTCCGGCTTCGCATCGGCGATTACCGCCTGATCTACAATTTCGATGCGGGGAAAAATGAAATTCATCTCATCACGCTCGGGCATCGACGTGATGTATATCGCTAGCCGCCATCAACTTTTGCGTGGTGCATGCCGCGATGACTATCCCCAGCAACGCCCCCGCCACCACATCCGAAAGATGATGCGCCCCCACACAGATGCGCGCCGCACCTATCAGAATAGGCACCGGCAGCAACAGCCACCCAATTCTTTTCCTGAGTAACAGGAGCGGAAAGATGAGCCCCATCGAGGCCGCCGCATGCGCCGAGGGGAATGCGTTGTATTCATGCTTGATGACGACCCATTGCCCATTGACCCGCGGGCCATGCCAGCCCTGCTCGACGGAAGCCGGGGCATTCGGCCGGGTGCGCCCCGTGGCGGCGCGCACCACATTGGCGCCGAGCCCGGCGAGGATGGAGACGATCACCATGACGCACACGATGCGCAGTGTGGCCGCGTCACGCCGGAGCCAAGCGACGATTCCCGCCACGATGCATGGCACCATGAGCCAGTTCCACTGCCCGTAATGGCTGCCGAACCGCCCAAAGGCGAGCACCGCCGGCGTGGTGTGGATTTTCATGAACGCCAGCACGGCGTCATCGAGCAAAAAAGAGACCGCCAAGAGGGCCGCGCTTACGAACCCGATCGCAAGCCATAGCGCAACGGCCTTGCCGCGATTTGTTTTCATTGCCATGCTGCAACGATCAATAAAGTGAATTCCACCCTTTTGCATCCAAATATTCGCCTCGTCCTGCTTTTTGCATGCGCGATGGCGCTGCATCTCTGTGGGACGTGGATCCTCCCGCTCATCGACCGCGACGAGCCCCGCTTCTCGGAAGCCTCGCGGGAAATGCGCGAGCGCGGCGACTGGATTCTCCCCACGTTCAACAACGCGCCGCGCTACGACAAACCGCCGCTCACCTATTGGTTCCAGATCGCGTTTTACAAGCTGTTCGGGGAGAACGATCTCGCCGCGCGCGCCCACTCGGCCCTCTTCACCGCGCTCACGGCGCTGGTGGTTTATGGCTTTGGCACGCGGCTTTACGGGCCGCGCGCGGGCTGGTGCGCGGCGGTCGCCTTCACGCTCGCCTTGCAGGTGATGGTGCAGGCAAAGGCCGCCGTCGCCGACATGCCGATGGTCTTCTTCGTCGCCCTGGCCGCATGGGCCGGGTGGGAATTGCTCACCGCCCCCACCAATATTTCCACCAAGGGCTGGTGGTGGATTTTTTACCTCGCCCTCGCCCTCGGCTTTCTTGCCAAGGGCCCGATCGCATGGCTGCCGATCGGCGGCATCCTGATCTACGCATGGCGGAAGGGGATTCCCTGCGTGAACGGGTTCATGAAATTCCATTACGGCATCCCGCTCGTCTTGGTCGTGGTCGGCCTCTGGGGCATCCCCGCCCTCATCAAGACGCATGGCGAATTTTTCCATGTCGGCATCGGCAAGCACGTCATCGAACGGTCGTTCTCGCCCATGGAAGGCCACGGCGGCAGCGGCGCCCTTTCCTACATAGCGATGCTCCCGTTTTATTTCCTCACGGTTTTCCCGAGCTTCCTCCCGTGGTCGATTTTTTCCAAATCCCTCTTCCAGCGTCTCCGCGCACAGCGGACCGATGCGGAGCTCTATCTCCTCTGCAATATCCTCCTCACATTCGTCATTTTCACCCTCGTAAAAACCAAACTGCCCCACTACACGCTCCCCGCCTTTCCCTTGCTCGCCTGCCTCGTCGCGCCCGTGCTTGCGGACTTGCAGCCCGGGCGTTTCACAAAGCTGGCTGGCGGAATGGTCGCGCTGAACCTCGTCATCGCCTTCCTGCTATGCCCCTGGCTGGCGAATCATTACATGCTCTCCATGAAAAGCATCGCGAGCACCGTGCAAATCGCCCCCGATACCGAGTCGGCCTCGGTGGACTACGACGAGCCGAGCCAGATCTGGTACCTCCGCCGCCAACTTGCCACATGGCACACCCTGCTCGACACCAAAGACGCCGCCGGCTTCCTAGCCCAGCCCGGCCCCCGCCTCTGCGTAGTCCCCGCCGATCTCGCCAAAACGATCCCTCAACACACGGAATGGGAGCAAACCCCCTTCGAAGGCCACGACCTCGCTAACGGCAAGAACATGTCGCTCGTGATGATTTTGAAACGATAGTGTCCTGTCCTGAGTGTCTGCCTATGCGACGCCTCGTTCTTTTAAATTTCTTAGCCGCGCTTCTCTTCGTGGCCTCGATCGTGAGCTTTGAAAAGTATGAATCGTCGGGCGCTCTTATGCTCGCTTCAATGGGGCTAATGTTTTTTTTGCTTGTCCTCGCACTGACGAACGTGGTGGCTATCTTCGCTTTTTGGGGGCGTTATAAGTTTCGTGGATTTTACCCCGTTATTTCTTTCACCGTTGCCATGGTGCTTTGTTTCCAAATATCTCGTTACGCAACACGATTAATGCGCGCAGGAACACCTTGCAGCCCTGACTCGTTCCTTAGCGGGCAAACGAAGATCGACCTTGAGAAAGCCGCAACAGAAGCCCTTGGCCAATCATTCAAATTCATTCGCTGCGATCCTCCTGTGCAAGTACAGATGATTGTCGGCCATCCGCAAAAACCTGCTCCAGCAGACACGATAAATGCATTGCGAAAATATGGGTTCCGAGCCATGGAGGTAGATGATGCCGAATCTCTCGCAACCTTTAGCTACTACCACATGCGAGCATGGTACAGGTACACCTATACTACCAACAAACAGGTTTCGCTTGATTCAAGATCACCCGGCATAACTGAGACCGACATCGAGGACTGGTCTGAGCTAATTCGCATCGCCAGGCAGGGAGATCATGCGACTGCCGCTGAAGCCGCTACGATTGTTTTTCGCCCCAGCGTCGTTTATCCATATCTGAAAGAGACGCTCGGACAGGCGCAGTTGGATAGCTTGAAGATCTGTAGCTCTGGACTGAATATTTCCGCGGAGCAAAAGCAATTGGTTCTTGATGCTCTAAATCGCCAATGGCTTCCTTCAAGCCGGTTGGTCGAAAACCCTGATATCACTTACGAGAGCTCGAACCACATGCTCTACTTGGCTGGATGCGGGATGGACAGCTTCTGGGTGGTCTTTCTCATTAAGGATCTCTTGGCCGATGGGGTTTTGGTTTATGCCGCCGATCATTCTCACCTGAAAATCCGGGACAATTTATCTTCATCGGAACAAAATAGAGTGGCGTGGGTCCACGTTGGTTTAATGAACTTCCTCTATGGCAATCTGTTCAAAAAAGCCGAGCACTTCAGTGACAAATCTCTTGGAGATGGGTGGTATTTCACGACTAAATAAAAACAGGTCTCTTATTTGATTTCAGATGCAAGTTTTTAATTTTCGCAAAAGTTCATGTCGAAGACGATACCCTCACCTCTGCACACCCACCGGCCTTTAGAGCCGGTACGCGGTGTCCTTGCTTATAGATGAAGAAAAGCCCGGACACCGCGCAAAGCGATCCGGCCTTAATTGCCTATCGTAATAAAAATGCGCTTGTCGCCTTTGGTGTCCCAATAGCCGCGGTGATGGTGATTCGTGACAAACTTTTGATGTTGGTCGTGTTCATCCCAATAACCGGTTTTGTCCGTTTGATAGTGGTGATTGGAATCCCAATCGCCATCATGTGCTTGTGCCATTTGTGACATTGCGAACAGGAATGTTCCCAACGTCAGTGTAAGAGTCAGTATTTGTTTTTTCATTTGGCCGTGAAATTACCCCATCGACCGGCTTTCGCCATGGGGTCTAACCCTACCGCGCGATGGACAAAGTGAATTGGGACATGGCCAAAACTCCGGCGTTTCAAACTTCCCTGCAATCCTGGATCAGTTATACGTAGCTTTTCCCGAACCCTTCCCCTCATGCGTCGCCTGTTTCTTTCAGTACTACTCCTGGTCGCCTCCCCGGCACTCTCATTCGCGCAAGGCACCCCGGGCGCGCAACTTATTCCCGCCTCCGATCCGCGCTTTCGGTACGAGGGGCGGCTCGACATGTCCGATCCCGCCCGTCCGGTGGTTATCTGGCAGGCCAGCCGCATCAGCATCGCTTTCGATGGCCCCACACTCCGATTGCTCTTCTCCAATAATCATAACCAGACGTTCTTCGACGCAACGGTCGATGGCGTGACGAAGGTCGTCGAATTGCGCCAGTCCAACCCTGCCGTAAATGCCACCTTCTCCGGTTTCGGTCCGGGCCGTCACCTTCTCACGCTATTCAAGCGCACCGAAGCAACTGCCGGCTCCGTGACGTTCGACGGGGTCGGGCTGGCCCCGGACGCTCATGCGTGGGCGCCGCCTCCGCCCGCGTACAAGACCACCATGCTTTTCCTTGGCGACTCCATTGCCGCCGGTGCTTGCGTCGAGGACGGCACGCTGGATCAATGGGCAGACCGCCGCACCCACAACGCCGCCTGGAGCTTTACCGCTCTTACCGCCGCCGCATTCAATGCCGACCACCAGAACATCTCCGTGAGCGGCATCGCCGTGGTCCATGACGATATTCCCACCGCCCCGCAGATATGGGACCACGTCCGGCCCGACCCGAAATCGCCCAAGGCCGATCTTACCAAGTGGACTCCTCAAGTTGTCTTCGTGCACCTGGGCGATAATGACGATGTCCACACCCTCGGGCTCCCATTCCCTGCGAATTTTACCGATGTCTACATCACGTTCATTCACACGCTGCGCACCGCATATCCAAATGCCGAGATCGTATTGCTCCAGGGCGGCATGTGGAGCGGCACCAATTACCCCGGCCTCCTCGCCGCCTGGTACACCGCTGTAAGAAGGCTGGAGTCTGCCGACAAGAAGATCTCCCACTACGCCTTCAGGCATTGGACACGCACCCACCCGCGCATTGCAGACCATAAAGCCCTCGCCAACGAACTGATCGGCTGGCTCAAACAGCAGGACTTCATGCAACACCTGAAGCCGGCGGAAGCTTTTCACGGCTGAATACCTTCACCCAGCCTGAGCGCGGGTCGGCAATCTCGTTCGCCGTATCCGCCCTTCATACCCCCTCCCAAAAAAAACTTGGTGAAATGCGCGCAAGGTGTATTAAACTCCCCGCTCTATGTCGAACACACTCACCGAAGAAGAAATTGCGGAAATCAAGCAGCAGTTCAAACGCTGCAGCGATGATACCGTTGACGCAATCGTGAGTTTTCGCCAGACGGGCGACACTTCGCTGCTGCCGAGGATCGTGAAGGGCGTGGTGCAGCGCTATCTGCCCGCCGACAAGGCCGGGCTTTTGAAAGACGCCACCGAGGACTCGAACCTGTCCGAATTACAGATAGAATCGCTCACCATGCTGGAGATCGTGCTCGATATCCAGGATGCCGTGGACGTGGTGATCGAGGATGCCGAGCTGCGCGAGGTCAAGACCATGGGCGACGTGCGCCGGTTCCTGGAACTGAAACTCGCGGAAAAGAAGCAGTAGCCCGCAGTGAGCGAGAACACTACGACGCGGTTCACAAACGAGGAAATCTGCGCGATCCTGCCGCAGCAGCCGCCTTTCATGTTCCTCGACCAGGCCGAGATCACCGGCGACGAGGTCCTCTCGACCTACCAGATCCGCGGCGACGAATTTTTCCTGAAAGGCCATTTCAAGAACGACCCCGTTTTCCCCGCCTCGATCGTGTTTGAGGCGCTCGGGCAGGCCGGCTGTCTCTGGGTGCTGCACAATGCGGAGGCCCGCCTCGGCGCGCCGATCAGCGCCAGCCAGGTGCTCTTTGCCTCGATGGATGGCGCCCATTTTTACCGCAAGACCCGGCCGGGCAACCTGCTCGAGATGAAGCTGAAGCTGGTGCAGCTCCGCAAGCCGCTCGCGATCTTCCGCGGCAGCGTCTGGACCGATGGCAAACGCGTGGCCGAGCTGGAGAAAGTGGTGCTCGCCTTCGGCATGGAGGCCCCGGAATGAGGCGCGTGGCGGTCACCGGCCTCGGGTTCATCACCAGCATCGGCAACAGCAAGGCCGCCGTGCTCAGCAGCCTGAAGGAAGCCCGCACCGGCATCGAAATTTTCGATGAGCTCAACAAGCCGAACATCCCGGTAAAGCTGGCGGGAACGGTGAAAGGTTTCAGCTTCACGACGGCGCGTCCCGACGAATGGGAGGTGCCCGAAGGCTACAAGATCACCCGCGACCAGCTCCGCTCCATGGGGCCGAATTGCGTCTATGCATTCTGCGCCATGCAGCAGGCGATCGAAGATGCCCGGCTCACCCCTGAAATGGTTTCCAACCCCCGCACGGGTGCGATGTGCGCCTCCGCCGGCTCGACATGGCTGACCTACGAATTTTTGACGCAGATGCTCAAAAAGGGCATCTACCGCTGCTACCCGCTCGGCATGGTGGCCAGCATCCCCGGCAGCCTGAACATCAACATTGGCGCCAGTTTCCAGATCAAGGGCTCGATGATGGGCATTGCGACCGCATGCACCTCTTCCGCCCACGCTTTCGGTGCCGCCGTGGACCAGATCGCGCTGAACCGCCAGGACAAAATGTTCGTGGTCGGCGCGGAGGATTGCAACATGTTCAGCATCCTGCCATTCGCGGGCATGCGCGCATTGACCCAAGGCCTCGACCCCCACGTCAGCCCCTGCGCCTTCGATAAAAAGCGCGACGGATTTGCGATCACCGGCGGCTCGACCGTGCTCGTGCTGGAGGAATTGGAGGGCGCAATCGCCCGCGGCGTGCCGATCTACGCCGAAGTCCTCGGCTGGGGCGAATCCGCCGACGGCTACAGCGTCATGGCCCCCGACCCTGAGGGCGAGGGCGTGGTGCGCGCCATGAACAACGCGCTCACCGCCGCTGGCGTGCAAAAGGACGATATCGACTACATCAACGCCCACGCAACCTCGACCATCGCCGGCGACGCCGCCGAGATCAGCGCGATCAAAAAAGTGTTTGCAGGCGGCAAGGTGCCGTACGTCAGCAGCACAAAGAGTATCACCGGCCACGGGCTCTCGCTCGCCGGCGCCATGGAAACCGCATTCTGCTGCCTCGCGTTGAAGGAAGGCTTCATGCCTGTCTCCGCGAACATCACGGAACTCGACCCCGCCTGCGAAGGCGTCCCCGTGATCACCAAGCCCATCGACGCCGTGCCAAAAATCGCGATCAACAACGGCAGCGCCTTCGGCGGCACAAACGTCGCAGTGGTCCTCAAAAAGTGGGATTAGCCAGGGCCAATCAACCCTTACCAAGCATCAGCTTCCGGGCGATTGTCAGCTCTTCGGCACTTTTTCAAGCGCCGCCACAAAAGCATCCGGCCCGCCTTCCATATACCCGAGTTCGCCGACTTTCTTCCCATCGCCATTCAGCACGATGATGGTCGGATACCCTTCAATGTGGAATTGGTCCTGCAACTGGGCGTTCTGTTTCTTCACGTCATCGGTCTGCGGTTTCTGCTGCGGAAAATCAACCTCCACCAGCACAAGATTCTTTGCCGCGTATTCCTTGAACTTGGCCTGAGAAAAAACCTCCTTGTTCAGTTTCATGCACCACCCGCACCAATCCGAGCCGGTGAAATCGAGCATCACCAGTTTCTTTTCCGCTTTGGCTTGGGCCACGGCTTTTTGGTAATTGGTCGTCCACACCGCGTCATCGGCTTGGAGGAAATGGCCGGTGAGGACGAGGGACAATGTAACAAGGGCGATTGGTGAGAAGAGTTTTTTCATGGGATTCAAGGGATGTTCCGGAAAATTAAACCATGTCATTCATGTTATCAAATTTCGGTGGTTAATAATAAAGACGCTTGCGGATGGTGATTGGATGCGTCCAAGTTGGCTCTCCGTCCGCACCATGGTAGAAATAACTATGCCCCGCATTATCCGAACCGTCATTATCCTCTGCGCAGTGTTCCTGGGTCTCCCTCTTTTTGCCCAGGAATACCACGGTCAACGCCTCGTGGAAGCAAGCCTGGTTGCGGATACCGATGCAGTGGTTCCCGGAAAGCCGTTCACGGTGGGCCTGCTTTTGAAAATGGTCCCCGGCTGGCATACCTACTGGCAGTATTCCGGGGACGCAGGGCTTTCCACGCACATCGACTGGCAGCTTCCTTCAGGATTCCATGCAGGTGAAATTCAATGGCCGCTTCCTGAAAAAGAGACTGAGGAGGGTGACTTGCAGACATACGCCTACAAGGACGAAGTGCTATTGCTGGTCGAAATCCGCTCACCCGCAACTCTCGACGCAAAACAGATCACCCTTCCGGCAAAAACAAGCTGGCTCGTCTGCGAAAAGCTCTGCATTCCCGGCCATGCTGATCTCTCTCTGGCTTTGCCCGTGGCTGCGCAAAGCCATCCTTCAAACGCCGCGTTATTCGCAAAATATCGCGCATTATTGCCCAAAACCAGCGCGCCCCCATTCACTTCCAAGTGGGTCAATCAACCAAAAGAAGCCCATCTGGATATCTCGGGGCTGGACAAGCGCAGCCTCGATTTCTACCCCTTGCCTCCGGGCGACATGGTGATCGATCATCCCAAAATCACCGCCAAGGATGGCTCTGCCGAGGTCTCCGTCCCCGTGACGACAGGCTTGCCCGGTCAACTCGGAGGTCTTGTTGTCCTTGGCGAGGGTACAACTCGTGAATCCTGGCTCGTGGCTCCGGAAACTTCCACGCCTCCTGTGTCAAATTCAAGTTCAGCTTCTGTCGTCCAACCGGTCGGCTCACTTTTCAGCTACCTTGTGCTCGGTTTTCTGGGCGGCATGCTTCTCAACGTGATGCCCTGCGTGCTGCCAGTGATTACCTTGAAAATCTACGGCTTCATCAACCAGGCGGGACAATCGCGCGCCCGCATCCTGGAACTCGGGCTCGCCTATTGCGCGGGAATTTTTGCGTGGTTCCTCGGGCTGGCGGCGCTCATCGTGGTATTCGGGTTGAACTGGTCGTTCCAGTTCCAAAACAAGGGCTTCATCGTTGCGATGCTGGTCATCTGCGCGATCTTCGGCCTGAACCTGCTCGGCGCTTTCGAAGTGCTGCTGCCCGCCGGCCTGAATTCGAAGGTCGTTGCCCTCGCTTCCAAGGAAGGGCTCGGCGGCGCGTTTGTTCACGGGCTTTTTACCACGCTCATGGGGTCCGCCTGCACGGCGCCGCTCCTGGGGCCGGCCATCGGGTTTGCGCTGGCGCAGACGCCGCTCGTGATCTTTGCATTTTTCGCGACCATCGCCGCGGGCATGGCGTTTCCTTATTTCATCCTCACCGTGAATCCCTCCTGGATGCGCTTCCTGCCCAGGCCCGGCATGTGGATGGTGCGCATCAAGCAAGTCATGGGCGTGCTCGTGCTGGCCACGGCATTCTGGTTCGGCTACATCCTATTTCAGCAGGTTGCAGTGACCCGCGAGGCCTTCGCCCCCATGCTGAAATCCGCGCTGGCATCCGGGCGCACGGTTTTTGTCGATTTCACCGCCGAGTGGTGCATCAACTGCAAGGTGAACGAGAAGGGCGTCCTCCGGTCCGATACGGTCCAGCAGGCTTTCAAGGACGACAATGTCCTCCTGCTGAAGGCGGACTGGACGAATGGCGATCCCGACATCACGAAATTACTGAAACAATTCGGCCGCGCCGGGGTTCCAGCTTATGTCATCTATCCTGCGGGCGCGCATGATCAACCGATGGTGTTGCCAGAGTTGCTAACCCGGCAGATAGTCATCGATAATTTGAACGCCGCTCAGAAAAAATCGTCAAATAACTAGTAATCCCATCCTTAAACGAAGCGAAAAGAAGTCCCAACCCTATGAAAACCATCCTCTCGTCCCTCGCAATCATCGCCCTCACCGCCGCTGCCTATGCCTCCCCGGAGATCGGCTCCAAAGCCCCCGATTTCTCGGTCACCGACACAAACGGCAAGACCGAAACGCTCTCCCAGTACAAAGGCAAATACGTCGTGCTGGAATGGACGAACCCCGACTGCCCTTTTGTCCACAAGCACTACGATTCCGGCAACATGCAGAAACTGCAGAAGGAATTCACCGCAAAGGGCGTCGTCTGGCTCAGCATCAATTCCTCCGCCGAGGGCAAGCAGGGCAACTATACGCCGGATGAATGGAACAAGATCGTGAAGGAACGCAATGCATCGCCGACCGCTGTGTTGCTCGATAAGGGCGGTGTCGTCGGCAAAGAGTACGAAGCCAAGACCACGCCCCATATGTTCATCATCAATCCCGACGGGAACCTGATCTACCAGGGAGGCATCGACAACATCAAATCTCCAAACCCGTCCGACATCCCGAAGGCGACCAACTATGTCCAAGCCGCCTTGGATGAAGCCATGGCCGGAAAACCTGTCACCACATCAGTCAGTCAGCCCTACGGCTGCGGCATCAAATATTGATTCAATATTGAGCGTTGGATGTTGGAAGTTCGATTTAATCGCCCCTACGCCTGCAACGCCAGCGCCACCGTCCCGGTCACCGCGATCACGCCTCCCACGATGGAGCGGAGCGATGGCCGGTCGCCGTCCATCCAGTAAGCCAGCGGGATCGTCACCACGGGAGTCGTCGCGACGATCGGCAGCACGATCCCGCTCGGCGATATCGAGAGCGCCCATTGGAAACAGGCCACGCCGAGCGCCGGCCCCGCGATGGCGTTGAGCACGACGAACAACCACGCCCTCTTTTTCAATTCCGGACTCCGCTTCTTCGCAGTTGATTCTTCCGTGCGTTCGCCGGACGAAGCAAAAAACCGCGTCGCCATTGCAAACGCCGCTCCTACAAGGATGCCGCCGAGCATCCGCTGGTAGGCCGCCGTCCCTCCGTCCATGTGCAGGCCCGACAACGCCGCCACCTGGTACGCCTTGCGGCTGATCACCGCTCCGCCTGCCTGCCCGAGGCTCGCGCATACGCCAAAAAGTGTGCCGCCCCAGAACAAGCCGCGCGTGAGCTTGTGGCTGTGGATCGGCGTGAGCGCGATGCACACTCCGGCCAGTGTTATGCAAACGCAGACAATCTGCCCGACCGTCATCGTCGTGCCGAGCCACAGATTTTCCGCCACCGCCGCGCACGGCACCGCGAGGCAATGCACCAGCAACATGGTCAATCTCGGCCCGATGCGTGTGAACGCCAGGAACAGCGCGACGTCCCCCAGCCCGTAGCCGATCAGCCCGCTCGCAAGGAAATAGCCAAGCGATGCCCCGCGCAATCCCTGCCCCGCCGTGTGTGCCCACAACCCCAGCAGCAGCAACGCGATGCACAGCCTGCCAAGGTTCGCCGTTGCCGCGCCCAGCACCCGCGCCGACCGCGTCGCAAAAATCGCCGATAGCGCAAAGAAGATCGTTGTGAGAAACGCAGGGAACATCGAGGTCACGGAGACAAGCCCCCTTTGCGAAAAAAGGAAAGACCGTTTTTCCGCTTCCTTGTCAGTGAAAAATGAGTGTGATGCCATCTGTAAATAGGTTAGTCTGTGAAATATATTTCACAAAACTCACATTTTACTTGCGTTCACAAAGCAAATTTGGCAAAATGGAGGAAATGAAAAACTACGGCCTGATTTTTACAACTCTGCACGTTTCCTACACCTTCGTGGTTAAGGGCTGGCAAAAAATGCCTCCATTACAGTTTTGTAGTGGAAAACATGAGTCTTAACCGACCTATACCGGGTTAAACCGGCCTAAAAGTCTCACGAACTTTCAAAAACCTTGAACTTTGAACCTTGAACAAGGAACTCTTAAAGCTGCATGACACGCCGCAGTTTTAAAACCACGCAATGATTCCTTCTCCTTCCGATCGCAAACTCGCCCGCGGCGATTACGTCCTGCTCACGCTTCTGGCGCTGCTTCTTTTTGGTTACTGCCTTTTCAGCGGGAAGGCCCTCACCATGCACGAGGCGCGCCTGCCCGAATGCGCGCGCGAAATGATGGCCACAGGCGAATGGCTTCTCCCGCACAGCGGCGAGCGCCCGTGGCTCGAGCGCCCGCCATTTCCTCATTGGGTGGAACTCATCACCGGCCATGTCTTCGGCAGTCTCGATAAAGTCTGGATCGTGCGCCTCCCCTCCGCACTCATGGGCCTGCTCACCCTGCTGCTCGTCGCATCCGTGGCAACGCGATTGTTCGGTCGCCAGATCGGTCTCCTCAGCGGCATCACCCTTGCGACGATGTACGAATTCTATTTCTACGCCGGCCAGGCCGAGGATGACATCTACCTCGCATTCCTCGTCGCCGTCTGCTTCGCCCTCTTTGCTGTCACCGAGTTCCCTCGCAATGGCGCGCCGCTGGACACCCGCCGCAATTTTTTCGGGAATCGCCCCTGGACCGTCTGGGCATTTTTTATCGTGCTCGGCATGACCAGCCTCGCCAAGGGCCCGCTTGTCGGCGCCATCGAGGTCGTCGCCGCCACCGGCAGTTTCCTGCTCCTCTCATGGCGCGAGAAACGCCCATTCCGCTACATCTGGTTATGGGGCTCAATCCTCTTCGCGGCCATCACCGTAAGCTGGTCCTACTACGCATGGCGTCAATACCCCTCGCTTTGGGATAACTATAAATACGATTTCACCGGTCCCTTCGGTCACGAGCCGTTCTGGTATTACTTCGTCTGCATCCTCTGGACCACAGCACCGTGGACACCCATCTGGATTCTCGGCCTCGTCTTCATCTGGCGCAGCCGCAACGACGACCCGCAGGCAAAGCGCTTCCTCCTCTGCTGGGCCCTCGCCCCGCTCCTCGCCGTCTCCGCCCCTGCACGGAAACACCACCACTACCTCGTCGCCATCCTCCCCGCGTATGCAGTCCTCGCCGCATTCGGCCTTCGCCAGTTGGACGACCTCCTTCGCCGCTCCGCAAAAAAATGGGGCAGCTCCTTGTGCGGTGCTCTCTGCATCGGCCTTCCCGGTCTCGCAGCATTCGTCACCCTCGCTATCCTCCACAAAATTCCCGGCCCGCTCTGGACATCCATTGCCATGGGCGTCGTTTTCTTTTGCATGGTCACCGGCATGGCGTACGGCCTTGAGAAAAAGAACGGCCGCACCGTGCTCACCGCATTCATCGCCGGCTTCGTCATCATCGCCGCATGGGGCCAGAGCGTCCTTGCCAAATGGGACGAAAGCCACTCCGGCGACATCGAGTTCATCCATCGCGTCCCCGGTGATGTCGCCTCCGGAGCCGCCTCCGGTGTCGCTGCTCGCACGCCGCTCATCATCGATGCCTTCGGCTCCCTCGACTTCTTCCGCTTCCAGTTTTACTTGAAGCCCGACACGCTCCTCATCCACAACGTCACCTACCTCCGCGACCAGCGCATCACCGCCCCGCAGGTGTATGTCATCAGCCCCTACGCAA
>Ga0206937_10129_pt1 | contig 23996 bp, 20 predicted proteins | sample Alteio_BWOrgHeat_11_FD_152923 | JGI IMG/M metagenome (GOLD analysis project Ga0206937, IMG submission 152923) | Enriched cells from forest soil in Barre Woods Harvard Forest LTER site, Petersham, Massachusetts, United States -... | ecosystem: Environmental > Terrestrial > Soil > Temperate forest >... | reverse complement strand
CAGGGTGTAGATGCGGTCGAGCTTGCCGGTCAATGACTTGCCCATGGCTATGGCGCCGATCTTCAAATTTTCCAGCACGGTGAGATTCGGGAATATGTCGCGGCCCTGCGGGACGTAGCCGATGCCGGCGCGGGCGCGATGCTCGGGCTTCATATTGATGAGGCTATGGCCATTGAGCGTGATGTCGCCCTCGGTGACCTTGCGGAGGCCGACGATGCTGCGGAGCGTGGTGGTCTTGCCGACGCCGTTGCGGCCCATGAGACAGGTGACGGCGTTATCGGGAACTTCGAAATCGACTCCGCGCAGAATGCGCGAGCCGCCGATGCTGACGTTGACGTTTTCGAGTTTAAGCATGCGATATAAATGACGAATGAAGTTTCATTTATCGTGGGCCTTTTTGCGGCCGAGGTAGACCTCGATGACTTTTTCGTTGTTCTGCACCTCGTCCACTTTGCCTTCGCAGAGGACTGTGCCCTGGTGAAGGACGGTGACCTTGGTGGCGATCTGGCGGACGAAAACCATGTCGTGCTCGATGACGATGATGGAATGCTTGCCCGCGAGGCTGAGGAGGAGCTCGCCTGTCTTGTGCGTTTCCTCATCCGTCATGCCAGCGGCGGGTTCATCGACGAGGAGGAGCTTTGCATTTTGCGCGAGGAGCATGCCGATCTCGAGCCATTGCTTCTGGCCATGGGCGAGGTTGCCAGCCTTGCCCCCGGCGCGGGATTCCAGACCGATGATCTTGAGGACCTCGTAAATGCGGTCGCGCTGCTCCTTGCTGGTGCTGGTGAAGATCGCATTCCAGACATTGCGGCTGCCCTCGACGTTGAGCATGATGTTTTCGTACACCGTGTGATCGAGGAAGACGGTGGGGGTCTGGAATTTCCTGCCGATGCCGAGCCGGTAGATCTGATACTCGCTCAATGTGGTGAGTTCCGACTCCTCGAAGAACTTGATGCTGCCGTTGTCGGGTTTTGTGCGGCCGGTGATGAGATCGAGGAAGGTGCTTTTGCCGGCGCCATTTGGGCCGATGACGGTGCGAAGCTCGCCCTCGTCCATGTAGAAGTTCAGATTGTTGATCGCCTTGAAGCCGTCGAACTCCTTGTTCACACCTTCCGCAGCTAGAATGAAAGGGCGACGTGTCATGATTTAACAGGTGGCATGGTTGAGGTTGCGGGTTTTGGCGGGGTAACGAGATCGGGCGTCGCGGAAGAAGGCGGCGGCTCGGAAGTTTTCGCTTTTCCCTTCAAGATATCCCTCACTTGGGCGAAAAGGCCGACGATGCCCTTGGGCATGAAGAGCACCACAAAAATGAAGAGGAAACCGAGAATGATGAGCCAGAGATCCGGGTAGGCGCGGGTGGCCCAGCTCCTGAGGGCATTCACAAAGATCGCACCGATGACGGGACCGACCAGCGTGCCGCGTCCGCCGACGGCGACCCAGACGACGACCTCGATGGATTTATCGGTCGCCATTTCATTCGGGTTGATGATGCCGACCTGCGGCACATAGAGAGCGCCCGCAAGACTGGCGATGAGACCGCTGAGGACAAAGATGAAGAGCTTGAAATTTGCCGTGGAGTAACCGGAGAAGAGCACGCGGTTCTCGCTATCGCGAATGGCGCGCTGGATTTTTCCGAACCGGGTGGTGGTGAGCCATTTGCAGAGAAGGTAGGTGGCGAGGAGAAGGAGCGCGGTGCAGATGTAAAGCACGCGCTGCGTGGCCGGGAGGCGCAGATCGTGGCCGAGCATGAATTTGAAATCGGTGAAGCCGTTGTTGCCGCCCAGGAGCAGGTTATTGCGCAGGAAAAGGATGGAGGCCGCGTAGGTGAGGGCCTGTGTGAGGATCGAAAAATAAACACCGCGGATGCGCGAGCGGAAAGCCAGGAAACCGAAGACTAGCGAAAGCAAGCCAGGCAGCAGCAATGTCATCATCAATGCAAAGGGGAAGCTGCTAAAGGGCTTCCAGAATGCCGGAAGGCTGTTCCAGCCGAGGAACACGAGGAAGTCGGGGATCGGTTTCTGGTACTGGCCGAGCGAGCCGATCATGCGCATGAGGTACATGCCCATCATGTACCCGCCGAGGGAGAAAAAGAGGCACTGGCCGAGGCTGAGCAGTCCCGTGTAACCCCAGAGGATATCCACGCTAATGGCGAGCACGGCATAGCAGAGGTATTTGCCGTAGAGATTGATGGAGAAATCGCTGACGTGCAGGATGCTGGTGGCGGGCGTAAAGGCATTCAGGTAGGGCAACACCACAATGGCGATAATCGCCGCGACCAGCACGCCCCACGCTTCAAAGTTAGTAAAAATACGTCGCATAAATCTTAACCCTCCAGGCTCCGGCTGCGGGTTGGGAAAAGGCCACCGGGTTTCCACTGGAGGAAGAGGATGATAACGATGAGGACTGTGATCTTACCGACGACCGGGGACTCGAATATCTGCTGCAGCACCTGATCGGCGGTGCCGATGCCGAGAGCGGCGTAAATGGTGCCGACGATATTGCCGACGCCGCCGACGACAACGGTCATGAATGAATCGACGATCCATGTCTGGCCCATGCTGGGGCCGACATTGCCGATCTGCGAAAGAAATGCGCCGGCGAGCCCCGCAAGGCCGGAACCGAAACCGAACGTGAGCATGTAGACGCGCTGCGTGGGGACGCCCATGCAGGAGGCCATGTCGCGATTCTGCATGACGGCGCGGATGAGGAGACCGAGCGACGTCTTGGTAAGGAGCATCCATGTGCCGATGACGATCAATATGGCAAAGCCGATGACGAAGAGCCGGTTATACCCAAAGATGATGTCGAATGCCGTGAAGTTGCCGCTGAGCCATGCGGGAGAATTCACCTGCACGTTATTCGCGCCGAAGACGAGGCGAAAACATTGTTGCATGAACAGCGAGACCCCGTAGGTAGCGAGCAGGGATTCCAACGGACGTCGATAGAGAAATTGAATGACAGCGCGCTCCAGGATAATGCCAGCGATGGCCGATATGATGAAACTGAGCGGGATCGCCAGGAGGAAATAGCATTCGTAAAGCCAACCGGTGGCGTGGATGCCGGGAATAGTGGCGCCAAAGCCAAGGACGTGACCGGCGATGGAAAACGGCAGGTTGACGCGAAACGTGAAGCCCGCCCCGAAAATATTCTCAACGACATAAACCGTGTAAGCGCCGATGGCGATCATCTCGCCATGCGCCATGTTGATGATGCCCATGAGGCCGAACGTGATGGCCAGACCAAGCGCCACGATGAGCAGGATGGAGCCGCTGCTCATGCCGCGAAAGATGGTGCCGAAGAAATTCACGGCGGAGATGTAGTCCTTGATGGATTTTACAGCGGTTTTTGCGGCTTTTGCGACATCGGGTGGTGTGCCGGGTGCATCCGCGATTTTTTGCAAGTCATCCTGATCGCCGATCGCGTTGAGTGAGGCGAGCTGGTTGATGGCCTGGATTTTCACCTTGGGATCGAGGCTGCCAAGATTGAGGGTGGCGATGCCGATCTTGATGGCTTTTTTGACCCTGGAATTGGCTTCCTTGTCGAGGCGGGCCTCTAAAATGGGGATGTACTGGGGTTTCTGCGATTTGCCGAGTTTTTGCACGGCCTCGCTACGGGCATCAATATTGGGATCGGCAAGCGCAAGCATATCGAGCGCCTGCTGGACCGCGCCGCGCAGACGCATGTCGGTATCCACGGAGTTCAAATCGTTGGAATCGAAAAGGAGTTCCTTGTTTTGGTCGTCCACAAGGACTTTGCCGGTGTCCACGCGAAACGCACGGACTTTGCCATCCGCATTCTGCTGCTCCTCCAGAAGCACCGGGACTTTTGGCCCTGCATTTGGAGTTTCGTAGATGTAAATTTCATCGCGTGTCCATGAGAGCAAAGTGTCGTGGACGATTTTCGACGGGTTGAGCGCAAGATCATTCAAGAGTTTTTGCTGATCGTCGCCAGTGCCGAGAAGCGCCTGGACGAGTTTCTGGCGGGAGACCGCATCGTTATCCCCCGCAGCCGGGGCCGCAGCTTTTACGAACGAACACGCCAGACAGCAAGAAATCAGTACAGCAATGAGTTTAAACTTGTGCATTTTTCAAACTAAATGACAAGGGAGCGGAGATTGGCTCCGCCCCCTTGTGTTAAGCTACAGCTTTTGCGAATAGCAAATTTAGTTGAAGCTGAGGGCGGCTATGCTGTTTGCGCCGTCCAAGCTTTGGATCCAGGAGATCCCTTTTTTCGCGAGTTCCTCGTCGAGGCCTTTCAGCAACCATGGCTCACCCTTTACGTCGGCGAAGGTCTTCACGATCTTGAACTGGCCATCGGCCTTCGTGGTGCCGATATACACATTTTTGATGGTGTGGTGATTCTTCTGCATGGTGGTTTTGCCACCAGGACCGTTGAAGCTGATGTCGCCGGACTCCAAGGCTTCACGCACTTTGTCCACGTCGAAGGACTTCGCCTTTTCGACAGCTTTCTTCCAGAGGTAAACGCCGTTGTAGGAGAGCACCATCGGGCTGTCCACCACGCGATTTTCCTTAACGACACCAGGATAGGATTCGGTCTTGATCCAGTCCGCCCACTTCGCCAGAAACGCTTTGTTTTCCGGGGACTTGATGGACATGAAATAGGTCCAGCAACCGAGTTCGCCGACGAGATCCTTCGCAGGCAGCGAGCGGAATTCATCTTCAGCAAGGCTGAAGGAAACCACCGGGCAATTTGCCGGAGTGAGACCCGCAGAAGCGATTTCCTTGAAGAATGGCACGTTGGAATCACCATTGATGGTGTTGATCACGCAAGCATCGCCGCTGGCGGCAAATCCCTTGATATCAGCAACGATCTGCTGGTAATCGGTGTAGCTGAACGGCGTGTATTTGCCGGCGGAGATGACTTTTCCGGAGTCGTCCTTGCGCAGGCCACCGCCGATGTTCTCAACAGGGACACCGTGCAGAAGCAGGTACTTGAAGAGAATGAGGTTGGTGGTTTGCGGATAAACGTAATCCGTGCCGATGAGGTAGAATTTCTTCTTCCCCTGGGCGAGCATGTAATCAACCGCAGGAATGGCCTGCTGGTTAACTGCTTCCGCAGTGTAGAAAATGTTATGGGACATTTCCTCTCCCTCGTATTGCACGGGGTAGAAGAGAAGGCCGTTGTCTTTTTCGAAAACCGGGAGAACCGATTTACGACTTACAGATGTCCAACATCCGAAGGTGACAGCAACTTTGTCCTCCTCGAGAAGTTGCTTGGCTTTCTCCGCGAAGAGAGGCCAGTTTGAAGCGCCATCGACAATGACGGGCTCGATTTTTTTACCGAGGACGCCACCATTTTTATTAATTTCGTCGAAGGTGAACAGCAGGATGTCGCGCAGCGAGGTCTCGCTGATCGCCATGGTGCCGGTGAGTGAATGAAGGACGCCGACTTTTACTGTTTCCTCTTTATCCGCTGCCTTAGCAGATGAGAAGAGAAGAGAACCTGACAATACTGACAGACCGATTGCTCGGAATAAGTTTTTCATTATGAATAAGTAATTTAATAAACATAATGCTAATCGGGGAGATTAGAAGGCTTAGCAAATTGATCTCCCAGCCTTCCCCGGGTATTTGCATACCCGGGGAAGAACCAAGAGGGTTAGATTAGAACGTCAAACCAATGCCAGCAAACCCGACGCCTGCGTCGTGATCTGCAAAGCCATTGCTGTACTGGGCATTAGCACGGGCAGTGTTTTTGCCGAGGTAGTAGTAGGTACCACCGAAGTTCGCCGTCCACGATCCGAAACCGGATGGGATGAACGCGAGAGGCACGCTGACCGTGAGGCCTGCGGAAGCGTAGCCGAAGCCAGTTCCGTAGAATCCACTCGATCCGAAGCCTGCGGTCACAGGAATTGTGAGCGTAGGAGCATACTTGCTGTCCTTCATGAAAGTGAAGGCTGGAGCGATGCCGACTTCATAGTATTGACCCAGCGAGCTGCTGGTAGCGGTGTCAGCGAGACCGAGTCCCACATGTCCACCATTTGCATTGCCCGTGAGCTCTTGCAAGAAGGTGAAGTGCGGGTGCAGTGCCCACATACCGAGCAGATCAGTATCATCATAAGCAAGGCTGACGTTGAGACTGCGCTGAGGCGAAGCACCCTGGGAAGGGTAATCGAATTCGAAATAACTTGTCGTCAAGGTGAAGTTCTTTGCGAATACGAACGAGACGCCTGGCATCCAGTCGAACTCAGTCCAGCTAGCAAGTCCGGCGGTCACAGGACCAATACGGACGTTACGCAGCCTGCCGTTTCTACCTTCAACACCATTGCCACCACGGAACGGATCGTTGACGCCCGGGCTTGGATCAGACGCGATATTCGACCAGAGGCCGAGGTTCAACGTCACTTTGTCCACGAATCCCGTGCCAGCATAAAGCTGGAAGTAGAGATCCAGGTAAGGCTGGGCATCAAAGCCCGCTTGTCCCTGAGGTCCCTGCAGGATGCCGCGTGAGTAGTAACTAGTCACGAACTGCACACCGAGATCTCCCGAGATGTAGGATTTCTTGGCTTCTTCAACGACTGCCTTGGACTCTTTGCCGGAGGCAGTTTCGTCGGTTCCCGCCTGTGCAGTCATGGGGACTGCGGCGAAACCACAAAGTGCCAAACTCGCAAAGAGAGCTGCGATTTGTTTCTGATTTTTGACCATATTTATTTTGGTTGGTTATCTTCGATTTAGTTTAGTTTAGTATCGCCGATGATTCGGCAACGCTCACCCTTAGCAATTGCTCTGCCAGCGGTCAACATTGTTTTTTGAGGAATATTTCAGGGTCCCGGCATGCATCGCAAGTGCCTGTCTTTCAGAAACTAGCCGTGTATTTATTTTTTTGTGAGCCGAAAGGGCGCCCGTGTAATATAAACAGCGTTTGTGGCAAAAACAGCCAGTTGAAGTTGGGGCTTGGCTAAAAAGAGCCACCTTTCTGGCGATTTCGCGCCTTTGCTTCAGGAGGTTTCCTGTGTGTTACTTCGTTAACGCCACCGCCACACAGCAGTCATTTTTGGCATTACACGATTTCGACGGGACACTGCGGAAGGGCTTTCATGAATGCAGTCCCGTAATTTTTCGTCATGATCCTGTTATCCAGTATCACCACAATGCCGCTGTCCTGTTTTGTGCGGATCAGCCGACCGACACCCTGGCGGAGTTTCAGAATGGCTTCCGGGAGGGAGTATTCCGTAAAGGGATCACCGCCATGGGCCTCGATCATCTCCAGCCTGGCTTCCACGAGCGGGTGATCAGGGACTGCGAACGGGAGCCGGGTGATGATGACGTTGCTCAATGCCTCGCCCGGAACATCGACTCCGCTCCAGAAACTATCCGTGCCAAACAGCACGCAGCGATCGCCTTTCTTAAATTCCTCAACGAGCCGGTGGCGGGGCATGCCCTTGCCCTGGACAAGGAGGTTCCAGCCGCCCTTGGCGAATTTTTTTTCGAGCTGATCGGCCAGCGACTGCATCGTCTTGTAGCTGGTGAAAAGCACAAATGCGCGGCCTTTGCTCATCTCAACGAAATGTTCGATCCATTGTGCAAGGGCGGCTTCGTAGCCAGGGTCGCGCGGGTCCGGCATTTTTTTGGTGACGTACAGCTTCATCTGTTTCGAGTAATCAAACGGACTGCCGATTTGCAATGCTGTCACTTCCTCTGCGCCGACACGGTTGCGAAAATAGGAGAGCTTTTCGCCGCCCACCGAAAGCGTGGCGCTCGTGGCGATACAGCAACCATCCGCCCGGAACAACAGGGCGCGCAAGTGCGGGGCGATGTCCACGGGAGCGGCATTCAACGAAATAAACTGCTGGGTCTTGCCTGTTTTTTCGACCCAGTAAACGTGTTCCTCCGCGCTCTGGCCCAGGAATTCGGCGATACCGAGGCGGGCTTCGCGAATGCGCCGGCCCAGATCCTGCAATTCCGCTTTCAGGATTTCATCATCGGTAATTTTGAGGGCCGCCACGATGAGCGCCTGGAGTTTTGCCAGTTTCGCAGTGATCGTGTCCGCGACCATGTCGGGTTCACGCACCCGATATTCACGGCCTTTTTTAAAGTTTGAGCGCTCTTCGATCTGCGCAAAAAATTTGTCCAGATCATCGGCGAGTTCCGCCGCCTCGCGCACGCCCTCTGCATTACGGAGTACGGTGAACATCCCTTTTTTTGTCCGCGCATTATAGAGTCTTTGCACGACATAACGCAGTCCGTATTGGGAGACGCCGATGCCGACATGCTTGGACGCCACGCCCTCCAGCGTGTGCGCTTCATCGAAAATCACGAAGTCATTGGAGAAAATGTAACCAGACTCCTCCTCGTCGATCTCCTCCAGTGGGCCAAGGTTCATGAAAAAGAGCGTGTGATTCATCACCACCACGTCCGCGCTCACCAGCCGTTTGCGGGCCTGCTGATAAAAACACCGGCTGTCGGCGCCGCATGTGCGTGCCGTGCAAATGTGCTGCTCGCTGCATACCTGCGTCCACACCGCCGGATCGGGCTCGATGGAGAAATCACTCAGCGTTCCCTCGCGGGTGGTGTGGCTCCATTCCCAGATGCGTTTCAGTTCCTCCTGCTCCGGCCCGGTGAAAAGCTCCGCAGCATTATTCATGGCGCGTTCCAGCCGTTTTGGGCACAGGTAATTTTGACGGCCTTTCCATAAAACGGCTTCAAACTCGACCGGCAGGACTTTTTGTAAAATCGGGATATCCTTGTAAACGAGCTGCTCCTGGAGATTGATCGTATAGGTGGAAATGACCGCCTTCTTCTTTCTCTCCACGGCAAACAGAATCGCCGGCACGAGATACGCGAGTGATTTTCCCACTCCCGTCCCCGCCTCCACCACGAGATGGCGCTGCTCCTCCAAGGCGCGAGCCACGGCCACGGCCATCTGCTGCTGCTCGGGGCGGTACTCGAAATTTTTTGCCTTGGCGAGCAGACCCTCCGGGGAAAAAATATGCTCCACCCTGTCCACAAAATCGCTGCCGATGTTTTCGCGCAATGCGATCATGATTTTTGTTTTTGTTTCAATGTATGTGATGACATGGCACAAAGCGCGGGGTTCGGCCACTTAACTTTGAACCTTGAACTTTGCACTTTGAACTTAAATAGTTTGCGTAATGCGTATTCTGGATCGCTACATCCTTAAAAATTTCCTGCTTCCGTTCCTTTATTGCTTTTTGGGATTCATTGCAATCTGGCTTCTGATTGATTTCACCAGCAACATGGGCGAGTTCCTCGACAGCAAATCGTCCATGCGATATGTCGCCTATTTTTATGCGACCCAGCTTCCCCAGATCGTCGTGCTGGTGATGCCGGTGGCGCTCCTGCTGGCATTGCTGTACTCACTCAGCAGAATGTCCCGGTCGAACGAAATCATCTCCATGCTCACGGCAGGCCAAAGCCTTACACGGCTGGTCGTGCCCCTTTTATTTGTGGGACTGGCGGCGGCAGCGGTCAGCCTGGTGATGAATTACTCCCTCGCAGCCCATGCCGATGCGACGAAGAAAGCCATCCTTGAAAAGATTTCGAATGGAAAAGAAAAAGTCTCCGTCCTTACCAGCCAGCTTTTCCGCAACCGGGCTGACAACCGCACGTGGTTTGTGCAGATTCTTATCGATTCATTGCCCCAGCATCTGCAGTCGGGACAACTCGATTTAATCGAGTTTCAAGCCGTGGAGATCACCCAGCAGGATACCAAAGGCAACATTCAGCGTAATTATTACGCCCATAAGGCCTCATTCGATCCGCAGAGCAAAACCTGGACTTTCAGTGACGGAAAAACCGTGGATTTTGATCCGGACGGCAATGTAAGCGGCGAACAAAACTGGCCGGAACTCAAGATAAAGAACTGGTCGGAAACACCGTGGCGGATTCTCAGCTCCAATCTTGACGCACAGAATCTCTCCGTGCCGGAACTTGCGGATTACATGCGGATCAATTCCGATTTCCCCGATGTCCAGCTTGCTCCCTACCGCACTTATTATCATTACCGCCTGGCTTATCCGGCAGGTTGCATCGTGGTCATCCTCATTGCAGCGCCGCTCGGCATCGTCTTTTCCCGGCGGGGTGTGCTGGCGGGGGTCGCCAGTTCCATTTTTATATTTTTTGGGATGATGTTCCTCGACAAGCTCTTCCTCGCGTTCGGCAAACACGGGAGCATCCCGGCATTCGCAGCCGCATGGGGCACCAATGTGATTTTCGCCTGTGTCGGCCTGTTTTTGCTGTACATACGTTCCACCAACCGCGATTTATTTAAATGGAACATGAAAAACTTCCTGAGAATCTTTAAAACCGCTTGATCTATGGCAAATGAATGGGAAATCAAAGGCCGCGCCGAAAAGTGCGCTGTGACGGAACATCTGTTCCAGGATGGAGAATATTTCTACACGCTTCTTTTTCATGACAAGGAGGGTTTTCGCCGCATGGACCTGAGCGAGGAAGCCTGGCAGCAGCGCAATGACAACATGCAGCCCTTTTCCTTCTGGCGTTCCAAATTTGAACCGCCACCACCGGTCGCCCCGGAAGCGCTGGAAAAAGAAACCGCTGAGGATTTATTGCGCCGCTACATGGAGGATGGACATTCCCAACACGCGAATGCCCGCTACATCCTCAGCCTCATGCTGGAGCGCAAACGCATCCTCAAACAGATCGAAGCCAAGGACGACGGCGATGGACGCATCCTCATCTACGAGCACGTGAAAACAGGCGAGGTTTTTGTGATTCCCGACCCTCAATTGAGGCTCGACCAGCTTGCAGCAGTGCAAAACGAAGTAGCCGGACTTTTGAAATAGACGGAGAGAGGTCCGGCCCGGCAAATTAAAAAATCCGTGCTACCGGGGCCTTCCGTGGTAGATTCCACGCCGATGCTTCCATGGTTTCATAACAGCTTTCCGCTCTACCTCGCCCCGATGGCGGGGGTTACGGACAAGGTATTCCGCCGGCTCTGCAAGGAGCAGGGGGCTGACGTGGTCGTGACGGAATTTGTCAGCGCCGAGGGAATTTTCCGCCGCAATGAGCGGACGATGAATTACCTCGATTTCGAGCCGATGGAGCGTCCGCTCGGAGTGCAACTTTTCGGCTCGGAACCCTCTCATATGGGCGAGGCCGCCCGCATGGTCATTGATTGGGTGCAGCCCGATTTCATCGACTTGAATTTCGGTTGCCCGGTGAACAAAGTGGTCACGAAGAATGGCGGCTCGTCGTTACTGCGCGATTGTCCATTGCTGGAACGCGTGGCGCGCGGCGTGGTCGATGCAGTAGCCCCGTTTCCAGTCACCGCAAAAATCCGCATCGGCTGGGATGCCAGCACCATCAATGCAGTCACGACAGCCCGCATCCTGGAAGGAGCCGGCATCCGCGCCGTGGCAGTACATGGGCGCACAAAAGAACAGGGTTACAGCGGCGATGCTGATTGGAACGTGATCGGCCAGGTCGCGGAGTCAGTGTCGATTCCCGTGATCGGAAACGGCGACATTACAAGCGCCATGGATGCAAAGCGCCGCCGCGAAACCACACGCGTCTCCGGAATCATGATCGGACGCGGTGCGATGTCCTCCCCATGGATTTTTCGCGAAATCAAACATTACCTCGCCACGGGCGAGCTCCTGCCTACGCCACCGCTTGAAACACAGTGGGATTTCATCCGGCGCCACTGTCGTCTTGCAGTGGAACGCGCCGCCCGCGGTGATGAAATGACCACTATGGCCTCCATGCGCGCGCGCCTGATGGCTTACTCGCGCGGGATGCCGGAGGCAAAAGCTCTGCGCAATTCCTTCCAGCACGTTTCCTCGCTGGCCGAACTGGATGCTATTGCCGACCACTCCATTGCCGCCGGGGCTTCGCCGGATCTTCTCGTCGCTTGATAACGCGGCAGTAATCAATATCATTCCCTAAGATGACAATCCCACCGGCCAGCGAGATCAAATACAAGATCGGCAACGAGAAGCTCGTGAAAGTAACGGAAAATGCTTCCAAGAAGCTGACTTCACTTTTGACCAGGCAGGGTCGTCCCCAAGGCGCGCTGCGTGTGGCTGTGATTGGCGGAGGTTGCTCCGGCTTGCAATACAAGATGGATCTCGTCGATGGCCCCGCTAATCGCGACATCATGGTGGAATCACAAAGCGTGCGCGTAGTGGTGGATCCGAAAAGTGCGCTGTTTGTGAGCGGCTCCCTGCTGGATTACAGCGACGATCTCCAAAAAGGAGGCTTCAAGGTCACTAATCCGAATGCAGTGGCGCATTGCTCCTGCGGAGAGAGTTTTTCCGCATGATCGATTACTTTGCCTTGTTTCAAGAGACACGCCGCCCGTGGCTCAATGCCGAAACACTCAAAGACAAGCTTCATAAATTAAGCGCGGAGCATCATCCCGACGTTGCGAAGGACAGCAGCGTTGATTTCACCGAATTGAATGCCGCCTATCGCATGCTTCACGATCCCAAGACGCGGCTCCGGCATCTGCTCGAACTCGAATTTCCCGGCACGCTCACCAACAATCTGCAAATCCCGGCGGATATCAGCCGGCTCTTTGAAACCATGGCAAGGGAACGGCACAGTGTGGGCGTGTTCCTGGAAAAGCAGGCTGAATTAAAAACTCCGCTCGAGATCGCGCTGATGGCTTCCGAAAAGCTTGAGCTTCTCAGTGTATTGGAAAGATTGCTGGCTCTACTCAACCAGAAGCATGAGGCCATCCTGACACAGATTAAGTTCATGGATGCGGTGTGGGAAGAAGACAAGGCCACCTCTCAAAGCGCGCTACTGGATATCTACCAAAGCATTTCCTACGTTGGAAAATGGATCGACCAGGTCCGCAATGATCTCGTGAAGCTTGGAGAAAACTAAAAACCGCTCTTATAAATAGGAGAAAATTTTACTCCGTCTCTCAGCCTCTCTACTGTTTATTTGCGGCATGTCAGATATTGTTGGAATCGACCTCGGCACGACGAACTCGCTCATCGGCATCATGGATGCGGGTTTTCCGATCCTGATCGCGGATGCTGATGGCGCGCGGCTCACGCCATCAGTCGTATATTTTCCTGAAAGCGGGGAACCTCTCGTCGGGAGTGCTGCAAGCAGGATGCGCGCAGTGAATCCTGTGAATACGGTCTATTCCATCAAACGCTTCATGGGCAGGAGGATCGGTGAGGAATCGGATGACGTGGGCTATCAGCTTGCCGGCAAACACGGAACACCGGCGCGGGTTCAGATCCGCGAGGCCGAGTTTTCCCCGGAACAGATCTCCGCGCTTATTTTGAAGAAATTGAAGACTGACGCGGAGCGTGTGCTGGAACGCGAGATTTCCCGGGCCGTGATCACCGTGCCCGCGTATTTCAACGATGCGCAGCGGAACGCAACCAAGCTCGCGGGTGAACTCGCAGGCTTCACCGTGGAGCGCATCGTGAACGAACCGACAGCCGCCGCGCTTGCTTACGGTCTCGACAAGCTTGGGGTGAAATCAACGATCGCCGTATACGATTTCGGCGGCGGGACGTTCGACATTTCGATCCTTGAACTCAACCAAGGGGTCTTTCAGGTGATCTCGACCAACGGAAACACCCGGCTGGGTGGCGATGACATTGATAACGCGCTGATCGCACACATCATGTCTCTCACAGGCCCGCTGGATGAATCACGGAAAGCGAACGCTCACGCCCGTCTTCGGGAAGCTGCCATCAATGCGAAACACCAGCTTTCCACCCAAACGGAAACCGTGATCAATCTTCCATTTTTCGATGGCGAAAAGAGCCTGTCCTTCACTCTCACGCGTGCCGACCTGGAACGCATCGCGCGCCCGATCATCGAGCGGACACGGGCCCATTGCCTTCGCTCGCTCGCGGATGCAAAGCTTTCGCCGGCCCAGCTCGACCATGTGATACTCGTGGGCGGCCAGACGCGGATGCCGCTCATCCAGGAGTTTGTGCGCGATGTTTTCCAGCGCGAGCCGAATATCTCACAAAATCCCGACGAGGCGGTGGCTCTCGGGGCAACCATCCAGGCGGGCATCCTGGGTGGCACGGTGCAAAACATGGTGCTACTGGACGTGACACCGCTATCGCTCGGTATCGAGACATTCGGCGGGTTGATGAATGTGATCATCCCGCGCAACTCGACCATCCCGATCAAGGCCGGCGAGATGTTCACCAACGCGATGCCCGGCCAGCGTGCCATGCTCATCCACGTGCTCCAGGGCGAAAGGGAAATGGCACGCGACAACTGGGCATTGGGACAATTCGAGCTGGATTTCGAGCCTGCGCCGAAAGGGCATGCGCGTGTCGGCGTGCAATTCGAGATCGATGCGAACGGCATCCTCCACGTCCTCGCCCGCGACACCAAGACCGGCCTCGAAAAAAAGGTGGAAATCCAAAGCGCCGTGGATGTCTCCGACGAAGCGGTGGAAATGATGATCTCCGAATCCATCGAACACGCATTCGACGATGTGAGCGAGCGTGTATTCACCGAGGCAAAGTTGAAAGCGACCGAGATGCTCCCCGCTGTAAGCAAAGCACTCGGTCTGGCCGGTGACAAACTCAGTGACGAAGACAAAAACAGCATCACCCGGCTCGTGACCGAGGTGGAGCAGGCCATGGAATCCGGCGAAGCGCAACGCCTGAAACGGGCCAACGCCGCACTCGATGAAGGAACCCAGCACCTTGCCGCACTCCTCGTGGAACGCGCGATGGAGGAAGCCCGCAAACGCAAAAGCGGGAGTGCCTGAATTTTCCGCCCAGCCCCGCCGCTCAGGAAACAAGCTTTGCGATATAAAACGCAACAGTCGCCGCCAGGCCGCCGATCAGCATGGTTTGCAAGCCGCTCTTGAATTTCGAAACCCCCGTGAAATGTCCCTTGATGAACCCGAAAACCAGCAGCGCAATGAGCGTAAAGACCACGGAATAGCGAAGCCCCTCCCCCACGTCACGCAACAGCATGTAAGGCGCGAGCGGAATGAACCCCCCGACGATATAGGAAAGCGCGATGGTGACGGCGCTCTGCAGCGCCCGCTTCGGTTCCGGTTCCTCGAGGCCGAGTTCGAAGCGCATCATGAAATCCCGCCAGTCATCCGGGCGTTGGCGCAACGAGGCCACGATGGGCTCGCTCTCCTCGAGCGTGAGGCCGTATTTTGTGAAAACTTCGCGCACTTCCTCCGCTTCGATATCCGCCTTCTCGACGATCTCCTGCTCCTCGCGCCGCCGCTCGCTGTAGTAATGCTCCGACTGGCTTTTCGCCGCGAGGTAGCCGCCCAGGCCCATGGCGATGGAGCCGGCTGCGATCTCGGCCAGTCCGGCCGTGATCACAAGATGCGTCGCCGCGACCGCACCCGAAATGCCCGCTGCAAGCGCAAATGGCACCGTAAGGCCGTCGGACATCCCGATGACGATGTCTTTGACAACCTCGGTGCCGCTGAAATGTTCCTCCTTGTGGGCGTGATCGTGCATTGGCGTGTGTGACGAATGACGAAATAAGAATAACGAAGCAAGCCCGAAGCGTGAAAGCTGAAAATTAAGCCGAAATTAAAACCCGCGTGCGCGACCCATTTGTGGCATTTTATTTCTCCGCATGAAAACCATTCTCAAAGTCTCCGGCCTCCGTATCCAACGGGGCGATACAACGATACTCGACGATCTCTCGTGGGAGGTGAAACAGGGCGAGCATTGGGTCATCCTTGGCTCGAATGGTTCCGGCAAGACGTCGCTCCTCAGCGCCCTCACGGCTTATCTCACGCCGAGTGATGGCACAGTGGACGTGCTGGGGGAACGCTTCGGGGAAAGTGACTGGCGCGAGTTGAGGAAAAACATCGGCATGGTGAGTTCCTCGGTCCGGCAACGGATGGCCGACGATGAAGCCGCGCTCGAAACCGTGGTGAGCGGCAAATATGCAATGATCGATTTCTGGGGACGCGTGACAACCGGCGACCGCAGCACCGCGACACGCATCCTGAAACAAATCGAGTGCATGCACCTCGCGGAGCGCCCTTGGGGCGTGCTGTCGCAGGGTGAGCGCCAGCGGATATTAATCGGACGCGCATTAATGGCGAAACCGCGCCTGCTCATCCTGGACGAGCCGTGCGCCGGGCTCGATCCCGTGGCGCGCGAGCATTTTTTGAATTTCATCCAGCGCCTTGGACAGCAGAAAAACGCGCCCGCGCTCGTGCTGGTCACGCACCATGTCGAGGAGATCATGCCCGCGTTTACGCATGTGCTGATTTTGAAAAACGGCCGCGTCCTTGCAAGCGGCTTGAAAAAAGAGACACTCTCCTCACAGCGGCTCGGCAAAGCCTTCGGCGCGCGGATGCGACTGAGCGTAAGCAACCAGCGCTACGCCTTGAAAGTGCTCGACGCTTCCAAAAGCGTGACGTGACTCATTTTCCGGTGAGGAGTTTCCTCAACGCGGCAACATCCGTGACGGGCAACTGGCACGTGAAATTCTCGCAGACATAAGCCGCCGCTTTGCCATCCACGGGAGCCACGGTTTCCAGGAACTCATTTTTCGAAGCGAGGAATTTCTGCCCATCCGCACCGTCGGCAAACAGGAGAATTTTTTCCGGGATGAAATGCGCATGGAGTTCCTGCAGCAGAGCGCGTGTATCCGCGGCACCCGGTTTGCCGGCGATCACGATTTGCTTCGGCTCCGAAAGACCGAAGATAAGGGCGACGAGCATTTGCGGCATGGCGACAGGCATCCGCTGCAATTGAGTGGAGAATGCGCCTATGACCTTTTGCGCACGCTCGCGCATCGCCGCGTCGCCGGTCATTTCCGAGAGGCGCAGTAAATTGAGGGCGGAAACGGAATTCGGCGATGGCTCCGCGCCGTCGTAATCCTCTTTCATGCGGATAAGGATATGCGGATCCTTTTCCATGGTGCTGAAATATCCACCGTGTTCCTTGTCGGCAAAAAGCGTGTCCTGCTTCTGCTGCAAATCAATCGCCCATGCGAGCCACGCATGCTGTGCGGAGGCCTCGTAAAGGTCGAGCAACCCCTGAATCAAAAACGCGTAATCATCCGCGAACCCCGCGACATCGCTGGCACCCTGGCGGTAGCTGCGGATCAGCGCGCCCTCCTTCGTGAGATGCGATTGCACAAACGCCGCCGCCCGCTGCGCCGCATCGAGATATGCGGGATCGCCGAGCACCTGCGCCGCGCGGGCGAAAGCCGAGATCATCAGCCCGTTCCAGGCGGTGATGATCTTGTCGTCGAGATGCGGACGCGGACGCTTTTCCCGGATTTCGAAAAGCTTCTTCCGCGAGGCCGCAAGCGACGCCTCAACATCCGCCTCGCTCTTTTTGAAAAATTTCGCGGTCGCCGCAAGCGACGTGCGCTGGATCAGCGTGTTCTTCCCCGTGAATTCATTCTGCGGATCGCTCCCCTCCGGCGCATTGCCTCCCGCCTCGACTCCGTAATAGCGATCGAAAATTTCCGCATCAGCACCACCCAGCGCCGCGTCGATCTCCGCCTTCGTCCACACGTAAAACGCCCCCTCGCCATGCTCCTGCTTCCCCTGCTCAAACAAACTGTCGGCATCCTCCGCGGAATAAAAGCCCCCCTGCGCATCCGTCATGTCGCGCCGGACGTAGTCGAGGATATCCCGCGCCACACCCTCATAAAGCGGATCGCGCGTAATCTGAAACGCATCGAGATACGCCGACGCGAGCTGCGCCTGGTCGTAGAGCATTTTTTCAAAGTGCGGGATGTGCCAGAACTTATCCACCGAGTAACGATGAAACCCGCCGCCGAGGTGATCGTGCATTCCCCCCTCCGCCATTTTGCGAAGCGTAAAGAGACTCATGTCGAGCGCGTGCTGTTCCCCCTCCATCGCCTGGAAACGCAGCAAAAAATTCACCGTGACGGGCCGCGGAAATTTCGGCGCCCCGCCGAATCCACCGAGTTCCCCGTCGTACCCGCGCGCGATCTGGTCATATCCGGCGCGCAGCGTTTTGCGATCAAGCGCGCTTGCGCCATCTTCCGGCGATGCCTTCGTATATTCCTGCAACGCAGCCACCATCTCATTCCCCTGCGCGATCACTTTCTCCCTGTCATTCTTCCACGCCTCCGCGATCCGCTCCAGCACCGTCGGAAATCCCGGCCGTCCGTACCGGTCCGTGGGAGGAAAATACGTCCCGCCGAGAAACGGTTTCAGGTCGGGCGTGAGCCACACGCTCATCGGCCACCCGCCCCCACCCGTGGTCGCCTGCACAAATGTCATGTAAACCTTGTCCACGTCCGGCCGCTCCTCGCGGTCCACTTTGATGCAGACGTAATTGTCGTTCATGATCTTCGCCGTCGCCGGGTTCTCAAAGGACTCATGCGCCATCACATGGCACCAGTGGCACGTCGAGTAGCCGATCGAGAGGAAGATTGGCTTGTTCTCCGCGCGCGCCTTTGCAAATGCCTCCTCGCCCCACGGATACCAGTCCACCGGGTTGTGCGCGTGCTGCAGCAGGTAGGGCGATTTTTCCTTCGCGAGCCTGTTTGTATTTTCGGGAGTCGGGGATTGATTCACTTTTTTTGAACGGATTGCCGCGTTATCTTGACAAAGGGCGTACGACACCATGATTAACATCGCAGTGAAAACAGCAGCAGATTTCATCACAGGGCCTGGTTCGCTTACAGTCGGCGTTCACCATCGCGAAGGCAAGCCGAAGTCGCGCGCCTTTTTCATCGCCTGCCTCGCCTCCCTTTTCGTTACCGGGTGCGCCATGCATCCGCATGTCCCCGTGAAGGATACCAGCACCACATTCACCACCGTGGTCATCGACCCCGGCCATGGTGGGAAGGACAGCGGCACTTTTTCCAAGGGCCGCCGCGGACCCGTCGTCCTTGAAAAAGTCGCCGCGCTCGATGTCGGCCTGCGCCTCAACGACAAACTCCAGGCCGCAGGCTTCCACACCGTGATGACCCGCCGCACCGATGTCTTCATCCCGCTCGACGACCGCGCCCGCATTTCAAACCGCCAGACAAACGCCGTTTACGTAAGCATCCATTTCAACGACTCGCCAAGGCGGAAAATCCACGGCATCGAGACCTACTACAACTCAAATGCCTCCATCCCCCTCGCGGAAAAAATCGAGCGCCATCTCGACACGGTATCGAAGGGCGAGGACCGCGGCGTGAAGTATGCAAACTTCCGCGTGCTGCGCTTGAACCAATACCCCGCCGTGCTGATCGAGTGCGGCTTCCTCAGCAACAAAAGCGAGGCCGTGCTGGCCTCCACTGCCGGATACCGGGAGAATCTCGCGAACAGGATTGCCGACGCCATTTACGAGCAACGCTTCGGCACCTCCGACCGCTCCCACGCGGTCACCGCCCCCGTGACAATCAATCCGCCGACCCCGCAATAAGCCGCCAACGGCTTTTCACGCCGCCGCGAAGGCGATCACGTTGGATTTTTCGTGAAACGAAAAGCTGCCCTCAAAGGAACCGCGTGAAACCGCGGCGGGAACATCATTCCCGGCCGCTGGGAAAAAAGACCGCACCGCATCGCGCAGCAGCGACATGTTGAACGGCTTCGGCAGCAGCGCGTGAAACCCGTTTTCGTTCAATTCGCCGTCGTCCACCGCGCCGGGGTTGCCGGTCACCAGCAGCATCTTTACTTCCGGCGCGATCGCCCGCAGCAGCCCGCCGAGTTGCAGCCCGTTCATCCCGGGCATGTTGAAATCCGTGATCACGCAGCCGTAGGCATCCGGCTCCTGCTCGAACGCCAGCAGCGCCTCCTCCGCGCCGGCGCAGCACCGCACCTGGCATCCGGCTATGTGTTTGATCAGCAGCGCCGTGGTCTCGCGCACCATCGCGTTGTCATCGACTATCATGCATTGATTTTTCATGGGATATGGTTCCTTCTTTTGAAAGAAGTAGACATTCCCCGTGTAAAGTTCGTATGTGCGCCCAAGCGCTTATTTGTAAAGAAAAAGTAAAAGCCGCCGGGCACCGGCGCGTTGTTTTCCCTACGCCACCATCATCGAAAGATGGTTCTGCGTCTTCACCAGCTTCCGGCTCTCCGCGATCAACGCCCTTGCCGTGAACGGCTTGCGCAATACAGGCACACCTTGCCTGTTGAGTTTTTCGTGAAGCTCGGCGCTGCCCGCGTCTCCCGTGATGAAAAGAAAGTGCCTTGCCATGTCGGGGCAATTTTTTTCGATCCAGCTCAGCAGGTCAAATCCATCCATCCCGGACATCCGCACATCGGAAATAATCAGGTGAAATTCGTTGCGTTGCAGCCTTTCGATCGCTTGCAAGCCGTTGGAGACACGCTCCGTCCGGCAATTCATCCCGGAACGCAACGACTCCTGCACGGAGCACGCGACATATTCCTCGTCATCCACGATCAACACGCGGGGTGCGTCGGCGGAATCATCCTGGGCAGGCGGCACGTCCTGCTCTTCGCTTGCAATCGCGGGTGAGGCGATCGCAGCCGGAAGCTCCACTTTCACGATAGTGCCCAGCCCCGGTGTGCTTTCGATCTCAATGTTGCCCCCGTGCTGTCTCACGATGCTTGCGCAGATGCTTAGCCCCAGGCCTGTGCCACGGTTGAAGGTCTTGGTGGTGAAAAAGGGATCAAATACACGCTTGAGATGTTCCGGCTTGATGCCATGCCCGGTGTCCTCGATTTTCAACGTCACGGTTTCCTCGTTGCCGCTCACCGATGCCAGCACCCGGCGCTGGCCGCTCTTCTCAACCGCCTGGAGACTGTTGATGATGAGGTTGACGATGACCTGCTTGATCGGACCGGGATCGGCATGAACCCACATTTTTTCCGTCGAAAAATTGAAAATCAACTCCGCCTCGCTCTGCCGGATCTGGAAGCGGAGGATCGCCGCCACCTGCTCCACCATTTCCCGCAGATCGCAGCACTGCTTTTCAGCGGATGCCGGGCGTGAAAGCTGCAATAGCTGGCTGATGATTTTGGAGGAATCGATCGCGCAATCGCGGATAATGTTGCAATACTGCACGGTTTCGGGGGATTTTCCCAGGCGTGTCGCGTCCGCGAGCAGTAATTCCGAGAAACCGACGATCGGGGCCAGCTTGTTGTTGATTTCGTGGGCCACGCCGCCCGCCAGGGTGTCCAGCGTGGCGGAACGCTCCTCCTGCGCGACCTTCAGCTCGAGATGCCGCTGCTCGGTGATGTCGTCCAGCATCACGCAGATTTGTCCCGTTTCCTTGATCCAGCTGCTGAAAAATTTGAAGAGCCTCCGTCCCCGTCCCGTCAGGTGGAGTTTGAACTCGCTCTGGCTGCTCGATCCCCTCTCATTTTGTTTTTCATGGCGCAGCAGCAGCGCGAGGAATTCTTCGCGGCTCGCCGTGTCCATCAACTCCAGCAGCGGCACATCGCCATTTGCATTTGCTATCCCCAGCAGTGCCTCGGCATGGCGGTTGCATGCCTCGATCTCTCCGGATGGGTTCACCAGCGCAACCCCCAGGGCGCTGTTTTCAAAGAGAATATCATAGCGTCCCTTCGACTGCCGAAGCTGGTTCAGGCTCGAAAAAAGCTCCTGGTTCTTTCCTTCCAGCACTTGTTGCTGCGCCTCGGCCAGGCGTGTTTTTTCAGTGAAAAGTTGCGATTGCAGGCGCACAAGGCGTTGCATGGGGATGATGCCAAGGTAACGCCCGTCATCATCGACAAGCGCCACATCGTCGTGAAATTCATCCCCTTCGCGGGATAACGCAGCTTCCAGCACCTCGAGCAGCGGTGTGTGAAGGCGGACGCATACGTAGCGCTCCAGCATGTGGGACTGCATCGGCTTGCGCCCATACACTGAAAAACCGTAGCGCGAACCCAGCAGGAACCCGACTTTTGCCCCTGATGCCAGCCCGATCAGCTCCTCACCGGAAATCACCCCCACGAATTTATTGCCATGCTCTTCAAAGTAACGGTAAACATCCTCCATCTTGTCCGAGGCATTCACCGATTCGCCATGCTCGACCAGTGTCAGCAGGTCTATTTCCGGGTTCGCTGGGGACAATTTCTGGGTAATTTCGGGATTCACGCCCGATTACATAGCGTGTTCCCTGCCAGAGTCGGGTTTGGAACGTTACGATTGTGTGAATTTCTCCCTTCCCTCTGTAAGTATGCTTTTAAACCAGCATTTTCCCCCGGCTTTCAAGCCGCCGGAAGCCCCTTTTTTTGTATATCCTCCATGCATGGACTACATTCACAGCATGCCCGCGAGCGCCCTCCCCGTCAGCATTCCCTACGATCACCATATTCGCATCGGAGCGATCATTTTTCCGTATATGGACCAGATCGATTTTACCGGCCCCTTCGAGGTCCTCTGCCGCGTGCCAAATTCCACCTTCCACATCATCGCCCGCGATCTGGACCCCGTCCGCGATGAGCACGGTTTAATGCTCACCCCGGAGATCACTTTCCGCGAGGCGCCCCCGCTCGATGTCCTCGTCGTGCCCGGCGGCCCCGGCCAGGTCGGCGTGATGGAGGATGATGAGACGATCGCTTTTATCCGCGACCGCGCCGACGAGGCGAAATACGTTTTCTCCGTTTGCACCGGCGCGTTGCTCTGCGGCGCGGCGGGTTTATTGAAAGGCCGCGTCTGGACCACGCATTGGGCCTCCCACCATCTCTTGAAGGAATTCGGCGCCATCCCCATCGACGAGCGTGTCGTGGTCGATGGAAAATTCATCAGCGCGGCAGGCGTCACTGCGGGGTTGGATGGCGCATTGCGCCTCGTCGCTCTCCTGCGCGGCGAGGAGGCCGCCCAGCAAATCCAGCTTGCGATCGAATACCAGCCCGAGCCTCCGTTCGACAGCGGCACACCGAAGCGCGCACCCCACTCCGTCCTGTTCAAGGCGCGCGCCGCATCCCGGCAGCTCATTGACATACGGCTGGAACAGATAAAGCGCATCGCCGGCTCCATCTGAAGAAGCCACTCTCTTAAAAGTCGCGCATGCCTCCGGCTTGCCGTCGAAAGCTCTCAAGCTGAAAGCTTGCACTCTGTTTCAAGTCCGCACTTGCCACGTAAAGATCACGTGAGCAAATCCGGCTAAATTGTAAAGGAACTGTAAAACAACAAGCCACCGTTTGCTCCGTGCGTTATACTGCGCCGCGAAAACCTATGCCACAGTCCTCCTCCACCCCCCACGCCATGCGCGTCCTGGTCATCGACGACGATCGCAAACTCTGCCGGCTCATCACCGAATACCTCAAACCCATGGGCTACGAAGTCACCGCCGTCCACACCGGCCCCCTCGGCGTCGAGAGCGCCACCACCGGCCAGTGGCATGCCGTTATCCTGGATGTCATGCTCCCCGGCATGGATGGCTTCGAGGTCCTCAAACAAATCCGCCGCACCAGCAGCGTCCCCGTCCTCATGCTCACAGCCCGCGGCGACGAGGCGGATCGCATCGTCGGCCTCGAGATCGGCGCGGATGACTATTTGCCGAAGACCTTCTCCACGCGCGAGCTCCTCGCCCGCCTCCGCGCCGTCACCCGCCGCGGCGCCTCGGCCGCGTCATCTCAGGAAGACGCGTTGCCGGAATACACCGCCGGCCCGCTCCGCGTAAACACCGCCGCGCGCGTCGTCACGCTCGACGACCAGCCCGTCGTCCTCACTCCCGTCGAGTTCGATCTCCTCGTCTCGCTCATCAGCGCCAAGGGCCGCGTGAAAACCCGCGACGCGCTCCTCGATGAAATCCGCGACCGCAATTACGAGGTCTTCGACCGCTCCATCGATGTCCACATCTCCGCCCTCCGCAGGAAACTCGGCGACGATCCCAAAACCCCGCGCTTCATCCGCACCCTCCGCTCCGCCGGTTACATGCTCGCCGATCAGGACTGATCCGTTTTTGAATATTTGACCTCTTTCACCATGCGCTTCCCGCTTTACGCGAAAATCCTCTTCTGGTTCTTCCTGAACCTCGTGGCGCTCGCCGTCCCCGCATGGCTCCTCTTCGGCGCGCAATTCCGCCCCGGCCTCGACTCCCTCCTCGCGGGCCGCGCCGGCGACCACATCCAGGCCGTCTCCGACCTCATCACCGCCGAGCTCCATGCCGCCGACCGCT
>Ga0206937_10128_pt1 | contig 24054 bp, 15 predicted proteins | sample Alteio_BWOrgHeat_11_FD_152923 | JGI IMG/M metagenome (GOLD analysis project Ga0206937, IMG submission 152923) | Enriched cells from forest soil in Barre Woods Harvard Forest LTER site, Petersham, Massachusetts, United States -... | ecosystem: Environmental > Terrestrial > Soil > Temperate forest >... | reverse complement strand
GACGGCCGCACGGTCACCAAATTCACGGGCAATCCGGTCGTAAAGCAAATCACCGGCGGCAACCGTGACCCCAAAGTTTTCTGTCACGGCTCGACCGAGAAATGGGTGATGGTGCTCTATGTAGGGCTGCCGAATCCCGACGGCGCCAAAGACGCGAAGGGCAAGCCGCCGATTCAGCACACGATCCACTTTTTCACCTCGCCCAACTTGCGGGACTGGACGCTGGCCAGCGTGACCAAGGGTGGAATCGGGGACGATCACTTCCTCTACGAGTGTCCGGATTTCTTTGAGCTGCCCGTTGATGGCGACACCTCCAAAAAGAAGTGGGTGCTCACCGCCGCAAACAGTGAATATGCTACCGGCACCTTTGATGGCACGACCTTCACCCCCGAGACCTCAAAGCTTCCGGGTATGCGCGGTCGCGGCTTCTACGCGGCGCAGACCTACAGCGAAGTGCCCGATGGCCGCAGGATTCAGATCGGCTGGGGCCAGGCACCGTCGCCCGGGATGCCGTTCAATCAATTGCAAAGCCTCCCCAGCGAGCTCACCCTGCGCAGCACTCCCGAAGGAGTGCGGCTCCACCGGGCGCCGGTCAAAGAACTCGAATCCCTGCGCGACGGCCCAAATCAAGCCGATGCGCTCCCCAACTTCCGTGCGGAACTTATCGAACTTCGTGCCGACTTCGAGCCGGGTGACGCCGAGATCATCGAGTTCAAGCTGCGCGGTGCAAAGATAACTTACGACGCGAAGAAGCAGGAGATCGTCGTGAATGGCCAGCGTGCGCCTGCGCCGTTGGTGAATGGCCGGCAACGCCTCAGCGTTTTCGTTGATCGCACCATGCTCGAAGTCTGGGCCAGCGAGGGCCTGAGTTATGTGCCGATGCCGTTCATCCCGAGGCCCGAAAATCAATCCGTCACCGTGGATGTCAAAGGCGGTAAGGCAAAGATGACCTCGTTGCAGGTTTACAAACTGAAGTCCATCTGGGAATCCGCAACGAAGTAAAGAATCCACACGGGAAACCCATCCTCTCATTCCTCCGATCCTCCCGATCGGTTCGCACAATGAAATGACATTTCTTATTCATTTGAGCGGCGATCGGCCAGAGGGAATGCCGGGGGTGATATTTGCATTCAAAAAATGTGTTGCCTGCGGTAGTGCGTCCGCACAGGGTGGGGTGTCGGCGATTGTCGACGTAACTGAGACTCAACCAGATGATTGCAAAAGTAATCCATTCAGGTTTACTGAGGTCGATAAATTGGGTGGGGCGCGTCCGTTGGCCGGGTGCCGGTCAAGCGGCTTGGAGATTCGTCGCCGAGTCTCTGCTGACTGTTCAGACCAAAGAAACGAGGAGGTGCGTCTCGTGCCATTAGAACGCATCCGGGTGCTTCTGGTCGAGGATGACCCAGGTCAAATGGCGGCCATCAAGGCATTGCTGGAACGGACGCAAGGAGTGGAGTTCCAACTCAAAATCGCCGACCGGCTAGCGAGCGCTCTGGAAGAATTGATTATCGGCGGGATGGATATCGTGCTGCTCGATCTTTCCCTGCCGGATTCGAGTGGAACGGATACGTTTGTCAAAGTCCGGCAGGCCGCGCCGCGGATCCCGATCATCGTCCTGACAGGCACCGATGACGAACAATTGGCGCTCGATCTTTTGAGGCGCGGCGCTCAGGATTACCTTTTCAAGGGGGCTATCGATGGCCGCTTGCTGGTGCGCGCAATTCGTTACTCCATCTATCGGATGGCCAGCGAGCGGGAGCTGGAAGAGCAGCGTCTTCGGCACCGCTTGCTGATGGAAGGCATCGCGGATGTGCGGATCTATTTCAAGGACGAGGCGGGCCGGTTCCTCGAAGTGAATCAAGCACTGGCGAAATTTCACGGATTTGGCGATCCGGAGGAGGTAGTTGGCCTGACCGACTACGATTTATTTACGAACGAACACGCAGACCCGGCCTCCCGCGATGAACAGGAAATCATGCGTACTGGACAGCCAATTCTGGGCAAGGTGGAGAGAGAAAAAGGGCTGGACGGAACGACCAGTTGGTCATTGACATCAAAGATGCCGCTCGAGGATGGCCACGGCAGGAAGATCGGCGTGATCGGGATTTCGCGGGACATCACAAATTTGAAGGCGACCGAGGAGCGCCTGACGACTGCTTTGGAAAAGCTCACGAAATCGCTCGAGGCACTACAGGAGACGCAATTGCTGTTGATCCAGGCGGAAAAGTTGAAATCCCTCGGGCAGATGGCGGCCAGCGTCGCGCACGAAGTTCGCAATCCGCTGGCCATCCTGCATATGGGGATTGAGTGCCTGGGCGAGTTCTTCTTCGAGGGGAGTGAGCAGATGGCCGAAGTGGTGAACGAGATGAAAATGGCCGTCCGTCGAGCGGAGACGATCATCCGGGACATGCTCGATTACTCCTCAGCGCGGGAACTGGAGCGGCGCGACATATGCGTCAACACCCTCATCGGCCAGACGCTGGGCTTCGTGCGGCACGATCTGGTCAAGGCGAAGGTGCAGGTGACCACCCATTTTGCGGAAGGCCTATGCGCCTGCCGGCTGGATGCGCCAAAGATCGAACAAGTTTTCATCAATGTGTTCACCAATGCGTGTCACGCGATGCCAGGTGGAGGAGAACTCACCATCACGACATCCGAAAGGATGATCGAGTCCGATGATCCCGAGGCAGAGCGCGATGATTGTGAGAGCGTCCGCTTTCGACGGGGGGACAAAGTAGTCGTCGTGGAAATTCGCGACAGCGGGTCCGGCATTCCAGAGAAGATGCTGCCCAAGCTCTTCGACCCTTTTGTCACGACGAAAACCTCGGGCAATGGCACGGGTCTAGGGCTCGCGGTGGTGAAAAAGATCATCGACCTGCACGAAGGAAAAATCGGCATTGCCAACGCGGAGGGCGGCGGTGCCCAGGTCACAATCGAACTGAAAGGCACTCCCGAGCCCCGGTTCAGCGGGCCCCACCCCATGGGAACGTCTGTCGTATGATTGAGACCTCGTTCCCAAATCGCCAGACAATCGCCCGTGGCGCGGAGGAATCGGCGAAATCAAATCACACCATGCTGGCCATTTTCCGATTGGGCGGCGAGTTGCTCGCGGTCGACGCAAGTGCCGTGCAGGAGATTGCGCTCATGGCACGGCTCTCGATTCCGAGTGGGTTGCCGGCGGTGATCGCGGGATTTCTCAACCTTGCTCAACGGCCCATACCGGTCATTCGGCTTCACCGGCTGCTCGGTCTTCCCGAGCCGGCGCTTGGGCTGTACACCCACATCCTCATTCTCTATGCCGGCGAAGGAACGTCCGTCGGTTGGATTATCGATCAAGTGACAACCATCGTGCACGTCCACCGTGGCGAGCTCATGCCGGTTCCGGAGGGGCACTGTTTTAAGGATTGCGCGAAAGCCGTATTCACGAACAACGGGGCATCCGTTTGCCTTCTCGCTCCTGATCGTGTTCTCCTGGAACAGGAACACCGGTGTGTGCTGGAGTTTCAAGCGAAGGAAGAGGAGCGTTTACGCGAACTGGCGCACGCCGCACCATGAGTGTCTCGTCGTTCCCGACGCACGCACTCTCCGTCGATGCGGATTATCCGCAATTGAAGGAATACGTCATCGCGAATACAGGACTCGCTTACTATGTCGACAAAGACGCCCAGTTGGCGGATAATATCGCGAAGCGCATTACCCAGTTGGGATTGCCCGGCTGTGCCGCCTATTTACGGCTCCTGTTGGCCGATGAATTGGACGGCGTAGAGCTGGATAAGCTCATTGCGTTGCTCACCATCGGTGAGACTTTCTTCTTCCGTCATCACGAAGCCTTCGACGCGCTGCGGGATGTCGTTTTTCCCGATCTGATTCGGCGCAATCAATCGATTCGCAAACTACGCATCTGGAGCGCGGGATGTTCGATTGGCGCAGAGCCTTATTCGATCGCCATTCTGCTCAAGCGCGACCTGGCGCACCTTTTATTGGGATGGGACATAACCATTATCGCGACCGACATTAATCGCGACTTCCTGGATCGCGCCAGAGCAGGGAAATATGAGGATTGGGCCTTCCGCTCCGTTCCCGAAGAGATCAAAACTGCGTGCTTTGGTCGAACGGGCAAGTCGTGGACAATCGACCCGCAATACCAGGAATGCATTTCCTTCCAATATCACAATCTGGTCAAAGATCCGTGCCCGACATTGCGCAACCATGTCGATAGCTTCGACCTGATACTATGCCGCAACGTGACGATTTACTTCAGCCAGGACACCATTCGCAACCTTGTCCAGGAACTCTATCTTAATATGATCGAGGGCGGATGGCTGTTAGTGGGACATTCGGAGCCCAACATGGAAATATATCGCTCCTTCCGAGCCGTCAATCTCGTCGGCGCCGTGCTCTATCAGAAGACTACGGAACCGGGGGCCGCATCTCCCTGGACGATGCCCGTGCTGCCCGCGCCATTTTCCGAACCGTTCAAGTTCGGACCTGTCCCGACCGTTCCCAGCGTGCCATCGCCGGTCGTTGCGCCGAAGTTTCCCGCCGGCCGGGAGCGCAAAGTTTCCCGTGCACCCGTTCTGGTTCCGACGCCTGAATTGACTGCCATTCAGGCAATGGCCGATCAAGGCGACCTCGAAAAAGCCGCAAAATTATGCGAGAGGCTTCTGGAACGAGAGAAGCTCAATCCTGCCGTCCATTTTTATTATGCTCTGGTTCTCGAGCAGATGGGCCGCCGCAGCGAAACCCAGGAAGCATTGCGCCGCGCGATCTATTTGGACCGTAGCTTTATTATTGCGCACTACTATCTTGGGCTGATCCAGCAGCGGCTTCGGCAATCGAAAGATGCGTTCCGCTGCTTTCGCAACGTATTGACTCTGCTCAGCGGACTTCACGAAGATCAAACCATTCCCGCGGGGGATGAATTTACGGCTGGTGAGTTAAGACAACTCACGCAAATGCACATGGAGGCACTCCCCAGGACATGAGCAACGAACGCAAAAAGATTGATTGGGATGCGGCCAGGCAGCAATTGGCGCAAGCTGAAAGCGCGCTACAAAAGGCGCTCGGCGCGGACGCCGCGCGCATCGAGGAGGTTTATCGGCGCCGCGAGGCCGAAATGGCGAAGCCGATCAACGTTTTGGTATTCTCGCTCGAACCGGAAACCTATGGGCTGCCGATTGCCGAGCTTACGGAAGTGCTGCCGTTCACCCGTTGCACGCCGGTCCCGCGCGCCGCCGCCGAAATCGCGGGCGTCATCAATCTGCGCGGGGAACTGAGATCGGTGATCGACTTGCGCCGACTCTTATCCGTGCCGGCGGTGGTGGAAGAACCGGGCGATTGCATCCTGATGTTCAAGAACGGAAACGACGCCGTCGGATTGAAGGTGGGACGGGTGGAGAAGGTGCAGATGATTCGCGAGGATGAACTGGCGTCACCGGAAGGCAGCGATGCCGGTGGGTCGAGCAGCTACTTCAAGGGCTTGAGCCCGGACAAGGTGATCGTGCTCGACGCAGCCGCGCTGCGGTTACATCCTGTATTTAGAACTTCCCCACGTTAGATTCAGTTCTCGACGCACCTACAACCCAACCCTCCAAACCTCATGAACAGCAACTTGCGCATCTCATTCTGGAATCGCCTTTCCGTGGGAACAAAAATCGGAGCAGGATTCGCCGCGGCCCTGGCCGCGGTGCTCGTGATCGGAACGGTGTCATTCCGAAGCCTTGGTAAACTCACCGAAACGGCGGACTGGGTGGAACATACCCACAAGGTGCTTGAAAACCTTGAAGGCGTGCTTTCCGATATGAAGGATGCCGAGACCGGGCAGCGCGGTTTCCTCCTGACAGGCGAGGACCATTATCTGGAGCCTTATACTTCTGGCACAACAGCGGTGCATCAAAAAGTCGCGAATCTCAGGGACCTGACCAAAGACAATCCCCACCAACAGCGGAGGCTGGACGCTCTTGAGCCACTCATTGAAAGCAAATTTACCGAACTCAAGCAGACAATCGACTTGCGGAAGGACGCGACACAAGGATTTGAGGCCGCATTGAAGGTGGTCAAGACCGATTTAGGCAAGAAGGTCATGGATGATTTGCGAAAAGTGGTCACTGACATGGAGAACGAAGAAAAGGATTTACTGAAACAGAGGTCGCAGGAAGCGCAGGCGAGCGCCACCAATGCCAACTATACCATTATTGTCGGAGCCGCAGGCTCATTCGTCCTCTTGTCTATCATTGCCATTTTCATCACTCAAAATATAGCCAACCGATTAGGGAAGATCACCGTCGCGGCGGAGAGAATCGGCAAAGGGGACCTGCGTGGCGAAACGCTGCAGAGCGACTCGCGTGATGAGATCGGCCAGCTCGCCGACGTTTTTAACAACATGGTGGAAAGCTTGAAGAATCTGACCGGACAGATTCTCAGTGTGACCGGAAATGTGAACTCGGCGGCGCAGGAAATCATGGCTTCGACGCAGGAGCAGGCCACGGGCACCAAGGAACAGGCGGCAACCGTGCAGGAAGTCTCGAGCACGATGCAGGAACTCACCCAGTCTGGGTCCGAGATTGGGGAAAGAGCCAAGCAGGTGGCTGCGGCCGCGGAAGCGACATCGGTGGCCAGTCGTTCGGGCGTGCAGGCGGTGCAGGATACGAATCGCACGATGGAGGCGATTCGCGAGCAGGTGGAAGAAGTGGCGGAGAAGATCGTGGCGCTTAGTCAGAAAACGCAGGCGATCGGCGAGATCGTCTCCACCGTCAACGACATCGCGGAGCAATCGAACTTGCTGGCGCTGAACGCGACGATCGAGGCGGCCGCGGCCGGGGACCAGGGCAGCAGGTTCTCCGTAGTGGCCAATGAGATGAAGCATTTGGCCGACCGGGCCAAGGAATGCACGGTGCAGGTGCGCACCATCCTGGGCGATATCCAAAAGGGGATTAACAGCTCGGTGATGTTGACCGAGGAAGGGGTCAAGCGCGTGGAGATCGGAAAGCAGCAAGCGGATGTCACCGAACGGACGATCAACGAAATGAACACGACGACGATCGAAAGCGTGAAGGCGTTTCAGCAGATTATCGGCGCATCGAACCAGCAACAGATCGGCTTCGAGCAGGTCACGCAAGGGATGCGTGATATTCGCCAGGCCGCCGAGCAGACGGCGGCCGGCACCGGGCAACTAGAGAAGGCGGTCAGCAGCCTTAATGCCTTAAGTCACCAATTGCGCGCCGCGGTGGAGCAATACCAGATCTGATGGATATCAACGCCAAAGTCTTTGCTGCTTTTCAGGCCGAGAATAAGGAGCAACTCGAGGCGATCCGCTCGATCATGAGCAAGGAGCCGAAGGGCGGCGATGGCGTTTTCAATGAGGCTTTGCGGCTCGCTCATACGATGAAGGCGGGTGCGCGGGTCTGCGGCCTGAATGGCATCCAGGAACTGGCGCATCGGCTGGAGACGCTTTTTGCGCAGGTCCGCGATTTAGCCGTTCCGTTAGATGGCAAGGTGACTGCGGTCGTCACCAATTCGCTCGATGTGATTGAGGACGGGATGGCCGCTGCTTCCGCCGGCCGCCCGCTGGCTGACATGGTGCCGGCGGTGACCGCCATCGACCGGGTCTTGCACCCGGAGGCGGCCACTGCGCCGAAGAAACCTTCGCGAGAGAGCACACGAAACAGAGTTCTGGCGGCCTTTCAATCCGAGCAGCAGGAACATCTCGCAGCCATTCGGAGGATACTGGCCAAGACAGACGACGGCGTCCCGAGTGAAGTGGACCTCAATGAGATACTACGGCTGGCGCACACGCTGAAAGGTGGCGCGCGCATCTCAGGATTGCCATCGATCGAGACACTTAGTCACCAGTTGGAATCTGTCTTTGCGCGGATTAAAGGTGGAACGGTGCAACTCGACCCGGCGGTCATGGGAGTCGTCAACCTCGCGCTGAACGCGATTGAAGACTGGATGGCATCCCTGGCCGCAAATGAGGCTCCCGCGGAGCCGAAGCGCGCGCTGGAAGCGCTGGAAAGACTGCTTGCAGCCGACGGGGGCGCCGTGCCAGCGCCAGTTCAACAAACCGAGGCCGCGCCGGAGGCAACGACTTCACACGCTCCGGCGGCGCAGTTCGATACCGTCCGCTTGAGCGCCGGGCATTTGGATGGGCTGCTCCGTTCGTCTGGTCAGCTCGTGACCGAAAGCCTTCGTCAAGACCAGGTCTCGCGCGCCTTGGCCAGCTTATCGAGCGAGATTGACGAGATCGATCGCGAATGGGAATCTGTGCGCGAAGTTTCCGCCGCGCACTTGCACCGACTGAGCGCCACGCCGGAATTCACACGCGTGCTGCACTACCTCGAATTTGTCGAGCGCCAGGCGCGGCTTCTTTCGCGCCAGGCGCGCCAGGTTCGCGCCCTTCAGCAACGCAGTTCGCGCGCCGTCCGTGTTCTTGGCGAGGAACTCCAGGAGAATGTTCGGAAGGCCCGCATGATGCCTGCCGAGAGTGTGTTTGGAGTTTTCCGAAAGATGGTCCGCGACGTAGCGAGAGACGAGAACAAGAAAATCGATTTCCGCGTCACCGGGCTCGAGGTGCAGGCTGATCGCATGGTCCTTCAGGCGCTAAAAGACCCGGTGATGCACATGCTGCGGAACGCGATCAGCCACGGAATTGAAGCGGCCGGAGAACGCCAGCGGTCCGGCAAAAGCGAGATCAGTTGCGTGCGCATGCAGATCGTGGCCGTCGGCAATCGTCTCACGATTCTCGTCGATGACGACGGGCGTGGGCTCGATCTGTCACGAGTCGCCGAAGTTGCTGTGCGCAAAGGCTTGCTGACCCACGCCGACGCCAGCACACGATCGTCGGAAGAACTCACGGCCTTGATCTTTCAACCGGGCTTTTCGACAGCGAAAGCCATCACGGATTTGTCGGGGAGAGGCATGGGATTGTCCGTCGTGTACGAAGCGGTGTCGCGACTCCAGGGCGATGTGCGCGTGGCGCAGAAGACGGAACCGGGTACGTGCGTGATCGTGTCGGTTCCGCTGTCGATTTCAACCCATCGCTTGCTAATGGTTTTGAGCCAAAGCCAGACGTTCGCTGTCCCCAGCTCCGGAATACAGCGATTGATCCAAATCCGACTTTCGGACGTCGAGACCGTGGAAGGCAAGCCACTCATCGTGTGGGAAAAGCAATCGATACCGTTGGTCAGCCTGGCGCAGCTCCTCGGAATCGGCGGAGGGTCCGATTTTGCGGTCGAGGGGAATCTCCTTTCGCTCATGATCTTAAAGTCAGGCACGCGGCGGCTGGCCGTGGCCGTCGATGCCTTCGTCGCGGAGCGCGAAGCCATCATCAAGAATCTGGACAATGCGCTCTCGGGCATCAGCATTTTCGGTGGTGGGATCGTGCTCGAGGATGGCTCCGCCGCCCTCGTGCTGAACACCGGCGAACTGATCGAAAGCTTCAAGCCGGTCTACGCGCCGCCGACAGCGAAGGCCGGGGAAACCAAGCTGGAGTCAAAAGCCTCGACGGTGCTCGTCGTGGATGACTCTTTCACCGCACGCACCTTGGAGAAGAGCATTCTCGAGGTGCACGGCTACAATGTGGTCGTCGCGATCGACGGCGCCGAGGCTTTATCGAAACTTCGCTCGGAGGAAGTCGATCTCGTGATTTCCGACGTTCAGATGCCTCGCATGGACGGGCTGGCGTTGCTCCAGGAGATGAAAAAGGACGAGCGTTTCGCCAGGCTCCCGGTGATCCTCGTGACCTCGATGAACAGCGCCGAAGATCAGGAACGCGGCCTGTCGCTCGGCGCGGATGCCTACCTCGTGAAGCAGCGCTTCGATCACCAGACTTTGCTCGAGACAATCAGACAACTTTTGTAAATGAACACTCCGAGCCAGGAAAGCCCACGCCAGCGGATCCGCGTCATGATCGTGGAAGATTCGCGGCCGGTGCGAGAGATGCTGGAATACATCATCGGCAACGATCCGCGGCTCGAGGTCGCCGCATCGGTGGGCAGTGCCGAGGAGGCTTTGCGCAAGCTGCACAAGATCTCGCCGGACGTGATCTCGATGGACATCCGCCTGCCCGGCATGAATGGCTTCGAAGCGACACAACGCATTATGGCGGAAAAGCCAACACCGATCGTAGTTGTCTCGGCCAGCGTCGAGTCGGAGGAATTGAAGATCTCCATGAATGCGTTGCGCGCCGGCGCGTTGAGTGTCATGGAGAAACCCGTGAGCACCAGCCATCAGGACTACGCCGCCCTGGCGGAACGACTCTGCACCCAACTCGTCATCATGAGCAAAGTGCGTGTCATCCGGCAGCGGGTGCGACGGGACCTCCGGTTGCAGGGGTCCGCTTCAGTGAAAGCAGCGCGGGCTGAGCCAGTGATTCCACCAGTGGCAGGAACGTTCCAGATGCTCGGGATTGTCGCGTCCACCGGGGGACCGAATGCGCTGGTAAAGGTCTTGGAAGGCTTGGGACGCAACGTTCCCGTGCCGGTGCTGCTCGTCCAACATATCACGCCGAGCTTTTTGAAAGGCTTTGTGTCGTGGCTGAACGGGATTAGTCCCTTGCCGGTGCGGGAAGCGGTAGATGGGCAGCTTCCGCAAGCGGGTCATATCTATGTCGCTCCGGCAGACCTGCACTTGATCGTGGATCGCGGCCGCCTGCGTATGGATAATAGCGAACCAGTTTGCGTGCAGCGACCTTCTGGAACCGTCCTCTTTCGATCCATGGCCCGCTGCGTCGGAGCAAACTGTCTTGGTGTTTTGCTGACCGGCATGGGCGAAGACGGCGCGGCTGGTTTGCGCGATATCCGCGAGGCCGGCGGTTACACCATCGCCGAGGACGAATCCACCGCGGTGGTCTATGGGATGCCGGCGGCGGCGGTCCGCATGGGTGCGGTCTGCGAATCCCTCCCGCTGGACGAAATCGCACCGCGCGTTTTGCAACTTCTCCTCACAGCCACACCCGTTCCGTCATGAACCGGCCCTATCGCATCATCCTCGTGGAGGATTCGCCGAGCCAGGCGATCGCGATGACCGATGTGCTGGAGGGTGAAGGTTGGGAAGTGATCTGGGCGCCCACTGCGGAGAAGGCGATGGAAGAGATCAGCCGTAACACGCCGGACCTCATCTTGCTCGATTACTTTCTGCCTGGGATTCGCGGTGATCAGCTATGCCGCCGGATCCGCATGAACATCGACACGCGGGGCATTCCGATCGTCATGTTGACCGCCGAGGAGACGGATGGCGTGGAGCTTCAAGGCCTGGAGAGCGGCGCGGATGATTTCATCGTCAAGTCCGCCGATCCCGACATCCTTTTGCTGCGCATCCGCGCGCTGTTGAGCAAGACGCAGGCGCAATCGTCCATCTTGCACCCAACGGACACCCCTTTCCGGCGCGCTCGACTCCTGACGATCGACGATAGCCTCACCTACCTCGAATTTCTGGGCGGGCACTTGGAAGCGGAAGGCTATGAAGTGCGCAAAGCCACCAGCGGGCAGGAGGGGCTTGACCAGATACTCAGCGAATCGTTCGACTGTGTTCTTGTCGATCTTTTGATGCCGAAGATCGATGGGATCGAGGTCTGCCGGCGCATCAACGCGATGCGCTCGAGGCTCGAGCGCCCGCTGGTGGTGCTGATGCTGACCGCTCAAGAGAACAAAGAGGACTTGACGCGAGCGCTGGAAGCCGGCGCGGATGACTTTGTCGGCAAATCGAGCGACATGGCGGTTTTGAAAGGACGGATTCGCGCGTTGCTTCGCCGCAAAGCGTTCCAGGAAGAGAACCAGCGGATTCTCGAGGAACTGAAAAACAAAGAACTGGAAACCGTGCGCGCGCGCGCGGAAAAGGAAGCAGCAGAAGCGCGAGGAGCATTGGTCGGGCAACTGGAGATCGCCGCGGAAGAGTTGAAGCGCTCGCGCGCGGAACTGATCATCGCCAAAGAAGCCGCCGAACAAGCCAACACGGCGAAGAGCAAGTTTCTCGCGAACATGAGCCATGAACTGCGGACGCCGCTGAACTCGGTCATCGGATTTTCGAACGTCTTGCTCAAGAACAAGGCTGGCAACCTTCGGCCAGACGACATCACCTTCCTTGAGAGAATCCATGTCAATGGCAGGCACCTGCTCGGATTGATCAATCAAATCCTCGACTTGTCGAAAATCGAAGCTGGCAGGACGGAACTCGAACTTACTCAGGTATCGGTCGATGTACTGGTGCGCGAAACGATTGCGCAGATCGAGGGGCAATTTCGGGACAAGGAGGTAAAACTGATGATGGAACTTCCCGAGTCGGTAGCCAATGTCGAGACCGACGAGAGCAAACTCAAGCAGATCATCATTAACCTCGTCAGCAACGCCCTGAAGTTCACGCAGCAGGGCACGGTGACGGTCCGCATCGTTACTGAACTGGCCACCGGCCGGCCTCTACGCATCGACGTCGCGGATACGGGCATCGGGATTCCAGAAGATCGTCTGGAAGCAGTCTTTGAGGCCTTTCAACAAGCCGACGCCAGCACGACACGCACCTACGGCGGGACCGGGTTGGGACTGACGATTTCGCGAGCGCTGTGCCAGCTTATGGGCTATCGGATGACTGTTAGCAGCAAAGTGGGTATGGGGACTACTTTCAGCATCTGGATGATCCCAGAAAACGAAATCGACACGACCACGGAACAGTCTGTTCATTCCGAGCTGGCGGCGGCAGCGGATCACACTTCCTTGGCATTGCCGGAAGCAGACTTCGAGGCTCTCCGGAATAAGCTCATCCTTGTCATCGACGACGAAAACGATGCGCGCATCTTAATGGTGCACTTGATTGAGGGGTTTGGCTGCCGTGTCATCACCGCCAGTTCCGGCGAACAGGGATTGCGAATGGCGAAGGAGTTCACTCCGGACTTGATCACCGTCGATCTGATCATGCCGCACATGGACGGCTGGCAACTGGTCAAGGAATTGAAGAGCGATGCGCAACTCAATAAGATTCCGATCGTGGTCGTCAGCGTCCTTGCCTTGGAGCAAAGTGGGACCATTCTGGGCCGAGTCGACATCGTGGAAAAACCGCTCCTCCGCGAGCACCTGATCGCCGCGATGAGCCGAAATCTCACGAGCGGGAAATCGAAGATCCTTGTGGTCGACGACGATCCAGACGCGAGACAGATTGTGACAGCCTGCCTCGTCGAAGAGGGGATGCAAGTCGAAACGGCGGCTAATGGACGCGAAGCGCTCGAAGTCTTGCAAAGATTTTCGCCCGACCTTATCTTCCTTGATCTCATGATGCCGGAAATGGACGGAATCAACTTCCTCGACCACATCCGCGCCGACCCCCATCATTCCCATTTGCCAGTCGTGATCATCACGGCAAAGCAGCTTACGCCTCATGAAATCCAGCAACTCTCATCCGAAACTCGTGGGATCATTCGAAAAGCGGCGCATTTGAAAGAGAAACTCAAAGAAACGCTTCAGCAAATCCTGGTTCATCACGATCCGGACGTCGAGCATGTCCACGTGAATCTATGAACCATGAGTGACTCCAGCGGAATTGACCCGCAAGGCCTGGCCCGATTGAAAAGAATTGGCGGTCCTGCTTTTGCGAGGCAGATGATCGAACTTTTTTTCAAAGAAGCTCCGGACCGCTTGCGCGCTGCTCGCGATGGAGAAAAGGCAGGGGATCTCAACGCCATAACCGAAGCCACCCACTCGTTGAAATCCAGCGCACGCAATTTCGGCGCGGATAGACTCGCGAGTCTCGCTGAGCAGATTGAGATCATGACGCGCTCGAATGGTAGTGAGAATTTGTCTGGTCTACTTGTGGACCTCGAACGAGCATACGCGACAGCTAGAACGTGGCTGGAGAGAGAAAGGGACTCCTTGGTATGAAGAAGATTGTGCTGGTCGAAGATAACGCCGACAACCGTCTGCTCGTGCAAGTAATTCTGGGTGACTTCTATGATATAGCTTCGTACGAAAATGGGAAGGATGCGCTCGAAGGAATTGCGGCCCAAAAGCCGGATTTAATCCTACTCGATATTTCTCTTCCAAAAATGGACGGCAATGCGATCCTCGGCATAATTCGCGCCGATGAGACAACCCGCGATGTGCCGGTGATTGCTTTGACCGCGCATGCGATGGCTGGTGACCGGGAAAAGTACCTGGAGGCAGGCTTCACCGACTACGTCGCCAAGCCGATCGTTGACGAGGAAGTGCTGCTTTCCGCGATTAAGCGTGCTCTCGCTCAGTGAGAAAGGAGGTTCTGAACCCAGCGTGACTTCGGTCGGGGGCTTAGACGAGCCGAGCCAGTTCCGCTGGCAGTGAGGACTTGAACTTGAGTTCCTGGTTCGTGAGCGGATGAGGGAAACGGAGCATCCAGGCATGGAGGCCGAGGCGTTTGGCGGGGTTGGTTTTCGCGCCGTATTTTGCGTCGCCGACGACCGGGCAACCCGCATCGGCGAGGTGAACCCGGATCTGGTGGCGACGGCCGGTTTCAAGGGTCAATTCCACGAGGGTGCGGCCTCTATTCCGCTTCAGGACGCGGTAATGGGTGACGGCGTGGCGGGTGGCAGGGCTGCGCGGGACACTGAAGACTTTGAAGGGGCTCGTCTCGTCGAGCCAGGATTGGAAGGTGCCGTGATCGTCGGAAAGGAGACCTTCCACCACGGCCTGATAGCGTTTTTCCGCCTTGTCCCAGCCGGCTTGCAGGATGCCCTTGGCCTCGGGAGTTTTCGCGAAGATCATGATGCCGCTGGTCTCGCGGTCCAGCCGATGGACGATCCAGACCCGTTCATGGGCGCGAGGATTGCCGGCGCGCAGGTAATCGGTGAGTTGGTAATAGGCCGTCTTTTCCTTCTCGGCCTCGCTGGCGATGGTGAGGAGATCCGGAGGCTTCTCGATGACGAGGAGAGTGGCATCTTCAAAAAGGACCTTGATGCCGGCGCCGATGACAGTGCCGGGCGCTGCGTAACGATCGGAGCGGATTGCGACGACATCGCCGGGTTTCAAGGGGTGGTTGAATTGCGCGATGACGCGGCCATTGACCAGGACGGCCTGATATTTCAACCAGGTGCGCACCTGCTTCTTTTTAACCGATGGCCAAGTGGCAAAAAGATAGGGGAGAAGCTCCGCCGGCTGGTCGACAGTTCGCGGTTTATACATCAGAGGAGAGTTTATTCACGAGATTGGGACTCTGGACGAGGTAGAACGCACATGCCTACGCCAGCACTGCGGTCGGAATAAACTTCTAATGAAGCGGGGGCTCCCCGGATGATTGGTTGACCATTCTCGTCAACTCCACAATCCCCCCATAATATACATGGACCAAAAACTGGAAGGCACACCCAAAGCCACATTACAGCTTACCGGACGATCGGTGACCCGCAGTGAGGTCAGCAATGACTGGGGCACGCGCTTGCAGTGGCAGATCAAGCGGGACGGCAAGGAGGTTGCCACGACAGTCGCCGGGCTGGACCTCACGTATGAACATCCGGATACCGCACCCGGAAAGTACGAGGTTGTTCTACAGCAGTTCCACTACCTGAACTACAAGAAGGATAAGGACGGCAAGTTCATCGAGAGCAAATACGTCAACATCTCCGAACCCGTTTCCTACACGATCTAACGCCGCACTGAAGGCCCCTCCCCTATGTTGCACATCGGAAACCAGTATTTACCTCTCTGCTCCGGGGGCAATCGGCGCAGCTTTCTCCAAATCGGTGCGGCAGCGATGGCAGGGCTGACTCTTCCCAACTGGCTGAAACTCCAGGCGGCCGGCGCCGTAGACGAGTCGAAGGCGAAGATCCGAAATTGCATCACCCTTTTCCTCGTGGGTTCGCCCGGCCACCTGGACACGTGGGATATGAAGCCCGACGCGCCGGAGGATATCCGCGGTAAATTCAAGCCGATCTCCACCAGTGTTCCGGGTGTGCAAATCTGCGAGCATTTCCCACGCATGGCCCGGATCATGGACCGGGTCGCGCTGATCCGCAGTCTCCACTACAGCACCGGCGCTTCGCATGAGAACGGCCAGCGCTGGATGATGACGGGGCACGACTTCGACGCCGCGAACAAGCAGCCCCACATGGGATCGGTGATCTCACGGGTCTACGGCTCGCGGGGCGATCTGCCGGCTTCGATCCTCCTCCCGACTGGCATCGGCAACACCGGTACGACCACGCCGCACGGCCAGGAGAGCGCCTACCTGGGCAGCGCTCACCAGCCGTTTATCCTGGGCAGCGATCCTGCGCGGTCCGATTTCAAGGTGGCCGACCTGGAATCACCCAGCGGTCAATCGGAACTGCGCGTGGAAGCGCGCCGCAAACTCCTGCATGAGGTGGACGACTTGCAGCGGGTGGTGGAGACGAACAGCACGCTGGAGCGGGACACCGCCTACGCCCGCGCTTTCAACCTCCTAACCCGCCCGGAAACGAAGAAAGCTTTCGATCTCACGGAGGAATCGCCGAAGCTGCGCGACCGCTACGGGCGCAATACTTTCGGCCAGAGCTGCCTCATGGCCCGGCGTCTCATCGAGCGCGGAACGCGCTTCGTGACCGTGAACCAGTTCGACACGGTCTTCGGGATCTCCTGCTGGGACATGCACTCGGACGGCAGTAGCCTGAACAACACCTACGCCGATTACGAGCACATCCTCTGCCCCCAATTCGACCTCGCGTTCACGGCGCTGCTCGAAGACCTCCAGCAGCGCGGGCTCCTTGAAGAAACAGTCATCGCGGTCATCAGCGAGTTTGGCCGCACCCCCAAGCTGAACGCCCGCGGCGGGCGCGACCATTATCCCTCGGCCTTTACCAACTTCCTCGCCGGCGGTCCGATTCGCGGTGGGCGGGTCATCGGCTCGACGGACAAAATCGGCGCCGCTCCGCACGACCGTCCCGTGGAACCGCCGCAAGTGGTCGCTTCCATTTATCAGGCGATGGGCATTGACTTGGAAACCACGATGCTGCCGGGACCGGGTGGCCGCCCGGTCCGCCTCATCGACGCCGAGCCGATCCGCGAGTTGTTTTCCTGACCGATTCGGTCCGCCGCATGAGAAACGTGCTTCGAGCCCTTCGCCGGGATGGAATCGGGGCGGCGATTTTCTTGGGAACAGCGATTTGCCTGTCCGCCGCGCCGCCCGCGGTGACGAGTCTCGATGTGCGCGGATTGCAGATCGGGAAGGTGAACTCACTGACCTTTACCGGGAGCAATTTGCTGCCGAATCCGCGCCTGCTCACCACGGCGCGTCTTGCACACCAGGCAATCAAAGGCGAGGCCAGGCCCGATCGCGTGACGATCGAGGTGGAACTGGCGCCGGGCTCGCAGCCGGGGCTCGAAAATTGGTGGCTCGTGACCGACCAAGGGGTGTCCACCCGCGGCATTCTGGCCACTGATTCGCTGGAGCAGAAGCCGTTCACGGGGAAAGTCGATTCGCTGCCTGTGGCCTTGCACGGCACGCTCGCGGGCAGCGAGGTCCGCGAAGTCGCCTTCCAAGGGAAGGCGGGGCAGGAGATCACCTGCGAAGTCGAAGCCCAGCGGCTGGAGAGCAAGGTCCGCCCGGTACTGAATCTTTACGGCCCCGAGAACGTCCTCGTGGAGTTCAGCCTGCCCATGGCCGTGCTGCGAGGTGACACCCGGCTCGAGGCGAAACTGCCGTCGGACGGCGAGTACCGCCTGCAAATCCACGATCTCCAATACGCCGCCGCCGCACCCAGCCATTTTTGCGTGAAGATCGGCCACTGGTCCTATGCCGATCTCGCCTTCCCATCCGCCGTCCAGCGCGGAGTCACGACCGAGGTCGAACTGGTGGGCCACGCGGGTGAGACGCACTCGGTGCGGGTCTCGTCCACGGCGGACGATTTGGCAGTGCCCGCGCCGTGGTCGGAACCCGAGCGCGCCAGTGGTCCGCAAGCGCCCGTTTTGCTCAGTGATGTGAGGGAATTGATGGAAGAGCGAAACGGCGCGGCGCCGCAAGCGCTGGGTGCATTGCCGGTCGCGGTCAATGGGCGCATCGCGAAACCAGATGAAGAGGACGCCTACGAACTGACGGTCGAGCCGGGGACCGAAGTGCAGATCGAGGTCGCAGCCGACGCGCTCGGGTCGCCGATGGACGCCCAACTCGAGCTTCGCGATTCCAAGGGCGCGCGATTGGCGCTCAATGACGACAATCCGGAAGGTCCCGATCCGCGCCTCACCTATACGGTGCCGCCGAAAGTCACGAAACTGATTGCCGTGGTCCGCGACGTCACTGGCAACGCCGGACCGCGCAGCATTTACCGGTTGCTGGCGACGGCAAAAGGGAAACAAAACACCGCTGGCTTCTCGCTGACGCTGACCGAGGACAACCACACGCTGGAACCAGGCCGTCCAAATGTGCTCAAGGTCGAGGCGGTGCGGAACGGATACGATGGTCCGATCGACCTGGCCTTTGATCATCTGCCGGACGGCGTGAAGATTTCCGGCCAAAGCGTACCCGCCCAAGCCACAGCGACGCTGGTGACGCTCTCCAGCGACTCGGCCTTGCCGGCGCTCATCACCGGGCTCAAGGGTCGCGGGAAGGATGGCGAGGTGATGGCCTGCACGGAGGGCGTCCAGTTGGGCCGCTTCCAGCCGTGGCTGGCGCAGAGTCTTGCCCTGGCCGGAACCGCGAAATCGGAGTTCGCATTTTCCGTCGGATGGGGCGCGGCGGTGGCGGACAAGAAAGTCCCGTTGGGCGGCAAATTGATGCTGCCGGTGACGTGCAGCCGTCCGCCCGGTCATGACGGCCCAGTGCGGCTCACGCTGCTCACGAGCCAGGCGAAGAAACTTGTCAAGGCGGGTGTGGACATGCTGAACCTGCGGGAAGAGAAGGCGGTCCTAATCGAAGAGGACAAGGACGCGCAAACCGCATTCAATAACATCGCGGCTGCGGAAGCAGCATCGACGGCGGCCCAGAAGGCAGCCGCGGCCAACAAAGACGACAACGCCACCGAAGAAATGGCGAAGAAGGTGGAAGCGGCGCAGACCGCACTCCAGAATGCGAAAAAGACGGCGGATGAGGCAGCGCTCAAAGCAAAGAACGATGTGGAGTTTGCCGTGTTTGTCCCCGCAGAACTGCCGGAGATTCCGCACCAGGTTGCCTTCAAGGCAGAGTTGCTCAAGCGCGACCGACGTACCGTCGAGGCGGTGGCCTACACGTCGGTGCAGGAGATTCCGGTGGTGAATCCGCTGGTCGTGAAGCCCGAGGCGCCGGCGCCACTCACCCTCGATCCGAAGGCTGGGGCTACGTTGGAGATCACCGGTAACGTTGAGCGCCTCGAAGGTGCTGCGGGCGATATCACCCTGACGATGGATGGCCTTCCTCCCGGCATTGCGGCGCCGCCCGCCGTCACCGTCAAGGCCGGTGCCACGAATTTCAAATTCACCTTGAAAGTCCCCCCGAGTTTTAAACCGGGCGAATATTCCGGACCGAAAATCTTCGCCTCGGGGAAGCCCTATGGCGCCTTGCAAGTGCGCAGCCGCGATGCGGCGGTGACCTTGACATTACTTTCCCCCAATCCGCCTCCAGAAGCCGCACCCGCGGCCAATCCGTGATATGAAACAGCAACTCCTCTTTTTCTGCGCCCTGCTGCCGTGCTTGTCGGTCATCGCCGCTCTTCCTCCGGATCTCACCGGGAACCTGGAAGCGACGCCATCGGCCGTCACCTTGACCAATCTTCAACGTCCGCATTCCGTCCTTGTCCGCGGACGCACGCAGGGCGGTTACGATGTCGATCTCACGGCCGATGCGAGTTTTCGCAGCGACAACGAACAGGTGGCGCACGTGGATTCGACCGGCTGGATCCAGCCGGTGGCCAACGGGCAGGCCACCATCACGGTGCAAGCTGGTGACCGCACTGCGGCCGTGGCTGTGACAGTCCAACTCCCCAGTCAGCCGGTAGCGTGCAGCTTCCGGCAGGACGTGATGCCCGTGCTTTCCAAAGCGGGCTGCAATGCGGGTGCGTGCCACGGCTATTCCCTCGGAAAAAATGGCTTCAAACTCTCCCTGCGCGGCGCGGATGCGGAGAAGGATTATCTCGCGCTGACGGACGAATTTGCCGAACGCCGGATCAACCGCAACAACCCCGACGCCAGTCTCCTCCTTCTTAAACCGCTGGGCGATCTTCCCCACGAAGGAGGTGTCCGGATGGATCGCGGAAGCGTCATGCACGAGACGCTCCGGCGTTGGATCGCGGAAAGCGCCAAGGACGATCCACCCACGTTGCCGAAGCTCGTCTCGGTCAGCATTCATCCAGAAAAAGTCGTCAGTCTCCCGCGATCGAAACAGCAGTTCCAGCTCGTCGCGCACTACAGCGATGGCTCCGTCCGCGATGTCTCGCGCACCGGAATCTTTAACGTGAACATCGAGCGCGTGGCCAAAGTGGACGACGCCGGATTGGTCAGCGTCAACAACTTGGGAGAAACCGCCATTGTCGCGCGCTATGAAGGGATTTTCGCGGTGGCGAACCTGATCGTCCTGCCGCCGGACCAGGGCTTCAAGGCGGCGCCTGTGCCGCAGGACAATATCGTGGACCGGGACGTGATCACCAAGTTGAACGACCTGCGCATCCGGCCCTCCGAGGTCACGGACGATGAACGCTTCCTCCGCCGGATGATGGTGGACCTGATCGGCGTGCAGCCCGCGCCCGAGGAGGTGCTGGCCTTTGTCGCGGACCAGGATTCCGGCAAGCGCGATAAGATCATCGCGCGCACCATGCAGCGGAATGAATTCGTGGACTGGTGGTCGCTGAAGTGGGGCGACTTGTTGCAAAACTCCCGCAACACTTCGAGTGACCGCGCGGTGTATGCCTTTCGCGAGTGGATCCGCGCCTCGATCGCCCGCAACATGCCGCTGGATGAATTTGCACGCGAGGTGCTCACGGCGCGCGGCAGTTCCATGGACAATCCCGCCGCGGCCTTTTACGCGGTGAGCAAGGATCCCGACGATACCATCCAGCGCGTGACCCAGGTTTTCTGCGGGGTGCGCATGCTCTGTGCGCGATGCCATCCGCATCCTTTCGAACACTGGACACAGGGGGACTATTACGGCCTGCACAGCTTCTTCAACCAGGTGTCGATCAAGCCGGACCCGCGCCAGGTGGGCGTCTTGAACGCGAAGACCATCCTGCTCAATCTCGCTGCACCTTCCTCCACCAATCCACGCACCGGCCAGTTGCAACCCCCGCGTTACCTTGGTGGTGGCGAACCGGCGTTGGAGGCCGGCACCGACCGGCGCGCCGAGTATGCCCGCTGGCTGACCGCCCCGGAAAACCCGCACTTCGCGCGCAGCCTGGTGAACCGCATCTGGAGCTATTTCTTCAACCGTGGCATCATCGATCCGGTGGATGATTTGCGGTCCACCAATCCGCCAATCAATGGGCCGTTGCTCGATTCCCTGACGAAGGAATTTGTGGAGCACAAGTTCGACATGCGGCACCTGATGAAAATCATCATCGAGTCGCGCACGTATCAGCGCAGCTCGATTCCGAACGAGACCAACGGCCACGATGACATGAATTTTTCCCACGCCATTCCGCGCCGTCTGCCCGCCGAGGCCTTGCTGGATTCGGTCGTGCAAGCAACCGGCGTGAAAGAGAATTTCGGTGGCGTTCCGGCCGGTTTCACCGCCTCCCAATTGCCGGACGGAAACGTCCTGAGCCCTTTTCTCGCCATGTTCGGCAAACCGCAGCGCATGGAATCCTGCGAGTGCGAGCGCGACCTGAGCACCAACATGCTCCAGGCGCTCCATTTCATCAACGGCCAGGCCATCCTGAGCCGGGTGACGAATCCGGCGGGCCGTCCGGCGCTCTTGCTGCAGAAGAAACCGGCGGATGATGAACTGATCAACCAATTGTATTTGTGGTCGCTCGCGCGCCGGCCCACGGAACCCGAACGCGCTCTGGCGGCGAAGTTCATCGCGGCAGGCGGCGACAAGCGAAATGAGGCGGCGCAGGACCTCATGTGGGCGCTGCTCAATAGCCGCGACTTCACCATGCTCCAATAGTAATGCGCCGCTTCGCCATTCTCTTCGGGTTGTTCTGGGCCGCGCATGCGAGCGGCGCGGATGTTAGCTTTCAACATGAAGTCTGGCCGATCTTGAAGCGGCACTGCATCGGCTGTCATAGCGAGCAAAAGAAGAAAGGCGGCCTGCGACTGGATGACGTCGCCGCTTTGCTCAAGGGCGGCAAGAATGGACCGCTCTTCGTCGCGGGCAAGCCGGACGACAGCCTGCTCATCGACCAGGTCACTGGCGACACACCCGAGATGCCGCAAAATGACGCGCCGCTCTCGCGCGCCAAGGTAAAGCTGTTGCGCGACTGGGTGGCGCAGGGGGCAAAGATCGACGGCCCACCGAAGTCCGAAGTGCCGCCCGTGGTCATTCCAAAGTTCTACACCACCGCCCCGGCCATCTCGAGCGTCACGATCAGTTCGGATGGGAAGCGCGCAGCCGCTGCCTGCCGCAGCGAAGTGGCCCTGTTCAATGTGGACGACGACGCGGCGCCGCTCCGGCTACCGACGGACTTCGACCTGATCAATCACGTCGAGCTAAGCCCCGATGACCAGCGACTGGCCGTCACCGGAGGGTCGCCGCAGCAATTCGGCGGTATCATTTTCTTCAATGCCGCCGATGGGACGCGCCAGTCGGCCCGTCGCGTGGGAACGGATACGCTCTTCAAGGGAAACTTCGCTCCCGATGGCCAGAACATCGCTGTCGGTGGCCCGACCGGAGCCATTTACATCATCCCCGTCGATGAGAAGGCGCCCGTGAAAAGCATCGAGTTGCACAGCGATTGGGTGACCGCCGTGGCTTACACGAGCGACGGCCAGGAACTCGTGAGTGGCAGCCGCGACAAGACCACCAAGATCAGCAGCGTGGAAGGCATGAATCTCTTGCGCTCCGTTGACCAATCAACGGAGACGATCAATGCAGTGGCTGCCGATCCGCTCAATGCCATCTCCGGCGGCAATGCGCGGACGCTTGTCGGGTATGATTTCAAGCAGGCCCTCGTCAGCGTCCAGGTGTCAGGTGCCGGTAATGGGGCTCGCCCTGTGAGCAATCGAGAGCAATATGTGCGCAGCTTCGAAGCGCAACCGGATGCGATAATGGCACTGGCCACCAGCGGCGATCGCAAGCTGCTCGCCGTAGCCACGCGCGCCCCGGAGGTCCGAATTTATCTCACCGAAAACCGGCAACGCAAAATCACCATCCCCAACGTCCCGGCGCCCGTATTCAGCGTCGCGCTCAACCATGATGGCAGCCGGCTCATCCTCGGCAGCAAGACCGGCATCGTGCAGGTGTGGGACACCAGCACCGGCAAGTTAATCAAGTCCCTCACACCAGTCCCGGTTCAGCAGCCGGTCACGACCGCAGCGGCGGGCCATTGAACAGCTATTGGTTTAGCTTAGGCGCAACCGCGGTCTTAACCGGATTGCTGGGATAGATCACCCGAAACTTCGCGGCGATAGCTGGCCCTATTTGTCTCCGGGAAACTCCCAACACAAAGAATATCGCCGACCATGACCTTCTGACGGCCGCGATCACTTGCCGGCCGGAATCGGCGCCATCCATGTGGCTGCGGTCAGCGGCCGCGGGTTGTTCAAACCGCCGCCGATAACCACAAGGCGACCGGCAATAATCGCGGCTGATGGTGCCATCACCTTCTCCGGCATAGCGCCGACGACGCTCCAGGCATCCGCCTTGGGATCGTACTCCAGCAAATCCCCAACCACATTCCCTCGCGGCTTGGAGCTGTTGCATCGCCCACCGACGATTAGGATCCTTCCCTGATGGATGATGGTGCTCCCTTCAAAATGGCTGCGCCCTTCGGGCAGGCTGGCGATCTCGCTCCATTTCCCCGTCGAGGGGTCAAAACGCTCGCAGGCATTCAAATCATTCTGCGTGATATCATGGCCATGAGCGCCACCGAGCGCATAGATCTTTCCATCGAGCACCGCCGCGGCGACGTGCCCGCGGGGAACCGGCAGATCCGCCTCGCGCTGCCATTCTTTGCCGGCATCGAGCGATAAGCTCCAGTGTTCACTGCCATTGGTGTTGCGATCCGGCTTA
>Ga0206937_10127_pt1 | contig 24125 bp, 18 predicted proteins | sample Alteio_BWOrgHeat_11_FD_152923 | JGI IMG/M metagenome (GOLD analysis project Ga0206937, IMG submission 152923) | Enriched cells from forest soil in Barre Woods Harvard Forest LTER site, Petersham, Massachusetts, United States -... | ecosystem: Environmental > Terrestrial > Soil > Temperate forest >... | reverse complement strand
CCTTCCGCCGGTCGAGCAACGCGAAGACGGAAACCTACGACATCCGCATTCCGGCAGGAGTGCGCGAAGGACAGAGGATCCGGCTCGCGGGACAGGGGGAGGCCGGGAGCAAGGGGGCGAGCGCGGGGGACTTGTTTTTGCGGGTGAAATTTGCGCAGCATCCCGAATACAAGGTGGAAGGCGCCGACCTGATCCACGAACTGCCGCTTGACCCTTGGGAAGCGGTGCTCGGCAGCGAAAAATCGGTGCCTACGCTGGGGGGCGGGCATGGGCGCTTGAAGATCCCGGCCGGGACGCAGAACGGCCAGCGTTTCCGGCTGAAGAAACAGGGTTTGCTGAAAGAGGACAAGACGCGTGGCGATCTTTATGTGGTGATCGATGTGACTCTGCCCAAGGAACTTACAGCGAAACAGCGGGAGCTTTGGGAAAAGCTGGCGGCTGAGAGCGAAGCTTCTTAAGCTTTAAGTTTCGATCGAACTTTCATGGACCCACTATTGCCGGGGATTTAAAACGTAAACGCCAGCCGTATGCCCAAACCATCTGTTAACGGATTAGTTATCGATTTTCTCAAGCATTACGATGCCAAAGCGAAGGATGCGAATTGGCTGCGACAAAGCGAAGTATTCAAAATTTTCTGGTCGGAACGGGTGCTGGCCAAAGGCACAAACCCTCTGCCTGACGAGGATTGTGATGTGATCATCCGAATCCTCGACAGGAATGGCAAAGGCAACACGAAGGATACTGAAGCTGTCGCCCGCGCGATGGTGCCCCAAGGAGCGTGGCGAAGGATGTTTAATGAGTTCGCCAGAGAGGCTGACGGGAGGATTTTCGATCGCGCGTCATCCTTCCTGCAGTTTGCGGGCCAAGGCGTCGATCCCGCGAGAAATGTCTCCGCCGTTTACGAATTCACGCAGAGGCGCCAGCGCTTCGCCCCAGCACGCGCCCTGCGGAGGAGTGAGGGCATCGGAGGGCGTTGGCGGCACCGGTAGCCGCGCTTCGATGGAAAGCGACTGCCCTGCGAACAGGATTGCCTCGCGTAATGCGGCACCGGCTTCATCCCCGAAATCACCTCCCAGAAGAATCCGCACCATTTTGAGTTTGCGCGCCGCTTTTTCGCGGAGTCCTGCGGCTTTTTGACGCTCCTCCGAGGTCAGCGCCTTTTCGGATTCTCCATCGGGTGGATGAAGATGACGCGTCGCGCGGACGCAGGTGGAGATGATCCCCGCCTCAGCGAGACGTTTAAGTGATTCGGCGACTCCCCGGTCAATCACTTCCAATTGCACCGGCGCGAGCGGATCGGACTTCTCCGGACCGAAAAGTTGTTCGTGCACCGGTCGCAATTTTTCACGCCACGCATCGGCATCGCGCTCGACCACCACAAGAAGCACCGAATGCGCGGCATTGGCGGGATACCGCTCCTCACAAGCCACCAGATTGCCATTGATCATTTGCGCGGCGCAATGCGCAAACGCGGCGGAGCGGTCAGCCGGCGGAGGAGGGACGACTGTGGCCGGATTTTGCGAAGGCGGGCGGCCATCCATCACCTGTTCCAGTTTTGCAAGGAATGCCTGCCCGCCGCCCCGCAACTTGATCTGCGACAAGTCGCCGCGCTGGTCGAGCACGCCTTCGGAAAGGCCCTGTTTTGCCTGAAGCGTGCCCAGCATGCGGTGCTCGATGGTGTTGCGCGACACGAGGTTAATGACCGTGACGTTGCGCGTCTGGTGCTTTCGCCAGGACCGCGCAATGCGTTGCTCAAGTTTTGCTGGGTTCCACGGCAGGTCGCAATTGATGACGACGCTGGCGCTTTGCAGATTCAGTCCCACCCCGCCGGAATCCGTGCTGAGGAAAACGCGGCAGTGCGGGTCGTTTTTAAACATCTGGATTTCGGCGCGCCGCCGCTGCTGGGGGACACTGCCGGTGTGCCATGCGTGGCCGAGACGCAACTGCCGGCAAAGTTCGCGCGCAAGCATGAGCATCCGCTCCCATTCGGAAAAAATGATCACCTTCACATCCGCATCGCCGAGGCATTTCTCCAGGACTGTTTCCAGTTCCCCGATTTTGGGGCAGACCCGGTCTTCCTCATCGAGAATGTAATTGGTGTCGCAGATCATCCGCATCATCGCCAGTTCGCGCAGCAGTTTTTCCTGTTCCTTCTGCGTGAGAGGACGGCGATTCGCTGTATGGACGAGTCTTGCAACCTGAGCCTGGTGTTCGTCGTAGGTCACCTGTTGTTGTTCGCTGAGTTCGACAAACAGGGTGTGGTCTGTGCGACTCGGGAGTTCCTTTTCCACGTCGGCTTTGCGGCGTCGCAGCATTAGGGGGCGGATGCGCTCGTGAAGACTGGCAAGATTACGATATTCGGCGGGGCGTCCCCGGTCGTCGAACTCGTAAAATTCGCGGTTGAAGCGGAACAGCGGCCCGAATACAGCCGGATCGAGGAAGCCGATGAGGGAGAAAAGCTCATCGATGCGGTTCTCGACCGGCGTTCCGGTGAGCACGAATGCATAACGGCTCTCCAACCGCTTGATTGCCCGCGCAGTCTTTGTGTTCCAGTTTTTGATGCGTTGGGCCTCGTCGAGCACAATGATGTCTGGCTGGAGCAGCGCGTTCACATCGAGGGCATCGGCGAGCATCTGCTCATAATTGACGAGCGTGAAGAACGGCGCGGAATCGTAAGCGGCGAGACGCTCGTGCCGCCTGCCAAACACGATCTGGTAGGAGAGCGGGGTGAATCTTTGAATTTGCTCTTCCCACTCCGTCTTCAACGATGCCGGCGTTACCACCAGCACCCGTTTTGCTTTTCCCATCCGGTGCAGCAGCGCGCATGCGGCGATGCCCTGGATAGTTTTCCCGAGCCCCATCTCATCGGCAAGCAATGCACGCTCCGTAAAGGCCAGGTGGAGCATCCCCTCCCGCTGGTATGGGTACAGCGGCATCAGCGTCTCATGTTGCGGATAAATGCCCGCCTGCACCTTCTCCTCGTATTCGCGCCTGAGCAGGAGCCGTTCCCCGGTGCGCCGGTGGCTTTCGAGCCAGGGAGTGACCTCCTGGGAAATGCGCAATCCCGGAATTTGCGCCTGACCCAGAAGTTTTGCGGATTCCCCGGGATCGCCTGAGATGAGCAATCCTTCCCCATTGAAGAGCGCCGCGAGTTTGCGAGGCAGCCGGTCCCGTCCGCGCGCCACGCGCAATGTATTCGATCCCCGGTCCGGCACAATGTCGATGCGCGGCGAACCTTTTTTGGCGGCCGATGCGAAGAGCCCGCGGAACCTCGCGTCGAGATGCTGCAGCACGGCCTCGATATGTTTGCAGGTACCCAGGCTATTGATGCGAAAATCAACGCAAGTGCATGAAAACTCGCGTTCGGCGATGTCCCGGATTTCCACCTGATAGGTCAGCCCGCTTCGCGACTCAACGCGGAAGTTCGAGAAAATTTTCTCCCGCGGGTCCGTGTTTGTGATGCGGGGCCGCTCTTCCGCTGCCCGATGCCGTCTCCGGTTGACCTCATCTTCATCGGTCGTCCTCCAGTCGTGCTGCGACGGAATTTTTCTTTGGCCGGAATTTTTTGGAGGTGTCTTGGCTTTGGATTTCATTTGCCGGGAAAACACCGTTGATAAAGCAAACTCCCCGGTTGGGCGACAATGAATTTTTGTGCAGCCGGCGCAATGTCAATTGCCGACAACTGGCTACGCATCGAGGGTTTTTCCACGCGTCTGGAAATCAGAGCGGAGGGAGGCCGTGTTCCTTGCGAATGTCGTTAATCGAATAACTTTTTCCGCCCTTGTTTGCCTTGCGGGCATTGAGCAGCAAAACTGAATCCCTCACATCGTCCAATTCTTCGGCGAGCGCAATGACGCGGTTTTCCAACCGGCGAGCAGGGCTAATGCTGCGACTTGCGCTTTTTCTCTCCTGTTTTTGAAGCGTAGGCATGGCGACGATGTAAGACGCGGTGAATGATAATTTTTGCGTCCTGTACGTCAAATAAAATGCGATAATGCCCCAAACGCAAGCGGAAGCCGTAATCCATATCCCGCAAGGCTTTCACGCTTCCGGGCATGCCGTTTTCCATCGCAAATATTTTGCGAGTGATGGAATCGACAAAGTTGCGCGGAATTTCTTTCATGTCTTCCCGCGCAGTTTCCCGAAATTCAATGGTGTATTTCATCGCCTTGATGACGTGTCGAACATATTTGCAAAATCAGGTCAATTGGAAAATTTCGACTTTGTGCCACCGGCAAGAATCAAAAAACCGCAAAAAAGAATGGCAACGGATGAAATTACACTGGAAAAAGGAGTTGTCGCCATTCACTTACTGCACCTCCGTTGACGAGGCAGGCGTTCCGAGTACGGCCGACTTGTGGCGGCTTCCCGGGGGTGAGACAGCGGGGCGAAAAGCCTGCGGTGTGATCCTCGCGCGGCGACTCGTAAACATTGGGATTCAACGATATACCCCCGATCTCGCCATGAGTCCGTAAAGTTGGTGAACTTTTGGTAAGAGGATGTCGAAAAAGTCCGAAGTGAACGCGTACTCGAAACAAGCCAGCTCCGGAAAATAGAGCGCCAGCTTGCAGCTTGAGAGCTTTCGACGGCAAGCCGGAGGCTTGCGCTACTTTAATGCCGACTTTTTAGACGCCACTCCAAGTCGATTTAGTACCGAGTGCCGTTTGTCGTGATCAAATATGGACATTTTTTTTCTAATTATGTCCTGAAATGACCATATTTAATCGTCTAAAGTTATATATCGGGCGGAAAACGATTTATTTTACTCTGGAAAATCACTTATTTGGATTGGGTGGCATTGCGGGTGCTAAAGAGGGATTCATCGATCAGTAAGAATGGAGGGGATATAGAGGGACAAAGGGAATAAACACTTACTTATTTTAAAAGCCCGGTTGGACGCGAATATTGAAGGGATTTCGGGGGGGATTCATTCGATTGTCCAGCCGGGCTGAAGTGTTTTTCGGCATAAAACGCGAAGCGCAATAAATGATCTTTTCACCACCAAGGCACCAAGGGGGGAATTTAACCGCAAAGGGCGCTAAGGTCGCAAAGGTAGGAGGGGAGGAAAATGACGAATTGGCAGAGGTTAAATTGTTAAAAGAGTTGGATCGTTAAATTTTGCATTAGTAATCGGCCATGACGAAGCTCGAATAACGAAAATTGCGGACGACTGTTTTGATTTTTTGCTTTGTGGGGCAGTCCGTTCGTCTGCGGTGCGCGATTCTTATTTGAGGTTTTAAGAACGAGTTGTTGCCAGAGTGGTGGCTTTCGTCTTTAACACGAAAATGAGCGAGCAACCCAGGCAGAATATCGTCCGAGCTTTTTTTGCGAATCTTGGTCCGGGGCTCATCACGGGCGCGGCGGACGACGATCCCTCGGGGGTTGCGACTTATACGGTGGCCGGGGCGCAGCTCGGGACGGCGATGCTCTGGACGGCGTTTGTGACGTGGCCCTTCATGGGCTGCGTGCAGTTCATGTGCGCGCGGATCGGGATGGTGACGGGCGAGGGGCTCGCGGGCGCGTTGCGCAAAAAATTTCCGATATGGATGCTTGTCATCGCATCCATCGCGCTGCTGATCGCAAATACCATCAACATCGGCGCGGACCTTTCCGGCATGGCGGACGCGGGGGAGATGCTCACGGGGATCAACTCGCATTTGTATGTCGTGATTTTTGGCGTGGCGATCGCGGTTGCGACAATCATGTTCCGATACCATCAGATCGCCAACATCCTCAAGTGGCTGGCGCTCACGCTTTTTGCCTATGTGATCACGGCGTTCCTGGTCGGCCCGGACTGGCGCGAGGTTGCGCATGCGACGTTCGTTCCCTCGTGGCCGAAGGGGCATGACGGATGGGCGACGCTCGTGGCGATCTTTGGGACCACGATCAGCCCGTATTTATTCTACTGGCAATCCTCCCAGGAAGTGGAGGAGGACAAGGCGAAGGGGCGGCGGATGCTGAGGCAGCGACAGGGTGCGACGGGGAAGGAGATCATCAACCGCAAACTCGACGTGGGCACCGGCACCTTCTTTTCAAATTTTGTGATGTATTTCATCATCCTTACCGCGGCGCTGACACTGCACAAGAACGGGAATACCAACATCGAAACCTCGAAGCAGGCGGCAGAGGCGCTGCTGCCGCTGGCAGGAAAAGGGGCCTACCTGCTTTACACGGCGGGCCTGATCGGGGTCGGGTTCCTCGCGATCCCGACGCTCTCGGGTTCCGCGGCCTATGCGTTTGCCGAGACGTTCCACTGGAAGCAGGGGCTCGATCAAAAACTCAAGCATGCCCGCGCATTTTACGGGGTGGTGATTTTGTCCACGTTGATCGGCATCGGGCTGGATTTTGCGCATGTGAACCCGGTGAAGGCGCTTTTCTGGACCGCAGTGGTCAACGGGGTGCTCGCGCCGTTCCTGATGGTCGGCATCCTGATGGTGGCGTCGGACAAGAAGATCATGCAGGGCCAGCCGAGTTCGATGCTGTCGCGCGTGGTGGTGGGGATTACGACGGTGGCGATGTTTGGGGCGGCGGTGGGGCTGTTTGTGTTTTAATGACGAAGCTCGAATGACGAATGACGAAAATTAAGAATGGCGCTGCGCGCGAATTGGGGTGGGGAAGGTGGCACCTTCCCCTACAAGGGGCAGCGGCCTTATCGCCGCGTTATTTGAAAATCGGTTTTACGATGCCGTCGAGGAGTTTTTTGGGGACCTCGGGGGCCTTGGGGACGATCTTGGCGGCGCCTTCCACCATGTCCACGGCGGACATGGCGAGGGCGAGTTCGATGCGGGCTTTGAGGTCTTCGCGCGGCGCACTGAGCGGGCCGGTGACGTGCATGGTGGTCCAGCGATAGTTGGCGCGTGAGACAGTGAAGACTTTTGACTCGAGGCCGGGGAGCCATTTCACGAGGTCGTGGGGGACGCCGATTTCAAAGGTGCCGTTGATGTTCGAGTTGTTGATCACGAAGCCGCCCTGGACATAGACCAGGCCGCGGGATTCGATCGCAATGTTTGACACGGTGACTTTCTTCCCGGAGTAGAGAAAATCCGCGGAGGCTTTATCGAGCCTGATCTTGCGGTACTGGGGGGAACGGGTGAATTTTGCGATGAAGTCGAGCGCGGGGAAGCCCTCGATGTCGCCGCCCTCGAGCCTGCCGGAGCCGGAAACCTCGGGGGGATTTTCCACGGGCATGGGGCCGGTGACCTTGATATCGGCGAAGACTTTGCCGCCCTTGAGCTTTGATTGCGTGTCGGGCGGCAGGAATGGCGTGATCGGGATGCCGTTGATCTTGATCTGCGCATCGAGGCTCTTTTCCGTGTTCACCTTGCCGGCCAATTCAATATCGCCGCCGGGCGGGAATTTCAAGAGGCCGTCGGAAATGGTGACGATGGGGCTTTCATACCGGAGATTGAGGTGGTCGAGCGTCAGGTCGGGGCCGCCTTTCTGCGAGATGGTGCCGCTCTGGAGGGCGATGTTCCATGCGCTGTCGCCATCAGGCTTGACGGTAACGGTGGAGCCTTTCACGGAGCCAACCTGCGGGGTCTTTTCACCCCAGATCACGTTTGTATCCTGAACGACGACTTTTCTCAAATCGAGCTTCGGCGTGAGCCACGCAAACCGTGACGGGCCGGACGAGGGTTTGGGAGTCTGATCGGGGACGACGCCGATCTCGCTTTCTGGAACGGGGGGAGAACCGGTATGGCCGAGGGAGATTTGCAGGTGGGCGATGTTCACCTCGTCGATCTGCAGGACGCGGCTCCGCAATGCGCCGAGATTGATGGCGATGCGGATTTTCTCGAGGTCGAGATCCGAGAATGCGGCCTTTGCGGTGCCCTGGGCGCGGAAGGCATCGGCATTGATCGCCATCGCGGAGAAATGGAACGGCTCGTAATCGCAGCGGGCGTTGAGTTGCTGCGAGGTGAGGTGGCCGAGCAACTGGCGGAAGGCGGGGCTGTTCAGGTAGGTGTTGAGCGACGAGCGGATGTAGAAAAATGCGGCAATGAACACGACGAGGAGCGTGGGCAGCGTCCACATCGCGATGCGGATGAAAAGAGGCCGGGATTTTTTTTCAACAGTAGACTCGGTGCTCACGATGATCCACCGTTATACAGCAAGAACGCGGGAAGGTGAATGAAATTGTTCGGCTAGGGGGATAGGTCGTATGGGACCGATAGGACCTATAACGAACAAAAGCTACTGTGTATAATTTCGTGCTACTTAGTATAACTTACTACGCTGTCATTTCCACGAAGTCGTGGAAGATGAGGCTGTCGTTTTTGGCGCCGACGACTTCGTGGACGATGCGGGCGAGATCGGCGATTTCGTAAGGCTTGGCGAGCATGGCGCAGAAGCCGTATTCGCGGTGGCGGCTCATCACGGGATCGGTGGCGTAACCGCTGGAGACGATGGCCTTGACCGAGGGGTCGAGCCGGATGAGTTGTTTCACCGCTTCCTTGCCGCCCATGCCGCCGGGGATGGTGAGATCCATGATGACGGCATCGAAAGGTTTGCCGGCCTTCATGGCTTCCTCGTAGAGGCGTATGCATGCTTGGCCGTCGCGGGATTCCGTGACGGTGTAGCCGAGCGGGGTGAGGGTGTGGGAGACGAGCTCGCAGATGACCTCCTCGTCGTCCATGATGAGGATTCTTCCGCTGCCCGATTTCGGGGCGAGGGCGGCGGCTTTGTCGTAGCCCACTTCCTTCTCGGAGGCGGGGAGATAGATGCAAAATGCGGAGCCTGCGCCGGCCTTGGAGTCCACGGTGATCATGCCATCGTGATTCTTGATGATGGAGTAGGCGGTCGCGAGGCCGAGGCCGCTGCCCTTGGGCTTGGTGGTGAAATAAGGGTCGAAAATTTTCTTGAGGTACTCCGCCGGGATGCCGATGCCTTCGTCCTGCACGGTGATTTTTACGTAACGGCCGGGCTGGAGCGAGGAGAGATTGGAATCCTCGTTCTGGAGATTGAAATTCTCGCACTGCACACGGAGCGATCCGCCGGCGGGCATCGCCTGCTCGGCATTCACCGAGAGGTTGGTGATGACCTGGCTGATCTGACCGGAATCGATATCCACCGGCCAGAGGCTGGGCGAGACGGTCACATTTTTTTGCACGTTTGTGGAGGTGACCGAGAAATTGACGGTATCGGTGATGAGTTGGCCGATGGAAGAGGTCTTCTTGACCGGCGCGCCGCCCTTGGCAAAGGTGAGAAGCTGCTGGGCGAGCTCCTGCGCGCGCAGCGAGGCTTTTTTGGCCGTGGTGAGGCGTTCCACGATGTCGTCCCCGGGGTCGGCGGTGATCAGCGCCAGCGAGAGGTTGCCGATGATGCCGGTGAGGAGGTTATTAAAATCATGCGCGATGCCGCCCGCGGCGATGCCGAGGGACTCGAGTTTCTCTGCCTTGCGGCGCTCCTCCTCGGCGTGGCTCTTTTCGGTGATGTCGCGGAAGACGAGCACGACGCCGATCTTTTTGTTCATCTTGTCGCGGATCGGGGAGGCGCTGGTCTCGATGAGGCGCTCGGTCCCGGCGCGGGAGACGATGAGCGAGTGATTTGCCATGCCGACGGCGGAGCCGGACTCGATGATGCGCTCCACGGCGTTGCGGACCGGCTTGCGGGTGCGCTCATTGCAGATGTTAAACACCTCGATGAGCGGCTGGCCGATGGAGGACTCGCCCTCCCAGCCGGTGAGTTTTTCCGCAACGTTGTTCAACATCAACACGTGTCCCTCGACGTCGGTGGTGATGAACCCGTCGCCAATGGAACGGAGAGTGACGGCGAGGCGCTCCTTCTCGGCGGCGAGGTCGTCCTCGTAGCGCTGGCGCTCGATTTCCGCGGCGGCGCGGGCGGCGAAGATCTGGAGGGTGGACTCGGCGATCTCGATGTTCTCCATGGGCTTGCGGTCGAGCACGCCCATGACGCCCACGGCGCGGCCCTTGTGGTCCACGAGGGGCATAGCCACGAAGCTCTTCACCTCGAGTTCCTGAAGCACTTCATCATTCGGAAAGCGGTCGCGGACATCGTCGGCATAGGCGCGGTAGCCTTTTTTGAGCACTTCCTCGAAGGGAGTGGCGGCGAGCTTGTAATTGATCTTGCTGCGGATGTTGCCGTGCTCGGCGATGATGAGGGAGCAGACGCTCTCGTCGCCTTTTTTCACGGTTTCCACCACGAAGGCAAAGTCGCTCTGCAAAGCCTTGGAGAGTTGTTTCACGAGGGAGCGGACGAATTCCTTGCCGGTCGCGGCCGAGACGCCCATGCCGATGTGGCGCAGGGTCTCCTCGGAACGCTTGCGCTCGGTGACATCGCGGATGAGCGCGACGAAATTGCGGCGTCCATTCACGGACATTTCGCTGAGGGACATTTCAATCGGGAAGGAGAAATAATTCTGCCGCTGGCCGACAGCCATCATGGTGCCGCGGCCGAGATTCGACATGTCATGCACGAAAAGGCGCTGGGGGATGATCTTGGTGATGCTTTGGCCGACCATCTCGCTGGTTTTGTAGCCGAACATTTTTTCCGCGGCGGGGTTTACGGAAAGGATGACGCCCTGCTCTGTCATCGTGATAAGGCCATCCACGACGGTGGCGATGATCGAGCGCGTCTGCGCCTCTGCGGACTCGATCTTGCCCAGGTGCTTGCGGTAGGCGCGGAAGCTGTACCAGCTCGACCCGATGAGGAATACCGTGGCGAATACGCAAAGAAGGGCGAGGCTGCCCGTCCTGAGGAGGCGCTGGATCTGGGTCTGGAAATCGGCCTTGTCGTAAATCGCCGTTTCATTCTGCTCGAACTCGCCGATCGCCATGCGGACGGCATCCATCGCGGCCGTGCTGCGGTCGCGGATGACCAGGGCGGTGACATCGCGGCCCTCCTGCTTTGCGGCCAGCTCGGGCTGGATGATCTGGGTCTCCCAATGCTCCAGGCCCGCGCGGACTTTTGCGAGGGTGGCGAGCTGGGATTTATTGCCGGCCTCAAGCATGGCTAGATGGCCGTGGTAGGTGTAAAATTGATCGAGTTCCTGGTTATATGTATCCAGAAAAATCTTTTCACCGGTGAGGAGATAGCCCCAGCCGGCCTTTTCCATGTCGGAGACGACGCCTTCGAGCCGCGGGGTGGAGATCAGAACCTCGAAGGAAATGTTTGATTGGTGGCCATCGGTCTGCTGGTTCAGTTTTGCCTGGGCTTGTTCCTGCACGCTTTGCAGCGTCCTTCGCACGCTATCAATCAAGGATCTGCCCAGCGCGGTGGAGGAAACCACAGCCGGTGGTTTCAGATTCATGCGTTGCTGGATTTCCGGTGCGGCGACCTGCCGCAACCACTGGTTGATGGATTCCTGCGCCTGTCCCACGCGTTTTCTCTGCTCCGGGTCCGAGTAAACGAGCGCCATCAATTGGTTGAGGCGTGTCTCAATGAGAGCCGTCCTGCGCTCGAAGGGTTCTATGTAGAATTGCTGCCCGGTGAGGAGATAGCCGCGGTGGCTCGTCTCAAGATTTGCGAGGTCGTTTTCGACTTTGTTGGCTGTGCGCAGGGTATCCAGGGTGTGGGAGCGGAGTTGATCGTAACCATGCTCGCGGACCGCCAGAAAAATCATGAACGCCGTCAGCCCGACGATGGCAACCACTCCCACCACTGCGGCGCAGATCAGCTTTGCATAAAAGCCGTTCTCCGCGAAGAGCCATGCGCGGAGCTGCTGGAAAGATCTGATTTGTCGGGAAAAAAGCGGCATTGCGACGACTATACAAGCTAAAAGCGTGCCTCTGGCTAAAAGGAAAATGTCGATTTTGCGGGTCAGCCGCTATTAATCGGAAGGCAGCGAGACAATTTGTCGCACTTAAAACCCTATGGAAATGTATCGCAAGCAGACGGATCAAACGCTTTTTTTCGCAAAGATGCCAAGCGTTGCAGCAAAAGAAAGAGCGTGCTTCGCAATGAAGCACGCTCTTTCCGGCTGAGTGTCGACCTATGTTGAGGGTGTTTTTTTATTCCAATCCCAACGATTGAAGCAGGGGATCATTAATTTGTCCCGTGGGAGTCAAACCGTGGTCGCTTTGATAATTTGCGATCGCGCTGCTGGAGCCGGGGCCGATGTCTCCATCAATGGGGCCATTGTAGTATCCCTGCTGGCTCAGGCTTTGTTGCACTGCGCTGGGAATTGAGCCGCCGCCTGCGTAGCCGGGATTGAAGATGATCCAGCCGCCATCGTACCACCGGTAATGATGGTGATGCCAGTAGTGCTCGCCGCTATTGCCCCAGTCGGCATGGACACTGGCGTCAACCCATTGTCCGCCGTAGTGATTGGAGCGGTTTCCCTGCGGGGTGAACTGGGCCTGGTTTTGAACCGTGCCGGCGTTGTGGCTATGGCCATGAGTGTTGCCGGATTGCACGTTCTGCTGCGTGACGGCTTGTTGATTGGCTGTGTTGGAGTGAGTTTTATGGAACTGGGTTCCATTTGTGGATTGAACCACATTTGACTGCACTTTTTGGGTGGTGTTTACATTGTTGAAGGTTTTAGCATGGGAAACTCCAGTTGAGTTGCCTTGGACGGTATGAATTTGCTGCGTATGAGTCGGTGGGGCGTGGACAACCTGGGGAGCCGGCTTGCCGGGATGCTGCTGGGCGTTCTTGGCATCCTTCTTGAGGTTTGGGTCCACAGCCTGTGCATGGACCACCAGGGGCATGCAGGCGAGACTTGTTGCCAACGCTAGTGAGAATAATGTGTTACGTTTCATGATTTCTTTTATTCGCACGAGCTTGGCGTGACGAGTGTAAAAATCTTAAGACGTGACAGGATTTATCCGTGCGACACTAGTATTTGAGGAAAGACCGGACGGGGAAGGGGGCAAGCTTTTCCCTGCCATGCAGGAATTCCAACTCGATGAGGAATTGGGCTTCGATCAATTCGCCGCCGATCTTCTCGATCAACTTCACGGCCGCAGCCGCCGTGCCGCCGGTCGCGAGCAGGTCGTCGATCAAGACGACTTTTTCGCCTTTCCCGATGGCGTCCACATGCATTTCGATCACGGCTTCGCCATATTCAAGGGTGTAGCTCATCGACTCGGTGGTGTAAGGGAGCTTGCCTTTTTTGCGCACTGGGACGAATCCCACGCCGAGCTGGTAGGCTACGGCTGCGCCAAAGATGAAGCCCCGGGCATCGATGCCCACGATCTTGTCGATGTGGCGTCCTGCATTTGCCTCGAGGAAGATGTCGATCGTGTTTTTAAACAATTCCCCATCTGAAAGAAGGGTGGTGATATCCTTGAAAATGATGCCCGGCTTTGGAAAATCGGGAACGTCGCGCACAGCTTTTTGGAGTTTCTGAATGTGGTCGGTAGCCATGGAGGCGGGAGGATAAGGATGGCGCCCGCCCGGCGCAAGGCGAAAGGGGCTTTTCAGCAGGTTCTTCGCTTTCCAGTGGGTGAAAGTGAAGAAAACAGACTCGCGCGGAGGCGCAGAGAATCGGAGGAATTCTCAATGGAAATATATAAAGACCTCCGCGCCTCTGCGCCTCTGCGGGATGAAATCCCACTGAAAACAGCGAGGAGCCTTTCAGGATGCGATATGGCGTTGCGAGGCGGATGGTTGCAAATTCCCCGATTGCCATTTATTTTACAGGCCCTTTATGGAGCGCGCTCTGCTGGTTGCATCTACATTTTGTTTTTTGATCGGATTCGCTTACACGATGTACGCGCTTGGTGCGCGCAGTTACCGGACGTCGCGTTTTAACTTCCTGGCGATCCTGTCCGGATTTCTTTTCCAGACGGGTTTTCTTTTTTCAAGGGGACATGCGCAGGGGCGCTGCCCGCTTACGAACCTGTTTGAAGTATTCATTTTTCTGAGCTGGTCGGTGGTGGGGATATACCTGGTCATCGGTTCGTCCTACCGGTTGTCGCTCATGGGGGTGTTCACGTCGCCGCTGGTGTTTTTGCTGCAGGTGTTTGCATTGCTAGCGCTGCCGGATTCCGCAAACCCGTTGAAATCGCATCCGAAACCTTGGCTGGAATTGCATGCCGCTGTCTCGATCATTGCATACGGGGCATTTGCGCTTGCGGGGGTGGCAGGGGCGATGTATCTGGCGCAGGAACGGCAGTTGAAGACTCACCACTTGCGCACGATTTTCTTTTATCTGCCGCCGATTGCGGACCTCGCGGTGGCGGTCAAACGGCTGCTGTGGACGGGTTTTGCGCTGCTCACGGTGGGGCTGCTGTCGGGGTTCATGGTCGGATTTGATGCACGCCAGGTGGCATGGGGTGTCGGGGTATGGGTGGTTTACGGGGTGATTTTGCAGGCGGAAAAATTGAAAAAAGTGAGTCCGCGCCGTGTGGCCGTGCTTGCGGTGGCGGCATTTAGTTTGACGTTGACGACGCTTTGGGGGCTTACTTTTCTTTCGGCGGGAGGCCGTTTCTAACAAGCATGAACGTCATCTGTCTCGGTCTCAGCCATCATACCGCAAGCGTCGAGCTGCGGGAGAAATTCGCCGTGGCGGATTCCGACCTGGAACTGGCGGCGAGCAGGCTGGGGGAGATGGATGGCATCAGCGAATCGGTGATTATCTCAACGTGCAACCGTGTGGAATTGTATGCCGCCACGGATGATTCCGGGAGGGGTTTCAAATCGCTGGGCCGTTTTCTCGGCGGGCGCGCCCAGGAGCACAACTACAACGCGCATATTTTCTATCAATACGATTCACCGCACAGCATCCGGCATTTATTTCGCGTGGTATCGGGCCTGGAATCGATGGTGCTGGGGGAAACGGAGATCCTCGGCCAGGTGAAGAAAGCCTACGCCACGGCCTCGTCGGGAGGAAGGACCGCGCGCCACCTGAACAAGCTTTTCCAGCGTTCCTTCAACGTGGCGAAAGAGGTGCGCACCAATACGAATATCACACGCGGGGCAGTGTCGGTGGGCTCCGTGGCGGTCGATCTCGCGGAAAAAATATTTGGCCGCCTCGGCTCGTGCAAGGTCATGATCCTGGGCGCCGGCGAAACGAGCGAGATGACGGCCCGCACGCTTCTCTCGCGCGGCGTGAAAAGCCTTTTCGTTTCCAACCGCTCGTATGAACGCGCGGCAAAGCTGGCCGGCGAGATGGGCGGCGAGGCGATTCATTTCGGCGAATGGGAGAAGCCGCTGCTCGATATCGATATTCTCATCGGGTCGACCGCCGCGCCACATCCCGTGCTCACCCGGGAGAAACTCGGGCCTGTCATGAAGCAGCGCAAAAGTCGTCCTCTATTCGTGATCGATCTTGCGGTGCCGCGTGATGTGGAGCCTGCGGTGAATGATCTCGATGGCGTCTATCTTTACGACATCGATTCGCTTCAAGCCATCGCGCAGCAGTCGATGGAAATCCGGCGCAAGGAGCTTGCCGTGTGCGAGCAGATGATAGAGCGGCACGTCAATGAATTTTCAAGCTGGCTCACAAACGAACGGTCGCGGCCGGCTGAGGCGATCCCGCCGTTAATGGAGCCCGCGCATTGCAGGGTCCCGGAATCGTGAACCGGCCATTCGTGCTGGGGACAAGGGGGAGCGCTCTTGCGCTCGCGCAGGTGGATCTGGTCGGGAAGGCATTGCTCGCCGTGGCGCCCGATTTGAAGATCGAGGTCAAAAAGATCACGACATCCGGCGATCAACGCTCCGATTTTTCCGATGTCTGTCTCAGCGGGGCGGGTGTGAAAGGGCTCTTTACGAAAGAGATCGAGCAGGCGTTGCTGGATGGGACCATCGATGCCGCGGTGCACAGCTGCAAAGATCTGCCGGGACATCTCGCGGAGGGACTCGAGGTGCGGGCCGTACTCGAACGCGCAAATACCGCGGATGTGCTGATTACGAAAACGCCGCGGACTTTTTCCGCGCTGCCGCAAGGCGCGCATATCGCCACCAGCAGTGTGCGCCGGCGGCGGCAGTTGCTTTGGTTGCGTCCTGACCTGGTGATTGAAGAGATGAGGGGAAACGTGCCGACGCGCATCAACAAACTTGATTTGTCGAACACGTTGGAAGGCATCGTCCTAGCAAAAGCAGGGCTCGACCGGCTCGGACTCAGCCAGGAGGGCCTGCATCTGGATATTCTGCCTACTTTGCCCGCGATCGGGCAGGGGGCTATCGCCTTGGAATGCCGCTCGTCTGATAAGGAAGCCGCTTCGCTACTTGCGCGGATCAATCACGAGCCCACGTTCCGCTGTATCCGTGCCGAACGGGAACTACTGCGCCTGCTGAATGGCGATTGTCATTTGCCGGTGGGCGTCGGGACCCGGCTGGAAGGCGCGACACTTTTCATGCAAACCATCATCTTCGGAGCGGAAGGTGAGCCGCCGCTCACCGCCTCGGTATCGGGCCCGGCAGATGCGCCAGAGGAACTCGCGGCAACGCTATTCAACCAGATCCAACCATGAGCCAGAAAAAAGGAATTTGTTATCTCGCAGGCGCCGGCCCCGGCGATCCCGGATTACTCACATTGAAAACCCGCGAATGCCTGGAGCGTGCGGATATGGTGGTCTATGACTACCTCTGCAATCCGGAGATTTTGAAGTGGGCGTCTGCCGGCGCGGAGATCATCTACGCGGGAAAAAAGGCCGGGGCGCATACGCTCACGCAGCAGGAGATCAATGCGTTGCTGGTGGAAAAAACGAAATCCGGCAAATGCGTCGTCCGGCTCAAGGGGGGCGATCCCTTTTTATTTGGACGCGGCGGAGAGGAGGCGGAGGCTTTGGCCGATGCGGGGCTTGCATTCGAAATCGTGCCTGGGGTGAGTTCCGCCATCGCCGGGCCTGCCTATGCGGGCATCCCGGTTACACATCGGGACCATGCATCGCAGTTCACGGTATTCACCGGACACGAGGATCCCACCAAGCCGGAAAGCGCCCTCGATTACAAGGCGATCGCGGCATTGCCTGGCACCAAAGTGATGCTCATGGGAGTCGAGAGGATCGGGAAAATCGCATCCGCCCTCATCGAGAATGGCGCTGATGCCAATATGCCCGTTGCCCTGGTGCAGTGGGCCACGACGGGCAGGCAACGCACGATCACAGGCAACCTTGGCAATATCGCGCATATTGCTGCCGAGACCGATTTCCAGCCGCCCGCGGTCGCCATCCTGGGAGACGTGGTCAACATCCGTAAAAAACTGAACTGGTTCGAGACGAGCCCGCTTTTCGGAAAACGCATCGTAGTCACGCGCACGCGCAAACAGGCGGGTGCACTCATCTCGGGTCTGCGCGCTTTGGGAGCGGATGTGTTTGAAATACCCACTATCCGCATCGAACCGCCGAAGGAATTACTGGAGTTTGGCCAGCTCGTGCAGGATTCGCATACTTATGACTGGCTCGTGTTCACCAGCCCGAACGGCGTGGATGCTTTCTTTGAGATGTTCTATAAAATCTACGGCGATGCCCGCGAGATCGGGGGGGTGCGCATCGCGGCGATCGGTCCCGCCACCGCCCAGCGTGTGAAGGATTTTCACCTGAAGGTGGACCTGCAGCCGGCCGAATTCATCGCCGAGGCGATCATCCGTGAGTTTAAAAAATACGAATCAGTCGAGAACGAAAAAATTCTGATCGTGCGTGCCGAGGTTACGCGGGAAATCCTGGCGAAGGAACTGGGCGCCTTGGGTGCGATTGTGGACGAAGCCATCGCCTACCGCACTGTGCCCGAGAGCGGCGATCCCGGCGGGAGCATCGAGAGGTTCAAGGCCGAAGGGGCGGATATGATCACCTTTACGAGTTCCTCCACGGCGGAGAATTTCATGGCATTGAAACTGCCTTTGCCACCGGGGTTGAAGACGGCGAGCATCGGCCCCGCAACGTCCAAAACGATGCGCGAACTGGGATTGACCGTCGATGTAGAGGCAAAACATCATGACATTCCGGGGTTGACGCGTGCAATCCAGCAATACTGGACCAAAAACGGATAAAATCTTCTCAAAATCGATCTTTTTTTAAGAGATGGCGCGAAATTCGCTTTCTGTGTAGGTCATTATGTCACAACCCACCATTCAACCCGCTGATTTCGCGGACCAGATGAAGGTTCTCGCTGAAGAGGCTGAGAAACAGTGCGTGGATAAAGGAAATCAAAAGCCGCCGCCGACATTTTTACAGATGCTCCGCCCCTTGGTGCTGGGCCTTGAAGCACTGAGCCGGGCCACTGTTGAAAATACCATGGTGCTTGCAAGGCTGGAAGCATCCAACACCAGCCATGAAATCCTGCCGCGTTTCGTGTCAGAAATTCAGGAAAAATTTGACGACAAAAATGTAATCAATCAGCAGCTTTTTGATGCATTGCACCAGGAATTAAAGGGCTACAAGGACGGCTTTATTCTTGAGGTGCTGCAAAAGCCACTCGTCCGGGATTTGATCACTTTGTACGACGATCTGGCCGAGATTCACAGGCAGATGGAAGTGGTTGAAAAGGGCTTGGAATCAGGCCAGGAAGCGGGGGGCGTGCCGGTTCCATTCTGTGGTCGTCTCAAAAACACGGGCACCAATCTTGATCATGTCATGCATTCACTTGTCGAAATCATGGCCCGCATGGAGGTCAGGATACTCGAGCCATCCATCGGTAAATTGAACAAAACGACTCAACGCGCCGTTTCCGTAGCGCTGGCGGATTCCGAGAAGGAGGATGGGGACATCCTTAGAAGCGTGAAACCGGGATTCATGTGGCGCGAAAGGATCGTGCGACCCGAGGAAGTGATCGTTAAAAAGTGGAAAGAGGGTTATTTAGTTGCGCTAAATAATGAAGCAACAGAAGGAATTGTTGTGCAGTCAGGCACAAGTGATGCTAAATAATGGGGGTATCGGGAATTTAATTTCAGACAGACGTAATCAATGAGCTCATCACAAAACGCACCTACCCCCCGCAAAGCTGTCGGAATTGATCTTGGAACCACGTTTTCCGTAATTGCCCATATTGACGCCTACGGCAAACCGCAGATCATCCCCAATGGCGAGAGCGAACGCATCACCCCGTCGGTGATCCTGTTCGATGGTCACAACGCCATCGTCGGCACGCTTGCCAAGCAGAATGCCGTGGCCGAACCCGAGAAAATTGTCGATTTCGTGAAGCGCGAAATGGGCAAAAGCAAGTCGGAATTCCACCGCGAGTTCAACGGCAAGGTCTATTCCGCGGAGGAACTTTCGGCGATTATTATCAAGAAGCTCAAGAACGACGCGGAAAAATACCTCGGCCAGAAAGTGACCGATGCCGTGATCACCGTTCCCGCGTATTTTAACGATGCCGAGCGCACCGCCACGCTCCACGCCGGGCAGTTGGCCGGTTTCAATGTTTTGCAGATCATCAACGAGCCCACGGCTGCTGCGCTTGCCTACGGCCTCGACAAGCTCGACTCAAACCAGACAGTCTTTGTATTCGATCTCGGTGGCGGCACGTTCGACGTGACGATCATGCGCATCGAGAATCACCACATCAGGATGCTCGCCAGCAACGGCGACCACAGGCTGGGCGGCAAGGATTGGGACGACATCATCGTTAACTGGCTTGCGGAGGAGTTCGACAAGGTTCATGGCGAAAACCCGCTGCTCGATCTCCAGAGCTACCAGGATCTCTACAACCGCGCTCTCACGGCAAAGATCCAGCTCACGAGCCGCTCCAGGACGGCCCTTGTCCACAGCTTCAATGGGAAAAGCGTAAAACTTGAATTGACCCGCGAGGATTTTGAAAAACGCAGCCGTCATCTTGTGGAGAAATGCAAGACGATCTGCGAAATCGTCTTGCAGGAGGCGCAGATGAATTGGTCCGAGGTGGATCATATTTTGCTCACTGGCGGCATGACACGCATGCCCGCCGTGCGCGAGATGATCAAGCAGATGACCGGCGTCCCCATCGCGGAAGATTTGAGCCCGGATGAAGCCGTGGCGATCGGCGCCTCGATCCAGGGCATCCTCGGTCTGCTTAATGAAGAGGACCAGTTGGGGGAACGGGTGCTCCCCATTGAGGTGCGTGAACATTTTTCCTCGGCGGATGGCGGCCTCATCCAGGTGACGAACATCACCACCCACACGCTCGGCGTCGTCCTCTGGGATGATGCCAAGGTGGAGGAATACGTATTTCCGATGATCAAGAAAATGACCGCGATCCCCGTGGAGATGAAAAACTCCTTCGGCACCGCAAAGGCGAACATGAAAAATGCCATCGTCCGCGTGGTCGAGGGGGAAAGCACCGTGCCAAATGAATGCACACCGCTCGGGATCTGCGATATCGAATTGCCGCCGTTCCTGCCCAAGGGATCGCCGGTCGAACTCACTTACCGCTACGATGCCAACCAGGTGCTCGAGGTGGTCGTGGATGCTTATGGAAAACAAAACAAGGTTTCCATCGCGAGAAACACCGGCTTGTCCGAGGGTGAGATCGCCGCAGCCACTGCCGATTTATCGCAGCAAGTTATTGTTGTCTAATCGTGCGCGATTATGGCTATTTGTATAAATGACGCTGCCGTCCCCGATTCCCGACAATCCCACGAGATGGGATGGATGGAGAAATTACAACTCCGATAATTATTACGAGCGCCTCTGCCTGTCGTTTGACTCGAATCCGAGCGACCACCAGATAGAGGATCACTGCCGTCAATTGCTCGTGTGGTGGCAGAAAAAACTGCCGCTTAAAAACCAGCCGAGCAATCCCGTGGCCCAGTTGCTCCGTGCCGGCCTCGATGAAGCGACGCAATACCTCGTGGAGGCGCGCACCGAGTTGCTCAATCCCCAGTCGCGCGCGCAGCTCGACGAATTTCTGCGCGGCCGGATGAAGGAAAACGCCATTGCGGAGTTCCTTAAGTATTTCTCTTTCTCGGTCGCGGATAAAGTCCTCAGCAAGGAGGACGAGGTAAATCTTTTCCATATCGGCTCGGCATCAGGGCTTCAGGAGGCCGAGATGAAAGCGCTCATCGAGGAGGAGCTTGAGAAACGTGGCGCCAAGCGCAAGGTCGAGCAGGCCCCGCCGCCTCCACCGCCGCCGCCCCAGGCTGCGGATCCCACGCCCCATGCCGATCGCTCGCATGATCCCGCGAGCGAATTCAGGCGCATGGTGCGTCTTAGCGGCCTCGATAGCGAGTTGACGGACGACCAGCGCGACGCGCTTTGCAACATGGGAGAAAACCTTGGGCTCACGGGCGGCCAGGCGGAGGATTTGATCGACGAATATCTGGACGAAATTGAAGGCACGCTACTGACACCGGTTCCCTCGCAACGCGGCGGCGTACTTCCTGCAAAGCCGGTGCCAAACAGGGCGGTTCCTCTAAAAAAACCGTTGCCCCCGAAGAAAAATGACGCAAATTCCCAAAAAATCGCCGAGCAGATTGCAGGCAAGGACTTTGCCACGGCCATGTCCCCGTTCAGTCGCGCGCAGGAGAAAGCCAAAAATCCGAACTACACAAACAACCTCGGCATCGAGATGCTTTTTGTGCCGACGGGCAGTTTCCGCCTCGGGAGCGATTCGCGTGACGCCGCCCCCAACGAAAGGCCCGTGGTGCAGGTCACCCAGGGTTGTTTTTACATGTCGCGTTTCCCGGTTACGAACTGGCAGTACGAGAAGTTCGATCCCGGCCATTCCGCCAAGCGGGCGCCCTGGGCGAATGACAAGCACCCCGTCATTTACGTAAGCAGCATTGATGCGATCAGCTTTTGCGAATGGCTCGGCGCCCGCGACGGGAAAAAGTACCGGCTCCCCACCGAGGTGGAGTGGGAATACGCGGCGCGTGGCACCGACGGGCGCACCTACCCATGGGGCGAGCATCTGGATCGCGGCGACGTGGCAAACTTTGCGGATGCAAACACTAATTTCGCATGGAGGGACGGCACCATCAATGACGGTTTCGCCGAGACTTCCCCCGTGGGTTCATATCCGCGCGGCGTAAGCCCTTTCGGCATTGAGGACATGGCTGGGAATGTCTGGGAGTGGTGTCTGGATTTTTTCGACGCCTACAAGGAAAAGCCGCGCCTCAGTCCCCGCGGCCCTGCCATTGGCTCCAAGCGCGTCTATCGCGGCGGGAGCTGGAAATCACGCGCAAATACTCTCCGTGCAACCGCGCGCAATTTCAACATGCCCGCCTACTCGACGAATGATGTCGGCTTCCGCATCGTGTGCGAGTGCTCTTGAAACATGGGCGCTTGCATCCCGCCCGCCTGCCTGCAATAAAAAAACGCCTGGGGTTTGCACCACAGGCGTTTTTTAAAAGATCAGTAAAGACCCTGGCTCTTGGAGCCGGTTCTTTTAGGAATGATTGAAGCGGAACTTCATCTTGATCCGCTTTGCAGTCGCCTTGGCTTTACGGCGCACTTTTTGGTTTGGCGTTTCAAATGCGCGCAGGCGACGTACCTCGTCCATGATACCTTCCGCATCCAATTTATTTTTCAACCGCTTTAAAGCGCGGTCGATTGGCTCACCTTTACGAACAATTACTTCTGGCATGAAATCTCCTTTTTCTTAAATTCAAAAAATCCCGCATTCCGTATGGTCTTATACAGCGCGGAAGACAAAAATAGCGACTCCTCATGGGATAGTCAATACCCTCTTTTTGATAAAAACACCATAATTACCATAAATCATCAGAGTAAATCAGTGTGGGAATGCCTTTATCAGCCCGATTTACTCTAGGGAGCATTAATTTCCAGCAGGAGATGTTTCTTCAGGGCGGCGAATTTTTCGCTCTCTATTTTCGCCAGGTTTTCCCGTGCTTCCTGTTTGTTTCCCAGCTTGAGATTCACCCGCGCAAGATTCGAGTAGGCGAAATCTTTTTGGTCCGTGATTTGCAAATAATGGATCCACGCTTGCAGTGCTGTGTTCCAGTCCGGCGGCAGCAGCGAGTAAAAAGCCTGCGCATAGGCCTGGGCGTAATCAATGTTGAATGGCTCGATCTGGGCCGCCCTCTGAAAATGGATTACTGAGCGCAATATCACGGCCTGCTCATTGTCCGTGCTGTTCGTCATTTCATGCCGGAAAAGAAATGAGGTGTTTCCCGCGTTGAACTCAAACAGCGCATTTTTCGGGTCGAGCTTTGCGGCCCGCTCGAAATATTCCGTGGCCCTCTTTGCGCGGCCCAGTTCGAGATAGCACGCGGCGAGATGGCCCGCCACTGCGGCATTTTCGGGATCGAGTTTTTCGGCGGTCATCCATTCCGCCATGGCCTCCGGATGCTTCTCGATCCGCCATTGGTATTCCGCCTCGGCATTCCATGCCTCCGCGCTTTTTGGATTTTGCTCCACGAGTTGTTTGTAAAGGCGCGCCAGTTTGTCGAGGTCTTCCTGCGTCGGTTCATTTTTCCCGCTGTCTCCCATTCCGGCGAACACCGCGTTTTCAGCGATGCGCACCGCCCTTATCTGGTCATCGGGCGCCGCCTGCGGCTTGCCGGCATCCGCCGCTCCTGCTTGTGCGACGAAAAAAGCAACGCCCGCGAGGAGAGGCAATGCGCCCCTGCATGCGGAGAAAAGTTGACGCTTTGGCAGTTCGTGCATATTTTTTGATCTCGCGATTGTTGAAATATACCAGAAAATGTTCTCTTTGACAGCGCGTGAACAACTTTTAGTAGTAATTGTGTTATCTGCCCTTTTGATCGCTCCTGCACGATGAGAGTGAGGCCGTCGGGCAAGACCCATTTCCGTGCGGTGGTGGCGGGAAATTCAAGCCCGGGCTTCGTTGTGTCTGGTTTCGGAGTTGAGGAAGGAGTTTTTGCGAGTATGGACGTGGACATGATGAGGAGGCTCGAGAGCCAAAGGATCGCGCGCATTCTTTATTGGAGTTTTTCCGCAGGCTGGTCGTTCGATGTTTTTTCCTGCGAGGCGGGCGCCTTGACGAATATAAACGGATCCACGAAGGCTTCGCGGAAATCGAAACCGTTTTTGAAGTCCTCCAGGGTGTCGCGATCGCTCTTCCCGAAAATTTCCTTTTTGATGAGATTAAAAACGATATGACCGATGTCTTCGCACCGGTGGATGCCCCAATAGGTGAAGACCGTGGGTACCATGGGGCCGAACTCCTTCAGCGCATACTGGCGGACGCCATCCAGAAGCTCCTGGCCGCTGATGTGCCGTGAAGCCAGTTCCTCCTTGTTGCTTTTCTTGCGGAGCTTGATCGTGAAATCGAGGGCGTCGCGCACGAACGCGTAGGCCTCCCTGTCATACCGGTCATCCGCTGCGATA
>Ga0206937_10126_pt1 | contig 24141 bp, 28 predicted proteins | sample Alteio_BWOrgHeat_11_FD_152923 | JGI IMG/M metagenome (GOLD analysis project Ga0206937, IMG submission 152923) | Enriched cells from forest soil in Barre Woods Harvard Forest LTER site, Petersham, Massachusetts, United States -... | ecosystem: Environmental > Terrestrial > Soil > Temperate forest >... | reverse complement strand
GCGTGAGACCGGCGCCGCCGAACATTTTTTGTAATTCGCGCAGGCGGTGGAAGCGTTCCGGCTCCATCTGGTCGTCGCTCTCCCTGCGGATGGGGTAGCTCATGATGCGGATCAGCTTCGTGCCGAGGCGCTGCATGCGGGGGATGGCGCGGCGGGCCTCGGCGAGCGTGATTTCGAAGGGGTCCTCGATTTTCTTTGCGCCGTTTGCGATTGCGGAGCCGAAGCTGTTGATGGTGATGCCCGCAGTGGCGAGTTTTTCCATGACGGCCTCGAATGCGGCGTCCGGGATGTCGTGGAGATTTGCGGCGGGGAAGTCGCCGACCTGGACGTTACGCATTTCGATGTTTGACCAGCCGAGTTCCCTGGTGGCCTTGATCTGGGTGTCGAGGGCTGCGCCGGCTTCGTCGGCGAAGCCTGTGAGGTAGATGCTGTCCATGGTTTTTTTAAAGGGGGGAAGCGTGCGGGCTTGTGAAACAACGTTGCCAAGGATAGTCCGTTCAAGGGATGGATGCTAAGCAAATTCTGGATGCGATGCGCGTGTTGCACAGTGGGAGGTGTGCCGGCTTGCAAACTGGCAACGCTTAGGGTAATGAAGTAGGTAATGACAGCAGAGCAAATTTTAGACGAAATTAAAGCGTTGCCGCCCTCGGAACGTGAAAAATTGTTTAAATCCGTCAAACAGCTCGGAACAGACGACATTCCTGCCGACTTTCTGGAGGCGCTTGATGATTTTGCACATGGGCGTTTTGTTTCAATGGAAACTGCTCTGAACGAAACACCGCCAGACAAGTGAATTATCGGTACCGGGCGGTCGAGAGGTTCTGGAAGAACTTCTATCGCTTAAATGGCTCCCAAAAAGAGTCCATCCGGCGGACTTGGGATATTTTCAAAACCAATCCATTTCATCCCTCGTTGGGCACGCATGATATTCATGCGCTTTCTGCGCGGGCAAAGCATACCGTTTACAGCGTAGTGATTGAAGGTGATTTGCGGGCTATTTTCCGCATCGACGGCTCGTGGGTGACGACGTTGGATGTGGGAACGCACAGCATTTACGGACGTTAACGCCATGGTCGAGCGCAAACTTATTCAAAAGGAGGGGTTCCGGTTTGCGATACGGCCTTATGCGGAGGTGGATGTTTCGCATATTTTTGCGGCGTCGGAGGAGTCGAGGCGGCATGTGGGGGAGTGGATGTCGTGGATGACGAAGGATTACAAGCTGTCGGATGCGAAGGACTGGGTGCGCCACGCGATCTCGGCGTGGAACGATGACAAGGATTATGAATTTGTGATCATCGACCAGGAGGATTGGACGGTTTCGGGATCGTGCGGGTTGAACCAGATCAACCGGATGGACCGGGTGTGCAACCTGGGCTACTGGGTGCGGGCTTCGAAGCTGAGACTCGGGGCGGCGCGGCAGGCGGCGCTGTTGCTCAGGGAGTTTGGGTTTGATGAAATCGGATTGAACCGGCTGGAGATCGTGGTGGCGGCGGAGAATGTGGCGAGCCAGCGGGTGGCGGAGTCGGCGGGGGCGGTTTACGAGGGGGTGCAGCGGCAGCGGATTTGCATTCACGGGACGGCGCATGATGCCAGGATGTATGCGCTGGTGAGGGGGTGAATTTAACCGCTAGCTAAGGGCGCTAAGGACGCAAAGGGAAGAAGGGGAAAATCCAGCGCTGAATCGTGTCGGGCGAAACAGAGTTTCGCGAGCAAAGTGCGTTCCCAAATCGGAGTTTGGGAACGAGGCGGTGGGCGGACGCGCCTCGTCAAAAGCGATGGAGGACGGTGTTTTTTAGGTAGTGGGAGTCGTCGAGATCGGGGTAGTCGAGGGTGTAGTGGAGGCCGCGGCTTTCTTTGCGGAGGAGGGCGGAGTCGACGATGAGGGCGGCGACGGTGGCGAGGTTGCGGAGTTCGAGGAGGTCGGTGGTGATCTTGAAATTCCAGTAGAAGTCGTGGATCTCGCGGTGGAGATTTCTTAGGCGGGTGCTGGCGCGCTGGAGACGCTTGTCGGTGCGGACGATGCCGACGTAATCCCACATGAGGCGGCGGATTTCATCCCAGTTATGGTAGATCACGACTAGTTCATCGACATCCGCTGCGCTGCCGCTGGCCCATTCGGGGAGGTCGATCTTGAGGGAGCTGTGGTTTCCGATCGGTTCCTCGCGGAGGACATGGCCGTAGGCGCGGTGGGCCATGACGACGGCCTCGAGGAGGGAGTTGCTTGCGAGGCGGTTTGCGCCGTGGAGGCCTGTGCAGGCGACTTCGCCGATGGCGTAAAGGCCGCGCATGCTGGAGGCGCCGTTTTCATCGGTGAGGACGCCGCCGCACTGGTAATGGGCGGCTGGCACGACGGGAATCGGATCGGTGGTGATGTCGATGTCGTATTTCATGCACGTGCGGTAAATATTCGGGAAACGCTCGCGCACGAATTCCTCCGGTTTGTAGCTGATGTCGAGATAGACGCATTTTTCGCCGGTGCGTTTCATTTCCGCATCGATGGCGCGCGCCACCACGTCGCGTGGGGCGAGCGCGCCGAGCGGGTGATATTTTTGCATGAACTCACGGCCCCTGGCATCGACGAGTTTTGCGCCTTCGCCCCGGACGGCTTCGCTGATCAAAAACGAACGGGCCTCCGGGTGGAAAAGGCAGGTCGGGTGGAACTGGATGAACTCCATGTTCGCGATGGATGCGCCGGCGCGCCATGCCATCGCCACGCCGTCGCCGGTGGCGACGTTCGGATTCGTGGTATAGAGATAGACCTTGCCGCAGCCGCCGGTGGCGAGGATGAGGCGATCGGTGCGGAGCGTGAGGACCGCGCCGGATTTTTCGTCGAGCACATACACGCCGAGGCAGCGGTCCTCGGTGGCGAAGCCGAGCTTGCCGGAGGTGATGAGATCGACGGCCATGTGGTTTTCCAGCAGGTCGATATTCGGGGTTTGCTCCACGGCGCGGAGCATGGCCTGCTCGATCTCGCGGCCGGTCACGTCGCGGGAATGGAGCACGCGACGCTTTGAGTGGCCGCCCTCGCGGCCGAGGTCGAGTTCTTTTTCGCCGTCGACGAGTTCGCGCTCGTCGAAATGGACGCCGAGATTGATCAGTTCGCGGATGCGGTCGGGGCCCTCGGTCACTATGGTGCGGACGATGTGCTCATCGCACAGGCCGGCGCCGGCGGTGAGGGTATCCTGCACGTGGAGGTCGAAGGAATCCTCGACACTGGTCACGCAGGCAACGCCGCCTTGGGCGTAGGAGGTGTTTGATTCAGCCCGAGCGCCCTTGGTGATGATGGCGACGGTGCCGTGCTGCGCGGCTTTGCGAGCGAAGCTCAGGCCGGCGATGCCGCTCCCGATGATGATGAAATCGTACTGTTTCATTTAAAATTTAAGAAATGGTAACCGCAAAGGACGCAAAGAGCGCGAAGAGATGAAAGGAATTGCGATAGGAAAATCGGTATCACCTTCCAGGAAAAACACAAAGATTCCTTTTTGTGAAGCCTGCCGGACGCGGTTGTGAAGATTCCGAGCCGGCGGTGAGGGCAGAAAGGTCGTGTGACGCGCGCGCCTTCTTTCGTCCCGGTGGGACTTGGGGGTTTTGGTTGGGTTAACCCGCCAGTGAACTGGCGGGCTATTTTCGGGTCTCCCTACGGGAGAGGAAGAGGCGATTTGGATAGTACGGCGATTTTTTAGAAATGGCGCGCTGTTTGGTCTTTTCGGCGAGCCGCCGAAAAGAGCCTGCGAGCCGCAGGCGCTACCCGGAGCATGCTGGCTCGCGCTGTTATTTTTTGGCTACGGTGAGATTGTCGATGAGGCGGGTTTTTCCGAAGAAGACGGCGGCGGCGATGAGGATTTGTTTTGTTGAGGGCGTGATGGGGCGGAGGGTTTCGGCGTCCAGGATTTCGATGTAGTCGATTTTTGCGAGGGGGGCTGTGGCGATGAGTTTCGAGATGATTTTTTTTGCGGTGCGGATGTTTTTTGCGCCGGTGAGGAGGGCGCGGCGGATGATGGGGGCCTGAGCGCGCTCGGCTGTGGTGAGGTACTGGTTGCGGGAGCTGAGGGCGAGGCCGTCGTGCTCGCGGACGGTGTCGAAGGCGTCGATCTTCACCGGGATGTTGAGGTCGCGGACCATGCGCCGGATGATGGCGAGCTGCTGGAAATCCTTTTTGCCGAAGACTGCGATGTCGGGGGTGAGGATGTGGAATAATTTTGCGACGACGGTGCAGACGCCGCGGAAGTGGCCGGGGCGCGACCGGCCGCAGAGGGCGTCGCCGAGCGCGCCTTCGTCGATGTAGGTGGAGAAGCCGGGGGGATACATTTGCTCCGGCGAGGGGTTAAACAGGAGATCAACGCCGTTTTCGTGGCAGAGGGCGGCATCCTTTGCAAAGGGGCGGGGGTAGCGGGAGAAATCCTCCTTTGGCCCAAACTGGATGGGGTTTACGAATATGCTCACCACCACGGTGCCGCGCCGGCCTGCAAGTTTGCGGGCGCGGCGGATGAGGGCAAGATGGCCGGCGTGCAATGCTCCCATGGTGGGGACCAGCACGATTTTTTTCCCGGCCTGACGGCACAAATGGGATGCGGCAGATGGGGAATGGATGATTTTCAAATGGCGGGTTTCTGTTTTTGTTCAATTTAGCATGCGCTTCGATTCCAAAAGAATGTCTAAGAATTTCAAGAAGAGCGCTACGTCGAAACAAGTAAGTTCCGGGAAACAGGAGTGCAAGCTTTCAGCTTGGGTGATTTCGATGGCAAGCCAGAGGCATGCGCTACTTTAAAGCGGGTCTTTGAGCCAAGCCTCAGGACAGGAACGTGCAGGGGAAGAAGACCCGGAAAAAGAAAATTTCCGGTACGCGCCACAAATGCAGCCGCTCGAGCAGAGCGGTTGCATTTGTTAAATTTTTTATAAAACCAGCCTCGTTCCCTACTTGCGGGAGCGTGCGGCTGCTTTTTTCGGTGCGCGGGCTGCCTTGGCTTTTGCGGCGGGCATGCTGCTGCCTACGTCTTTTGCGATCAGGGTAATGAGGTAATTACTCAGTGAACGGTGATCTTTGTTGGCTTTGGCTTTGGCTTTATGGAGGAGGTCCTCAGGGCAACGGAATGCAGTGTATTTTGACATATGGGTTTATCTTGTGTGGTGAAATTATATCGTTTTTGCGGATGTGCAAACGGGTTATGCGTTAATCTTGTTAAACATTAATCGTAGCGTTTGCCGTGAGTGCGTGTATCTCAGGCCGGAATTTCTCGACAAACATAGTTTTGAACAAAGTTTTTCCTGAACTTCGCGAAGGTGCCGTCGTCAATCGCGGCGCGGACACGGGTCATGAGGTTCAGATAGAAATGGAGATTGTGCAACGTCACCAGGCGCAGGCCGAGGATTTCCTCGGCCTTGATGAGGTGCCGGAGGTAGCCGCGGCTGAACTCGCGGCAGGCGTAGCAGGCGCAGCCCTCCTCGATCGGACCTTTCTCCATGATGAAGGGGGCGTTTTTTAAATTCACGGTGCCGTGCCCGGTGAAGGCGGTGCCGTTGCGGGCGATGCGGGTGGGAAGCACGCAGTCGAACATATCGATGCCGCGGGCGATCATCTCCACCATCTGCGGGGGAGTACCGAGGCCCATGGCGTAACGAGGTTTATCCGCCGGGAGGAAGGGTTCGCTGTTTTCCACGGCGAGCATCATCTCCGCCTCCGGCTCGCCTACGCTAACGCCGCCGACGGCGTAGCCCTCGAAATTCATCCCGGTGAGCGCGCTGGCTGCTTTTTCCCGCAATGCGGCGAATGTGGCGCCCTGCACGATGCCGAAAACGGCGGGTCGTTGCGTGCCGGCGGCGTCCTGCTGGTCGCACCATGTTTTACAACGCTGTGCCCAGCGGAGCGTGAGGTCGAGGCTCCGCTCCGCGTAATCGAACTCGCACGGGTAGGGCGGACATTCGTCGAAAACCATCGCGATATCGGAGCCGAGGGTCTGCTGGATTTCCATCGCCGTCTCCGGGCCGATGAAGCAGGGGGCGCCATCGAGGTGATTTTGGAAATGGACGCCGTCCTCGGTGATCTTGCGCAATTTCGCGAGGGAGAAGACCTGGAAGCCGCCGCTATCGGTGAGGATCGGGCCGCGCCAGTTCATGAAATTGTGGAGGCCGCCGAAGTGTTTCATCACCTCCATGCCGGGGCGGACGAAGAGGTGGTAGGTATTCCCGAGGATGATCTGCGCCTTGAGATCGATGAGTTCCATGGGGCTCACGCCCTTTACCGAGCCCTGTGTGCCCACGGGCATGAACACGGGAGTCTCAATGACGCCGTGCCTGGTGGTGATGCGTCCGCGACGTGCTTTGGATGTGGGATCTGTGCTGACTAACTCGAACATTAAAACAAGGTGGGGTGCGGATTATTTCGCAACGATGTGTGGGAATGTCCAGCGGGAATTGTTAAATTGGTTAATTCATTGGATCCAATAAAACTGCATTCCTCTTCGTCATTGCGTTTGGGATGAGGAATCAGTATATTGGCCCTATGAAACCTGAAACGGTGGAAATTCCGCTGGCAGTGCTTTCGTCCGTTGAGACGCTGGACGAGTTGCAGGACTGGTTGACCGCGCAACATCCCGAGATCGTTGCCGAGTTGCGCGAAGCCCGCCGGCAGGATCTGGCCGGCGAATTCAAAGACTGGCAACCGCGTCACGTGCCGTGCCCTACCGAGTTCAAATAGGTCCGCAGGCCGAGGGGCAACTGGCCAGACTTGACGCAACCATCGGCGGAAGTATCGAACGCAAAATTCTTTGGTTGGCGGAAAACGCCCAAGTGACAGTGCATCGGCGTTTGGTGGGAATGCCCGATGACCTTGCCGGATTGTGCAAACTTCGTGTGGGCGATTGGCGTATACTTTATTGGGTCTACCATTCTGAAAAGATAGTACGCCTTTATCGTGTTCAACATCGCTCCGAGGTGTACCGGGATTTTTAGGCTGCATACCCGATCCCCATTCACGGCGGCGGGCCGGGAGGGAAGCCCCATGGCGGCGGGCGCATGCCGCCTCCGGGGCCGCCGGGGAAGCGGTCGCCGCCACCGGGTGGGCCGTGGTGGGAGTCGCGGGGGTCCTCGGTGCCCCAGTAGCCGCCGATGATGTAGGGGAACATACCGGGGGTGACGTGGTAGTGCCAGCCGTGGGCTTCGTCGTAGTGCATGTTGAATGCGTTCAGGGCGTTTGCGGCTTTCACGTCCTTGGCCATGACGCCGTTGCTTTCGTAGGGGCCATAGATGGGGAAGCCGTCGAATGCCCAGCCAATGAGGGGCGAGTGGGCCTTGCCCTCGTCGGACCATGGGGAATTCACGCAGATGGGGTATTTATGGTAGTGGTACTGGTTGTCCTGATTCGGGTGGCCGCAGCAGAGATCCATGAGGTCGGTCGCATCGGTGTTGCCCATGTCGAAGGGGTTGAAGAAGACTACGCCATTCACCGCGATGCCGATGGGACCCATGGGGAGGGCGTGGTTTGAGTTATTAGTGGTGGTGACGAAGTGGGAGGGGTTTATTTTCGGGTCGAGGGGGATGTAATACGTGCTGTTCTGCTCCTGGATGTAGCTCGGGTTCCGACCAAACCCGATCTCGGGGAATCTCCCTGTGGGATGATTGGGAATGCCGTGGGTGTGGATGATCATGCTGGTTCCATCGAAGCGGACCGTCACGTTATCGGGGACAAGGCGGTCTTCCTTCATGATGTTGCCGCCGAGGTCTTTCTGCCCGGCGCGCAGGACGGCTGACATATTGCCGGAGAAAGGGGCGGACCATTCTGAATCGTGGTAGAGCAACCTGCCGGCATTTGAATTATCGAAGAGCGCGGGGGGCGTGGTTTCACCGGGTTTTGCGTCGTAAAACCAGCGGCCACCCAATGGGATGGTGGTGCCACGCGGCAGGGAATCGGCGTGCTCCGACGTGGCCGGCGTAGTTGTGCCTTCGGGGGTGGAGATCCGCACGAGGCTGAAATCGGTGACGAAGAACTCCGTCGCGCCTGAGGTGCGTGGCGCGCCGTGACCGAATTCCACGCTGAGGCGCAATTCGTTGACTTGAGGGAACGGGAGCCAGAAATCTACCGCGTAATTCCGCCACACGGCGGCGCCCCCGATGTGGTGGACGCCATTCACCGAGAGATCCGTGCGCGCCTGCTGTATAATGGGGTAGAGGTATTTTGCCTTGGCATCGTATTCAGCGTTGCCGTTGTTTCCCCCGGCCACGTCCCCATGCACATGATCGAAGTATGCGACCTTCATTTTCAAGTCATCCTCCGTCACCTCGAAATTATCCTGCGGGAGGCCGCGGAAACTGAAGCGGAACCAGCGGCCGGCCTTGGAGTCGATGCCGGAGATTATTTGCGAGACGGAGCCGGAGAGGCCGGTGCTGCCCGGCAGGTATTTTCCGGATTGGAGCGCGACGCCCCAGCCAGCCATGTCCTTCGCGGGATTGCCCATGTAGCGGTATTCCACATTGCCGGTGAGCTCGTAAAAGGCGGGGCTGTTCCCATCGGCGCTCCGCTGGCTGAAGTTGGCGTTCTGCACCATGTTTGTGGGTGGTGCGTCCGCGGAAACTGCCGTTGCGCAGAATGGCGAGGCCATGAGAAGGCAGAGGAGGGCGAGTTGCGCTGTTTTTGAGGAGAGGGAAGTCATGTTATAATACGGTTCACCGGCGGTGTGGTGTCCCGCATGAGTGGAGTGACTGTGAGGCCGCTTTGTAAAGGGAGTATGAGCGGGCGGGGGAAATTTGTGAAGGAAGTGTAAAGCGGCCAAGGTTTTATGCCAGCATGTGATAACTGCATTTTTATAAAAATCAGAATATCCTTCAACATTTCTGTTACATCCCTGTCTAAACTGGGCAAAATGAAACTGTATCCAGGCGAGTCCGCCCGCTTCAACCTTATGTTGCAACCCTCCAACCGACCCGCCTGCTTCCGCTGGCTCGTATTCGGGTTGCTTGCCGGGACACTGGCAGTTTCCCCGGTGCGGGGCGAGACTCCGGACCGGTACGCGGGAAGCAGGTTTGCGTTCATGGATGCGAAAAAAACGCTGGATGCGGCCTCCGCCATCACGCACGCCAATTACCCGGATTGCGACGAGGCGACGATTGATCACAAAATCGTGGAGGATTACCGGGCGGACGGCACGGGGGAGGAGCAGGAGGAATTATTTGTCAAGGTTTTGACGGAAAAAGGGAAGAAGGAATACGGCTCGATTTCGACGGGGTTCATGCTGCCGTATTCCACGGCTGAGGTAGTGAAAGTGGAAGTGATGAAGCCGGACGGCAAGGTCGAGGCGGTGGATGTCGCGGCGAACTCCAAGGAGACGATCGACAGCAGCCAGATGGGGATGAATATTTACGACCCGAACAGCAAGGTGATCGTCACAAACATCTCCGGGCTCGAGATCGGCGACACCCTTCACTGGATCACACGTACGACCACGCAGAGGGCGGTCATTCCCGGGGAATTTGCCGATGAAAACGTATTTGAGGGGGACGGCTACATCCGGCACGCGGTCTATGAAGTGTATGCGCCGGCCGACAAGCCGCTGAAAAAGATCGTCCTCCGGGACGAGGTCCCCGGGACGGTGAAGTACACCAAGCAACCCGGCGAGGACCAGACCGTGATCCATCGCTGGGAGGTGACGAATGTGCCGCGCATGTTCAACGAGGCATCCATGCCGCCGTATGAGAATGTGCTGCAGCGGGTGCTGGTGAGCACCACGCCGGACTGGCACGACGTTTCGAAATGGTACTGGGGGCTGAGCAAACCGCACCTTGACACGGCCACGCCCGAGCTGAAGAAGACCGTGGCCGACCTGACATCCGGCGCGAAGAGCGACATGGAGAAGATGAAAGCGTTGTTTTACTACGTGTCACAGAAAATCCGTTACATGGGACTCACCCCGGAGAAGGACAGCCCCGGCTTTGAACCGCACGACGTGTGCCTGACATTTGGCAAAAAATACGGGGTCTGCCGGGACAAGGCGGCCCTGCTGGTCGCCATGCTGCGGGAGGCGGGGCTGAATGCCTATCCCGTGCTGGTGAATGTGGGATCGAAGAAGGACAAGGAGGTCCCGGATGCCGGGTTCAACCACGCCATCGCGGGGGTGGAGTTGAAAAAAGGCGAATACATCCTCATGGACCCGACCGATGAGCATACCCGCGACCTGCTGCCGACGCATGATGGCAACCAGAGCTACCTGGTGGCGCGGCCCGAAGGGGAGGGCATCCTGCTGAGCGCCATCAAGCCCCCGGATGACAACATGCTGCGGGTCAAAACCACGGGGGTCCTTACCTCGGGAGGGATGGAAGCGAAATCGGAGCTCAACTTTGACGGGGTGAACGACGATATTTTCAGGAACACTTTTTCGATGTTGAAGCCGGACGACATGCGGCGGGGCTTTGAAACCTACCTGAAAGCAGCGATGCCGGGCGCGAGGCTGAAGTCGTTGAAAGTGACCCCGGAGAACATGCTCGACATGTCCACGCCGGTGAAAGTCGCGATCGAGTTTTCCGTTGATGACATGACCGCGACCGGCCATGGGAAATCGGTGGTGAGCGTGCCGTGGATCGCGACCGGGCTGAGCGTGGTGAATTCAATCCTCGGAAAAGAAGCGGGACTGGACAAGCGGAAATACCCGTTGCAGACACAAGTGGCCTGCGGCATTGACGAGGAAATATCGCTCAAACTGGGCGACGGGTTCGACGGGGCCGGATCGATGCCGGTTTGCGCGCCGGTGGAGAACGACTGTCTGAGCTACCAGCGGAACTACGCCGTGAAAAATGGAACGCTGGAGTGCTCGCGCACACTAAAGCTCAAGGCAACCGAATTTTCACCCGCCCAATATGCGCAATTGAAAAAGACGCTCAAAGACATGAACTACGACGACAGAAAGTCGCCGGTGCTGGCCATGTCTGATAAAGCGGCGACAACGCCCGGGGAGAAGACACAGCCATCCGCGGCGTATGCGGTGGATTCCAATGCGACCATCCTGGACAGCCAGAGGGAACTGGAAGTGACCGACGCGCACACCGCAATCTACCGGGCGAAATATTCGGTGCGCATACTTACCTACGCCGGCAAAAAAACGTATGCGGAATTCAAGGTGAACTATAACCCCGCGTGCGAGGAGGCGCGGTTGATCCGCGGCGTGGTGACTTCCAAGACCGGCGAGCGCCAGGAAATCTCCAAGGGCGAGATCAACATCATGGATGCCGACTGGAGCGCCTCGGCAAAACGGTACACGGGCGGCAAAATCCTGGTGGCCAACCTGCCCGGGGTTGATATCGGGTCCACCATCGATGTGGAGTACGAGATTGCCATGAAGAACAAGCCTTTCGTCGCGGGGTTCGAGGCGTTTCAATTTCCCAACGATCTGGATAAGAAATCATTCGAATTAACCGCACCCGACGGAGTTAAAATCGAGAAAATGGTCACTGGCGCCGGTCTGTTGCAGGCGGCGGCGCCTGCTGTCACCGACGGCAAACAGACGTTCCGCTGGAATACGGAGAAGATGCAGGCGCTGCCCGCGGAATCGGGGTGCCCGCCCTCGTGGATCTTCATGCCCGGGGTGGCTTATTTTGCGGGGGATTTCAAAGCGTGTCTCAAGGACCTGAACGACACGATGGAGGACCGGTCGCGGTTCCGCGCGAAAGTGGAAGAGCTGGTCAAGAAGATCGCCGGAAAAAGCAAACTGGAGACAGTAAAAGCCATCCGCGATTACGTGGCGAAGTCGATCCGCGCGGCGGGGCCGGCTGATTTTACGCAACTCCCGTTGAGCGAATTATCCACGGCCGATACCACGCTGGCAGACGGCTACGGCCACGCGGCTGATCGCGCGATCCTGCTCCACGCGATGCTCTCCGCAGCGGGATTCCAACCCGAATTCGTCATGGCCTCCGGCCTGCCGGCGCTGGGGGAGATCCAGAAAGTCGCAACATCGTTTCCGCTGCCCGGCAGTTTTGAGACGCCGCTGGTGAAGGTTGCGGTCGATGGAACGACCTATTACCTCAACGATACCGACCAGTACGCCGAGCTGGGATCGACGCATTGCGACGGCAGGCTCGGAATCGCCCTCTCGAGCCAGGGATACGAAGTGATCAAGGCCGCCAAGGATTGCCAGGACAGGATCGAAACGGTTTACGCGCTCTCCTTTGCCGACAACGGCAGGATGCGGATGAAAGTTTCGAAGCATTTTTTCGGTGACGAATACAACAAGTACAGCCGCTTTTTTTCGGAACTGCTGCCTGAGGAGCGGAAGCGTTACTACCAGGAAGCCATTTCCAAAATCGGGCAGGGGGCGCGCCCGCTGGGGGATTTGACCGACCAATTCGAAACCTATCCCGGCACGGAGCAATTCTCAGTGGAGCTGGACAACTACGCCGTGGTGGACGGGAACTATCTCTACTTCGCGCTGCCATTCTCGCCATCGCTCTTCCGGCTTCCCGGCGGAGACCAGCGCAGCCTGCCTTTCATGCTTTCACAGGGGGAGAGCGGTAGCATCCGCACCGAAATCGAGCTGCCGCCCGGCTTTCGCAACGTGATCATCTCGCCCGGAAGTGAAAATCTGGACGCCCCCGAAGGCGGCGGGAAGGCGCGGCTCTCGTCATCGACGGAGGCGGGTAAATTTGTGATGACCGACGATTTTGAGACGTCGCCTGCGATCATCAGCGCGCAAGGCTATCCTGCGATGCTGAAGATGGAATCGGCGCTGGAGAAAAAATCGGAGAAGGTGTTCCTGCTGCAAAAGGACTGAACGCGGCGCGGGCCGTGCGCTGTTGAAGCCGTGGTGCAACGCGTTATTTTTTTAAATCTATGCTTGCGTGACTGCCAAAGTTGGATAATGATGACCCTCCCACACGACCTGAAAAAGAAAATCGTGTGTTTAGTGAAAATTAACTTGCGCGGTCTCTAGATTTTTCTATAGTTCGCGCTCCCCGCATCCAGTGGGTAAGTGAAATGCCTGCTCGAGCGGGTTTTTAGTCCCCGGATGTTGCGGGTGAAAATTAAGAATTTTAAAAATGCCAACGATCAACCAGCTAGTCCGAAAAGGACGGAAGAAAGTGACGGTGAAATCAAAATCACCGGCACTCGTGAATTGTCCGCAGCGCCGTGGTGTCTGCGTGCAGGTAATGACCCGTACGCCGAAGAAACCGAACTCCGCCTTGCGCAAGGTCGCGAAAGTCCGGTTGACGAACGGGCAGGAAGTGATCGCCTACATCCCCGGCGAGGGACATAATTTGCAGGAACACTCCATCGTGCTGGTGCGCGGCGGCCGTGTGAAAGATTTGCCCGGTGTGCGTTACCATATCGTTCGCGGAACGCTGGACGCACTTGGGGTTGATGGACGCCGCCGCAGCCGCTCCAAATACGGAGCCAAGCGTCCGAAGGCAGGCGCTGATGCAGCCGCCGCCGGCAAGAAAAAGAAATAACCACGTATAATATATGTCACGCAGACGCAGAGTTATTCACAAAAAGGAAAACCACGATGGCCGCTACGGCAGCCCTGTGGTTGCCCGCCTCATCAGTTCCGTAATGCAGGACGGCAAGAAGTCGCTGGCAGAACGCATTGTCTATACGGCGATTGAAAAAACCCGCGAAGGCACCGATGTGGTCGATCCGCTCGAGACGCTGCACAAGGCGCTCGACAACGTGCGTCCCCGCCTCGAGGTGAAATCCCGCCGTGTGGGTGGCGCAACTTATCAGGTGCCGATGGAAGTGCCGCATGCACGTCAGGTGGCCCTTGCGATGCGCTGGATCGTTTCCTACGCACAGGCCCGTAAAAATGTCCCGCTCATGGAAGCGCTCGCCGCAGAGTTGAAAGACGCGGCAGCCGGCCAGGGCAACGCGATCAAAAAACGCGACGACACCCACAAAATGGCGCAGGCAAACCGCGCTTTCGCCCATTTCCGCTGGTAGCCAAGGAGACACAATGTCCGCCACTCTCGAAACAAAACCCACTTCCATGAATCCGAATTCGCCAGATCGCGCGTTCCCTCTGGAACGTACGCGCAACATTGGTATTGCCGCGCACATTGACGCGGGCAAGACAACGCTCACAGAGCGCATCCTTTTCTACACCGGCATGATCCACAAGATCGGTGAGGTGCATGAAGGCACCACAGTTACCGACTGGATGGAGCAGGAACGCGAGCGTGGTATTACCATTACCTCGGCTGCCACGACGTGTTCGTGGTTGCAGCGTGAGGAAGAGGGCGTTTACAAGATTTTCAACGGCATCAAGATGCGCGTTAATATCATTGATACTCCCGGCCACGTGGATTTCACGGCGGAAGTGGAGCGTTCATTGCGCGTGCTCGACGGCGCCATCGCGGTATTCTGCGCCGTAGCCGGTGTCCAGCCGCAGTCCGAGACTGTCTGGCGCCAGGCCAACAAATACGGGGTTCCCCGTATCGCGTTCGTAAACAAGATGGACCGCACGGGCGCTGATTTCAACAATGCGATCAATGACATGCGCACCAAGTTGAAAGCCAATGCCTGGCCGATTCTTATCCCGCTGGGTAAAGAAGATTATCTTACCGGCCAGCTCGACGTCGTGAACAAGAAGGCGATCATGTATGCCGACGACGCGACGCAGGGTTCGAAATACACCATCGAAGAAGTTCCTGCGGACCACAAGGAACTGGTTGATAACGCATATAACGATCTCGTCACTGCAATCGCCGACCTGGACGATGAAGTGGGAACGGCGTTCCTTGAAGAAAAGCCGATCACGCGTGAAATGCTCAAGGCTGGCATCCGCCGTCAGACCATTGCAAATAAATTTGTGCCAGTTGCAGGCGGCTCCGCCTTCAAAAACAAGGGTGTTCAATATCTCGTGGACGCGGTTGTGGATTATCTTCCGGGCCCGATGGATATTGTTCCCGCCAAAGGCCAGGACCCCGACACGGCTGCTCCGATCGAGGTTAGCGCCGATGACAATGGCAAATTCTGTTCCCTCGCATTCAAGCTTTGGAGCGACCCATTCGTGGGCAAGCTCGTATTTTTCCGCGTCTATTCCGGCAAGCTTTCCAAGGGTGACACTGTTTACAACCCGCGCACGAACAAGCGCGAACGCATCAGCCGCTTGATCCAGATCCAGGCAGACAAGCGCCAGGACATCGATACGTGTTACTCGGGCGATATCGCGGCAATCGTCGGCATCAAGAATATCACCACGGGTGATACGCTTTGCGACGAGGATCATCCGATCCTTCTTGAGCCTCCTACCTTCCCTGATCCCGTTATCTCGATGGCTATCGAGCCCAAGACGAAGATCGACCAGGAAAAAATGTCCGTCGCGCTCCAGCGCCTCGCCGAAGAAGACCCGACCTTCCGTGTTTTCACGAATGTGGATACCGGCCAGACCATCATCGCGGGCATGGGCGAGCTCCATCTCGAAATCATTCGCGACCGTATGTTCCGCGAATTCAAGGTGGACGCAAATGCAGGCAAGCCGCAGATCGCTTATCGCGAAACCATCACCGCGCCGGCAATGGGCGAAGGCAAGCTCATCAAGCAATCCGGCGGACGCGGTCAATACGGCCACGTGGTTGTCAACATCCGTCCCGCCGAACGCGGCAAGGGTCTGACGATTGAGAACAAGGTTGTTGGCGGCGCGATTCCGAAGGAATACATCGCCCCTTGTAAAAAAGGCATCGAAGAAGCAGTGCTCAACGGTGTTGTTGGCGGTTACCCCGTCATCGACGTCGAAGTGGACATCATCGACGGTTCTTATCATGACGTCGATTCGAACGAACTCGCGTTCAAGATGGCTGCAATTTTCGCGATGAAGGATGGCTTCAAAAAAGCGAAACCGATCATGCTCGAGCCGATCATGAAGGTGGAGAACAGCACTCCGGAAGAATTTCAGGGCGACATCATGGGCGACCTTAACCGTCGCCGCGGTCGCATCATCAGCATCGAACACAAGCACGGCCTCAGCATTGTCAATGCGGAGGTGCCGCTTGCGGAAATGTTCGGCTATTCCACGGCGATCCGTTCGCTGTCGAAGGGCCGCTCCTCCTACTCGATGGAGCCGTCGCATTTCGAACAAGTGCCTGCGCAAGTCCTCGCGGCTGTGCTGGACCAGAAGGGCGAGAAGTAATTTTTAACGAAAGATTTATATGACCACAGGCCAACGCATACGCATCCGACTCAAAGCATTCGACTACAGGGTGCTTGATCAATCCTCGCTGGATATCGTGGAAACTGCAAAACGCACAGGGGCCAAGGTTGCAGGGCCGATTCCATTGCCCACGCGCATCGAAAAATTCACGGTGAACCGCTCTCCTCACGTGGATAAGAAGTCGATGGACCAATTTGAAATTCGCACGCACAAGCGCCTGCTCGACATCATCGAGCCGACCGCTAAGACCGTGGACGAACTTAAGAAACTGAACCTGCCTGCGGGCGTGGACATCACCATCAAGATTTAATTTTTTTACCGGCGCATATGAGAATCGGACTTTTAGGAAAGAAAATCGGCATGACCCGCGTCTATGATGACAAGGGCCGTGCCACAGCCGTCACCGTGATCGAAGCGGGCGGCAACACAAAATTGCAGGTCAGGACCCCTGAAATCGACGGCTACAGCGCCGTGCAGGTGGGGTTTGATGCGCAGAAAGAATCCCGCGTGAACAAAGGCGAGCTCGGCCATTTCAAAAAGGCGGGATCTGAGCCGAAGAAATTTGTCGCGGAATTCCGGTTGGAAGACAACGAGACGGTGGGCGACGATTTGAACCTGTCGGTCACTCTTTTTAAACCCGGCCAGCTTGTCGATGTGATCGGCCAGTCCAAGGGCAAAGGTTTCCAGGGCGTCATGAAGAAGCACAACATGGACGGCCAGCCTGCTTCCCACGGTTCGATGATGCATCGACGTAATGGTGCAATCGGCAACCGTTCCACTCCGGGCCGCGTGTTTAAAAACATGGGCATGCCCGGCGACATGGGCGATGAGCGCGTGACGGTTCAAAATTTGAAGGTTCTGCAAGTGCGCGAAGAGGATAAAATCCTTCTCGTCACGGGAGCAGTTCCCGGCCCGAACGGCAGCTATGTCGTGGTTCGCCCGGCAATCAAACATCCCGTCGGCGCGATCGCGAAAGAGAGACATGGTCTGGCTTCCGTTGCTACGCAGGGAGCAAAGACCGCATCCAAGAAGAAATAAATGAGCGCAAAAGTTTTAACCATTGAAGAGGCGAAAAAAGCAGGTATCGCCCTGATCGAAAACGGAAAGGGATCGCAAGCGGTCCACGATGTCGTCGTCGCCATGCGCGCAGCACGCCGCAGCGGCACTGCCAGCACGAAGACGAAAGCGACCGTGAATCTTTCCGGCAAAAAGCCATGGCGCCAAAAAGGCACGGGCCGCGCCCGCGCCGGATATGCCTCCTCGCCTGTATGGGTTGGTGGCGGCGTGGTTTTCGGACCGCATCCCCGCGATTATTCCAAGAAGGTTCCCAAGACGGTCAAGCGCCTGGCGCTCCGCAAGGCTTTCAGTTCACGCATTGCAGCGGGTGACGTGCTCGTGGTTTCGGATTTCGCAGTGAAGCAGGCCAAGACCAGTTCTTTTGTGAAGCTTGTTGCCGAGTCCACGCCTGAAGCCAAGGTGCTTGTGATTTCCAAGGCATTCGACGAAGCCACTTACAAAGCGGCCCGCAATGTGCAGCCAACACAGCTTGTCACTTCCCTGGAAGTGAACACCGAGCAGTTGCTCGCATACCGGAAGATCATCGTCACCAATGAGGCGCTGTCGCAACTCTCCGAAAGGATCGCAAAGTAATGAACGAGCATTTTGACATTATCGAAACCATCCGCCTTACGGAAAAGGCGACATTGCTCAGCGAGAAGCTGAACAAGTACGTCTTCCGTGTAAGCCCCCGCGCAAACAAATTGCAGATCAAGGCTGCCGTGGAAAAGCTGTTCGGCAAAAAGGTTCTGGATGTGAACACCGCGAATTATGCGGGAAAGAAAAAACGCCAGCGTCAGGCATCCTACGGACGCACGGCGCACTGGAAAAAAGCGATCGTTACCCTCAAGGAAGGCGATAAAATCGACCTCGCATAAATTTTATGGCACTCAAGACTTTCAGACCTCTCACACCGACCTCGCGCTTCAAGGCGTTGCCGGCTTTTGATGAGATTACAAAAAGCAAACCCGAGCAGTCGCTTCTGACCGTAAAGAAGCGGTCCGGCGGCCGCAATAACAACGGGCGTATCACTACCCGTCACATCGGCGGTGGTCACAAGCAGAAGTATCGCCTGATCGATTTCAAGCGGAAAAAGCATGATGTGGCGGCGGAAGTCATCGGGATTGAATATGATCCGAACCGTTCGGCCCGTATTGCGCTGATCAAATACACGGATGGCGAGAAAAGCTACATCCTCGCTCCGATTGGATTGACCGTGGGCGCCAAGATCGTTGCCGGTGAAAATGTCGCTCCGGAAATCGGCAATGCGCTTCCTCTCAAGTCGATCCCGCTGGGTGCAAGCATCCACAATGTCGAGTTGACTCCCGGACGCGGAGGCCAGATTGCCCGCAGCGCCGGACAACAGGTGATTTTGAACAACCGCGAAGCCGGCTACGCGCTGGTGAAACTTCCTAGCGGCGAAATTCGTAAGATCAACGAAAACGCTTACGCAACCATTGGCCAGGTGGGCAATGTTGACCACATGAACGTGTCGAGCGGCAAGGCCGGACGCAGTCGCTGGCAGGGTGTTCGTCCGACAGTGCGCGGTATGGTGATGAACCCTGTTGATCACCCAATGGGTGGCGGCCAGGGAAAGAGCAAGGGCGGTGGCGGACGCCATCATCCGATGTCGCCATGGGGCCAGCTTTCAAAGGGCTTCAAGACCCGGCGCAAGCACAAGTCCAGCAACACATTCATTGTCGAACGCAGAAAGCCGAAGAAGAAATAGTATATGGGTAGATCGCTAAAAAAAGGACCTTTTGTCGAAGGACATCTGCTGGAAAAAATCGAGAAGATTAACCAGGCAGGCATCAAGAAACCGATCAAGACGTGGTCGCGCCGATCGATGGTGACGCCGGATTTCGTGGGACATACGTTCCTCGTTCATAACGGGAAAATTTTTAATTCAGTTTTTGTTACGGAAAACATGGTCGGGCACAAGCTCGGCGAGTTTTCACCAACGCGGATCTTTAAGAAACACGGATCGCATACCGCGAAGGTTACCAAGTAAGTATTTATGCGAATTCCTGCTTTAGTGGCAGGGTGGGTGTGCTTAGCCCTTACCCAAGGGTGGGCGGCACAGGGGAAAGATGGTTCTTTGTCAGATTTAGATATTGAATTTACGGAGGCGAAAGTAACGCTTCAGACGGTGACTGATGAAAATCAGTTGCTCAAGAAGCAGCTTTCAGAGTCCCAGGAGACGATCAAATCGTTGACCGGGAGTCTGGCCGAGTCGAACAGTGAGGCGGAAGAATTCCGGCGTAAATGCGGGGAATTAACCCTTCGCATGGAAGCGCTTGGAATTGATGCAGGGAATGAAAATAAACTGCAGCAACGCCTTCTGAAAGCGGTCAGTGATCTGAGAGTGGTCCAGAGTGAGAAGGACAAATTGTCCGATCAACTGGTGCGACTTACAGAGGCGATGCTGAGGTACTTGAAAACAGCATCCAGCACAGACGCAAATGCACGGATGACAGTGGAAGCTGAGATGCGGAATACAAACGATGTGCTGGGGTTGCCCTCATCGTCCGCGCCGGAAGCGGCGGCGGTGCCATCGACGATCATGGACGCGATGGTGATCAGCATCAAGGAGGAGTGGTCACTGGTAGTGGCAAATGTGGGCAAGAAGCAGGGTGTGAAAATCGGTATGCCTTTCAAGGTGATCCGGGGTGATGCCGAAATCGGCCTGGTGCGCGTAGTGAATGTAAGGGATGAAATTTCGGGAGCCGTAATTCAAAATTTAGATTCGGATAAGAACAAAATAAAAGTAGGTGACCGCCTCAGGGTGGCTGCGGAGAACAATTAAAATTTAAGACAATGCAAGTGATATCAACATACAGAAATGCGCGCATCTCGGCCTTCAAGGCCCGGGAAGTGTCGCGTGAAATACAGGGGCTTCCGGTTTCCTCCGCGCTGGATATTTGTGCATTCAGCCCGAAGAAAGCCGCGGTGCTTATCGCAAAGACGTTGAAAAGCGCCGTTGCAAACGCCGAGAACAACAACGACCTGCGTGTTGAAAAGCTCGTGGTGAAGGAAGCGACTATCGGCGAAGGCCCGACGTTCAAGCGGTTCCAACCCAAGGCTCGCGGCAGCGCAGGCCCGATCCTCAAGAGGACCAGCCATATTCGCATTGTATTGACGGACGAAATCGAAATCAAAACACGCGCTTCGAAGAAAGCTCAAAAAAAGAAAACGACCGCTAAAAAACCAGCGGCGTCAAAAGCAAAGAAGGAACCGGAAACAGCAGCTCCAGCAGTCGAAACGCCTGAAGCTCCAAAATCCGAGTAATTATTATGGGTCAAAAAGTTAATCCTATCGGCTACCGACTCGCGATCAATCGCGACTGGCGTTCGCGCTGGTTTGCCTCGAAGAAAGAATTGCCTGAATTCCTGCACTCGGATCTCAAGATCCGCGAGTACGTGAAGAAGAAGCTTCAACTCGCCGCAGTCTCCAAGATCGTGATCGAACGCGCATGGAACAGCATCCGCGTCACCATCCACACAGCGCGCCCCGGCATTGTTATCGGGCGCAAGGGAGCCGAAATTGAAAAAATGACCGAGGAAATCGGCAAGATGGCCGGTGGAAAATCGGTAAAGATCGACATCCAGGAAATCAAAACCCCGGAACTCGACGCGCAACTCGTTGCGGAAAACGTCGCGCTGCAGATCGAGCGTCGTATTTCCTTCCGTCGCGCGATGAAGAAAGTTGTCCAGACCACCATGGAGTTCGGAGCACAGGGTATCAAGATCCGCTGTGCCGGCCGTCTCGGTGGCGCGGAAATTTCCCGTGCGGAACGCTATCACGAGGGAAAAGTTCCCTTGCACACACTGCGCACCCCCATTGATTACGGTTTCGCCGAAGCCAACACGGTTTACGGCAAAATCGGGGTGAAATGCTGGATTTGCAAAAAGGAAGAGATTGTTGCCGAACCGGCTGCTCCTGCAGCAGCGCCTGCAACCGCTTAAGTATAAACGACGAATTTTAGGAGACACAGTCCATGCCATTAATGCCCAAAAGAGTGAAGTACCGGAAGAGCCAGCGCGGCAGTCGCGCAGGCACCGCTACTCGCAATGTGAAAATTGATTTCGGTGAGTTCGGCCTTCAAACGCTGGAACGCGCATGGATCACGAACACCCAGATCGAAGCCGCGCGCGTTGCGTTGACCCGCAACATGAAACGCAAAGGCAAGCTGTGGATCCGTATTTTTCCGGACAAGTCCGTAACCGCCCGCCCGCCGGAAACCCGAATGGGCAAAGGCAAGGGCCAGCCTGAATACTGGGTAGCCACCGTGCGCCCCGGCAACATTCTTTTTGAACTGGACGGCGTGCCTGAATCCGTGGCGCGTGAATCACTCCGCCTGGCGGCCGACAAACTGCCGATCCGTACCAAGTTCCTGTCACGGCACCACATCGCAGCCTAATTAACGCGTATGAAAATCAAAGAAATCAAGGAATTGAGCAAAGACGAACTGATCGTGCGCAAACGCGAGTTGCGCCAGGAGAGTTTTCATCTTCGTCTGCAGCAGCAGGGCGGACAGTTGGAAAAGACAAGTCAGATCCGCGCAATCCGCCGTGAAGTGGCCCGCGTTGAAACCGTGCTCTCGCAACAAGCGAACACGAAGAAAGCATAACAAATGAGCGAAACGAACGTGATAACTCCAGCAGAAACAACGGAAGCACGCAATCTGCGCAAGACCCGCGTGGGACAGGTTGTATCCAATAAAATGGCCAAGACCGCCGTGGTCGAGACCGTCACCCGCGTGCCGCATGCAAAATTCGGCAAGATTGTAAAACAGGTCAAAAAGTTTTACGCGCATGACGAAGAAGGCAAGGCGCAGGTCGGCGATACCGTCCGCATTGCGGAAACCCGTCCGCTCAGCAAATTAAAACGCTGGAGATTGGTTGAAATTATCAAACATTAGTGTAAACTCACAACCCTTTTAGCCGCGTCAAAAGAGCGGCCCACAAAATTTTTATGGTGCAGATTCGATCCAGATTAGACGTAGCCGACAACACTGGCGCCCGCATGGCCAAGATGATCGGTGTGATTGGCAAACCGACGCTTTACGCGTCGGTAGGCGATATCATTACCGCGCACGTTCGCGAGGCATCCGCCGGCGGTACAGTGAAGAAAGGCGAAGTCGTGCGTGCCGTCGTGGTGCGCACACGCCAGCCGATCAAGCGTGATGACGGATCATATCTCCGCTTCGACAATAACGCGATTGTCATCATTGACAAGGATCTGAATCCCCGCGGCACGCGCATCTTTGGCCCCGTGGCCCGTGAGTTGCGCGACAAAAATTTCATGAAAATCGTTTCTCTTGCTCCGGAGGTGTTATGAATCGCGCCAAGACACATGTAAAAAAAGGCGATAACGTCATCGTGATTTCCGGCAACCATACGGGAGCCACCGGAAAGATCCTTCAGGTTTTGACCAAGAAAAACCACGTGGTGATCGAAGGGGTCCGCATGATCAAGAAGCATCAGAAAAAGTCGCAGGACCGTCCCCAGGGGGAGATCGTGCAACGCGAAGGCCCGATCCATATTTCAAACGTGAAGATCGTGGACAAAGTGGAAAAAACGGAGAAAGTCGCGAAGTCCAAGGCTACAAAACCAAAGGCTGAGAAGCCAAAGAAAAAAGCGGCGTAACAACAGGGTAAGATTTCAAGCATATGGCAGTAGAACTTTATAAAGAATACAAGGAGCGCGTAGTCCCGGCTTTGCAGGAAAAGCTCGGATACAAGAACGTGCACCAGGTGCCCCACATCCAAAAAGTGGTGGTTAACACTTGCATAGCCTCGCAGGCTGACGTGAAGCAGGCGCTTGAGGATGCCAAGGCGGAACTTGCCCTGATCACAGGACAAAAGCCGGCCGAAACCCGCTCGAAGAAAAGCATCGCGACATTCAAATTGCGCAAGGACCAGCCAATCGGCGCACGGGTCACACTCCGTGGCGCAATGATGTATGAATTCCTGGAGCGCCTCATCAAGATGGCGCTGCCTCGTATTCGCGATTTCCGCGGGATCTCGCCGCGTGCATTTGATGGCAACGGCAACTACACGCTCGGAGTCTCCGACCAATCCATTTTCCCCGAAGTTGAGCTCGACAAAATCAAGCGCAATATCGGATTTGACGTCACAATCGTGACTTCCGCGAAAACCAATGCAGAAGCGAAGACGCTTCTCACCGAACTCGGCGTGCCTTTCAGTGACAAGGTTAAAAACACCGCAGTGAAAACCGCCTGATACCATTATGAGCAATCTGTCTGATCCCATCGCCGACTTTCTGACCCGCCTTCGCAACGCAAATCGCGCCCAGTTGCAGGTCACCAGTGTCCCGTACTCCAAAATCAAAGCCGAGATCGCGCGCCTGCTCAAACAGGAAGGTTATATCACCAGCTACGAACTCGATACCGAGGGAGCGCATCCAACCATCAAGGTGACTAACAAGCTTATCAACCGCGCGTCCGCGATCACCGGTCTCAAGCGCGTAAGCCGTCCCGGCCTCCGCCGTTATGTGGGTTCGCAGGAAGTGCCTCGCGTGCTTGGCGGCATGGGTATCGCAATTTTATCAACTCCGCAGGGATTGCTCACAGGGCGCCAGGCGAAAAAACAAAACGTGGGCGGCGAACTGCTCGCTTACGTCTGGTAAGGAGAGAAAATGTCACGAATCGGAAATAAACTCATCGAAATCCCCGACAAGGTGAAATTAAATGTCACCGGGGAAGGTCTCGTCAATATCGAAGGCCCCAAGGGGAAACTCTCGTGGACTTTGCCAAAGCAGATCAAGGCGCGTCTTGAGGAGAAGAATCTCCATCTCGATCGCAGCAGTGAAGCCCGCAATGTAAAAGCATTGCATGGCCTCTCCCGCAGCCTGATCTCAAACATGGTTGCCGGTGTCTCGAGCGGCTTCGTCAAGGATCTCGAAATCCAGGGCGTCGGTTTCAAGGCCGCCGTCCAGGG
>Ga0206937_10094_pt3 | contig 24378 bp, 27 predicted proteins | sample Alteio_BWOrgHeat_11_FD_152923 | JGI IMG/M metagenome (GOLD analysis project Ga0206937, IMG submission 152923) | Enriched cells from forest soil in Barre Woods Harvard Forest LTER site, Petersham, Massachusetts, United States -... | ecosystem: Environmental > Terrestrial > Soil > Temperate forest >... | reverse complement strand
TCTCCGCTATGGGATTCCTTCAAATCATCCAGCATGGCTTTTTCTGTTGTGGTCAATTGTATGACCACGTAACGCAATCCGAATTTGGCTCGCCGCCTAGCTTGAGCCTGCCGTAGTTGCAAACGGCGTTTTTCCTCTTGTTGACGCGTCATCATGGCAGCATTCCGAAAGATTGCGTCAGCCAGCCGTCCATCCATTCGCCGAAGGCGATTTTCTCATCGAGGGGATGAAACGGGCAATTCGCTTCGCAATCGCCGTTATTCCCCGCGTGCCAGCCCTGCATCCATTCTGCTGACCGTTTTTGTGCCCTCCGCTCGATGGATTTTGCGAAGAGCGTTGCCACCATTTTTGAAGGACTCATTTGAACACCACCTTTACAATCAAGACGAACGCACCTGCAAGGAAACCGATGGAATCGTAGACGACCAAGGCAACGACAACGTTGATAACGGTTTTCCAGTCAATCATTTGTTCCTCCGGTTGAAGTGCCAACGGGAAACAGCCAGAACTAGGAAGCTGATGGATACCAGCAAGCGAATTGTTTGATAGTGATTCATACTTCGCCTCCGATCTCGCCCTTGTGGAGCGACTGCGCTTCAGTCCAACCCTCTACCCATTCCTCATATTCCGGGCTATCATGGTAGGGGCAACCTTCCAGTTTGACGCCATTATTGTAGGCAGCAAGACCCTGTTCATATGCGGTTTTCATGCTTCAACCTCGACTTTCACGACTGATAATTGCTGCATCGCTCGAAGGCCCAGAATGAACGCACGCCGTGCGGCCTGCGACTGCGTGATGATGTTGCCGTTTTCGTCCGGTGTTTTCGGCAACTGTCCAAACCAGTGTTGGAACAATTCGTAGTCGGCATCCGTGCATTTGAAGGCCACTAAATTGCAGCTTTTTGGCTGCGTTTCTGCATCTGCCATAGAACTTGACTTTCTATGGAACTCTATGTAGGTAACATCAAAGAGTCGGTGCGTGCTCAAACACGTCCGACTTAAACAATAGCCCGGTGTGGGGAGTTCCAACAGTCCACACCGGGTTTTTTGTTGCCCTGATAAAATCATGTTTCCCTCTGTAGAGCAAGCACAATTTTATATGACATATATTGTATGATGTTATAGATATGCAGTTGATTTTGAGGCTCTTTCCCTGTTGTGAATAACTTGTGAGTTAAATTGGGTTGGAATTCGGATCAGGGGAAAATACGGGATTTGTTCACAACGAAATCCGGCTGTTTGGGGCCGTTACAGTATTGCGAACTCAAACGCGCCGAAGAGAGATCGGATTTACAAGACCCAATGCGTCACGGCGATAGCCAGATCGGGCCTTGATTGACGAAAATACTTCAACGATACGGATCCAGGAACGCCTAGTAGCAGCCTACGGAACACCCAGTTTCTTTAAGCTGCGCGCCACTCCTTTTGGCGGGTTTTCTCCAATCTTTTCGGCGAGCCGCCTAAAAGAGCCCGCGAGCCGCGGGCGCTACCCGGAGCCCGTAGCGATACCTTGCTGGTAATTATGGGGCATTTGCAGGGAAAAGTTCGTCACGGCGAGGACTCCGTGACCAGCACTCGGGACGAGTGCGCTCCCCTGATTGAAGCGGCCTCATTTGCAATCGAGATACGGTGTCTCTATTCCCAAGAAATGCTTTAAAGGCTTAGATTATCGCGCCAAAATAGTAATTATTTATTATACGTAATAAGAATCTTAATCACCATCATATCAGAGTCATGGCGCGTGGCGGAAATTTGATCTTATTAACAAAATTGATACCTGTATAAATAGTAAGTTCTTTATAAATCGCCTCTTACGGGACATTTTACTGTTTGAGGAAGAAATTGAGGGCTTCGACGATTCCTTCGCTGCATGGGGCTGTGGCGACATAGCCATTTGCGCTGAGGACGGTTTGCTTCACGGCTTCGGCAGAGTTAGCCGGGCATGCGACCCATTTTGCGAAATGGCCGTTCAGCATTGGGATGTCGTTGTAGTGATCGCCGGCGGCAAAGATTTCATCCTTGGAGATCCCAACCAAGCGTCCGAGTTCCCCCAAGGCAGTGCCTTTTGAGTAATCCGTATGGCAGAAGCGCATATACCTCGTATTACGCTGGTAATGGAATGCCGGCAGCTTCGATCGCAAGCCATCTATATAAGTGGCGATATATTCCATCTCGTTTTCATCAGAAGCAACCAAACCGATTCCTCCTAAATCGCTGATAGGATGAGCTTTAGTTTTGTTTTTAATGAAATTATTTATTTCACTAATGATGGGCTTTGCTTGAAGAAAAAGCTCGTCGTGAGCCCGTGTGCAGCGCTCGTTCCAGTCGCCAAAGGGCTCCCAGCCCTCGCCGGCATCCGTCTTCTTCCGGAAGACCTCGCGCTCGCATGTGAGGATGTAATCGGGCTGGAACGGGAACCCGAACTCCTCGAGCCCCTCGACGATGTGATGGACGGCCCGGCCGGTATTGATGGCCCAAAGCACTCCTTTTTTCCGTAGTTTTAAAAAAAGGTCAAAAAGTTCATTTGAGACTGCGGGCTGCTTTTCGTGGTTGACCAGGGTGCCGTCGAAATCTGTGCTAAGGAGTTTGATCATGGGTTGACTACTATAAAGGAAATCGGATTGCCGGGGTTTGCCGAGCGTGAGGATGGATACTTTAGAAGTTGCTTCTATAAAAGCAACGGGCAAAATATGGGGACAATCTACTATGAAATCCGCTTACGAACTTGCGATGGAACGGCTCGAAAAACAGGCACCGACAGCCGTGCTGACGGCCAAACAGAAGGCGGAGATCGCCGAGATCGATTCCACCTACAAGGCCAAGATTGCCGAGAAAGAGGTTTTCCTGAAGGACCAGATTAAGAAAGCGGTCGCCGCAGGCCAGGCGGATGAAGTGCAGAGCCTGGAGAAGCAATTGAGCTTTGAGCTAAAGCGGCTGGCCGAGGACTGTGAGGCGAAGAAGGAAAAGGCGCGGCTGATGAAGTAGTTGATGGATAAGGAATGAAGCCGTCCTTGGATGTTTGAACTTCCAACGTCCAACGCTCAACTTCCAATATTGAATTTCCACAGCCCTATTCCGGGCTGGATCCGGGATCTTACAACTTCATGTCCGAGCGGACCTGGATGAAGGCGATCATTTCCAGAAGATCGTCCACGAGAAAGGGCTTGGTGAGGATGGTGCCGTTCACCTTTTTGATGAAATCCGCGATTTTGCCGTCCCCTTTATGGCCGGTCATGAATATAAAGCGGCTGCAGAGATGAGGCCGCATGCGCTCGACAGCGAGGTAAAACATATCGCCGGGCAGTGTGGGCATCATCATGTCGCAGAGAATGACTTCGAAATCGCTGGCCATGATCTCCCTGACCCCTTCCACGCCATTGCGAACGGTCTTGACGTCGTAAAAACGGGATTCCAGGAATTCCTTGATGATATTGCGGAAATCCTCGTCGTCCTCCAAGAGGAGTATTCTTTTGGTCTGCATACTCTTAATGAGATCAGGAATGATGCTCTGGTTTAGTTGGGTTTGCATCGCAAGGATTGATTGTATTGTCCTTTATTCGAGCAAATTTGGTGCCATAAATATTATAAAAATCATAAAGGCCGGTCGCTGCACTCTTAAAAAGGCGTGAAAAGGGCCGGTCCAATAAAGAAGGCCGGTATGATATGCCCGCACACGGCAGCATTCCCCCCACCCGTCCCTTGAGATTCGTCATGCCTGAACTTGTATCAGATGAATGTGGCGTAGTCACGCCATTGCTGTGGTTTGCGAACGAATCAGTTTTCTTTCGTCCCGATGGGACTTTTCGTTTTTGCAAGGGAAGCAGGCGATAAATCGCCTGCCTATTGTCGGGTCATCCCTACGGGATGGAAAAAAATACATCTTGGATTTCCGCAACCTCTGCTGAGGCTGAATCGAATGCAAAGAGAGGCTACTTTGTAGTTGCTGCTGCCAAGGGCTTGTCTTTTTTAGCGAGCCATGCATCGTATTCCTTGCGCGGCATGAAGTGCAGGGAGGCCGAATTGATGCAATAGCGCTTGCCTGTGGGCGCCGGACCATCATCAAAGACGTGGCCCAGGTGTGCGCTATCCACGGAGCAATGGACCTCCGTACGGGTCATGCCGAAGCTGGAATCGGTGGTCTCCTCCACAAATGCGGGCTCGATGGGTTTCGTGAAGCTCGGCCAGCCGGTGCCGCTCTCAAATTTATCCTTGCTGTCGAAAAGCGGGGTGTCGCTGCAAACCGAGAAATAGACGCCATCCGCGTGATTGTCCCAATATTCGTTATGAAAAGGGGGCTCTGTCCCCTGCTCGCGCGCGACGCGAAACTGGGTGGGGGTCAGTAATTTGTGCCATTCAGCATCGGAGTGTTGGACCTTGGCCTTCGCCATGTCGATTACGGCATTCGAAGGCAATCCGCAGGCGGATTTAGGGCCATCAATTTTACAGGCTTGCGCCGGGGTTGCAGAGGATGTGGAGTTTGTGGATGTATTCATTTGAGTTTGGGCTAGTGCTGCGATTGAGAGAATCGCCAGAATTGCGAATATGCGGGAAATCATCTTGATTGAAAAATAATCGCACTGCGGGGATTTTCCACCACTTTTGAGCGGGAGGGCAAAGATAAAGTTTAAAAAAAATGCATCCAAGAAAACTGCAAATCCTCTTGCCAGTAATTTTGAACCATGCATATTTGACGCCCCACACGCACCGTTAGCTCAATTGGTAGAGCACGTGACTCTTAATCACTAGGTTGTTGGTTCGATTCCAACACGGTGCAGTTTTTAAAAAACCGCGCGGGGTTTCTCCTTCCACTGCGACAGCGGTGATTTTCCGAAAAGGCAAATACAACCATCCCATGAATCCCATGCGCACGCTTTGCATTTTTGTTTCCGTGGTGTTTGCGATGAATGGAATACGAAGGCTGGATGCCGCCCCCCTGCCCCCACCGGCCCCGGGGAAGCTTTACCAGGGATTTTACTACAGCCACAACAGCGACTCGGAACACGATACCAGCGCGAAAGATGTGCTGAAATACGAACAAACGGTGGGCGCGGGAACGACGTGGGTGTTTTTTTCGGATTTCTGGTGTGAGGGAAGAGCGTTTCCAGCAGCCATGTGCCAATGGATCCATGGCATGGGAAAGATTCCCTATGTGCGGCTGATGCTTCGCTCGGAATATGCGCAAGACCGGGCGGAAAAGGTCTTCACGCTCGACGCGATCCTCGCGGGCAAGTTTGACCCGGATCTCAAGCTATGGGCGGAAGGCGCCAAAAAATGCGGAGCACCGCTGCTGGTAGAATGGGGCACGGAGTGCAATGGCGCGTGGTTTGCATGGAATGGAAAATGGAACGGGAACGCCGCGGGGCCGGCGAAATTCATCCTTGCATGGCGCCATATCGTGAAGCTGATGCGCGATGCCGGGTGCGACAACATCACCTGGGTGTGGCATGTGAATGACAGCGATGTTCCAAACGTGGGGTGGAACCGGCTGGAGAACTACTATCCCGGTGATGATTATGTCGATTGGGTGGCGGTAAGCGCCTATGGATTCCTGAAGCCGAATGAAGAGGGAAACCCCGAACTCATACGCGATATGCTGGATACGGTGGTTCCCCGGATAGAGGCGGTGACCCCCGCGAAGCCGTTGATCCTTGCGGAATTTGGCTGCGCCCAGCGCCACCCGAAGATTTCCGCCGCAGCCTGGGCGCAGGATGCGCTGACGGACATCCTCTCAAACCGCTGGCCCGGCGTCCGGGGATTCTGCTGGTGGAACGAAAAATGGCAGAATGATGACTACAAAAAGCACGATACGGACATGATCATCATGGACGACCCGGCGCTGGCCAAGGTGTTCAAGACCCGGCTTTCGGCGGCGAAGGACAAGATTCAAGTGGGGGTGTTTTGGGGGAAATAGGACGAATGGGCCTTATATGACCTATAGGACCTATATTGTGCGCTGATCGAGAATTATAGACTGAGTTCCAGCATCCTGCGGATGGGGAGCTCGGCACGGGCACGGATCGGCTCGGGGATGATGATTTCCGGCTCTAGATTGAGCAGAGAGGCGTGCAATTTTTCGAGCGTATTCATCTTCATGAAACGGCAATCTGCGCACGCGCATTGATCGGTGGGACCGGCGATGAATGTCTTGCCAGGGATATCGCGGCGCAACCGGTGCAGCATGCCGGACTCGGTCACGATCACAAACGCATCCGCCGGGGACTCCTTGCAATAGGTGATCATTTTTTCGGTCGAACAGACTTCATCCGCGAGGATACGGACGGCAAAGGTGCATTCCGGATGGGCCACGACGGGGGCATCGGGATACTGTTCCTTGATTTTATTAATGGAATTGGCGGTGAACTCGACATGCACGTAACAGTTCCCCTTCCACAATTCCATCTGGCGGCCCGTCTTTTCCATGACCCATGCACCGAGATTCTGATCCGGCACAAAGAGGATATTGCGGTCTTTTGGGGCAGCCTGGACAATTTTCATCGCATTCCCGCTGGTGCAGATCACATCGCTGAGTGCCTTCACCCCCGCGCTGCAATTGATGTACGCGATCACGTAGTAGTTTTTATCCGCATGAGCGCGCAGGAAGGCGTCGAGTTTTTCGGGCGGGCAGGAGTCGCTGAGGGAACAACCGGCATCCATGTCGGGAATCACGACTTTCTTGGTGGGATTCAGGATTTTTGCCGTTTCCCCCATGAAATGAACGCCGCAGAAGGCGATCACATCCGCATCCGTGCTGGCGGCCTGGTAGCTGAGCCCGAGCGAGTCCCCCACGAAATCCGCAAGGTCCTGAATTTCCTTCACCTGGTAATTATGCGCAAGAATGACGGCATTCCGCTCACGCTTCAGTTCGAGGATTTCCTCAGCTAGATCGACTCCAAGAGTTGCCATAAATCAAAATTCAATGTGCCGCACATCTGTATGCGCGCAAGGAAGATTTGTCACGCACTCGATGAGAATGCGCAGCTTGCCACGAATGAAGGAAGAGATTCCCCCCACCCGTAAATCCATGGAAAACATCCACCCCTACTGCGGTGCTGCGGGCGGCACAGAGGGTTGCTGCGGCGGCAGCCCGGAGGAGTCCGCGGCAGGTGCGGCGGCTGCCGGCGGCGTCGCTTCCGGCTCAGCAGCCGGCGGGGTATAATTATAGTGCATGCGATAAATGTCGTGACTGCGAGTCAGATCATAATCGTAATCGCGGTAGCAGCCGGTCAAAAACAGGGCCAAACCAGTGAGAATAAGTGCGTGGAGGGAAAAATATTTCATACTAGATTTTTATACTGTTGTTCGTTATGCACATTTCCTTGAACTTGATCAACGCATTAACGCAGAACTCTGCGACATTGTTTACCAAGCTTGTCGAAAATCAATTAATAGCCAATAACAAAACATGCCCTACAAAGATATTACACCACCAGCCGGCCAAAAAATCACCGTCAGCAAAGGGATTTTAAGCGTCCCAAACAATCCTATCATTCCGTTTATCCGTGGGGACGGCACGGGGCCGGACATCTGGGCATCGAGCGTACGCGTGCTGGATGCAGCTGTGGAAAAGGCATACGGCGGCAGCAAAAAGATCTCGTGGTTTGAGGTATTTGCAGGGGAAGCCTCCAAGACCAGGTTCGACAACTGGCTGCCGGACGACACGGTCGAGGCGTTCAATGAATTCCTCGTGGGAATCAAAGGTCCCCTCACCACGCCTGTGGGAGGCGGCATCCGCTCCTTGAATGTGGCGCTCCGCCAGATGCTGGATCTCTATGTTTGCCTGCGGCCGGTGCAGTATTTTTCCGGGGTCCCCTCGCCCGTGAAAAATCCCGAGAAAGTCGATATGGTCATCTTCCGCGAGAATACGGAGGATATTTACGCAGGAATCGATTTTCAGGCCGGCGGCGAAGCTGCCATGAAGACGCTGGAGTTCATCAAAAGCGCTTTTCCAAAGGAATTCAAAAAAATCCGCTTTGGCGAAGAATCCCCGGAACTTGTGGGCATAGGCATCAAACCGGTATCGAAGACCGGCACGCAGCGGCTCGTGCGCGCCGCGATCCAGTATGCAATTGATCAAGGGAAAAAATCGGTGACGATCGTTCACAAGGGAAACATCATGAAATTCACCGAAGGTGCTTTCCGCGACTGGAGCTACGAGCTTGCCAAGACGGAATTTGGAGCGGTGGAGATCGACGGCGGCCCATGGTGCAAGCTGCCAAACGGCATCGTGATCAAGGATGCAATCGCGGACATCACGCTCCAGCAGGTGCTGACGCGTCCGACTGATTTTGACGTGATCGCGACGCTGAACCTCAATGGCGACTATCTCTCGGATGCGCTTGCAGCCCAGGTAGGCGGCATCGGAATCGCGCCCGGCGGCAATATTAATTACGTGACGGGACACGCGATTTTCGAGGCAACGCACGGCACGGCCCCGAAATATGCCGGCAAAGACCAGGTGAACCCCGGCAGCGTCGTTCTCAGCGGCGAGATGATGTTCCGTTATCTCGGGTGGGGTGAAGCGGCAGACCTGATCATTAAGGGACTCAATGGCGCAATCGCCAGCAAAAAGGTCACCTATGATTTTGCGCGGCTCATGGATGGAGCTACGGAAATCAAATGCTCGGCATTCGGCGACAATATCATTTCCCATATGTGATGAATGGGTGGAGATTCGAACGATGAATGATGAAAGAATAATGGCCCGCAAGGAATGGAAGGATTCTCCCCTCGCGGAGGGTGACCTCCATTTTTGCGGGTCGGCATTCATGAATCTTGATCGTATTGCGCTGAATATCCCTTATTTCCGATGAAACTGCCCACTCCCTGGCAGTTAAAAACGATCTACGCTTCGCTCACAGCACTGGCAATTCTTGTCATATGCTGGGTGGCGTCGGTCGTTATCCAGGTCACAGGGGATACGATTAAGAAATTCCAGGCATTCCTGATCCCGCTGGCGGTCGCGGCGGTGCTTGCCTATTTGCTGGAGCCGGTGGTGAAGAAACTCTGCACATGGAAGCTTTCGCGCACATCGGCGGTGCTGATCGTCTTTGGCGTGTTCATACTCACCTCTGCGCTCATTGTTTTTTCAGTCGGACCCAAAATTTACGAAGAGGCGGCCAAGTTCGGGGATAATATTCCCGATTACATGCAGAAGGCGCGCAACCTAGTGAATACAACGGTGGACAGCTATAAAAAACGCTCCTCCAACAGCGAGGATTTTCAGAACGCGGCTTCCATGGTGCAGGACTGGCTGCAAAAGCAACTGCCCGGCTACACCGACAGCCTTTTGAAATTTGTGCGGGGAAGTTTCGGCGGGGTGCTCGGAGTATTCGGCTACATCGTCAGTCTTTTGATCATTCCGCTCTACCTCTTTTATTTTTTGAAGGAATCGTCAAAAATCCAGAACAACTGGAGCAACTATCTCCCGCTGCAGGCATCGCATTTCAAAGACGAAGTGGTGGATGTGCTTACAGAAATCAATACCTATCTCATTGCGTTTTTTCGCGGGCAACTGATCGTAAGCATGATAGACGGCGTGCTGATCAGCATCGGCCTACTTTGCATGAACCTGAGCGGTAGTCTTTTGATCGGCCTGATGGTCGCCATCCTCGGCCTGATTCCGTATCTTGGCATCTTCATCTGCTGGGTCCCTGCGGTCCTCATAGCAGCGGGCCAATTCCAGGACTGGCATCACCCGCTGATAGTGACTTGCATTTTTATCGGGATGAACCAGATCGAGAGCTGGTTTATCGCGCCGAGAATTGTCGGCAACTCGGTGGGCTTGCATCCCCTTACCATCATCGCATCCGTGATCGGCTGGAGCTTGCTGCTGGGCGGATTGCTGGGTGCGATACTTGCAGTACCGCTCACCGCAACCACGAAAGTCTTGCTGCGGCGCTATGTCTGGCATCGGACTTTCAAACCCGGGACTCGTGAGGTTTGAACACTTCGGAAGCCTCCGCTGTCCAAACTTCAAATAATAGCGCAGGTCTGGAAACACGGAAAAGGAATGCTTCCCCAGTATCTGCGCCAGATTTAAATACCCTCTTTTTTCAGAACGTATAACTTTGATCGAACAGATTCCAAGGCCGATTGTCTTATCAAATCCGCGCCAACACAGTTTTTAAAATATGACGACAACACAGGAACTCACCGAACATGTAAAACAATCCAGCCAATGGCTGGCGCCGCTGCAGGAGCAGATTTCCCGGGTGGTTATCGGGCAAAAGCACCTCATCGAGGGTTTGCTCACCGGTATGCTCACCAATGGCCATGTGCTTCTCGAAGGCGTGCCGGGCCTGGCGAAGACATTGACGGTAAAAACGCTGGCAGCCACCATCCAGACAAATTTTCAACGCATCCAGTTCACCCCGGATCTGTTGCCAGCGGATTTGATCGGCACTCTCATCTACAACCCCCGCAGCGGCGAATTCACCACAAAGCACGGCCCGCTTTTTTCAAATCTGATCCTGGCTGATGAAATCAACCGCGCCCCCGCGAAAGTGCAGAGCGCACTGCTTGAAGCGATGCAGGAACGGCAGGTCACGATCGGCGACACCACTTACAAGCTGCCCGATCCATTTCTTGTTCTCGCAACGCAAAATCCCATCGAGCAGGAAGGCACTTACACGCTGCCTGAGGCCCAGGTTGACCGCTTCATGTTGAAGCTCAAGGTTGGCTATCCCACCAAGAGCGAAGAGCGGCAGATTCTGGACTTGATGGGCACATCGACCCCCCGTCTCAACGTGAACCCCGTGGTCCGGCCTGAAGATATCATCCAGGCGCGCTCGATTGTGAATGAAATTTACATCGATGACCGGGTGAAGGATTACATTGTCGATGTGGTGTGGGCGACCCGTGAGCCCCGCAAATACAAGCTCGATCTGGACGGTCTGATTCGCTATGGCGGTTCACCGCGCGCCACCATTAATCTCACCCTTGCAGCGCGAGCCCATGCGTTCCTCGCGGGACGCGGATATGTTACACCGCAAGATGTGAAAAACGTTGGGCCTGACGTTCTCCGGCATCGTATTATCGTCAGCTATGAGGCAGAGGCTGAAGAGGTGACCAGCGAGCAAATCATCGACAAGATTTTTGCGGGCCTGCCTGTGCCATAGAATAATTTGTAACGTTTACTGTCTGCGGCTCGTCATGCACGAGGGCCGTCCGCATTAAATCAATAATGGAAACACCCCGCGATATTCTGAAGAAAATCCGCCGCCTGGAGATTAAAACCCGGGGCCTGGTTGAAGCTGCATTTGCGGGTCAATACCACAGTGTATTCAAAGGGCGCGGGATGAATTTTGAGGAGGTGCGTGAGTATGCCCCCGGGGATGAAGTACGCTCGATCGACTGGAATGTCACAGCCCGCATGGGACACCCTTACATCAAAAAATTCACTGAAGAACGGGAACTGACCGTGATGTTGATCGTGGATGTCAGTGCGTCGGGAAACTATGGCAGCGTTCATCTCAGTAAACGAGAGATTGCCGCAGAAGTTGCTTGCCTGCTCGCTTTCAGCGCCATCCGCAATAATGACAAAGTAGGCCTCATCTTGTTTTCCGATCATGTGGAATTATACATTCCTCCAAAAAAAGGACGCATCCACACTTTGCGCATGATCCGTGAAATTCTTTTCTATGAACCGGCTGGACGGGGAACGGACATAACGGTTGCGCTGAATTACCTTAATCGCGTCGTCAATCATAAAGCAGTCGTATTTATGATCTCCGATTTTCAAGCAAGCGATTTTTCCAAGGCTCTATCCATCACCAGCAGACGGCATGATCTGGTTGCAATTCCCATCATCGACCCGCGCGAAGAATCGCTGCCAAACGTCGGGATTATCGCGCTCGAGGATGCGGAAACGGGCGAGCAAATCGAAGTGAATACGGCGGATAGCGCCACGCGGGCGGCGTATCTGCACATTATTGACAAACGCCGGACGGAACTGTTCGGGCATCTACGGCGCAATCGCATAGATAGTATTTCGCTGCGAACAAATCAGGATTATCTGCCCGCCCTGCGCACATTTTTCCAGCAGCGCGAACGGAGGCTGATGTTGCAATGACCTGGCCGTTCCTTCTCGCGCAAATCACTGCTCCGGCGTCGCCTCCCCCCATCCACGACATCGCCGGGCCTGTTTATGTTTTTCCTTATCCGCTATGGGTTGTTTATACGGCTGGTGCCGTCCTGCTTGCGCTCCTTGGACTGCTGGCATGGCTTCTTGTCCGCTGGTGGCGCAGTCGTCCGGTTACTCCGCCGCCGTCCCCCCGCGAAGCTGCGCTGGCAAAACTCGAAAACGCACGCTCCCAGATCCAAGCCCTCGATCCGCACGCATTCAGCATCCTGGTCTCGGATATTTTGAGACATTACATTTCCGTACAATTTAAACTGCATGCCACGCAGCAGACCTCACCTGAGTTTCTCTTTTCGATCACGGATTTTCACGGATTTACGGATGCCGAAAAGAAGCAACTCGCCGATTTTTTGGAAAAATGTGATCTTCTTAAATTTGCCCGCATCGAAGCCGCATCCTCGGACAGTGCGGCCCTGCTGGATCAGGCAATCGCCTTTGTCAAAGGAGGCACGCCATGAATTTTTTCCATGACATTGGAAACACTTTTGTGAATCCATGGCTGCTTTTGTTCCTGCTTTTGATTCCCTTGCTGGCCTACCTGAAAGGATACACCGGCGGCGTGCCGGCGGTGGTCTTTTCTTCCATAAGCCCGCTGAAAACGCTGGGCAAATCCGCGGAGTCCAAGGCGGGCGATTTCATGACGGGCTTGAACTATCTCGGGCTGGCGCTGCTCATCGTTGCGCTGGCATGGCCCCGGTATGGCAGCACCGTCAATCACGTCGAGGCCAGCGGCATCGATATCATGATTTGCCTCGACGTATCGGGTTCGATGCTCATGGAGGATTACAACATCGGCGGGCAGAGGGCGAGCCGCATCGATACCGTCAAGGAGGTCACGCGCAAATTCATCGAAGGCCGTCCGAATGATCGCATCGGGATCATTGCATTCGGAGGACAGCCATATATTGTGAGCCCGCTCACGCTCGACCACGACTGGCTTTTCCAAAATCTCGACCGTGTGCAAATCGGCCTCGTGAAAGACAGCACAGCCATCGGCTCCGCGATCGCCGCGTCAGCCAACCGGTTGAAGGACAGGCCGGTAAAAAGCAAGGTCCTAATCCTCCTCACCGACGGCGAAAATAATGCCGGTAAAATCTCTCCCGAAACCGCAGCGGAAGCCGCGAAAACGCTTGGACTCAAGTTCTACGCGATCGGGGCGGGCACCAACGACGAGGCTCCCTATCCGGTCCGGGACTCTTTCGGCCGCAAAACGTATATAACCACCAAGGTTCCGTTCAACGAGACGGGACTGAAAAGGGTTACGCAGATAGCCAACGGCAAATACTACCGGGCCGCCGACACGGAATCGCTGAACAATATTTTTTCCGACATCGACAAACTGGAAAAATCAAAGGCCGAAGTGACGTATTTCAAAAATTACAGAGATCTGTTTCCATGGTTCCTGGGGGCAGGGCTTCTGGTTCTCTGCGTGAATGCGATCCTGTCGGAAACCATCTGGAGGAAACTGCCATGAAATTTGGCGAACCACTCTGGCTCCTGGCGCTCACTGTGCTTCCCGTTCTGATCGCTCTGATCGTTTTGAACGAACGGCGCAGGAAGGAACTGCTTCAAAAGATCGTGGCGATGCGTTTGAATGCGCAACTCGCCGGGAGCATCAGCCACTTTAAGCGGAGATTACGCATTGCCCTTTTGATCTTCGGGCTGGCCTTTATCATCGTGAGCCTGGCGCGGCCCCAGATCGGGTACATTTTGGAGGAGAAAAAAATCAAAGGGCGCGAAGTGCTCATCGCCATCGATACTTCCAAAAGCATGCTTTCCACCGACGTTGCGCCTGACCGCCTTACGCGTGCAAAGCTTGCCGCGCAGGACCTTGTCTCCATGTTGCAGGGCGATCTGGTGGGGGTGCTTGCATTCGCAGGAAACGCGTTTCTGCAGGCGCCGCTCACAGTGGACCATACTGCGGTCCTCGACTCGATCAACGACCTCGACACAAACACGATTCCCACCGGTGGCACGAACATCGCCTCGGTGATCGATGAAGCCGCAAGGGCATTTGGAAAAGGGGAAAGCGAAAACCGATGCCTGATTCTCTTTACCGATGGAGAGGAACTCGACGCGGATGGTGTGGCGGCGGCGCGCAACCAGGCAGGCAATTTTCGCATCTTTACCGTCGGCGTCGGAACGAAGGAGGGATCGATCATCCCCGTTCCCAACAGCGATGGGGGCGTCGATTTTGTGAAAGACCTGGACGGACAGATCGTAAAAAGCAAACTCGACGAAGGCCGCCTGAAACAAATCGCGGAGGCGACGGGCGGTTTCTACATCCATTTGGAGGACGGCACCACCGACATGAAAAAAATCGTGGAGGAAGCCATTGGCAAGGTGAAGGAGCGAGACATGGATGTCCGGATGTCGCGGCATCCCATCGAACGCTACCAGTGGCCGTTGGGACTGGGCCTCATCCTGATCGCCATATCAATGCTCATCAGTGAGAAACGGCGTCTTCCTGTGCGCGTTAACAAAACCAAAGTCCTCAGAGCCGCCGCGCTCCTGCTCGCACTATGCCGCGCGGTGCAGTCCACTCATGCCGCTGATCCGCCCAATGAAGGCATAGAGCTTTACAACAACAAACAATACAAGGAATCCTACGATTCCTTTAATGGCCAGCTCCAGCGCAATCCTGATTCACAAGCCCTGGAGTTCGACAGCGGCGCGGCCGCATACAAGTCCGGCGATTACGACAAGGCTATCGATGCCTTTGCCCGCGCTATCGCATCGCCAAGGCTCGATGTGCGTGGAAAATCCGAATACAACCTCGGCAATGCACTCTGCCTGAGAGGAATCAAACAGGAATCGAAGGATGCGAAGCTTAAGGATTGGAACAACTCCATCCAGCATTATGACGAGGCGCTGAAGATTGATCCAAACAACGAAGACGCCAAATACAATCGCGACGTCGTCAAAAAGCTGATTGAGGACTTGAACAAAAAGCCGCCGCAATCGCAACAGAACCAGCAGGACCAGAAGAACCAACAGGATCAAAAGAACCAACAGGATCAAAAGAACCAACAGGATCAAAAGAACCAACAGGATCAGAAGAACCAACAGGATCAAAAGAACCAACAGGATCAGAAGAACCAACAGGATCAAAAGGGCCAACAGGATCAAAAGAACCAACAAGATCAAAAGAACCAACAGGATCAGAAGAACCAACAGGATCAGAAGAACCAACAGGATCAAAAGGGCCAACAAGATCAAAAGAACCAACAGAATCAAAAGGGCCAACAGGATCAAAAGAACCAACAGGATCAGAAGAACCAACAGGATCAGAAGAACCAACAGGATCAAAAGGGCCAACAGGATCAAAAAAATCAGCCTCAAAATGGAAATAATCCTCCTGAGAACTCGTCTCAAGCTTCTCAACAACCGACTCCAGCGTCCGGCGAACCCGATAAAAAACCCTCTGGACAAATCAAAGAGAACCAGCAACAGGCCGAAGCATCACAGGCTGCAGCCGAACCAGCTTACACGCCAGGCCAGGAGCGGCAGATGACCCCCGCAGAAGCGCTCCGAATCGTGGAATCAGAAAAAGCCGAAGAAGCAAAAGGAGTATTGAATGAACATAAAACCTCTGCTCCTGTTCTAAGGGATTGGTAATCACGTATGATGACCCTGCATAAAATAAAGCCCGTGACATTGATGGCGCTGATCATTTCCGCGCTTATGCTGTGGTTTTTGCAGCAGGCAAAAGCCGTAGATCCCACAGTCGCCGCGACTCTTTCAAGTGACAGCACTGAAGTCGGGCAACCTGTGGAGTTGAATATCCAGATCAATGGTTCCCAGCGCGCACAAGTCCCGGACAAGATTGACGTGGAAGGACTTACGGTGATCCACACAGGCCAGCAAACGCAGGTCCAAATGCAGAATTTCACTATTACATCCAGTGTGATGCACACTTATACCGTGCAGCCGGATCACGCAGGAAAGTTCACGATTCCTGCGATCACCATCGAGGTTGATGGCAAAAAACTGACCACCCAACCACTTGCTCTCACAGTAGCCGGAAACAGCGGGGGGGCTGGCAGCAGCGGAGGAAGTTCCAGCAATAGTGGCGCGTCCAGCCCGAATGGCCAAAACCCGGAGGTTGCGAACAAGATCGCTTTTTCCGAAATCGTTCTACCGAAACAGACTGCCTACGTCGGCGAAACAATTCCGATAGAAATTCGTGTTTATTTTGATGCAAGCGTAAGGGTCCAGATGAATTCAGTCCCTACAGTAAAATGCGAGGGGTTCACCATTCAGAACTTGACGCAGCCTCATCAGGAGCAGATCGAGAAAAATGGCAGACGCTACAATTTCGTAAGCTTTAAAACAGCCATCACACCCGTGAAAAGCGGGAAGCTGACCCTTGGTCCCGCCACGTTGCCATATGTCGCGATGGTTCCACAACACCGGAGAGCTTCACGCCCCAACGGCGGAAATATGGATAGTTTCTTTGATGACGATCTCTTTAACGGAATGCTTGGTGGTTATACCCAGGAGGAGTTGACGGTCAAAAGCAACGAAACCGATCTTGAGATCAAGCCCCTGCCCGCGACCGGGCAACCAGGAAATTTTTCAGGAGCAGTGGGTTTGTTCTCCATGGCTACCGAAGCCAGCCCGTTGAAATTGAATACGGGAGATCCCATCACCTTGAAATTAAAAATCTCCGGGCGCGGCAACTTCGACATGATTTCAGCTCCGCACATTGTGGAGGAAATCGGGTGGCGCAGCTATCCTCCATCCAGCAAATTCACCGCGGATGACGATGTAGGAATCAGCGGCTCAAAGACATTTGAAATGGCCCTGATTCCGGAAGAAAAAAAAGCGAAGCTGCCCGTGGTGGAGTTTTCCTATTTTGATCCGATAGCGGAAAAGTATGTGACTCTGAATGCAGATCGTTTGCCGATCGCAGTGGAAGGACAAGGCACACCGGCTCCTGTTGCCCAGGCTTCACCAGCCAGCCAGCCGGTAAGCACACCCATTGCGGCGAAAAGCGTGAATGACATCAATTACCTGCTCACTGGTCCCGCTCATTGGGGGGAATCATTTGATCCTATTTTTACAGAGCCGGTTTTCTGGAAATCACAAGGCGTTCCCTTTCTCGCGTTTCTTGCATTCATCGGCTTTCAGGTGAATCGCCGGAAGGGAAAAGATGCGGTTGCCAGGCGATTGGCCGAGGCTCGCAGGCAAAAGAGCGAATTAATGAAAATCCTGCAACGGGAGGATACTGATCCAGCGACTTTTTACAGTGCAGCCACCCGTTACCTGCAGGTTGAGGCCGCAAGCCGGTCAAATCGGAATCCGGCAAGCATCGCCTCGGCGGAAATCATTACCATGCGCCCACTGGATGCCACGACCGGCAACGCGCTGCAATCCATATTTGCCACACACGAGGAATTGCATTACGCCGGTGAGGCAGTCACGCGCCAAAAGACACCCCCCGCCCAGCGTGAAAGTGTGTTGGATGCCCTTAAAAAATTTGAAAATGCACGCGATTAAACTCAAACGAAATCAGGCTGGTCTTTTTAAAAAGACCATCATGCTTATTGCTGTTGCCAGCCTGACGCTAACGGCATGGGCCGGCGATTTTCAAAAAGATTTCGAGAGGGCGAACCAGCAATACGACCTGGGAAAATTCAACGAGGCGGAGGCCTTTTACAATTCCATCATCGATGCAGGCCACTTCAGCCCTGAATTATTTTATAACCTCGGAAATACTGAATTCCGCCTTAATAAATCAGGAGCTGCAATTTTGAACTACGAGCGCGCCCTGGCTTTGTCGCCCAATAATCCCGAAGCCCGGGCAAACCTCATATTCGTCCGGGCCCAGACGGGCGCAAAGATTGCCCCGGAAGACTGGCGGGACCGCATCGTTGCCAGTCTGGATGTGAATATTTACTGCTGGGCGGCGGCATGCTCTGCGTGGATCATTATTTTTGCCCTGGCAATCATTCTTCTTAAATCAAGGCCTAACAACCTTGCGCCATGGCTGGTTGCAATTTGTTCCGTGGCTTTTTTGAGCTACGCAATATTTGCCGTCTATCATTTTGAACAAAACAGCTCGCTGGGAATCGTGATATCGAAATCCGCCGAGGCCCGTTTTGCTCCAGTGGATAACTCAACGCTCGTGGCGGCTTTGCCGGAAGGTAGCAGAGTCTGGGTGCTTGAGCGGCGGGGTCCCTGGATCTATTGCATGCTGCCTGACAACAGCCGCGCATGGATTTCTTCCGATGCTGTTGAACGGGTCCGGTTGCATGCCTCGTGAAATGGATCTTGATCTTCCTTTTGCTTTCCCCTCTCACTGCATGGTGCGAGCCGCAGGACTGGCAAAAGACCCTTTCCCCGCCGAAACCCGGTAATTTTCCGGCTCCGCGTGCCCAAAAATCGAGCTATCTCCTTGGCTGGTCCTCGTTGGTTGCCGGGGAAGTTGAAGCCAGTTTTACCAAGCCGGAAGCTGATACTTTCCAGCTTGAACTCAAGGCCAGAAGTATCGGGGTGGTCAGGAATCTCTGGAAATTGGATGCCAGTCACAATGCCCTGGCAAAGGCCTCCACATTGCGCCCGATCAGTTTGAAGCAGGTGGAGATTTACAGCTCGAAAACTGTGACGACTTCTCTTTCATTCAGTGACTCCGGCGTCACTAGTTTACGTACGCAGAATCCACCGGATACGCCCGAAGCATCAAAACAAAAATTCCAATTTCGGAACCTCTATGATCTCCAGACCGCACTGCTTTACTTCCGCAGTCAACGATTGCAACCCGGTGATCGATGCAGCCTGGTGGTCTTTCCTGCAAACGCTCCATACCTGGTAACGGTGCATGTAATCGGCAGGGAGAACATCCAAATCAAAACTGGAAAATACAAGGCACTAAAGCTCGAATTGGACCTGCAAAAAATTGACAGTCAGTTCCATCTTGAGCGCAGCAAAAAGTTCAAGCGGGCATTTGCGTGGATTTCCGACGATTCAGACAGGCTTCTGCTCCGGGTGAAGATGGAAATTTTTGTAGGGAGCGTTTGGTCCGAATTGCAGAGTGTAAAATTTTCAGAGCCGTAATCAGCTAATGCACCCAAATGCCGCGATAGACTCTTTGCGGCCCGGGATAATCCGGCACGAAAAATGGCTCTGCAGCGACCGGACGCCCGTTCGGGGACAAGCGTAATTCCCTCAACGTATCGGCATCCAGCCTTCCGGTCCGGGGCAGGCGCATGGATTCCTGAAAGAATACAATCGCCCGGTCCGTGGATGGACCCGGAATGCCATCTACCGCACCATTATAAAACTGCTCGCGAAGCAGACGCCATTGAGCGCTCTTGAGGATGTTTTGCTGCACTTCGATCGGCGCATTTTCATAGGGAGTGCGCCGGAATAGGGCGGCATATTGGTAGGATAATTGAGAAGGTTGCGACGTGATTTCCACGGGTGGTGAAACGATACCCGGCTCAGGTTGCCTTGGTTGCTCCACTTCGGGCGGCGGCACCGAAGGCGAAGGCGTAGCGGGTGTAACGGAGTTTGCCTGTTTGCGAAGAAAATCCCGGTCACTTTGGTTTATATCCCGATCTGCGGGCACTGGCGCGGCAGGCTGAATGTGCTGGACCGGTTGAGGAGAACTGACGGCATGAATCGCTTCCGGCGCCTTTCCTCCTATTTTGAGTGAGGCAAGTGTCTCCGCACTGATATTTCCCGTGACTTTTAATCCATTGCGAATTTGATACCGGCTAATGGCTGCACTTGTTTCCGTGCCAAAATCGCCATCGACCTCTCCATAGTAGAAGCCTTGGTCTTTCAGTTGTTCCTGGACAGCGCGAACCTGTTCATCCGCGCGAAGAACCGCCACGTCCAGGGAAAGAAAAAAAAGGAAAAAAAGGAATTTCTTCACACTTCAAAATAAGACGGGTTTCATCAAAACCATATTCATTTTATCTTTAACTCTCACATTACAAGCGCCTTGGGCAATCCCCAAAAAATTGCCTCTCCTGCCATTTTACAGTTAAATCTAATCTCCCTTTTGAAAAACTTCCAAATCCTTCCTGCTTAGAGGGCGGTAGGTAATAGGAAGACTACTGGTGTGCTCCAGCACAGCCGCTTCGATAATGGTGGTTGCCAGTTGCTCTTTGCGATGAACAGCGATGACCTCGGCGGACGGCAACTCATCAAGGGCATCCTTGCCCGCTGTTAGATGGCCGACTGTCCACGCATCCAGCGCAACCCCCAAAGCACCCTCAAGATTCAAATTCGAGCAGTCCTGTTGTTTCAGAAATTTTTCCATGAGGCTCATCGAAAGGGCCGTTCCCGAAATAACGCCAAAATTCTCAGAAATCCGGGATAGTGGACCTCCATTCGAATGAATGGAACCATCGTAATCAATTCGTACGAAAAGATTCGGGTCATCTCCCCTGCCCAGTTCCGCAAAAATCATCCGTGCAAGATAAGGAGCGCCATACACCTGCTCAAATGCCGCCTTCAACACGGGACTGAGCGAATAATTTGCCAGCCTCCGCAAGGAAACATCCTGGGCTGAACGCGTAAATCCCTCGGTGCTAGTGACTTCAATTGCAGCCATGCGGAGGCGCTCGATATCGCCGGGATGCCCTATGGCCCCCATGGCGATGCGATCATAAATTTCAAAAATTTTCTGCCGTTCACGGCTCAATGTAAGAAACAGGATGCCATCTTTGTAGCCAAGGCAGGCAATGGGGCTGCCCCCTTCGATTTGATGCTCGATATACTCACGGCGGTTTGAAATCGCCTCGACCCAGCGATACGGCTCTTCGATCATGTGATTTTCGCCTTGTAAATGGCCGCCAGCGTTTTCTCCGGCAGCGTCGTTATGCCGGCCTTCGATACTATTTTAATGATGGGATAACTCTTTCCCCGGCGATCCACCCCACCTGTTGCAGTATCCGATTCCGCGGCAGTATCAAGTGCCCGCAATGCGAGGATGACCGCCTCGTTTTCACTCATCTCGCGCAGGATTGTTTTGCCCCAGGTATTTTCATAATACAAGACGCTGCGCACAGACGGCGACCCGGAACCGGTGGCTGCATAATCGGTCGCTTCGAATTGAGCTCCCATGGCATCGTAAAAATAAAGCCGTGCCGCGTCGCTGACGGTATCAAATGTTGCAAAAATCGGAATGACAACCCCCACCCCCTGCATCACAAAGCCAAAATTATCGCGCAATAATTTCGACAAAGCCCGCACCTTGCCGTCGAGGCTCATTTCCTGCAACTGGCTGCGACGATAAAATTGGAATGAATGCTCGAGGACGCGCGCCATTTCCCATGCAGTGGCGGGCACTCCTGCGATCGCCATCAGCGAATGGCGATCAATTTCAAGCACCTTGTCTGCCCGGTCATAGACAACAATATTGCCGGAAGTAGCGCGCCTGTCCCCGGCAACCAGCACGCCGCCGGCAAATTTGAACGCAAGGATGGTAGTGGCTTCTGTTTGCACAATTTCCACACGTCCTGTTGATTGTTGAGTCACAGGGACTGGTGGATGGCAACCATGCCTGCGAAGCAACGAGGAAAAATCCTCCGATGCTGGCGGAAAAACAGATGCGTTATCCGGTGAATCCATTACTGGCCCGTACGCTGGCGATAACGCTTCGATTGGTTGGGATCGACCTTGCGCATTCTTTTTAACAGATCGCGCGTGTCCGGCTTCGAAATATCCGGCGATTTTGGGCTGCCACCATCGCCTTGTTTAGGCCCCCAAGGAACGGGCTCCACTGGTTTTTGCGTCCGATCAGGCATACGTGTATTCTAATTTGCTCCGGAAAAAACGCAAGGCACTACACTGGCGACTTGCGTTGTTTGGAAGAAAATGACATTTTTAGGATAATGATCCGTCATAAACTCATCATTGGCATTGTCGCAGTGGTCATCCTCATCCCGGCGATTTCCTTCGCGCAAGCGGGGAAAAAGAAATCCGCTTCCACTGAAACTGAACTTTCTACCCTGCACAAACTGTTGGAAGACCAATCCAAGCAAATCGAGGCCCTGACAGAGCAGGTGGCCCATCTTACGCAATTGCTTGAGGCACAGCATGCCGCAGCTTCAGCCGCCACCCCCACACCAGTTCCCATAGCCCGGCCTGCCGCATCTCCCGTGCAGGAAAATCCTGTCCCCACGGCTGCAATATCGGGAACAGCCTCCCCGGAGACTCCAGGAACTCACATCGTCACTAAAGGAGAAACGCTCACATCCATTGCCAAACATTATAAAATTACGCTGGGTGATTTGCTAAAGGTGAATAAGATAGAAAATGACAGGATGTTGCAAATAGGGCAGACTTTGGTTATTCCTACTCCCACACCAGCCGACAACCCCCAGGAAAAAAAAGAAAATCAGTAGCTATGGACGAATCAAAAAAATGGTACCTGATGAAGTACGAAGACGGCGGAGTCTTTGGCCCCGTGACCTTCGAGCAAATTCGCCAATGGGCGATCGACGCTCAAATTTCACCGCTCGATAAACTCTCCACCGATGAAACCACATGGTTGAAAGCGCCCATGATCCCGGAATTGGAAATGGATTTTCTGATCGAGGTGAGTCCCGATCAATATTACGGCCCCACCACGATCGGAGCCCTCAAGGAATTTATTGAGATGGGAGAGATCGGGCCGGATAGTTTAATCACAAATTGCAAAGATGGCTCCGCTTTCTCCGTTAAAGATTATCCAGGATTACAGCCGGTTGCATCTGAAGGCCAGACGGGTCGTTCCCCGGAACCCATCCGCACAAATATCCGGGTAAGCCTTCAACAGCGCATCCGCGATCTGGAACACAGTCTGCTTGAAGAACGCCGGGCTCGTGAAGCTGCGGAGGCGCTTGTAGAAAAACTTGAGGCAAAATTGGCCGATCTCTCAACGAGCGTTTAGCGGCCTAATCTGTTTTTAAAAACTTCGCGACTTCCAGGTCGTAACTCTCAAAAGGATCTGGCATCATCAGATAATTTTGATTTTCCAGCGCGATGGAATCCCAGTTGATAAGATATGGGAGGTTCTGTTCTTGAAAATAGCGGATTGCCCTGCCCCTGCCAAAAGCACGCGTATTCGCAGGCGGCATCTTCATTGCCTCTGGCCGGCGCACACTGTTATTGAACTCCCCTATCGTCTTGCCGGGCTTTAGTGCATGAAAAAGACTGCGGGCGGGATCAATATTATGATATTCGAGATCGAGACTTTGGAGCCAGGGATCCTGCCATTCCAGTTTTTCGCTTTCGCGAAAAGTATCGAGCAGCCATTTTTTTGATATCCAATCCACTCCTCCGATCAGCAGTTCCTGATTTTCACGCAGTGCATCGAGTGTAAACGTCCAGCTTTTGAGAACCCAATCCGTCTCCTCATCAGCGCCTGCAAAATACTTTCTGGCGCACTCAAGAAATTCATATTGTATATCCAATGCATCGCGTGTTCCCCCGTCTTCGAGCAACACGGCGCCTCTTCCGCTCCCTGCATGCGAAATTTCACGAGTCGCAGCGACGGCATCTTTCAATATGACATTGCACGGTAGGTTATTCTCTTCCAGGAGTGAGAGCATGAGCGCTGTCGTGCCAACTTTTAATGCCGTTGCAAACGGACTGATATTTGAGTCGCCGATCAAGAGATGCAGTCTCCGGTATTTGCGATAGTCCGCAAGAGGCTCATCACGCGCATTGATGATGGCCCGGTTGAATTGCACCCACTGGTAAACATCATTCACGATGTGATCAGCTCTCTGGCTGAGTTGAAAATCGACGATTTCACTCTTATCACCCTGCATCTCAAAATCGAATGCCAGGGGATTTGCCTGCCCCACCCTGCCTGCCCCGGTAAATATCTGCCGCGTTGCGAGGAAGGACAAAAGCGTGCCGAGTATCGCAGGAGTGAATTGCAAATCCCTTCGCATGAGATAATTTTCATGGCAGCCGAAGGTCGCGCCAGTGTGATGATCGATGTTGTTTTTTAAAAAGGAGACCTGCTCCCCTGCCCCCATTTCATCAATGGCAGATTGCAGCATCATGTCCCCGGCAATGTCGTAGGCCACCATATCGCGAAGGCCCAGGCATTCCGGCGAGGCGTATTCCAGATGGCCCATGTCGATATAGACCCGCCCGCCATTCAGGAGAAAGCCTCCGTTGCCCGGTGGTTCCTCGTAGTCCCGATAGTGAAGATCGATGACACCAATCCGGGATTTTTTGAAGAGATGATTCTTTACCCTTACCGGCCAGGTATCAGCGCTCACTTGAGA
>Ga0206937_10125_pt1 | contig 24484 bp, 24 predicted proteins | sample Alteio_BWOrgHeat_11_FD_152923 | JGI IMG/M metagenome (GOLD analysis project Ga0206937, IMG submission 152923) | Enriched cells from forest soil in Barre Woods Harvard Forest LTER site, Petersham, Massachusetts, United States -... | ecosystem: Environmental > Terrestrial > Soil > Temperate forest >... | reverse complement strand
CAAACAGGAACACCATCGTTCCTATTAGCTACACCAACGCTCCTAAAAGGAATACCATTGTACCTTTATAGAAACACCGTTGTACCTTTATAGGAATACCATCCTACCTTTTAGTAATACCTTCGTACCTTTCTGCAACAATAGTGTACCTATTGGCAACACCATCGCAACCGATCAGGGTAAACATTGTACCTGTATAGGAATACCATCGTTCCTCTTTGTAAGCTCATCGTTCCTTTTAGGGACGATTTTGTACCTCTATATATAAGCATCGTACCTCTCTTCTATGCCAATTTAATGATTTGCATCAAATAAAAAACTTCCTGAAAGAAATTCTATATTGGCTTTTAAACTACCCGTTCCCGCCGCTTTTTGGCATTGTCAATACTTGCATTCAATTCAAAACCGATGAGTAAAATCATCGAATTGAAATAAATCCACAAAAGAATGACGATTAAAGTTCCAATGGAGCCATAAACTTTGTTGTAATTAGCAAAATTATTGACATAATAGGTGAATAATATCGAGGTGAGCAAGGAAAGCAAGGTGGCGAGAGTTGAACCTGCAGAAATAAATCGCCAGTTATTCTTTTTGGCGGGTCCGAGATAATAGAGAAATGAGATGGTTAAGAAAAACAAAACGCAGATAATTATCCACCTGCCTGTCCGAACCATCAGCACGATGGTTTTGGTTTTTATCCAGCCCCAATGAACCATTTGATGCAAAAGATATTCGGTAAATACCACCAGCGAAATGGAAATGATAACCATGACGGCAAATGTAAAAACAAGAATCAGCGACACAATATATTGCTGCACAGGTTTGCGGGTTTCGATGTAATGATGAGATTTATTGAAAGCATTTATCATGGCATTAATGCCGTTGGTCGATAAATAAATGGACACAAGAAAGGTGATGGATAATAAACCGCTTCGTTGATGTTTGATGATATCGGTGATGGTGGAACTTGCTAATGAATATGCATTATCTGGCAATAAATCCCTGATAATCCGCATCAGTTCATCCTGAAATCCTTTAACAGGAATAAATGCAATCATCGTGAAAATAAAAATTATGGCAGGAAATAATGCAAGAAAAAACTTAAATGCGAGAGATGATGCTCGTGTATTGATGGCTCCGTTTTTCATTCCTTTATAAAAGAAATTTGAAACATCGAACAAGGGAAGTCCCTCGAATCCGGGAATATAAATATGTTGGGTCAATCTTATAAAAACACTGAAAAAATTGAACCGCATTAAAAACTTGAATACTTTTTTACTCATCTATTCAGAATTTTAATCTTTATAAGCTTTTAAACTTAAATCCAAACTCGAATAAGAATGGGTGAGTGCGCCCATCGAAATAAAATCAACACCGCATTTTGCATAATCCACGATGTTTTGAGAAGTAATATTTCCCGAAGCTTCCGTTTCAAATTTACTGCCAATTAAATCAACAGCAGTTTTAATATCAGGGATTGAAAAATTATCAAGCAGAATTCTGTTTATCTTCCCGATTGATAAAATTTCTTTCACTTCATCAAGATTTCTGGCTTCGATTTCTATTTGTAAATCTTTTCCTGATTTATTTAAAAATTCATTGGCGGCATTTATTGCATTTGAAATTCCTCCGGCAAAATCAACATGGTTATCCTTTATCAAAATCATATCAAATAATCCAAACCGGTGATTGTATCCTCCACCAATTTTAACCGCCATCTTTTCAAACACTCTGAAATTGGGAGTTGTTTTGCGGGTATCAAGCAATTTGGATTTATAATCTTTTATCAATTGTACCAATTGATTGGTTTTGGTTGCTATGCCACTCATCCGCTGCATGCAATTCAGAACCAAGCGTTCAGCCTTCAGGATTGATTGAGCATTTCCTTCTACATAAAATGCAATATCATCAGCTTTCACATGCGCTCCATCATTGATTTCGATTTTTAGTTTTAATGAGTCATCAACCAAAGCAAATATTCTTTTGGCAACATCAATTCCGGCAATAACCCCATTTGCTTTAACAATGAGTTTTGCTTTCGATATTCTTCCATCAGGAATGCAAGCTAATGAAGTTACATCCCCATTGCCAACATCTTCTGCCAATGCCTGAACTAAATACTCATCAATAGTTAATTGATTCATCTCTTAATTTCTAATTCGTGCAAAGTTAACCAGAATTACCAAAATAAAAAGGCGACATTGAATTTGTCGCCTTTATTTTTGATTTATAAATTGATTATTGCTTTTCGAATCTCAACTCCTGGATATAAGATTTACCTGCGGTTTGTTTCAGATAAAAATAGACCCTGAAGGAACCACCCTGATTTGTGAGCAAACTTCCGATTCCATACATCGAGCCTTCCTTTGAAGTTCCTTTGTGGAGTATTGAAAATGATTTGGGCGTATTTTTAGTGAAGAAATCCTTAAGTATGATTTCGGCTTGAGTTTTACTATAAACTTCTTCCTGGGCAAGGATGGTTAAATCAACTGTGGTATTGAAATAGCCTGCAATCACATTGCTATTACCCGATTGAATAGCATTACTGATATCGTCATAAATATCAAAAGAAGCATTGGCAATAAAGGAAAAACCTCCAATCAGACATAATGTAAATATTATTTTTTTCATTTTGTTAATAATTTGACTTAGTAATAAACAATAATCAAGCCAAGGATTTGGAAAAACAGAGGTTAAAAATAAAGGGTTATTGAATGCATTAAGCAACTTAAGCTAGTCACTATATTTACGAGTTTTAAGTTGATTTGATAAAAATCCCCGACCGGGGGAAGATTTCCCCCTGTAAAGTCATACTATCCCCCGATAAAGTCATCGCGTCCCCCCGATAGGGGGATATAATCCCCCGATAAGTTCTTACCATCCCCCGGTAAAGTCGTGGCATCCCCCTGAAAGGGCACTCAGTCCCCCGATAAGGAAATGTCATCCCCAAGACGGAGAATTGTTAAAAATTGGCTTATTTCATCAAAACCACCTTTTCCGTAGTCACTCCTTGTTCGGTTTGAATACGGATAAAGTAGATTCCTTTTGGTTTATCTCCAAGGTTAAGAGTAAATTTATTTTCTCCTTGAGATTCGATGGAAACATCAGATATCTTTTCACCAACGACATTATAAACTGAGATATCTGCATTTTCATTGGATGAAGGAAGTTCGACAAAAACTTCGCCTGAAGTCGGATTAGGATAAACCTTTACCTCAGGATTATTTGAAGTAATGGCAGGTAAATCGGTAGTAATATAAAGTGGAGTTGACCATAATCCTCGACCATAAGTACCTGCTCTTAATAAACCGGCATTTATTTGAATTTTCAGGTCATTAACAATAACATTTGGTAAACCATTGTTGAATTGAACCCAATATCCTAAAGCATCATCGGTGTACCAAACACCTAAATCAGTGCCGACATATATTGGGTTTGCCGGAACATTTGGAAGATAAGTAATGCAATTTGCCGGAACATTTGGAAAATTGTTGGTAACATTTGTCCAGGTAGTGCCTCCGTTTGTGCTTTTGAAAACTTTATTTGATGAGCTGTAACTTGATAGTGTTATCCACAAAGTGTTCGGGTCATTTGGTTTTATAGCAATGCCTGTTAAAGGTGCAAAACTTAATGGAAGACCAGCGGAGATAGATGTCCAGGTTGAGCCCCCGTTAGTTGTTCTGTAAAGGGAATTGCAGGCAGCAATAGTTGTTGTTGGACCACCGGCACCAACATAAATATAATTTGAATTGGAAGGAGCAACTGCAATTGCCTGGATATTATTGCCGCCGGTAAGACCATTTGAAATCTGAGTCCAATTATTTCCTTGATTTGTTGATTTCCATAAATCTGCATAACCAGCATACAGTGTGTTATGAGAAGTTGGATCTATAATATAAGGAGTAACCCATGCACCGTTTGCATTTCCATTAGGGGTTATGTCATTCCAGGTGTTTCCACCATCTCCCGAAACGTAAATATCTCCGTATGGGAGTTCCCCATACATTGTATTGGCATTCGTGTAATCAATTTGTGTAATCATGCCATCTCCACCCAAAACATTGGACCAACTACCGGCACTATAAAGGTTGCATCCATTATCCTGTGAACCACCTAAGCAGATTGTTGATGAAGTTTGGGCGGTAGACATCCCGTAAAACTCCATAATTTGCAATCCTCCACTTTTATCTGTCCATGAGCCACCTGTATTTGTTGATTTAAATATTCCACCATCATTGGCACAATAAACTACCGTTCCGCTACCAGGTTGAAAATAGATTCGATGAACATCAGGATGAATGTGACTTGGATCAGTGACAGGGTTATAACCAACCCCAATGCAACTCCATGATGCACCACCATCAGTAGATTTCCAAGCATTTATTCCACCAACCATTACTGTATTTTTAGTTGTTGGAGAAACTGCCAACGCAAGATCATACCAGCCCTGACCACCACTGCTGGAACCATCTGAATTAAATCCAAGTATGTTTGGTGAGTTTGACATTTGTGTCCATGAACCCCCACCGTTTATGGAGCGGTATAAACCATAAAAACTATAATCAGTTCCATTTGACAACAATGCATAAACATAATTTGGATCATTAGCAGTTACCGCAATCTGTATTCTGCCTATACCAGTGTTTGGTAAACCTGACATGATAGCTGAATAAGAAGTTCCTCCGTTTGTCGATCTGAAAACTGTTGAACCTGTGCAGGCATAAACAGTAGTCGTATCTCCTGGTTTATATACTAAATCTTTGACTCCACCAATGTTAAGAGTGGTTGCCCATGTTACTCCTCCGTCTTTCGATCTTGTGATTCCATTGCTTGTTGCTGCAATCATTGTATTGACATTGCTTGGATTTATAATCAATCTTGAAATATACCTGTATTGGCTTTGAGTCCAATTAAGTCCTGTGGTTGTCCATGTCAATCCTCCATTCGTGGATTTCATTACTCCTGTCGAATAGGTATCTTCCGCATCACTATCACCGGTGGCAATAAAAATTACACTTGTATCATTAGGAACTACGGCAATGTCAGTAACGCCTAGCGTTGAAAGTAAATCGGTAGTTGTATTCCAGGTACCTCCTCCATTAACAGATTTCCAAAAGCCACCTGCCGGAGAACCAACATATATTACATTTGAGTTTAATGGATTAACAGCAACACAGTTCAATCGTCCTGAACCATGTTGAGCTTGAGGATAATTTCCTGCAGTTGGAACGGCAAAAGGTCCAAGTGCAGTCCAGTTTGCTGTAATGTTAGTTACGCTCTTTAATCTATCAGAGTTTTGAGATTGCTGTTTGATATATTCATTATAGGCACTCATTGGATTAGGCAGTTCTCCAGTAGGAGAAACCCTTGGACCCATAAACCATTCCCAGCGTTTGAATTGATAATAACCCGCCATATCTTCGTCTTCGGACTCTTTACCGTGTTTCTTGATATTATCAATGCCCTTGGAATTCCAGTAATCATAGAATGCCTTTTGAATTTCAAAGAAGTTGGGATTGTTCTTATCCGCAATTTTATCCATCCAAGGCTGTGCCTTTATGGATGTTCCGAGGATAACTAATCCTAATATCAAAGTTATTTTCACTAAAAATATTTTCATTTATTTCTTATTTTTTCTTTATCTGATAATTAAAAGGTAATTTCGAGCGTCAAAAATACACAATAATTTAATACCGAAAGCTATAATTTTCCTTGAATTTAATATACTATTTTAATAATTATTAATGAAAATAACCCTCATTTTAACCGGAAAAACCGAAGATTCCTTCCTTTTGGCAGGGATAAAAGAATATCAAAAGAGGATAGAACGATACGCTGATTTTAACATAATCGAGATAACTGCATTGAAGAATACCAAGAATCTTTCTCAATCAGAATATAAAAGAAAAGAGGGCGAACTCATCCTCAAAAAACTCGCTGAAAAGGATTTTGTGGTGCTTTTAGATGAAAGAGGAAAGGAATATACTTCCATCGAATTTGCATCATTTATCAAGAAAAGTCAGCGGTCAATGACTTTTATTGTTGGTGGAGCTTTTGGTTTTGATGAGCAGGTTTATAAAAGGGCAAATGCGCAATTATCCCTCTCTAAAATGACTTTTACCCATCAGATGATACGCTTGATTTTTGTCGAGCAGCTTTATCGGGCAATGACCATTAATAATAATGAGCCCTATCATCATCAATAATTTGCCTAAGGAGTTTTCTTAATCGAAGAACTATCCCGAGCCACCATTTTATCATTTTCAACCATATTATCGTAGGCTGACTTTGATTTTGGGTTGAGTTCATAACCCCTTTTATAATAAATGGCTGCTTTTTTATAATCCCTTAAATTCGAATAGGCGAGACCTGCATTTGTATTGGCATCAAAATAAGCGGTATCTATTTCGATGGCTTTGAGAAAATTTTCGAGAGCCGGTTTAAAATCTCCTCTTTGCCCCTGAATTACTCCAAGATTATTGTATGCCCTTGCATATCGGGGATTATATTCAATCACTTTCAGGTTGGCTTTTTCGGCTTCTTTTACATTTCCCATTGCAGAGTAAACCACACCCAGATTATACCATCCCTCGGGATTTTCCGGATAAATCTTTAACCCGATATTAAACTCATTTATAGATTTATTGAATATCTCCGTCTTGCTGTTTGGGTCGGTCATTGCTTGTGCTTGCATCGAATATTCATTTGCTAATGCCGAATGAGCTCGGGCACTATTCGGGGCATCAATAACGCCTGATTCATAGAGTGACATATTATCTTTCCAGGCTTTTGAGCGGTCAATAGTTTTAATCAGATAAGCAATTGAAATAACTCCCGAAATGATGTATAAAACATTGAAATTATATTTTGATTTTCCGGTGTTATCTATCTTCAATAATTTATTTACGATGAAAATAAGTGCGATACAAAATCCGAGTGAGGGAAGAAAAAGAAAACGCTCTGCCATCGTCGCACCAATCAAAATAAAAATATTTGAAGTGATAGACATCGTGATGAAAAAATAAAGAATGCTGAACGCAAATACATCACGGGATTTGGTTTTCAGGATGGCATAAATCATCAAGCCCAAACAAATTACTAACGTAAGGATGGTATAAATATTTGTCCAGCCCACAGGGGGAATCTGATTGATGGAATAATCCCACGACAATGGGTTTGGGAAGATTAATAATTGAATATATTTTCCAAAGATAAAGATTGCCGTTGCAAGCCGTTCAGAGGTGGAGGATATCCCCACCAATGAATTATAAAGTGGCGCTATTGTGGAAACATTTCCATGAACAATGCTCGCTCTTATCAATAAAAATAATCCTGCTGCTCCAAGATAGGGCAGGGTGAGAATCAGAATTCTTTTTAATTTTTCATTGGAAAAGAAAAATAAAATCAAAGGGATGATGGCAAGATAAGTCAATGCGTTTTCTTTGGAGAGGATTGCCAGGAAGAACCAAATCGGACTGATGATTATGGAGATGATTTTTCTTTTATCGAGATAATTAAACAAGGATAAAATACTAAGCAACAGAAAAATCAAACAAAGAATTTCATCACGGCTTTTGATGTTTGCAACCACCTCGGTATGGATGGGATGGGCAAGAAATAATAGGGTGATGATGAATGGGATAATCTTATGAACGGTTTTAAATATCCTGCCTAAAAACAGAAACAATAATATCCCCAATAAGCCATAATAAAAGACATTGAAAAAATGATTTACAGCAGGATTGAACCCAAATAATTGCTTTTCGATAGCCAAATGAACCATTAAAAGCGGACGATAGGAATCATTAACACCAGTGCTGCCGACCAGGTATCCATTACTCAAAATGTGAGGAATCCCCTGGAAACCTTCGGTTACAAATTTATTATTGCGCCCAACGAGGTCATCATCCAAAACATATCCATAATTTATCGTCTGACCATACAACACAAAACTGAAAGCGAAAAGTAGGAGGGCATAAATCAAAGTTTGATTTGTATTCTTTTGAGGAACTAAATTCTTCCTTTGAGGCGATGAAGATTTTGTATTTACTCCCTTTTTGGCGGTTTGATTTTTACCCATTCAAGAAAATTTAGATGCTATTCGTATATTATATGAAGGGGCAAATTTAGGTAAATAGAGCTGAAATGGACAAAATGTTGCAAAAATGGAGGTTTGCCAGCTCTTGATGGATGCTCACCAGCTCCTGACGGAGACTCACCAGCTCCTGGCGGAGACTCATCAGCTCTTGGTGGAGACTCACCAGCTCCTGGTGGATGCTCACCAGCTCCTGATGGAGACTCACCAGCTCCTGATGGAGACTCACCAGCTCCTGGTGGAGACTCACCAGCTCCTGGTGGAGACTCACCAGCTCCTGGTGGATGCTCACCAGCTCCAGACGGAGACTCACCAACTCCTGGTAAATCACTGAAATTTGGCTTGAAACATTCCTCTTTCCTCTACGCATTCCCTTAATTATGCTAATTTTGCCCCATTAAATCAGATAAATATGCTATCCATTCATTATATAAGAGAGAAAAAAGAGGAGGCGATTGAGCGCCTTGCGATAAAGAATTTTGATGCCCGTGAAATCATCGAACAGATAATTTCCATTGATGAAACCCGTCGGAAAACCCAAAATGAGATGGATACCTTATTGAATTCATCGAATCAATTAGCCAAACAAATTGGGGACCTTTTTAAAAGCGGAAAGACAGCTGAAGCCAATGATTTAAAGAATAAAAGTGGTGCTTTGAAAGAGGAGACCGCTGTTTTGAAGGAACGGTTGGAGGCATTGGAAAAGGAGATGAATGATTTATTGGTTAAGATTCCGAATACTCCTCATGCATCAACTCCGAAAGGGAAGACTCCTGCCGATAATGTTAATGTTTATCAATGGGGTGAAGTTCCTGTTTTGGCTTCAAATGCCAAACCTCATTGGGAACTGACTTCGCAATATGATATTATAGATTTTGAGTTGGGGAATAAACTTACCGGTGCAGGGTTTCCGGTTTATAAAGGCAAGGGAGCTAAGTTGCAACGTGCTTTGATAAATTTCTTTTTGGATAAAGCTACTTTGAGTGGGTATAAGGAAATTCAGCCGCCCATTTTGGTTAATGAAGCAAGTGGGTTCGGAACAGGGCAGTTGCCTGATAAGGAGGGACAGATGTATCATGTTGGCTTGGATAATTATTATTTGATTCCAACGGCTGAGGTGCCTGTGACGAATATTCTTCGCGATGTGATTTTGAAGGAGGATGAACTCCCTGTGATGATGACTGCTTATACTCCGTGCTTTCGTCGCGAGGCAGGTTCTTATGGAAAGGATGTTCGAGGATTGAATCGCTTGCATCAGTTTGATAAGGTGGAGATAGTTCAGGTTCAGCATCCCGATAAATCTTATGAAACTTTGGAAGATATGAAAAACCATGTTTCCATGTTATTGAAAGCATTGGAACTGCCTTTCCGGATTCTTCATTTATGTGGTGGAGATATGAGTTTTGCCTCCGCTTGCACTTTTGATTTTGAAGTTTATTCGGCGGCACAACAGAAATGGTTGGAGGTGAGTTCGGTATCTAACTTTGAAACTTTTCAGGCAAATCGTTTGAAACTTAGATTTAAAGGAAAAGATGGAAAGGCGCAACCTGCTCATACTTTGAATGGAAGTGCATTGGCTTTGCCGAGGATTGTGGCTGCTTTATTAGAAAATAATCAAACTGAAATGGGAATAAAAATCCCTGCGGCTTTGATTCCTTATACAGGGTTTGATTTGATAGATTAAAACAAATCAAAGCAGATTACGTTTAAATTAAAAAATAGAACACGGATGACACAGATGTTACGGATTAAAAACAGATTTCTTATTATTATGCCAAAAAAAAATCCGTCCTTATCAGTTTTATCCGTGTCATCCGTGTTCTATCAAATCTTTTTTCTCTTTTTATTCCTTTTTTCATCGGTGACTTTTGCTCAATCGGTTGATGAGGAAATGGCGCTGGATTTCATGGCAGACCATGATTATGATAAGGCAGCAATCATTTATGAAAAATTATTCAACAAAGACCCGCAACCTGTTATCTACACCAATTATCTGCAATGCCTGACCGAGTTAAAAGAGTTTGATAAGGCTGAGAAAGTCATCAAGAAAGAAATCAAAAGAAATCCTGATAATCCAACATTCATCATTGACCTTGGCTATTTATATAAGGAACAAAACCAAACCGATAAAGCCAATCTGGAATATGATAAAGCCGTAAAATCATTACCCCCAAACCAAGTGATGATAAACACTGTTGCCAATTCATTTATCGGCAAGCATGAAACTGATTATGCCTTGCAGACTTATCTTGCAGGAAAGAAGATTTTGAAAAACAGCTATTCGTTTCATTTCGAACTCGCTGATATTTATTTTGCGAAACAGGATATGACAAAAATGCTGGATGAATATCTTGATTTTTGTGATGAAAATCCGGCGGATATTAAAACCGTTCAAGGAACATTACAAACAAAGTTTGCCAATGACCCCACCGGGGAGAAGTATGATTTGCTTCGGACAATGCTGCTTAGGAGGATTCAAAAGTCTCCTGACAAAGTTGTTTATTCAGATATGTTGATTTGGATGTTTGTCCAGCAAAAAGATTTTGATGGAGCATTGGTTCAGGCAAAAGCTTTGGATAAAAGATTTAAGGAAGATGGCGTTCGTGTTCTTCAATTGGGTGATTTAGCGGCATCAAATTCAGATTACGAAGCTGCTGTCAAAGCCTATCAATATGTTGTTTCAAAGGGCCCTGAATCTCTTTATTATATCACAGGACGAGTTAATTTATTAAATGCCCTCAGCAAAAAAATCACCAAGGATGATAATTATACTCCAAAGGATTTGACTGATTTGGAGAAGGATTATTATTCCGCATTAAACGAACTCGGCAAAAATACTACTACCGCTCCCTTGTTAAAAGGTCTGGCGCATTTTGAGGCTTTTTACATGAATAAAATTGATACCGCTAAAACCTTATTGCAAGAGGTGGTTGATATGCCCGGGCAGAATCCTTTATTTATCGGAGAGTGCAAATTGGAGCTTGGCGATATTCTTTTATTCAAGGGCGATATTTGGGAATCTACCTTATTATATTCGCAGGTTAGTTTGGATTTCAAGCAAAATCCTTTGGGGCAGGAGGCGAAATTCAGGAATGCAAAGTGGTATTATTATAAAGGTGATTTTACTTATGCACAGGCTATGTTGGATATTCTCAAGGCATCCACTTCGGATTTAATTTCTAATGATGCCATTGATATGTCGCTATTGATTTCCGATAATCTCGGACCCGATTCTACAAATGATGAGCTGACTTTATATGCTCAAGCCGATTTACTTTTGTATCAGAATAAAGTTGATGAGGCATCGGTAATAATGGATACGCTCATGAAAGATTATCCCGAGCATCCTCTTATTATGTATGTTTATTATGAAGAAGCTAAAATCCTGAAAAAGAAAGGTAAGCTGCCCGAAGCAATGGATTATCTTCAAAAGATAGTGGATAAATTTTCGGATGGAGTTTTGGCTGATGATGCCTTATTCGATTTGGGCGATATTACCGAAAACAGATTAAAAGACCCCAAAAAGGCGATGACCATCTATCAGAAATTAATCATCAAATATCCAAACAGCCTTTATACTACCGAAGCCCGGAAGCGATATCGGGCTTTGAGGGGTGATATTGTGAATTAATATAACTTTCCTGACCGGAAACGCTCCATTACTGACCAGAAAAACTTCTTCGCTGACCAGAAAAACTTATTTTCTGACCAGAAATGCTTCATTACTGATGAGTAATATTCCATTACTGACAAGAAAAACTTCATTACTGACGAGTAATATTCCGTTACTGATGAGTAATGCTCCATTACTGACGTGTAATACTTCATTACTGACGAGTAATGCTCCATTACATTCTCTTTTATAAATAGTTTTCTGTTTTATAAGCCCCATTAAATATATATTATGAACCTATTAGCCCATAATTCACCCTCAAATCGTGATATTATTCGTATGTTTGCAACATGATACTCTATAATGTCACATTGAATATTGACAACTCGGTACATGAGGATTGGTTGAAATGGATGCGCGAAATTCATATCCCCGAAGTAATGGCAACAGGCATGTTTACGGAAAACAGGTTGTTGAGATTATTGAACCAAGAAGATTCCGAAAGCATGACTTATTGCAGCCAATATACCGCCAGAAATATAAATGATTACGAAACCTATATAGAAAAACACGCTGATGGATTGCGGGCGAAATTTAATGAGCGATATAAAGACAAATTCGTTGCATTCCGAACTTTACTTGAAATAATTCAATAACACTATGATGCGAAAACTTACCTTTATTATATCCATTTTATCCTTTCTGATAATTCCAACCTTGCAGGCTCAAACTGCTGCCGGATTATTGTCGAAGATGCTCGATGCAATCAATAATTGCAGAACTTCAAAATATGTTGCCGATGTTGTTGAACGGATTGATGGGAAACTGGCAGCCAGCGAAATGATTATTAAAGTGAAGACCAATCCTTTTTCGGTTTATACATACAGCATTAATCCCGACCCGGGTGCAGAGGCGCTCTTCGTAAGAGGCGAAAACAGTAATGAATTGCTCGTTAATCCTAAAAAATTTCCTTATGTAAATATAAACATGAGTCCTTTTAATTCTTTGATTCGAAAAGGGCATCATCATACTATTTATGAAGTTGGTTTTGGATTTATGGGTGAGGTTATTTCATACAATATCAATCATCGTGAAAAAGAATTTTATGAAGGATTAACTTATGATGGTGAAGCTGATTATAAAGGAAAAAGTTATTATAAACTTTCGATAAATAACCCCAGCTTTGGATATATTGATTACACCGTTCAGCAAGGAGAAAATTTATATATCATCGGCAGGAAATTTTATATCAGTGATTATATGATTCTTTCCATCAACAAAAATATGAACGATTTTAATGATGTGAAACCAGGGCAGGTGATAAAGATTCCATCCACCTATGCAAAGAAATTTGAATTGTATATTGATAAAACAAACTACCTTCCGGTGGTTCAGATTATTTATGATGATAAAGGATTATTCGGGCAATATGAATATAACAGTCTTATTGTCAATCCTGTTTTTGCACCTGATGAATTTACCTCGAAGTTTAAGGATTATAAGTTTTAAGACTTTTATGTTTTGCAAAATTTAAAACCCAAGAAGTACTTCGGTCAGCATTTTCTGAAAGATGAAGAGATAGCTGAAACAATCGTAAACAGTTTTTTAGAGAAGAATCCCTGCAAAGAAGTTTTGGAGGTTGGTCCCGGGATGGGAGTTCTTACCAAATATCTTCTCGAACAAAAAAATCTGAATGTTTCTGTAATTGAAATTGATAGAGATGCTGTTGTTTATTTAGAAAATCAATTCCCTCATCTTAAAGAAAGAATCATTTCCGCAGATTTCCTTCAATTTAATCCTGATGATTATTTCAAAGAACCATTTTCAATCATCGGAAACTTCCCTTACAATATCTCCTCCCAAATTCTTTTCATGGTTTTAGAAAATCGAGATAAAGTTCCATTTGTGCTGGGCATGTTTCAGAAGGAAGTAGGAGCGAGGATTGCATCTCCTCCCGGCTCGAAGGTTTACGGAATCCTAAGTGTCTTCATGCAAACCTTTTTTGAGGTAGAGTATTTATTTCAGGTTGATAAATCAGCTTTTAATCCTCCACCCCAGATACAATCTGCTGTTCTTCGCTTCACAAAAAAAGAAAATGCAAAATTAAATTGCGATGAAACTTTCTTCTTCAAAGTTGTTAAGACTGCATTTAACCAAAGAAGAAAAACTTTACGAAATGCACTGAAAAGCATTTATAATATAAACGTCCAAACAGTAAATGTCGAAATCCCCTATCTCGACCTCCGCGCCGAAAGATTAAGCTGGCAAATGTTTGAAGAACTAACTATTGCCATCGAACATTGGATTGAAAAGAATAAGGCATAATTCATTAACGACTGAAAACATTTTCATAAATTTGCTGGACGTCCAATTCAAAATCTTTTGAAATCGATAAAAATCATAGCGTTAATTTTCTTCCTCTCAGGAAATTGTTTCTCACAAGGAACTGAATTTGGATTGATGGGTGGAATAAACTTATCTGATTTAGGCACGCTTCCGGCGACCTATACCTCTAATTCAACTTCAGGTTATCATGTCGGGGGCTATTTAAATATCTACCTTGGTCGAAAATTTGATCTTCAGCCGCAGTTTTTATATTCTAATCTCGGATGTGTTTTAACCCAATCGGGACCGTATCAAATTCCAAATACGAATATAGTTGGAAATCTGACCACAGTTTGGAATATAACTTTATCTTATATCCAGGTTCCCATTGTTTTTGTTCACAAATTCGGTATTGGCTGGAATTATCATTTTGGTCCTTATTTTGGTTTTTTAATGACAGATAAAGAACATATTGACCAGACTTTTACCTATGGCAATCAAAGTCAAAGTGGCAGTCAAGATACAAGTTCAACTTCTGGTGATTATAAAGTAGATGTTGGTCTAACCTTTGGCATCGGATACCAGATGCAAAGTGGTTTAGGATTTAGTCTTGGCTATTCATTTGGATTAACAAACACTTTTGAGGCGCAATCATATACCGACCCTAATTCAGGGCAAGTGTATTCCAGTCCTGCATTCGGAACTAATAGTTGGTATTCTTTTTCGATAAGTTATTTGCTGACTCGCTAAACAGAAAAGAAGAAATCTATCTCCTCTTTTCAAAAAACTGAATCATCAATTCAGCGCATTCTTTTTCCAAAACTCCGCCTTTAAATATTGTTTTTGGATGAAGAATAGGCTTTTTCAATCTCAGAAACCCTCGTTTTTCATCATAAGCCCCAAAAACAACCCTCTTAATCTGAGTCCAATAAGCAGCACCTGCGCACATCACACAAGGCTCGATAGTCACAAAAAGGGTACATTCATTCAGATATTTCCCTCCAATATAATTAGCAGCAGAAGTAAATGCCTGCATCTCGGCATGAGCAGTTACGTCGTTCAAATGCTGAGTTAAGTTATGACCTCTGGCAATGATTCTGTTATCAGCCACAATAACAGCCCCTATCGGAACTTCATTAGCATCCAAAGCCTGGTGCGCCTCTTTCAAAGCCTCTTTCATAAAGCTCTCATCCGAAAATATTGATAATTCCATCCGCCAAAATTAGGGATAATTATCTTTCCAGCCCTAAATTCCTCTTTTGATTTATTTATTACGATGAGTGAGATACGAATTATTAGAATGTTAAAATATAATTTAGCAGACATCAAACAGAAAAATTGATTTATAGCACAGAAAATAAGATGGCAGGGGTACAAAGAGAGGAAACTTTGGATGGTTTGAAAATAGTTTTGGTTAGTTTCAACCGAGATTCCATGCCAAATCTCTTTCGACTTGTACAGAAACTCTCTCGAAACCTGCCAAATCTTTCTCGAAACATACCAAATCTTTCCCGAAACATGCCAAAACTTTCTGTTTGCCTGCCAAAACTCTTTCGAAACCTGCCAAATCTCATTTCAAACCTGCCAAATCTCGCTCGACTTGTACAGAAACTCGCTCGACTTGTACCAAAACTTTTTCCATATTGCAGCTTTTTAAATAGTTTCTATTATAAAAACGAGTCAAATACTAGTTTAAATTCTCATTCGACATCCATATAAATAATCCTATGTATCAGGGAACAAAAAAAATTAAAAAATGAGTCAACAACCAGAAGGAAGAGTTGTATGACAATGCCGGCTCTCCATTAAACCATCAATAATTCATATATTTGCATCCCTAAAAATAAAAATATGTTAAGAACACACACTTGCGGAGAAACAACGGTTGATGATGCTGGTAAAAAGATTACCCTATGCGGATGGCTTCACAAATCCCGCGATTTGGGCGGCATGACTTTCATTGATTTGAGAGATAGATATGGCATCACCCAATTGGTTTTCAACATGGAAACCAATCCCGAACTTTGCAATAAAGCAAGGGCTTTGGGTAGAGAATTTGTATTGAAAGCAACAGGAATTGTTACCGAACGCAGCAATAAAAACTTCAAGATTCCAACAGGTGAGGTGGAGATTATGGTAGAGGATTTAGAAGTCCTGAATACCTCCAAACTCCCTCCCTTCACCATCGAAGAAAATACCGATGGTGGCGAGGAACAACGAATGAAATACCGCTATCTTGATTTAAGAAGAGAAGTTATCCGAAAGAATATTCAACTTCGTCATCTGATGGCTCAGCAAACAAGGGTTTATCTTGATGCACAACAATTCATTGAAGTTGAAACTCCCGTTCTCATTAAATCAACTCCTGAAGGTGCTCGTGATTTTGTGGTTCCTTCAAGAATGAATCAAGGAGAGTTCTATGCCCTGCCACAATCTCCACAAACCTTCAAACAATTATTAATGGTTGCAGGGTTCGATAGATATTATCAATTAGTAAAATGCTTCCGCGATGAGGATTTACGTGCCGATAGACAGCCTGAGTTCACCCAGATAGATTGCGAAATGTCCTTCGTTCAGCAAGAAGATGTTTTAAATATGTTTGAAGGATTGGTGCGACATCTCTTCCTTTATGTCAAGAAAATTGATGTAGCAGATTTCCCTCGAATGACTTACGATGAAGCGATGAAAACTTATGGAAATGATAAGCCCGATATTCGTTTCGAAATGAAATTCGTTGAGCTGAATGACCTTGTGAAAGGCAAAGGTTTCAAAGTTTTTGATGATGCCGAGTTAGTTGTCGGAATAAATGTAAAAGGTGCCGCAGATTATACTCGCAAGCAATTAGATGAGCTGACAGAATTCGTCCGTCGCCCACAAATTGGTGCCACAGGATTGGTTTATTTACGTCACAATCTCGATGGAACTTTAAAATCCTCCGTAGATAAGTTCTTTAATGAAGATGAACTCCGCAAATGGGTTTCCGCATTTCATTCCGCCGATGGTGATTTGATTCTTATCCTTGCCGGTCCAACCGATAAAACAAGAAAAGCTTTATCCGAGTTGCGCTTAGAAATGGGCAATCGTCTTGGTTTGAGAGATAAAGATGTTTTCAAACCTCTTTGGGTTTTAGATTTTCCTTCCTTTGAATGGAATGAAGAAGGCAAGAGATGGCATGCCATGCATCACCCCTTTACATCACCAAAACCCGAAGATATTCCAAAACTTGAAACTGATTTGGGTTCGATAAGAGCAAATGCCTATGACATGGTTATCAATGGCGTTGAAGTAGGAGGCGGTTCAATAAGAATCCACAATAAAGATTTGCAAAAACAGATATTCAAAATTCTTGGCTTCAGTGATGAAGATGCCCAAGCCCAATTTGGTTTCCTGATGAATGCCTTTGAATTCGGTGCACCTCCACATGGCGGTATTGCTTTTGGTTTTGATAGATTATGTTCCCTCTTTGGCGGCTCAGATTCAATCCGTGATTACATTGCCTTCCCGAAAAATAATTCAGGAAGAGATGTAATGATTGATGCGCCTTCTTCAATTTCTGAAGAGCAATTGAAAGAATTAAACATCCAATTGCGCTCCACCCCTAATTCATAATTCAAAGTGCATAAAATCCTCGTTGTCCGCTTCAGTTCCATCGGAGACATCGTTTTAACAACTCCCGTTATTCGTGCTCTTAAAACTCAATTGCCTTTCTCCGAGATTCATTATCTTACCAAAAAAACCTTTCACGAAGTATTGGTTGCAAATCCATATATAGATAAGATTCATTTGCTGGATGAAGGACTTTCTAAAAACATCCCAACGCTGAAAGAGGAGAATTTCGAATGCATCATAGACCTCCACAATAATCTCCGAACATTAAAAGTGAAAGCTCGTCTAGGAATTAAAAGCTACGCTGTTGATAAGATTAATTTCGACAAATGGATGATGACCAATTTCAAAATCAACAAGCTCCCCAACAAACATATCGTGGATAGGTATTTTGAAACAGTAACGGATTTAAAGGTTAAGAACGATAACAAAGGTCTCGATTATTTTATTCCCAAAAAAGATGAAGTAAAAATAAATTCACTTCCCGAAACTCATCGCAATGGTTATATCGGTTTTGTGTTAGGTGCTCTCTTTGCCACAAAACAATTCCCGATTGATAAAGTTATTTCTGTTTGTAAAAAGATAAATAAACCAATAGTTCTGTTGGGTGGAGAAAAAGAAAAAGCGATGGGAGAGAAAATCAAAGCAGCAGTTGGGGATAATATTTATAACGCTGCCGGATTATACAATATCAATCAATCCGCCTCCTTAGTAAAGCAAGCATCCAAAATAATTACCAACGATACCGGTCTGATGCACATCGCATCGGCATTTAACAAAGAGATAATTTCCATCTGGGGAAATACAATTCCTGAATTCGGAATGTATCCTTATATGCCTCAATCGCCTTCCAATTCTCATATCATTGAAGTGAAAGATTTATCCTGCCGACCTTGTTCAAAATTGGGTTATGATGCATGCCCGAAAGGACATTTCAAGTGCATGAATCTTATTGATGAAGAGGAAATTGTGCGCCTGGTTTCTTAATCCTTCAAAAACAAAGCTTTCAACTCTGTAGCCTCATCGGGCTTCATTTTACCGCCGAGAATAAGGCTTAATTGTCGTCTTCTTAAAGCGCCTGCATATCGTTCTTTTTCTTCTTGTGTTTCAGGAACTACTTCAGGGACGGCGATAGGGTTTCCCATCTGGTCAACGGCGACGAAAGTATAGATTGCTTCATTGCATTTCTTTTTGGTTCCGTTGGCATTATTCTCTACCCATACATCAATAAAAACTTCCATTGACGAAGTAAAAGCGCGCGAAATCTTTGCTTGCAGGGTAACTATTTCTCCCAATTTTATAGGTTGATTGAAGGAAACATTATTCACCGAGGCGGTTACCACCACACGGTTGCAATGGCGATGACAGGCAATTGCCGAAGTAATATCCATCCAATGCAGCAATCGTCCGCCCATGAGGTTTCCGAGGACATTGGTATCATTGGGGAGGACAATCTCGGTGGTGATTGCCATGGATTCTTTTGGTGTTTTCTTTTTCATTTTGATTTATTATTAGGCTGCAAAGATAGCTTTTTGTGTTGATTAAGTATCTTTGCAATCTCGGACCCGTAGTTCAATTGGATAGAATGACAGATTCCGGTTCTGTTGGTTGGGAGTTCGAATCTCCCCGGGTTCACAAAAGGGATTAAAGTTTTTATTTCTTCGGAACGGTGCTCATCGTTATCAGATATTTCAGAATTAAGTCCTTAGTCGGAACATCAATCTTTGCCTTGAGAGCCATCTTCGGCATAATCTTATTCCAGCCATCTTCATTCCTTGATGCAGGTTTTTTTAGTCGATGACACTGCTCGCAATGCCGTTCATACAGAAACTTTCCATGCTGCAATTCATCTAGAGTTATTCCGGGAAATTTTTCCCCTCCTCTCACAGCATCTGCATCAACAGGTTCCATTAAATGAACAGCGCATCCTGCAAAAATCAATATTGTTAAGACTCCTAAAATCTTCTTCATAAATAATTATTATATTTAATTTCCTATCTGCAGGCAACGCATACTGATTCCTCCTGACATTAATTCTTCGTAAGTATATTTAATTTCTTCGCTCTTATCTGCCATCGCAAGACTATACATCAATGGCGCATAATGATCCATTGTTGGAACAGAAAGTTTTGCCGCTGAACCTTCTTTTTCATAATCTATAAGGCTTTGAAAATCGCGCTCATCAATTTTCTTTTTTACGTATTCATCAAACTCTTTTGTCCAATCGAAAACAAAATTTTCTTTATCCGTTCCGAAATATTGCATGCTCATTCTTAGGTTATGAACAATATTTCCGCTACCTATTATCAACACTCCTTTTTCGCGCAGGGATTTGAATTCTTTTGCCAAATTAAAATGATATTGCATGGGCTGATAAAAATCAATGCTCACTTGAAAAACAGGAATATCCGCCTTTGGATAGAGGTGTTTCAACACCGTCCAGGCACCATGATCGAGACCCCATTCATCGGAAGTTTTAATTTCAGGGGCAAGCGTTGCAACCTCTTTTGCATATTCAGGAGACCCGGCAGCAGGATATTGAATCTTAAACAACTCATCAGGAAATCCACCAAAATCATGAATGGTTTCGGGCTTGGCAGTAACATTTACAAATGAACCTTTAGTGAGCCAATGCGCCGACACAACAAGGATGGCATTGATAGTATGTTTTGCACGAATATCATTACCAACAGCAGTTAAACTTTTGGTAAAAGGATTATCATAAAGCGCATTCATAGGATTTCCATGACCGATGAACAGGGCAGGAAGTTTATCGCTGCCTTCAAATTTATCTGTGATTTTTTTAAGATGTTCTAATTTCATTGCTTGAATTGTAAAGGGTAACAGTGCTAAAGATTTAATAAAATTCTTGCGGTGCATGAGGAACTACATTGAGGATGCAAAATTACGATAAAAAGATTTATGGGATTGAATAACTGATTATAAAACAAAAAAAGCGGTACATATCGTACTGCCTTTTTGGTTTATTGTAAGAAGATAAATCTTTGTTAATGGGACTATTTCTTCGGAAGAGAATTATAAGATTTCTGATGTATTTTCTGGATATCGGTTGCTGATTTTATCATGTCGCCGACATAATTAAAATCTTTTTTAGATGAAGCAGTAAGTTTATATTCTTTACCATTCCAGGTAACGCTCTTAGTTCTTTCTGCCGCTTTTTCATCCACTATCTGCCCTTTTGTATAATCATCAACGGTGGAAAGGTAAACATCTATAATTGATATGTCTGCACTGTAAGCTTGTGCTCCACCATAAAGGTCTTTTGAATTGTTTGCAATATCAATTAAAATCTTTTTAGCATCTGCAAAATCATATTTCCCTAGACGATACATCATTGTATCTTGCTTAATGATAAACTCCTGATAGCTTTTCAGCGCATCTATTTTGAGGCTATCTGATTTTAATTCTAAAAGCCCTGCTTTCTGATATGAATATTGTGCATTGACTTGAATTCCTGTGATAAGGAACAGTAAAGAAATTACGATTGTTTTTGTTAAATTTTTCATTTCGTTTTGATTTAAGATTAATTATTATTTGAATTTATTTTCCTCTTATTATTGAACTCTATTGCCTGATTTATCTATATAAAATTTTTCTCCGTTAAGCGTTACTTCCGCTTTTTCTGAGCTGAAGTATGTTATATCATCATAAATCAATGGAATTACCTCAACTCCTGCTTTGTTTACATAACCCCATTTGCCATTCAGTTTTACTTTCATCATTCCTGATTCAAAAAAACTTCCAACGGCATCGTATTTTATTGGTATCACTTCTGCTCCCGATTGATTTATAAATCCATATTTGCCGTTTAATTTTACCCATACTAATCCTTCATCAAAATATAAATCAGTCTGCTCGTATTTAAAAGGAATTATTTGTTTGCCTGATTTATCAATAAATCCATATTTACCATTCAATGACACGCATGCTACTCCGTTGTCGAATACATAAGCGTTATCATAAATAAATGGGATCATCGCTCGACCGATTCTGTCAATGAATCCATACTTGCCATTTAATTTTACACTTGCGAGTCCCTCATTAAATGTCTCCGATGCGTCATCATATTTTGCAGGCAATGCAGGATTTCCAGTTTCATCATTGTATCCGTATTTGTCGTTCACTTTTACCCGGGTGAATTTATATGTCCTGTCTGAGCTTTCGTTTTTATATGAAGGTGATTTAACAGGTGCGATTGATTTATTTTGATAATTGGAATATGATCTATTGATTGGGTCATTTGGGAGATTTTCCGCAAATCTTGTTCCCATTGGATTGGTTGGAGACCATTTATATTGGTCTCCTGAACCTTGTGCTTTAATTTGTAAATTGATGATTGTTAAAACAACAACCAGTAACATTACTATTTTTTTCATGTTAGTTATTTTTTGAAGCTAATTTTTTATTGTAGAATTAGTGATGGAAAGAGACAGTAAAAAGTATTCATCATACCGAACATTTATATGTTCAGGAAATCCTGTGTGAATCTGTTTTGATTCAGGGTTTTGATGGAAATCAATATAAATGAATTTTGATAGAAGATCATATTGACAGGAATAAATAAAATCATCTGGCAAGGCACCTCTGATGGTTGCCAGCAACTTTTCTAAATCTTTCATATCCTTTCGGTATTTGAAACTTTCTACTAAAACCGTACTTCCTGCAGAATAATTAAGAGTAGCTTGTTCGACTTCATTAAATTTTACAAGTAAATCATAGGTGGTGTCATAGGGATTTGTGAAATTTAATGTTTTAGGAAGCGTTCTGAAATTATCTTTATAGGAGGATGTAATTTGTGAAAAGATTTTTATGAAATCTTTATCCTTAATAATTTCAATATTCATTTTCTTATCTCTCAAAGCTCCGTCCTGGGCTTTTGAAAGGCTATTGAATATAAAAATCATCAAAGCCACTATTAACATTAATATTTTTTTCATTTTTATAGATTTAATAATATGTTATTACCTGTGATTCACCACCAACTTCAACACTCATATTTCCAGTCGGTGCTCCAACAACTGCTTTCCGGGTCGTCCAGTTTCCATTTTTATCATAATCATAGGTATAAAATGTATCAACGTTTTCGCGGATTGTTAATTTTATGACATTATTATTTTTATCATAAGTATATTTCCAATTTGCATAAACATCTTTCATATAGGTTGCATTGTCAAACATTGTTTCTTCTCCTTTTCCATTATAGCTCTTTGTCACTTTGGTTTTATCAGGATTAGTTACGGTTACTTCTGTTATATAACCTGATTCATTAAAATTTACTTCATAGATGGATGGATTTGAAGGAACGCTATCTTCAATTGTCCAGGATTTATATACAAGGGTTTTAATTTTTCCTTTCAGGTTATTTTTTTGCAAGTCGGTGAGTTTTGCAAGGCATTGTTTCTTAAAGAAATTTGCAGATTTGGTATTTTCGGGTTCATAAATGAGCATATAATCGCAGGCGGCTATGGCACCAATATAATTTCCTTTTCGTTCACGTGCATAATAGAGGTATTGAAAAAAACCTGCGGGTCTGAATTTTAAAGTTCTCCTGCGATATTCCCCGTAATTTTCTAATCCTATTACATCAATAGCTTGCAAAAAATACTGTTCGGCTTTATCAAGTTTTCCTTCAACTAAGGCATTGTAGCCTTTTTGGTGACATTCGTCAAGTATTTTTTTATTGGGATAGTATATATAATCATCTGCTTTATAAACAGGAGGGGGTTCGTAAGGCGTAATTGATTTAACAGGTGCGATTGATTTATTTTGATAATTGGAATACGATCTATTGATTGGGTCATTTGGGAGATTTTCAGCAAATCTTGTTCCCGACGGATTGGTTGGAGACCATTTGTATTGGTCTCCTGAACCTTGTGCTTTGATTTGTAGATTGGTGATTGTCAAAACTACAATCAGTAACATTACTATTTTTTTCATTTTATTTATTTTTTATTTAATCATTTGTTGGTTTCATCACGATATGGGGAGCCTTCAATTTCCGATGATATGTATTCAAGCAAAACTAATGCGCCTGCAGCATTTAAATCATCTGATTCAATAAAACCATAATGTATTTTCTTTGTATCGCTGGTATATGGACAGATTACCTGACCATCTGTAAGACCACCTGAATAATCATATCCAAAGACGTAAGCGTAATGACAGGAAATCAGGTTTAGGTTTAAAGTAAAATTAAGGTCAAAAACGGTATCCAGTTTATTTTTTTCGTTAATGCGGAACACATAATTGCCATTAATTAATCCTCTTATTACAGGATTGTTACCATATCTATCGGTAGAATAAATGGTGTCGTTTTTAAGGATGCCAACAATTATTTCTTTGTTTCCATCTTTATTTTTATCTTTGGCATAATATAGTTTTACCTGTGATGATGCTATTGATGTTGCTGCAGCAAAGATTAATGTAAAGAATAAGTTTAGTTTCATTTTATTTATTTTTTATTCGATTCTTCAAAACTACCATCGTTTTTAATATTTCACAATACTACTTTAGTAGTAATCTCATTCTTGCTTCTTAGCTTAATCAAAAAGACCCTCCGGGCATTGCTACCCGAAAGGTCTTTTATCATTTTACTTTGCCATTTTTATTTTTATTCCGTTACCACCAATCCTGTCACGGTTACAGAAACATCCTTGCTTACCGTTCCTACTTCTTTGCCTTTATAAAGATAGAAAGCCCGATAAACCCAAACTGCACTCACCCCTACTGCAGGCAGGGCAGCGTAATCGGTATAAGTAGGGTCATTTACGGTATGAGAAAATATAAATCCTTTACCGTCATTCGAGTTTTTATAGATGTTTACG
>Ga0206937_10124_pt1 | contig 24508 bp, 24 predicted proteins | sample Alteio_BWOrgHeat_11_FD_152923 | JGI IMG/M metagenome (GOLD analysis project Ga0206937, IMG submission 152923) | Enriched cells from forest soil in Barre Woods Harvard Forest LTER site, Petersham, Massachusetts, United States -... | ecosystem: Environmental > Terrestrial > Soil > Temperate forest >... | reverse complement strand
ATGCGAGAATGGTTAAAAAAGAAATCAGACTCCAGGGAAAGATTGTTACTAATGGTCAGGCTGTTCATTATTTCAAGACGATGGAACAAAGGGTGGGTGCGCAAAAGAAAGGACTTATTATTATCCTGGTAATATGGATTATCAAGGCAAAATGCCCAATGCCGGTAGCTGCAATGGCTTACCAGATAAAAGCAAAGGCGTTGGCTGCTGCACAAACTGCTGATACATTAGGGTATTTTATAGTTCCATTTCCGGGACTGGCATTGATGATAACTCATGTGGGAGATTTACTTACAGCCATTGAAGCCTTTGAAGATCCTGCTCTTATCGGAACGATGGTAGATGTGGAAGCTGCTGTGGCATTGGTCAAGATTTCGGTAGATGCACTGATTGCGTATGTGAATACCAAGACCATTGTGAATCAAACTTTAGCCCCCTCAATTATTGAAAACGCGGGCATGGAGCAGGTAAAAGAGAAAGCAAAAAATACAAAAGATGATTTTTCAGTACGTCATGGTGAAGGAACGGGTAATATTGTTCTTACTTCGTTGGCAGGAAAATTTAATAATAAACGAGTATCTACAACATATTACTGGCAATATGGATTGATGACACCTACAGGAATGCAATGGTATGACCTCCCTGATACAATCAATCAATGCTCTACAATTGCCACCGGAATGTCAACAACACAATCGGTTTCTTTCCGAAAATCCACCTTCACTAAAAAAGGAGGACGGAGCGCATGGAGTCCACCGATAGCAATAAGTCCGGCATAGGGGAGGTGGATTAACCGCAAAGCTCACAAAGAAAAATAAGCAAAGGTTGCAAAGTCTTTGATTCAAAATCCTTTGCGTTTCTTTGCGTAAAATCTTTGTGTTCTTTGCGGTTAAAAATAATTTATCTATAAAGACCTTCAAGTTAATAGTAACCTTGAAGGTCTTTGTTTTTATATAACCTCTTATTAATCCTCTGATGTGAGAATTTGTCATTCCGACGAAGGAGGAATCTCTTTCTATATTAAATGAGATTCCTCCTTCGTCGGAATGACAAAACCGTTGAATGTTTAAAAATAAATCATTTCGTCTTCACCAGATTCCCCATCAGCATATCATAAATAAATCCTGACGATTCATCCTGCAAATAAATACATGCAATGTCGCCATCACCCATCACTACAAGTTGTATTGAATGAGTGTCACCACCATTATGCGTGCTTTCATATTTAAAACTGTAACTATCGGTTGCAACTTTCTTGTCAAAGGAAACAATATCATAATACTGTTCCTTTTTTATCAACTTCGATTCCTCATACAACATGCTTAAAGTCCTTAACTGGTTCTGATGCCCGGAAGGAAAAATCTTTATAGTTATCTTATCCGATTTATTGAGATACACAAGAATAGAATCCCCTGTTTTAGGCGCATTGTAACCACCAAATCCTCCGGTAGCGAATTCAACAACGCCTTTATAAGCAGGAGTTAGTTTTGATTTATCCTGCGCATGGATATTTGCAATAAATAACATGCAAGTCAGCAGTAGTACAGCCGTTTTTAATGTAACAGATAGGTTGATTTGATTTAGTTTCATATTCATATTACGATAGATTAAAATAGTTTTTTATCAACCACTGAAAATTCTTAATAATATTCGTAAACCCTTACAATATTAGACTTTTGAGTAGCGCCTTCATAATAAACCCTCCGTACCCAATTGCTTTTATTATCATACTCGAATTTATATTTATAGTCATGAAACATACGGTTGAAACGGCCATAAAGAATTTCTTCGGTTACATCACCATTTTCATTGTAGGTATAAACAAATCGCTCTATCAAGGAATCATTATACAATGCCAGTTCGGTTTTATTTCCCATGCCATTGTATTCATAAACCCATTTTTCGAGTAAAGAATCGGATGCATTGATTTTAATATTTTCAATTTCCTTTCTGCTCTCATCATATTTATACAACCATTTATATGTATATTTATTTTTCGTGTACCAATCTGTTTCCACGAGCATGTTTTTAGCATCGTATTTATACAATGTTTTTAATTCAGGAGTATCTTTTTTTATTGTAATACTTCTGATTTCAATCAGCATTCCTTTGTTGTCGTAAGAATAAAACCCTTCCTGTTTTGTATTGTCTTTTATATTAAATGTAAAGGAATGAATCTTTTTCATGGAGCTATCATAACTGCAAGATTCAGTTTTTATACCATTGCTGTTAATGCTTTCAACCAGGTTACCGTTTCTATCGTAATTAATGATTGAATGTTTATTGGTATCGTTTAAACTAATTTTCAAAGGATCAATTTCCATGTTTTGTTGTCCTGCCCTGTTGTATTCATAAACATGAATGGACTTAACCCTTCCATGGATGTTATCTTTTTCTAAATCATTCTTCTTTTTATTTCCATCAATAAATGAAAACAATGATAATGAAAGTATAAACAAAAAGAGAATTGTAGTTTTATTCATAGTATAGAAATCAAAGACTTAGTAATATTCGATAACCCTGATGGTAACAGGAACTCTTTTCATTTTACCATTAGCAATACATCGTATCCAATTGCCTTTATCATCAAAATCGTATTTATAAGAAGCTGATTCGATTAATTTATCATCAGAACCATAATGAGATTCAGCTATCATATTCCCACGGTCATTATATTTATATTCATACCTCTCAACTAATGAATCTGTGTACAAACCCATCTCAATATTATTCCTTTTGTCATCATATTTATAAACCCATTTTTGAATAAAAGAATCTAATAAATAAAACTGGTCGTCTTCAATTCTGTTTCCACTTTCATCATATTTATATGTCCATTTGTATGCAAACTTACCATTTGTATAAGTATCCGATTCCAACATGTTTCCTTTAACATCAATATTGTAAGAGGTTCTTGACAAACCACCATCTGTGTCATAACTTTTATAAATATCCTCAACACGATTACCATTTTCATCCAATAAAGAAGTATCAAGACTGATTATTTTATCATCCTCGCTATATTTAGAGCATATAACGGTATTGCTTAAACTGTCATATCTGTTTATTAATAATATTTTCCCGTTACTCATAATATGTTGAGCAAGATAACCATTTTCATCATAATTTATGATAAGATGTTTAGAAGTATCCTTCTTAAGTATCGTAAGTGGGTTGATAGCTAAGGTTTTTTCATCCGCTTTATCAAAATAAAACACATGGATGGTCTTAACCTTTCCTTTCAGACCATCCTTTTCCAAATCGCTCTTCCTTTTATTCCCATCAGTAAACGAAAACAAGAAGAGAGGCAGAAGTAAACAGAGGTAATAACTTTTATTTGATTTCATAATTTATTTATTTAGGTGCGCAAAAGTAAGGATAATTGCTAATAAAACAGCACTTGATGTAAATATCTCGTTACTTAGCATTAATTATGTATCTTTGCAACAAAATAAAATAGCATGTTAATAGAAAGAACAGATAAAGAAGTTATCATTCGTTTACCAGCGAGTGTTTCCATTGAAAATTTACAACGATTAGTTGATTATATAAGCTACACTGAAGCCACTTCTAAATCTAAAGCCAAACAATCTGATATAGATAAGCTGGTTAAGGAAGTCAAAAAGGGAAGGTGGGCTAAGGTTAGGAATAAATAGTAATATAATTCTTTTAAGTATTTAATAATATTCTATAACTCTTATCGTAAGACCTGTAGGTATATCCTTTTCATACTTAATTTTCTTAATCCAATTGCCTTTATCATCGAATTCATACTTATAAGCATAGTCATACATTAATTTATCATCCTTTCCAATCTGATGTTCTTCGGTCATTAATCCCTTATCATTATAAGTAGAAAAATACTTCCACATCAATGATTCAGAATAAGCATCTATTTGAATAAGGTTATGGTTATTATCGAATTTATTGATGTATTTTTGAGATAATTTCCCATCAACATGGTAAACATATTCTTCAATATTATTTCCATTTTCATCATATTTATAAATCCATTGGTAATATGCCTGACTATCTTTAAAATACTTATAATAACCCATTTCAATCTTGTTTCCTTTATCATCATATTTATAAACGAGCTTGAAATTCATTCCATGTTTACCATAGTAAGTGCCATTGCTTTCAATACAATTTAAATTAGTATCATATTTGAAGTAACTCTTTTTGCTTATTGAATCATTGGAATCAAAAGTTGTTGATTCAATCTTGTTTCCTCCATCATCATATTTGTTTGTCCACTTTTTACCTTCCAGTTCTCCTCTTCGCCAATTACAATCTGTAGCATTTCCCTTTACATTATAGTTTGTTATAACGCATGAATTGGAATCGTTTATACTTATTAACTTGGGATTAATGGCTAATGTTTTCTCATCCGCTTCATCATAATAATATTCCCGAACTGATTTTACATTTCCTTTTAGTTTATCGTTCTCTAAATCATTTTTCTTTTTATTACCATCAGTAAATGAAAAAAGAAACATACAAAGCAACAATAAACAGAGAGAAGAGTTTTTATTTATATTCATATTTTTAGATTTTATTTAACAAACATTGATAGAAAGAACGTCAACAATCATATATACAAACAGCCACAAATAATTTAAAATATGACTAATAATAAATGAAAAAATATACTTGAAGTTGAACTGTTTTAATAATTTAAAAAGAATAGATAATTGCAAAATTGGAAGGAATAAAAAGATAATTGTTACTATCATAAGCAAATTTTTTTTATGATCATTAGAAATAGTATCACGAGCCATCAGATAATACTCTGAATATACAAATGTTTGAAAGATTAAAAGGGCAAGGAAAAATATTCTCCAGTATATTCTGTGCATTATGTTTTTATCTTCACTCATTTTCTTTAGTAATGCCACAAAAGTACTCAAACTAAACCAGTATAAGGAAACAAATGGTTAGCTTTGCAACATAAACGATAAACAATAAATACAAATTGTAATGATAGCAACAATAGAAATAAGCATGTATTCACTAACAGATGCATATGAACAAAAAGTAATTGATTTTATTCAACGCATTAAACTGAATAAAGACATAAGAGTAGAAGTAAATGGATTAAGCACCCAGCTATTTGGAGAATATGAAATGCTAATGGATGTATTAAAAAGAGAAATGAAAACAGTCTTCGAAGATGGCAAAGCAGTATTCGTGCTTAAACTTGCAGGTATGGAACTTACTGAAGAGAAATTGCCGGATATATTGAAATAAGAAAAGTATATAAAAGAAAAGCAGGTAGTTCTATTAGAATTACCTGCTTTTCTTTAAAATATATCTATTAGTACTTAGAATAGAACTCCAATTCTAATCCCTCCACTGAATGAAAGAGGAATACTTTGATCTACTCTTAAGAATACATAATTATTAGTGCTTCCTGAATAGTCATTAAAATTAGTGCTGCTGCCATTATTAGAGGAAACTCCTACTATGGCATACCCTACTCCTGCATAAATATCCAGTAAAAATATATCATCGAACACATATTGCTTACCAAATTGAATGTGTAATCCACCAACTGCATATTGATCAGTAATTTTATAAGGGGTTGGATTATAATAGTAATTATAGTTATAGTTAGTATAATTATAACCCATATAACTATCGGTATAATATCCAAGATAACCTTGCAGCTTTATATACGATCCTTTAAGAATATGTGTATAATGCTGACCGCGTGAAGTAAAATCGGGAGTATGAATGAATTTTATTCCTCCACCAAAGATAGCACCGGCATCTGTATGTGATTTATCAGGATTGATGCCAAGTCCAACAATTGTTGTCCCTATTTCCCAGCTAAGTCCGGGCTTAATGCTCCTCTCGTAATCAATAGTTGTTTTATTTAACATGGGTGCAATAAAATCAATCTTAAGATCGCTTTTATGCTGTGCAGCATAATTCTCAGGATTTACCATTGTTTCAATAAACATCTGCACTGCTCCGTTTGCAAACGCAATCTTCTGCAGTTCATCCCTGTCAATACCCATAATAATACTGTCTTTACCATTCGGATAAATGTATTTAACCATATCCGGCAATACTTCAGTAACCTTTACCACCATTGTCTTTCCACTCTTTTTGTAAACTGTATCAAGAGCCACTTGTGAAAATAAATTAGTGCAGCTGAATAGCAATACTATCATTGCAACTGTAAATTTTAATGTCTTCATTTTTTAGTTATTTAGTTTAAGGTAAAATTAGTATGCGGTAAAATTAGGTATTTGGTTTGATTAATCAAAATATAACGGTCATTTAATGGGATTATTATTTCTATTCCACATTTATCTTCATTCTCATCAATGCCTTAAACTTCCAATATTCAAGAATATTCTTCAATATAATAAAAGAAATGATAGGTGCCGTATTGATGTTAAATTTAAAAAGCATACGAAGGTAAACAGCAATAAATAAAGAAGCCGGTATCATCATCATTCTGAATATAACAGATTTCACTTCAAAGTATTCAGTATCGTTTGATTGTTTAATACTAAGAACCTGTTTTGTTATATGAAGATTCCCTAAGAATGAAAACACAAGAAAAATTCCAATGTCATAATAGGGATAAAATATGTTCAAATCAGCTTTTTCACTCATCGTTTCTTCCATGTCAATGCCCACATATTTCCCAATATCCAAAACTATGTCAAAAAAGAAGATATACATTATCAACATAAAAAAGCAGAAAGTGACAAGCATAGTAAAATAATCATCTATCTCATTCACCTTTTTCATATAAATAACAAAGAACAAAATCATCATTACTATATCCAGGCAAAAGAATCCATAACAACGAATAGCATTGAAATTATAGAACAATGCTCCTCCAAGAACAATCATATCCGAAAGAATAGAATAAACAGTTGCTTTATGTTTCAGATAATCAAACATCTCAGAATAATTAATGATTTATGTATTAATAGAAGAGAAGGAAATCAGGTGGTTTTTGAAATGTAATTAATAATTAACGTGGCTAAACTACAAAATCATTTCTCCATTAACCAAACTTTGTTTAATTTTCCGCCCCTTAATAAATCATTAATTGTAAATAATAAATCTAAAATGAAAAGAATCCTTTCCACCATCCTGATGATGATAACCCTGTTTATCATTGTCAAAGCTCAAAACGCAACCGACCTCAATACTCCAATCCCAATGGACCCCAATGTAAGAACCGGTAAGTTGCCCAATAACATGACATATTATATCATGAAGAACAAAAAACCTGAACACAGAGCAGAGTTCAGATTAGCTGTCAATGTTGGCTCAACACAAGAGAATGATAATCAACAAGGGCTTGCGCATTTCACCGAACACATGGCATTTAATGGCACAAAGCATTTTGCAAAGAATGATTTGATTGATTATATCGAATCAATCGGAAGTAAATTTGGCGCTGACCTGAATGCTTATACCAGCTTTGATGAAACCGTTTACATGCTTCAGATACCAACTGATTCTATGAAGATTATTGATAAGACATTTCAAATATTAGAAGATTGGTCGCATGATTTAACAGAGGATTCCATAGAAATAGACAAAGAAAGAGGCGTTGTTATCGAAGAATGGCGACTCGGACAAGGCGCAAATGAACGAATGAGAAGGCAATACTGGCCCGTTCTTTTCAAAGATTCCCGCTATGCTGTTCGTTTGCCGATTGGTAAAAAAGATATCATCGCAAATTGTTCTTATGAAACCCTGCGTTCCTTCTATCGCGAATGGTATCGCCCTGAAAATATGGCTATTGTAATAGTTGGAGAAATTGATGTTGACCAGATGGAAGCTAAGATTAAAGAACAGTTTGCTCATGTCCCTTTAAGACCACACGCGAACAAACTTCAATCATTCCCTGTCCCTGATACCAAAGGAATTTCTATCGCAAAAGCCACTGATAAAGAAGCAACTTTTAATTTAATTCAGTTAATTTACAAACAACCCAAATTTATTGAAAAGACTTTGGGAGATTACCGAAAAGATCTTGCAATTGATATGTTTAATGAAATGATGAATGCCCGTTTATCTGAGTTAAAACAACAAGCCGATGCCCCATTTACCGTAGGATTTTCAAATTATGGCGGTCTTGTCAGGACTGAAGATGCATATTCCTGCCGTGCCATAGTTAAAGATGGTGGAATAGAAAAAGGAATCGAAGCACTCGCAACAGAAAACCAGCGCGTAAAGAAATATGGTTTTACTTCCAGCGAAATGACAAGGACAAAAGCTGATATGATGCGCAAAATGGAGAAACAATACAATGAAAGAGATAAAACTGAATCCAGAAACCTTGTAGGAGAGTTCGTAGCAAACTATTTACAACAAGAACCTGTTCCTGGTGTGTCATTTGAATATGATTTTTATAAGAAATATCTGGATGGAATAACCTTAGAAGAAGTGAACGAACTGGCAAAGAAATGGATTACCGATGATAATGCCATGGTGATTATCACTGCCCCCGAAAAAGCCGGAGTTACCCTGCCAACTGATGATAAAATAATGTCTATTTTGAAAGATGTTCAATCAAAAGACATCAAACCTTATCAGGATATGGTATCCAATAAACCTTTATTATCCGTTAAACCATCTCCCGGCAAAGTCACTGATGAAAAAGTATCAAATGATATGGGCATCACTAAGTGGAAACTATCTAATGGCGCAATAGTTATCCTTAAACCCACCGATTTTAAGAACGATGAGATATTAATGAGTGCCTATAGTTTTGGCGGCACTTCATTATACTCAGATAAGGATTATCTCTCTGCTTCCAATTCCGCTTCCGTCGTCGATGCAGCCGGATTAGGCGAGTTTAATTCCGTTGAATTACAAAAACTTCTGACCGGAAAGATTGCCAATGTCTCACCATTCATCAATGATTGGGAGCAAGGTTTCAATGGCAGTTGTTCTCCCCGGGATTTAGAAACGATGATGCAGATGCTTTACTTATACATCACCAATCCTAATAAGAATCAGAATGATTTCAAAGCATATATAGAGCAACAAAGAAGCTTCCTCCAGAACAGAAGTTCAAGTCCCGATGCTGCCTTCCAGGATACCATTAAAGCAACTATGGCACAGTATAATTATCGTTCCTTACCCATGACCGAAGATAATTTAAAACAAATCGATCTCGACCGTGCTGTTGAAATTTACAAAGAACGCTTCCACGATGCCGGTTCTTTCACATTTGTCTTCGTTGGCAACTTTAAACCTGAAACTTTAAAGCCATTTGTAGAGATGTATATCGCCTCTCTCCCCTCTAAAAATTCGCAGGATACTTATAAAGATTTAGGAATTTCTCCACCAAAAGGTAAAGTCGAGAAAACAGTCCTTAAAGGTGTCGAACCAAAGAGCTCCGTTTCAATTAAACTCACAGGACCATTTGTTTTCAACCGCAAAAACAGGAACGATTTGAATTTACTCATGCAATTGGTAAGCATTAAATTAAGAGAGCAACTCCGCGAAGAGAAAAGCGGCGTCTATGGTGTCCGCGCAACTCCCGCCATGAATCATTACCCCAAACAAAGTTTCGAAATAACCATCGGCTTCGGCTGCGCTCCCGAAAATGTTGACATGCTCATCAAAACAGCATGGGAAGAAATAGATAAGATTAAACAAAACGGTTGCGACGATAAGGATTTATTAAAACTAAAAGAAACAGCATTAAGAGAACGCGAAACATACCTGAAAGACAACCGCTTTTGGCTAAGTGCAATAACCCAAAATGCTCTCAATGGCGAAAACCTTTCCGAGTTATTAGAGTTCAATAAATACGTTGAAAGCCTCAAATCAGATGATTTCAAACGATTAGCAAATCAATACTTCACAAAAGAAAACATAGCTAAGTTCGTCATGAACCCGGTTAAATAAATGAATCCTGACAGGTACGCTTTTTAGCGTTCCTGTCAGGTTTCATTTAAGATTCTGCCAGGTTTCATTCATAATTTTTTTGAAGCATATCTGTCCCACCCGCTGGCAAGCTCAGTCCCGCTATCCGCTAATATCTTTTTTTGCCGAAAGTTCACCGCTAATCTAAAGGTCATTTCAGGCAAAAAAAGGATATCCGCTCCTATCGGGGCTAGATTGCAACGTTCACCGCTCCGAATTCAGGTCACTATAATACATCCCAATCCTCCCTCAAAATGCTGTAAGCTGCGCCATTCAGCTGCTGACAGGTTTTTGAGGCGATAATGCAAAAACAACCGGTTAATCCCAAACAAGTACTACGCTTTCTCAAACATGTACTGCGTTTTCTCAAACATGTATTGCGTTTTATCATAAATGTATTGCGTTTTATCAAAAATGTATTGCGTTTTCTCATAAATGTACTGCGTTCTATGAATAAAATATTACGTTTTCTCATAAAACTATCGCATTTTTGGAAAACATCTATTCATTTATATAGTTTTGCAATCCGATTAACAATAAGCAAATACCCTTTAACCATAACAAATCAATGAACAATAGAATAACAAAGCTTTTTAATATAGAATATCCGATAATTCAGGCAGGGATGATATGGTGTGCAGGATGGGAACTCGCATCTGCCGTTAGTAATGCAGGAGGATTGGGATTGATTGGCTCTGGTTCCATGTATCCCGATGTTTTACGAACTCATATCCGTAAATGTAAAGCAGCCACCAATAAGCCCTTCGGAGTAAATGTGCCAATGATTTACCCTGATATTGATAAACATATTCAAATAGTGATTGATGAGGGCGTTAAGATTGTTTTTACCTCGGCAGGCAATCCAAAAACATTCACCCCTTTACTTAAAGAGAAGGGAATTACAGTGGTTCACGTTGTTGCAAATGCAAAATTCGCAATGAAATCAAAAGAAGCAGGTGTAGATGCAATAGTTGCCGAAGGATTTGAAGCAGGAGGACATAACGGACGAGAAGAAACTACTACCATGTGTCTGATTCCTATAGTTCGTGCTGCTGTTGACTTACCTTTATTAGCAGCAGGCGGAATAGCAACGGGCGGAGCAATGCTTGCCGCAATGGCTTTGGGTGCAGATGGAGTTCAGATAGGAAGTCGCTTTGTTGCTTCCAATGAATCATCGGGGCATCAGAATTTTAAAGACCGAGTTATCAATACCGGTGAAGGAGATACGATTCTTTCTTTAAAGAAACTGATGCCTGTCCGATTAATTAAGAATGCTTTTTACAAGCAAGTTGAAGAAGCCGAATCACGATGCGCAAGTGCCGATGAACTTAAAGAATTATTAGGAAGAGGACGAGCAAAGAAAGGCATGTTTGAAGGAAATCTTGATGAAGGAGAATTGGAAATAGGTCAAATTTCAGGACTTATAAAAGAAATAAAACCAGCCGGAAATATTGTAAAGGAAATCTGGGAAGAATACCTTGAAGTAAAAAAACGATTGCTTACAGATTAATTTATTTATCCTCAGGAACCTGCAAGAAAAGCTCCAATGCATAATCAATTTTCTTAATTGATTCTTCAGGATAAATCTTCGAAACCATATTCACCAAATCACTCTGCCAGTTTTTATACTCCATAAAGATACTATAGTTATCTGAAATATACATCGGAAATTTTAAACGCTGTGCATCCAGACTTTTCTTTTCCTTTTCGTATTCTTTTATTCTTTCCTCCTCTTCAGGAGTTGCACCAAAGAAACCAGATTCTCCCCATTTATGCCACTCTCGAAGATTCTCAAGATGATATTTCACTTTTAAATCTTTTGTCTTATTATATAATTTGTTATTAAACTTTGTTGTTTCATCCATCTTCTCCTGATTCCATAAATATTCAAAACGAAAAGAAGCTTCCGGAAGAATTCTCTTTCCATGTTGTTTTATATAATTAGTGTCACTATAATTTCTTTCAGATGTATCTATTATTGATCTGCCTGCAGCATTGTAATATGCAAACCAAATTGAATCTTTAGCTCGTATAATCATTCTGTCACCATTCAAAACAATATTCCAACTCTTAGGACAAATATCTCTGAAATTTCTTAAAGCTTTATCATTCTCAATAATTGAATCGGTAAGAATTATATGAGGTTTTTCTTGTTGAGGAGGAAGTATTCGTCTATGTATTTTAGATGAATCGGGCTTAGAGTTATTTTGAGCAAATGAAATACTCATAGAAATTAAGAATGCAGAAAAATAAAGGAAGAATTTCATCATAAAACAAAGAATTTACTTTGCAGCTTGATTCTTTTCTTGTTGTTCAATCCTGGCTAATATCTCAAGAATCAGTGTATTTTGATTTTCAAGATGTTGAAGGATTGCCTCTATCTCCAATTCAGCTTTAGTATTTATTTCGAAGTCCGCTTCAGCTCTTATTTCAGCATGAGCTGATTGAAGATTTTGCCCAACCATAATCAATGGCATCAGGAATATTTGAATCATATTAGAAATAAACAACCACAAAACAAAACCAGGGTATGGATCGAAACGCATTTCCTTAGGACCCAGACTATTCCATGCCAACCAGACAGCAGTCCAAATAAAAATAATAAAGAAGAAGCCCATCGTTCCTACATTTTCAGTTATCCAAATAGCCAGCTTAGCCATCTTGCTTAAATGCTGCCTATGAATTACATTGGCATTTTGGAGGGGCGCACGAAGTTTCTTTAACTCCTCAAGGGTTTTAGGTGCAGGAAGATTTTCGACAGGCATATTTATATTAATTAAAGGGATTTAAGCATTAAATTATTTGCCGACAAAGGTACTTAAAAATTATGAAGCTAAAAGATCGACTCATTATTCAATTTAAATAATATCAACATTTATTCTTTTATGTTCCATGAACCTTCCATCCTCAATCCACGAAGATACTCCTGAATTGTCAATTGCTTTTTACCAGATGCCTGAAGTTCAAGGATATGAAGAAAGCCCCCATTTACAACAACTTTAAAATGAGTTTTATAATCTGTCAGAATAGTTTTTAATGGAAGATTACTTGAGTATTCTTCTTTTTGCGTTCTATATATTTTGAATTGGTAATCATTACCTATGGGTGACGTTAACTCAGTCCAGGCAGCAGGATGAGGAGATAACCCTCTAACAAAATCATGAATTTGATGAATGTTTTTATTCCAATCAATTTTACAATGCTCCTTGAAAATCTTAGGAGCTTTATGAAGTATCTGATTATCATTCACTAATGAATCCTGAGAAACAGACGTATAATCTTTAGATTCAATTGCTTCAACTGTTTTTAAAACAAGATTAGCACCGGTAATCATCAGGTTATCATGGAGCTCCCCTGCAGTTTCATCTTCTGAAATAGTCACTGTTTCCTGAAATAATATTTTTCCAGTATCAATTTCATTTTGAAGAAAGAAAGTAGTTACCCCTGTTTCTTTCTCACCATTTATTATCGCCCAATTGATAGGAGCAGCACCCCTATACTGTGGCAACAATGACGCATGAAGATTAAATGTTCCAAGACGTGGCATATTCCAAACATTTTCAGGCAACATCCTGAATGCAACAACAATTTGTAAATCTGCTTTTAAAGATTTTAATTCTTTAATAAATGATTCATCCTTAAGTTTAATAGGCTGCAAAACTTTTAATCCATGAGCAATTGAATATTCCTTAATTGGGGATTGATGAACTTCTAACCCCCTACCTGATTGATTATCAGGCGCAGTTACCACCCCCACAATATTATAGTTATTCCTTATCAAAACATCTAAGGATTCAACCGCAAAGTGAGGTGTTCCAAGAAAAACGATTCGAAGGTCTTTACTCATTTAATAAATAAATTATAGAAAAGTTCAATGCTTATCAGGATTCCAATTTAAAGAAGAAAATGTCTTTTTATTTTGCAAATAATAAGCAAACACAATACTATGAGGATAGATAAGTTTTATGGTGTTTGTAATTGGTGTTACTTGAATCCATTTTCGTTTATTATTAATCCTCCTAAAGTTCCCATAAAAGTAAAAATGCGCTCTCGTAACTGCAAAACAATCTTTCCAATTACCTTCTAAAAGAAATTTCAGTCCTGCAACTCCATCTAAAAACAATCTTGCAATACATATCTTCCACAAATCTTTTGCCGGTGCATTCTTATAAATCATCAAGAGATTATTCCTGAAATTTAAAAATGTTTTTCTTGGATTATTTTTTGGCAATGTTCCCCCTCCCAGGTGATAAACCTTCGATGCAGGGTTACAAATTACTTTATATCCTGCATTCCTCAACCTCCAGCATAGGTCAATCTCTTCCATGTGAGCAAAAAATTCTTCATCAAAGCCACCTAACTGATGAAAGACCTCACTCCTGACAAACATACAAGCTCCGGTTGCCCAAAAAACATTAATCATTTCATCGTATTGATTTTTATCTTCCTCCAACGAACCAAAAATCCTTCCACGACAAAACGGATAACCCCATTTATCAATAAATCCTCCCGCAGCACCTGCATACTCAAACTTCTCTTTCTCCTTAAAAGATAACATCTTAGGTTGTGATGCGGCGATTGTTTTATCTTTTTCCATTACCTCTATTATAGGTTGAATCCAATTGGAGGCAACTTCAACATCAGAGTTTAGAAGAATATAATATTCAGCATCTACTTCCTTTAAGGCATCATTATATCCTTTGGCAAAGCCACCATTTTCCTTGTTAAGAATTAATCTTATTGAAGGATAATTGTCTCGAAGAAAATTTACAGAATCATCTTTTGAGTCGTTATCAGCAATAATTATTTCGGCAATACCTTTACTAAATTCAACAACCTTAGGAAGGAATTGCTCTAATAACTTTTTACCGTTCCAGTTAAGAATAACTATTGCAATTTTCATAGAGTTAAAGGTTGATGGTTGTTAGAAGAAATTAATATTAAAAGAATTAATTTAGCAGAAATCTTAGCGGGGATGTCCAAAAAGTTCTTCTGCTTTTCCTCCATAATATTCGGGTGGTTGAGTTACATCCATATTATTGGTTTGAACGGTTCTTTTATGGAGAATCATATCCCAGTCAGGATTATACGTCTCGCCTTTATAATCGGAATGCAATAAAACATATTCATTATTTCCTACATCTGGTTCATAGAAAAGAAATTTCTTGTTAGATTGTTCCTTGATAGTATAATACTGCCATATTTCATAAGGATATGCGTTTGGATCATCATCACCTCTTATAATAATATTCGGAGGACCATATTGTAAATAAACCCTTCCTCTGTCGGTATCATATCCTTTACGGAATGAGTTACCATAAATTTCATTTACCTTTATAACCTGTGCTCTATAAGTAAGCCATTCTGTATTAGGATTTTTCTGATTGCGTTTTAACCAGAAATCATAAAAATATTGTTGCATTAACTGAAGATTGTTGTTTAATTGAATATCGTTCTCTGCAAATAATAATTCGAATTGCGTTGATATTGGTCGAAGGCAATTTATCATTTCAGCAAGGGTATCTTTACTTTTATAATTTGCAACAAATGTATTAGCAATATCAATTCCCTGGTAATCGGAAACTTTTATTACAGGTAGCACATTGGGGTTGCTTCTCTGGAAGAACAGATCTTTTCGTGCCTTCAAAATATTTTCTTTATTTCTTACTTCTATCACTAAATTATAATTACCTGAAGGTAGTGAATCAATAGGAATATCAGCCATTACAACATTAACATTTTCGGGGTTCATCTTTACAAACTTACTGAAATCGCCAACAGTTCTTTTTATTTTATACTGTTCAATGAAATATTTAACAATATATCTTTCATTATTTAACACTATTGGGGAATTATATATTTCAGCATAAAATTGAAGGTCTTTAACTTTCCTTGGAAAAAAGCTCGCATTATACGGCAATAAATCATACCCACTCTTGGAAAGTATATTTGGGGTAGTTGTCTTTAAACAAGATTCTAATAATTCAATATCAGAAATTATAATTGCTGTATCAGAATAATTAAGATTTATCTTTTGATTTCCGAGATAAGGTTCTTCACGCTTATTTTTATCAGTAATGGTAAGAAACAAAACATAATCGCCATTGGGTAAAGAAATCCGATGCTGATCTATAAAGTTTTTTACTTTATTCGATGAAGAATCATCAACTTCAGGACTTAATAAATTGAATCTGTCTGAATAAACAGATTGACTGTCCTTTTGAATATTAATACTGACTTCAATTGCTCCCTGGAACTTACCATTTTCCTTTTTCGTATAAAGAATACTGTTTCCAACAACTGATAAATAGGTTTCTACGTAAGGACCTTTGCCTGGCAGATAAAAAGATGATATATTGAAATAGGCATGAACATTATCAGCAAACAGGCTTAATCCCATGAAAAGGAAGGAGCAAATAACTAAAATGGATTTTTTTATCATCACTGTTTTATTAAGAGTGCTAAATTACGGAAATATTCCTTTGTATGTTGCTTTTGGTAAAGTTAAGGATGGTTAAATGGGTTTGATTAATCGCATAAAAAGGAAAATCCCACCTTTGTGGGATTTAAGCTATCTGGCGGAGAGAGAGGGATTCGAACCCCCGGTGGTATTACCCACAACGGTTTTCAAGACCGCCGCATTAAACCGCTCTGCCATCTCTCCGCCGGCAAAATTAGAACTATTTATGGGGTGACAAAGAATAATCTTTTTTTAGAAGGTTTTTATTTGCAAAAGCAACATGGTTGATGTGGCTTTTACTTATTTCATCAATTAATAATCCTTTTGATTAACAATATCGCGAGGCAGAAGTTTTTTCTTAAGTTCATTAATTTCCAACATGCCCGCCCTGCTTAACCAATTATTAAAATTCAAGTGAGTAATCCATGCTGGATAAGAGCTGTAAATTGTTTTACTTTCATAGCCCGAATAGCTTTTATTAATCGAAAAGGTTCTTTCTAAAACGAATATTGAATCAAAATTGTTGGTTTTTAAATAATCAGATACCTCGTTATCGTCTTTTAGAACAATGCATTTTACTGTTGGGGATTTATAAAAATTTACTCTTAGCTCAGCCAAATCATAAATGTCCTTCCTGGAGCATAATAGAACAATTTCTTTTCCGGATGAATAATCATACAAAAACTTATAACATCTGACTTCTTCCTTTGCAGGAGCAATCATCATAAAAGATAAAAGTACACAATTAACAACTATTAAGAAAACAGAAGTAAATCGAAGTATACCTTTATATTTTATTCTATTCAGGGAATACTCAATACCAATTGCGGTGATATAAATAAAACAAAATACCATCGGGAATAAAAACCGTAGCTCTTTGTGCCCGATTATGGAATGACCAATTATAAATGGAATGATACACCATGTAAAAATGCTTTTATGTCCTTTATACACGCCGATAAAGAAGAATACCAACAACAAAATACTAATAGGCGGAACAGCACTAAGGGTAAAGTAACGGAAATATGACCACCAAGGGTCGGTTCCCCAGTTTGCTGCTTTGTTTTCAATTATATTGGCAATATAATAATTGACTGGTGTAAATACGAATTCTCCGTAAAACCTATAGTCAAGATACATGCAAAATGCAATTGCAACTGCTGCCGATACAATTAAAACAAGAATATATTTTAACTGCATCTTTTTAATGAATACAAGCCATGAGGCAAGTCCGATGATTGAAAATGCTATTTGAAATCGAAAGAAAAAACGAAAATCCTAACAATAAACCTGCGAGAATAAGTAAGCGTGGATTTTTATCTGATTCATATTTATAGAAGCGGATGATTAGGTAAAGTGCGCTCAGAAAAGTTATCGCAGCATAACATTCGGAGGAGAAGCGAACACTGATAAATGGTACAAACCAAAGGAATAGACTTAAGTACACAAATATCTTTTTTGTTTTATCTGATGAAAAATCATTGATTAATAGTGAGCAAAAACAAACAGTAATCAGCCATGAAAGCATTGCCGTGATAATCCTGAAAACGAGCGTATAAGTAAATGGATTATGAATTCCGACAAGGTTCATCGCTTTTATTAATCCTATTCCAATGGCTGGCAACAAGGACGGACGAATCTTGGCATAATACTCCCAAGGTAAATCCGACAAGGGGGATTTCCCAAGTTTATAATTAATAAACTCCAGGATTTGAAAATGCTCATCGTAATGGTAAAACCCAACGCTGAAAATGGCAGTAATAAGGTAGATAAGCAAACTTATAAATAAGATATTCTTATATTGAGAATAGAATATTTTGTTCATAAGGTTATGATTGGCAGCCTTTTGAGATTATTGCCCCGTTTAATGCATCACACTCACTTTATAAAAACTCCGTCCATCCAGAGCGAGGATATAAATTCCATTGGGCAAGGCAGAAACTGCTATTGTGGTTTCATCTCCATTTAGCTTGCCTTCTTTAATAACTTGACCGAGGGTGTTGGAAATGATATAGGTGGTTATTCCTTTTCCTTTTATTGTAATTGTTGAGAAGGCGGGGTTTGGGAAGATGTTATTTGGAGGATTATTATTTGATTCAGGTATTCCTTCACCGCTTCCAATGCATGTTAATGAATCCGTTGAAACGCAGACCATATCAACCCAATAATAACAACGTCCTTGAATAGTGTCAGTATGATTATCATCAAAGAAATTTCCAATACCAAGATATTGATATGAGGAATCAGCAATTATAGAACCTTGTATATTTACCCAATTTAAAGTATCAGTAATTATAGAATCTGTATAAACATGAGCAAAATTATTTATTAGAGTAGGGTTTGTAAATTCATTGTAAGATATAGTGCTAAATCGAGCACCTATTTTATTAGAAGCCCCACCAACTCCGAATGGAAGGGCTTTATATGCCCTTGCTAATTTAAAACTTACATAATATTTAGTGCCTATTATAAGAGGACTCGATAATTGACATCCTATTATTTCTCTATAATTGGTTGTAAAAAAAGTTTGAAAACCACAATAAGCATTGCCATCATAGGCTGGCTGGTACCCAAAACCATTATTGGGAACTGAAACATAAGAAGCCGAGTCTGCACAAGCATTAAAATAATCTGGGCTATTTCGAAATGAACTCCATCCAATTGCCCTTCTTACTTCATCAGTAAGATTATCACCAACTCCAGAAGGGCAAGTATCATAAATCTCAAAACTCGGATTTGGAACCAAGTTCTGCCCCTTCATCCCTCCCCAAAAAATTAAACACACTATTAATATAAGGTATCGTTTCATAAGGCAAAGATAGGGAAATAATCAGGAATGGAGAATAAATAAACTCAACTATTTTGGTCAATAGGATTATAAGTTGTAGTTTTACCGCATGATAATCACAAATAGTTCCCTAAACATGTCTGCACTCACAAAGAGGATTCATTTAATGTCCTCTTGTAATGGAGAATAGATACTTCGGTTTTCATAGTTTTATAGGTTTTATCGGCATTCGCCAAATGGTTGCTTGTACCCACGAAATCGGTACATATACCCACCAAACGGGAACATGTTCCCACCAAATGGGTACATGTACCCACCAAACGGGTACATGTTCCCATCAAATGGGTACACGTACCCACCAAATGGGTACACGTACCCACAAAACGGGTACACTTGCCCATCAAACGGGTACATGTACCCATCAAAGCGTTGCGGCTTATTTCAGAAAATTACATACTATTATTAATAAATTAAAAAAAAACATTAAATTATGAACAGAGATTTTATTCCAAGACCCCTCGGTAAAAGAAAAACATGGTACCAACTCGAGATTAGTACCGCCGATTCAGTGTATTTAAGTATGGGCATGGATGCCGCGGCAACTGCTGCTTATAAAGCGCATTGCCTGAATCAGATTGGCAAAATTGATGCTGTCGCACTGGCAAAAGCGGCTTTAAAAAGTGCTGTTGCCGATCAAAGAACTACGGGTAAGGTTGATGATGCAGCTATTCGTACTCAAGTAAGGTCGATGAAAGCTGATCCGGGTTACACGCCTGCAAAAGGTGAGGCGGTGCAGGTAATTGATACCCATGAAATCGTTGATTATCCGCATTATGTGCCCGAAATAGGCGGCGAGGCATTTCCAGGTTACATCAGGATTATAGGACTGATGAATGGATTGGAGATGTTAAATATTTATCGTCGTTTGAAAGGTGCTGTTACCTGGGGCACGCCGATAGCTACTATCAGCCATCCTAAATTCGATGACCATAGCCTCCCTGCCGGTGCTGCGGTTTATGAATATATGATTATTGGTGTAATGGATGACCATGAAATCACCAAAGAATCTCTTGTTCAGCCCGTTACTTACGGAGGATAAATAAATCCTTTTAAAAACTAATTAAAAAGCCACTCCTGAAAATGGGATGGCTTTTTTGTGCTTATAAGATTTGTGATTTTGAACCCGCTAAAAACTTAATCGGGTGTATCCTTTTAAATCATCGGTTTTAGGGTCAATCTTCTGAACGAGATAGATGTAATACATTTCGGAGGTTTCGATTCCGGGATTAAAACTTTTTAAAAGGTCTAATTTTATATCATCGGCAATTAATCCATGTTCGAGGTTTGTATATTTTTTGCCGTCGTTTGTAATCTGAGGGATGGAACTCTTTACCCATACAAGTTTTGTTCGTCCATTATGGATTAAACTGTCAACAGATGCAACCGATTCTTTGAGCGAAAAATCGTTTTTCCGACGATTGCTCCATTCGCAATAGCTTCCGAAATCATTCAATTGAAGGTAAAATATTTTGGTGTCGAGATAAGCAGCAAGAGGAGAAATCAGGAAGTCGGTTGTGCCTGCAATGGTGAGTGTGTCGAGTTTATTTTCATGGATAAAATTTGCGGCATCCTTGCTTGGAGTAAACTGGTTGTTAGTAGTTTTTGAATAAGCTACCATTGCCCCGATAATATTTGTGGCTAAGATGAGAACGAGGAAGGGAGTCTGAATTTTCTTCCCGAAATTGGCTAAGAAAGCAAGCAAACGGTTGTTGAATTTTTTATCAGGATAATACTTCGCCAACCAATAACAGGCAATTAAAGTTATGAGTAAATAGCCGCAATATCTGTAAAATAATAATTCGGTATAGTAAAAAATGACGAGCAATGCGGCTGTAATTCCGGCATAAAGTAGCAATATCATAGGTTTGCGAAGAAAAATGATGAGGGAAAGAATAAGAGTAATAACCGGCAAATAAACCCAAGTCCACAGATACACAGGATGGGCGGTGAACCAAGCCCAATAGGGCACAGTTACAACCGGACCATCAATATAATAGTAATTGGTATTCCAAAAATTGGCAACTTCGGTATTTGGAATGTAAAAATAAGTGGCAAAGAGTCGCGAAAAAACTGATGCCCAACGAGGGAATTCAAAAACTTCTTTAGCATAAAAGGCAGGGAAGGTGCTGTTTTTATCGGGCATAATCTGGTAAATGGAAAATGCAATGCCGATTATTATAATTAATAATCCTACAAGCAAATGCTTCGAGTTTTTAGAGTTATGAGTTTGATGGAATAAGTAATCAATCCCTAAAACTCCTGCTATACCGAGGGCAACAGCAACCCCGTAAATAGTTACATTGGCAAGTAACGCAAGAATTATTCCGAGAAGAATATAATGAGATGAACGGTTTTTAAATAAAGCACATGCAATGAAAATAAGAAGGACACCTAAACCGTAACTGCGGCTGATAACGCTATATTCGAACAAGGTGAAATAACTGAAGGTAAACATGATTTTGTAAGGCATTTCAATATCAGAATACCTGTTGAAGACAAAGATAAATCCGCAGGCAATTACCAGGTGAAGAGCCTGCATATAAACAGGATTGTGAGTGAAACAGGTGATTATGAAAAGTAATAAATGCCACAAAGCCGGGTTCCCTTCAAACTTCATGTTGTGAAAAAGCTGCGGGACAGAATGCGCATCTCTTGCCACCAGCCATGCCTGCAATTCATCGCGCCACATCTGATGATGCATTAACCCGAACAGGGCAACAACGAAAAATATCGCAGTTATTATTAACGAATAATATAGGGGATTAAATGGTTTCTTTGCTTCAACTTTTGAAGGCGTTATCCTTTGCTTTTGATTTCCGGCAATAGGTTTCTTAATCGGTGGTTTTTTAGATTTCATTGTGGCGAAACTATTAAAAATTTATTAAATGAGGATATTGGAGCTGAAAGGATTTATTGGTTATTGGGTTTCTGAAGTTCTTCTTTTCTTTTATAAATGCCCATCCAATTATCAGCATTTTGATTGCAAGGCGATTGAGGAGTGTCCCAGCAATAGGATGCTTCGTTTCCATTATTAACACTGACAATCCCGATTCGCTGGTAATTATCGTTAATGTACTGGAATCCCCAATGGTAAATGGTGGTATCTATATTATTAATTTTGACAGAAAACCAGGAAGTCCCAACGTTTACATATATAATGAACTTGGGCTTTGCAGCTTCTATTTCACTTATCATCTGCGTTTCGAATTCATGAACATGGGGATGCTCTTTCATCATTTCATAAGTATAAACAAATCCGGTAGCTGCTCTTCGCTTTGAATAGAAATAGATTTCGGGCTCTGAACCTAGTATTGCAATTTTATCATCAGGTTTGGAATTTTCGTCAATATATTTACCATATACTTGAGCAGCCACAAATGGTTGTCCTGGATAGGTGGTAGTTGCAACTTCTTTAGATGATTTCTCGAACAAATATGATTTTTCATGACTTAGTGAAATTGAAAGGAAAAAGGCGACAACTAATAAACCTCCATATTTTAACAGGAAAGAACCTTTGTTTTTTTTGAATGCTGATGAAACCGCTTCAGCACCCGCGGCAACTAATAATGCAAGAGCAGGCATGGCTAGTAAAAAGTAATGAGGATAGAAATAGAAAGCAACGGATACAGCAACTAATGAAAAGATAAAGAACCCAATAATAAAAATCTTTTTGTCCCATGTCTCTTTAAAGATAATTGCAAGTAATCCTAATAATGCCAGAATTTGAAGCAGCCAAGTTGAATAAAAGATTCCCGGAAAAGATATCATGAAATTCAACTTACCCTCGCTCCAAGGAATTTGAGTGGCATAGGTACGAGGATAAACCCATGTCCACCACCAGAATTTTTCAAACAAGCCCAGATGAGAAAAATACATACACAATGAGGCAAAAGGAATTCCAACACCAAAAAGAAGAACAAATCCATTAAGAATTAAATTTTTAAAATTCAACAGTTTATTAGTAAAGAATTTGTACAGAAAATAGAAACCTGAAAATAATATAAATAAGAGTGCATGCTGTTTCATGGTATAAGCAGTTCCTAAAAGCAAGCCTTGAATATAGTTACGACGGAAGATTAATGGCAGGAGTAGGGCGAAGTTCTTATGAAAAGATGTATGATGGTTACCTTAAATACAGGTTAATTCGTCAAAAGACATCTGAAGGTTGGCCACTTAGCATGACAGCGGTTTCAACATTGAATTACACTAGTCAAAATGACCCCAATCAATCTATTAGTGGAGTAAACGAATACCAGTTTCCGACAAGCAGGATGTCGTTTGTGAACGAATTAATTATCGGAAGAAAGTTTACCCCAAGTTTATCAATTCAGGCAGCGGCTTATATGATTCATTACAATATTGTTCAGAGATTAATTGATAAAAATGATATTTATGCAGTTAGCATTGCTGGAAGATATAAACTTACCAAACGATTTGCACTCACTGGAGAATATGCATACAGATTAACTTCAGCCTATGCCTTAGGAACTTATTATAATCCTCTTGGCTTCGGTTTTGAAGTGGAAACAGGTGGTCACGTTTTCCAGATTCAGTTAACCAATGCCTTTGCAATTGACGAAGCACAGGTTATTCCATTTACCGCTACTTCATGGACAAAATTGGGTTTTCGCATCGGATTTAATCTTTCAAGGGTCTTCACGTTATAAAATCATTTTTAAGGAATCATAATTGCAATTAACCTCTTTGGCAATTAAATTTTCTCGTTTGGAATAATTAAATTACTTTTACCCGATTATTATTCCATTTACTAAACGTGCAAAATAATTCCTATGAAAAAAAACTTAAACAAAAGGAAGAGTGACAATTCTAACCCAGTCAATAAAAAACAAGATAAAAAGACATTAACAAAAGTAAGCGCATCTTCACAATTACCCTATTGGATTTTAGGAATAGCAATACTTTTCGTTCTTATAATAAGAATCCGGCTCAATGATGTGCCCCTTGAAAGAGATGAAGGGGAATATGCCTATGCTGGTCAGCAAATACTGAAAGGGATACCTCCATTTATAAGTATTTATCACGTAAAACTTCCTGGAATATATGCTGCTTATGCAACAATAGAATTATTATTTGGTCAATCGTGTTCCGGAATTCATACTGGCTTAATGATTGTAAATGTTCTAACGTTAATTGTTATTTTTCTTATCGGAAAGAGATTATTTAACCCCCTTTCAGGTGCTATTGCTGCTGCTTGTTTTGGCTATTTGACTTTAAGTCAAACAATGTTTGGCTTCACAGCCAATGCTGAACATTTTGTTTTGTTA
>Ga0206937_10123_pt1 | contig 24545 bp, 29 predicted proteins | sample Alteio_BWOrgHeat_11_FD_152923 | JGI IMG/M metagenome (GOLD analysis project Ga0206937, IMG submission 152923) | Enriched cells from forest soil in Barre Woods Harvard Forest LTER site, Petersham, Massachusetts, United States -... | ecosystem: Environmental > Terrestrial > Soil > Temperate forest >... | reverse complement strand
TATATTGTTAAACCGGTCGATTTTGAAAGCTTCCAGAAGATCGTCAATGACCTCGGTATCTATTGGTTGTCACATAATCACCCCTCTTCTTAATTAATCATGGCATGAAAGATCAGATCAAAATTCTGCTGTTGGAAGACTCTGTCCTTGACGCAGAATTAATCAAAAGGGAGCTCATCAAAGGCCAGGTAGACCATGAAATGCTTGTAGCTCACAATAAACGGGAATTTTTACACGCATTAAATAACTATCATGCTGATATCATCCTGTCTGATCATTCATTGCCAAACTTCAGCTCCCACGAGGCTTTACGAATCGTACATTCGGCAGGTATCAACATTCCTTTTATCCTGATCACATCTACCATGACTGATGAATTCGCGGTAAAGATCATGAAAGAGGGCGCACAGGATTATATTATTAAAGACAGGCTATCGCGCCTTCCATCTGCAGTGACCAATGTAATAGAGAAATTCCGCCTGGTGCGTGAACAAACGGCTGAGCGGGTAAAGGTAAATGAGGAGCTAAAGAGTTTAAACCACCGTTTGCAACTGGCAGCCAATAGTGCAGATTTGGGTATATGGGATTGGGATATCGTTAATAACATGCTTAATTGGGACGAAGGCATGTACCATATATATAATATTGGCAGCGAGGGGTTTGAATTGGTTTATGAGGCCTGGGCCTCACGGCTCCACCCTGAAGATAAAGATCAGATAAACGAAGAAATACAATCAGCATTAAGGGGCGAGAAAAAATACGATACCGAGTTTAGGGTTGTGGATGCTAACCAACACGTTCATACAATAAGGGCGACGGGTACGGTAGAGTGGAATGAGACGGGGGTTCCGGTTCGGATGATCGGTATTAATTGGGATATTACCAAACGAAAGTTAGCGGCTATGGAACGGGAGGAAATTATTGGCGAAATGTCCCGGAGAAATACGGAACTGGAACAGTTTGGTTATATTATTTCTCACAACCTGAGGGCTCCTTTAGCTAATATTATTGGCGCAGCAAGCGCTATGAATGATCCCGAACTGCCTCCTGAAGATAGAATTATCTTTAACAGGGCCGTACACCAGTCTGCAATTAGTTTAGATGACACCATCAAAGACCTGAACCATATTTTGGAGTTAAAAGCGGGTAATCATACCAGGGAAGTTGTTCGTTTTTCGGATCTGGCGGATGATATTAAAATGAACATCCAAAATATATTGGTAACCGGGGGATTCAGCATCACTTATGATTTTTCGGCAATTGATGAACTATTTACAGTGAAGGCTTATCTGTACAGCATTTTTTACAACCTTATTTCTAACAGCCTGAAATATCGGAGGAAAGATGTTTTAAGCAGGGTTGAAATCAAGAGCCAGCAAGTAAATAAAAAGATCGTGCTTTTTTTCGCCGATAATGGCATAGGGTTTAATCTGGAGAAAAACAAAGGGCATGTGTTTGGTTTATATAAACGCTTTCATTTGGACTTCCCCGGAAAAGGGATGGGTTTGTTTATGGTTAAATCGCAGGTAGAAATTTTAGGCGGAAGCATAACGGTAGAAAGCAGCGAAAATATGGGCGCAAATTTCAGAATTGAGTTTCCATCAATTTAATCGCATCCGTAGTATGCTGCATTGTACAGGGCTTACTTCGGGCTAATGCATATTTAGACAGGCTAAAACCAGCTGTAAATCCGGCAAAAGTTCATGATTTGCGTTCCGTCTGCAAAGAGAAAGCCTCAGCTGGGAGATTTGAGCCTTTCTCTTTGTAGTGATATATAAGCGCACGCGGCATGTTTGCGCGGGGATTGGGCTTATCGCTGATTCTCAGGTTTTACGATCCAATCCGCATAATGCGTTTCGCCAAGGAAAACAGGATTTTCCGGTGCGAGCGTATCGGCAGTGATGGGTGCCCCTGAATATAAGGCGCCGGCATCCGCAGTTATTGCTAAATCTTTATGCGTTGCCCTTGCGTATTGTTTTATCCATTCAGCCATGTTGAATTTTTCAGGGCCGCCTATTTCCAGTATCCTGTTTACGGGCTCAGCTAAAGCAGTTTCAGCCAAAAAGAATGCTACATCTTTGCTGGCAATAGGTTGTATGTTAGCATCCGGCACTATTACTTTTCCATTCGCCATGCTCATTTGCAGTATGCCGCCCGCAAACTCAAAGAATTGTGTGGCATGAACAATAGTGTATGGAATGCCCGATGCCATGATCATATCTTCCTGCACCTGTTTTGCCCTGAAATAGCCGCTGGCTTGCAGCTTTTGCGTACCCACTACCGACAAGGCGATATGATGCTGAACGCCTGCGCTTTTTTCTGCAGGTAAAAGGTTTTCGTTAGACGTTTTAAAGAAATGCATTACGGGTGCGTCATCAAACGATGGCGAGTTGGACACATCAATTACGGTATGCGCTCCTTGCAAAACTTCATTCAATCCTTCACCGGTTAGTGTATTGACACCGTTGTTAGGTGAGGCAGCAATTATTTCATGTCCGGAATTTTTTAATTGATTTACCAGCTGGCTGCCAATAAGGCCGGTACCGCCAATTACTACTATTTTCATCTTTATGTATTTTGGGTTATTTGTATAATACAAAGATGGAAACTGCAATGGCGGAAAAACTTAAGCTGGTTTAAGAAATATACCAGGCTTGGAGCGTCCTTAAGGTTTCTAACGAAACGCCCATGTAAGAAGCGAAAATAGCATCGGGGATTCTTCGGATAAGATCGGGATAAGTATCCCTGAAATGGCGGTAAAAGTCTTTTTTAGATACCGTGGCGAATGTTTTTTGTTTAAAAAGAGCAGCGCCATAAGCCCGCTCATGTATCTTATTGAAATACAACGCCATCAGGGGGAGTTGCAGCAGCAGTGTTTCGTAGCTTTTACGGTTTATGCAGGTGATCGCTGAGTTTTCCATGGCGGCGATCGAATAGACTGCGGGTTTGCAGTCCGGGAAGGTTTTGTAATCGGTTATCCACCAGTTTTCCAGCGCAAAATGGATAACCTGTTTTTCATGATCATCCCCGTAAAAAAGGTATAAGCAGCCTTTATTGACAAAGTAGACGGTGTCGCAGATTTCATTTTCACTTAAAAGCAGTTCATCCTTCTTTATCGACCTAAAACTGAAAAACGGAAGCAGTTTTTCCTGGTCTGTTATAAGGTCCGGAACAAGTTTGCAGATATGCCGGTATAATTGTTCAATCATGGGGATCATTTGCGTTTCACTTTGCTTTTCCGGAGTTCACTCAGGTATTCCGGCGTAAAGCCTAAAAATGAAGCCAGCATTTTTTGTGGGATACGTTGAAGAAATTCGGGATACCTGGCCTGGAACAGTTCGTAAAATTCCTCCTTCGGCATTCTTGAAATCATTTGTACGCGAAGCAGTGTAGCTGTATAGGCACGTTCATATACAAGCCGGAAATAACGTTCCATAACCGGGAATTTTACAAGAAGCGATTCATAATTCGCAAACGTAATAGCCAGTACTTCTGTTTCTTCTACAGCCTGTATAGTGTAGGCTGAACTACGGCCCGAGCGGAAAGCGTCAAGATCGGTCAGCCACCAGTTTTCCAATGCAAATTGCTGCGTTTGTTGGGAGCCACGATCATCTGTAAAAAACAACCGGAGGCACCCATTAACAACAAAGAAATAAAGCATGCAGCGATTGCCTTCCTCCTGTAAATTTTCCTTCTTATTAAATGTCCTCGTTTCAAAAAAAGCCAGGATACGCTCGTCACCTACATCCCGGGTACCCGTGATTTTTTGAATATGCTGAATGAGCGAACGCATTTTTTATGGAAATAAAACAAATATAGAAAATGAAGAAGAATATGGTATTGCATGAAGGTTAGAGAATAATTAATACACCATGTTCGGGTATAATGTGTCAATCATTAATAATTGTCTTTTGTCGCGATCCACCCCTTTCTTTGTCGTTTTTATACAGCGTAAAATTCTAAAATGCTTGCAATCTTTGTATTATCAATAAGATCAAAAACAATTTAAATAACTTATTATGAAAACAATACTTAAAGGATCTGATGTCCTCAAACCGGTGTTAATAATCGCTGTACTGTTTTTTACAGCAATTCAATCTAACGGGCAAAAGCTTAAACCTGCCGTAAGCGGCTACGCGCCTGTTAACGGCCTTAAAGTTTATTACGAAGTATATGGCGAGGGTAAGCCTGTCGTATTACTACACGGTGCTTTTATGACTATTGACGATAACTGGGGGCAACTAATACCTGAATTGTCGAAAACCAGGAAAGTAATTGCCATTGAAATGCAGGGACATGGGCACACACCGTATTCAGACAGAAAATTAGACCTGCCTACCCTGGCAAGTGATGTGGACGGCGTGATGAATTATTTAAAAGTTGACAGTGCTGATGTTGTAGGATACAGCATGGGTGGCTCTGTGGCCTACCAATTGATCGTACAAAGCCCTAAACGGGTAAAAAAATTAGTGATCATTTCTTCTACTTATAAAAGTACCGGCTGGCTGCCCAGCCTCGCTGTTGCGTTTAAAAATATGAAGCCAGAAATGTTTGCGAATAGCCCCATGAAGGCGGCATATGATGCCGTAGCGCCCGACAGCACAAAATGGGCAAAGTTTATAGATCAAATGCTTGTTTTTATGAGGACATCATTTGACATGGGCGACAACAATATCGCAAAAATTACTTCGCCGGTATTGATCATATCAGGCGACAATGATGGCCTGGATAAAGTTGAGCTGATGAAAACGTATCAATTATTGGGAGGTGGTGTATCTGCCGATCTGGGGCCGATGCCAAAATCGCATCTGGCCATTGTTCCTTCGCAAGGGCATGTGAGCCTGATGATGCAAACAAATACAATATTGGACTATCTGAATGACTTTTTAAAGTAAAAAGAGCGCTTTGGTGATATATCGGGGCTGTCAAAAAAACTGAACCATAGACATTAATCTAAAAACTAATAAAATGAGAAAGATCAGGATTTTCGAACATATATCGCTTGATGGCGTGATAGAACACGACGACAACTATGCTTACGGCGCATGGACAGTACCATATCGCAGCCCAGAAGGGGCAGCGAGCCTCCTTGAGGCATACGGCCCAAACTTCGATCTGCTGCTTGGTCGCAATACTTACAATATATTTAGCGGCTTTTGGCCCACTGCAGGGAATTTCCCAATGGCAAATGCTATAAATGCCGCAACTAAATACATTGCAACCCACAACCCCGGCAGCCTCGAGTGGGGGCCGGTTAAGGATCTTGGCGATGATATCATATCGGGTATACGCGATCTCAAGTCAACAGACGGCCCCGATCTGATTATCGTAGGAAGTTCGACCCTGACGTCCGTATTGCTCGGGGAGGGACTGGCCGACGAGGTGGTACTCATCACCTACCCGGTTTTGCTGGGCCGTGGTAAACGCATCCTTTCAGAAGTTATCGACGCGTGCGAGCTTGCTTTTATCAGCACCAGGTCTACCCCAACCGGCTTGCTGATTAATACTTATCAATACGTTGGATCGCTGAAAAGCTGATCTTTTCAATTTTGTGAGAGAATACTATTTATATCCTTCAAAAGGTTCGGGATTTGTCTCGCTCCGTCTGTTTGAAACGAAAAGCCCCTCGAGTCGGAAGATTTGGGCGGCTTTTTGCGTTTGATGGTTTCGCAGATTACAAATCTGCTTAAATTTAAGTCCGGGAAATATCCCGACTGATAATATTAGATAGTTGATTTATGAAAGAACCGGCTTATATCAATTTTGCCAATACGATAGCCAAAATGATTGATGATGGAATTTATAAATCAGGCGATAAATTACCATCGTTAAGAAGCTTGCATAAGAAAAAAGGCTTAAGCATAGGTACTATTTTACAGGCATTAAATTACCTGATGAATAAAGGGCTGGTGATTTCTAAAGAAAAATCAGGCTATTTCGTCAATAACAGATCTAAAAAAGAACTTCTTCTGCCAAAAGCGTTGCCGGTTTCATTGTCTGAACATAGCGTTCATATTGATCAATTGCTGCAAAAACTATCCGTTGATACCATAAACCGGGATTTCGTGTCATTTGCAATCGCGCTTCCCGATAATAAATTACTGCCATTTAACAGTTAAACGGGCAATACAGCAAACCTCCCGTGATATTACCGGTAGCTACCTCGGGCTGGAGAGCCGAAATGGAAACAAGGAATTACGTGATGAAATTGCCAAAAGATCACTGACCTGGAAAAACTTAACCCATTCGGACGAATTGATCATTACCAACGGAACTACCGAAGCAATATTATGTTGCCTGATGGCTGTCACCAAACCAGGGGATACTGTTTTGGTTCAAGATCCGTGCTTCCATGGAATTATGCAGGTTCTGGAATGTCTGGATTTGAAAGTTGCAACCGTTCCGTCTGACCCTTCGACAGGAATTTCAGTAGAAGACGTCAGAGATGCCTGCAAAAAATTAACGGTAAAAGCTTTGGTAATAGTCAGTAATTTCAATAATCCGGATGGAGCAAGCATAAATTCAGAAAAGAAGAAAGAGCTTGCTGAGTTGGCTAACGCACTTCATATACCCATTATTGAAGATGATATTTATGGCGAAGTATTTTTTAAGGGGGTCCGGCCTGATACAATTAAAGCATATGATACGCATGGCCGGGTAATGTATTGCAGCTCGCTTACAAAAACACTTATTCCCGGTTTGCGGGTCGGCTGGTGTGCAGCCGGCCAATATGCCAATCAGGTAGCACGAATTAAATCAATGCATAATCACTCTACTTCAAGTTTCGACCAGCGCGTTGTTTTGAAATTATTAAGTTCCGGAACTTTTGAAAGGCATCTGCAAAAATTCAGGCTCGAACTTCACAAAAATCTAATACGCACAATTACCATTATTGAGCAATATTTTCCTGAAGGAACCAGGATAACGAGACCTTTAGGAGGGCTTGTTATTTGGATAGAACTACCTTCACATATTAATACTTCTGAATTTCAGGAAATAGCACTTGAACATAATTTATGCTATGCTCCCGGGGAGATCTTTTCATCAAAAGGTGACTATCAAAACTATATGCGTATTAATTATTGCAATCAATGGACTAATGACATTGAGAAAGCGCTTATTAAATTAGGAGCGCTCCTGAGCGCCCACCCTCAAGATCTTTAAACTTTTTCCGCCGATTACCCGGCTCTATCAGATCGGGTTCGTTGCAAAAACAAATCTGTTATACAAATATTTTCAAAATCTGTATCTGTTATAACCCTGTTTGTACTTATAACTTTGCGATGCTTTTTAAAGAAGATAACGACAAATAAAATGGAAACAGAAAATCTAAAATCTCATGCTTCAACGACATCTGAGAATTTATCCTTAAAGACGCGGGACAAACTTCGGATCGCATATATTGATGAACCACCCTTCTATTGGACCGGCGAAAATAATACCGTGAAAGGCTCGGACATCGAACTTGCCGAAGTGGTTCTGCGTGCACTCGGTGTTACGTCAATCGAATATCAGCATACCACTTTCGAAGAGCTTCTTCCGGGTGTTCAGGCTGGTCGCTGGGATATGAACGTACCGATTTTCATTACACCTGAACGTACAAATGACGTGGCTTTCAGTATTCCCGTTTGGGCGCTTGGCGATGGGTTCGTTGTGCACCGGGGAAATCCGAAGGGGCTGGTGAGCTACGAAACTGTGATAAAGAGAGGCGATGCGCGGCTGGGGGTTATTCCCGGTCAGGTGGAGTTCGGGGCTGCGAAGAAGGCGGGCATGAGTGACAACCAGCTTGTGATTTTCAATAACCAGCCAGATGCCGTAGCTGCATTGCTTGCCGGCGACATTGACGCATTCGCAGCCACCGCAGTTGGAAACCGCGCCATTGTCGAACATAACCGGGGATTGGAAGCAGTCTCTTTCGAGAATGTCGGGGACGGAAAAGTGCCCTTCGGCGGCTTGTCGTTCAGCAAAACCAATCATGATCTTCTGCAGTCTGTAAACGCACAGCTCCGCAAGTATTTAGGCTCTGCCGATCACCGTACACGAATGGCAAAATACGGGATCACCAAAACGGAGATAGATAGTGTAGTAGCGAACAAGGGTACGGGATAATAGGAAAGAGTTAGATAATTTAAGGTGTACAACTGCCTGGTTTAATCTTATTCAAAATCCCACCAAACCAAATTCTTAGGCGGATCGCCAAAGTATAGGGCTCACCTATTCGCGGAACATTTAACGGCACGCCGAGTTTTTCGGAAGCGGGCAGCAGCTTTTCTATAGGTTCGTTCCAGGGTTGATTGGCTTCTACAAACTTGGCCCAGTGAATAGGCTGCAGCAAACGGGCGTGCAGGTCAACCGCAGCCTGGGCTGCTTGCCCGAACCACAGGTGTGTCCATGGCGCGGCAGGTACCACGATTACCCCGATATTTTTAAAAACTACCCTTATTTTAAAGGATCTGTTAAATACCCGGTCGATCTTTAAAAGACGACGCTTAATTAGACTGGTTCGTATTGACTGTAAACTAAAATATGTAATCTCATTGTTACTTAAACCATTCGTTTATGTGTCAATCTCATCATTATAAACGATAACCTTATGAAAACTCAAATGACCCGGCTATTCGCAACATTATTAGTTGTAGCAGCATCTGCATTCGCCACAAAGGCCCAAACTTACACTACCACCAGCGAAGTAAATGTTTTTGGCGATAGCGTGATCACCTACCATGACCCAACCGGTAGCGCTGCTTACACTGTCACAAACTCCACCGATATTTTTGGTAATAAAGTTTCAAAAACCACCGATAAGTACGGCCGCGATGTTAAGTCTGTTACAAGTTCTACCGATATTTTAGGCAACGTAAATCAAACCGTAACAGGCAGCAATGGTCTGACTGTCGGCAGCGCCAAAATCTCAAAGGATATTTTTGGCAACGAACAAAAGGATATATCCGACGGCAATGGGATGCCGGTCGCAACGCTAAAAACAGCTACAGATGCCATGGGCAATATACAAAAAGTGATCACTGACCGTAGTGGCAATACGATCACTATCAATACTTCAAAAGATATTTTCGGCAATGAAACCAGGACGGTAAATACCCAAATGGATTCCCAATCTGCAAATCAATTACTCAAGCAGGCTGGTGAACTTTGAGGGCCACTCATTCCTTTAAAATAAAGGCTATAAAGTAAAAGCGCCCGGATAAAAATACCCGGGCGCTTTCAACATTATCGTTACATATTATTGCTTAGCGATCCTGTATAATTTCCCGCCATCAGTTGCAGCGTAAATCGCGCCGTCTTTTCCGGTAGCTATGCAGCGCCAGCGTTCGTTCTTATCGGCAAGTAAACGTTCTTCGCCTACCACTTTGTTGTTTTTTATAACCAGCCGGGCAATGTGCTGGCCGCTCAGCCCACCAATAAACATATTGTTTTTCCATTCGGCAATGTTACCGGTATAAAACATCATGCAGCCAGGCGAGATCACCGGGTCCCAATAGTAAATGGGCTGTATTGTTCCCTCTTTTTGCTGTATCCCATCATAAACCTTCTGTCCGCTATATTCTATACCATAAGTAACAATAGGCCAGCCATAATTACCACCCGGTTTTATCAAATTCACTTCGTCGCCACCGCGCGGGCCAAATTCAATCTCCCAAAGACCGCCGGTAACCGGGTTAATGGCAAGTCCGTCCGGGTTACGGAAACCATAGGCATATATTTCAGGCTTAGCACCGGCTTTGCCTATAAACGGATTACCGGCAACCGGTTTTCCCTCTTTAGTAATGTGGATGATCTTACCGGTAGTTGCGTCCAGGTCTTGTGCTTTCAAGCGGATATCATTCGCCTGGCGGTCGCCTGAGGTAACAAAAAGATTGCCCTCTTTATCAAATACTATGCGCGAACCAAACTGCCCCGCACCTTTGTAACGCGGGTATGCTTCCCAGATCACCTTAACATTTTCCAGCTTAGTTTCATCTGCAGACAGCTTGCCCTTGGCAACAGCAAGCGTAGCGCCTCCGTCGCCCGGTTGGGCATAAGTCCAGTATACCATCCGGTTGGTGGTAAAGTGAGGGTCGATGTTTACGTCGAGCAAGCCCCCCTGGCCTTCATACTGTACAGGAGGAAAACCCGTGATCGTTTTAACAATTTTACCGTCGGTGGTTAGTATCTGCATAGTCCCGGGCTTACTGCTGATAAGCAAACGGCCGTCGGGTAACACATGTATGCCCCATGGCGTTTTTAGCTCGCTGCTGATAACTGTAGCTGTATATGGTGTTTTGGTTTTAACGCTTCCGATACGGGTTTGCCCGGCAAAAGCAGGCTTATAGTTGCTATTGGCTGGCTTGGTTTCAACAGGCGGCCCGGTTTGCGCTATAGCGGTGATAGATAGTGATAGCAAGGTGGTCCCTGCTATGAATAGCTTGTAAATTTTTGAGGATATCATGCTAAATTGATTAATGTAATAAAAATACAAATTTGATGGTGATATGTTTTAGGGTATGTGAGGGTTAATCCGGTGGAAAGCATACATGTAAACTCACCCCAAAAGCTTACTCCTTCTATACGCCGCAGGTGTTTGCCCTGTTTTTAATTTAAATGCCCGGTTAAAAGCCGCTTCCGATTGATAGCCAACCTTCAGGGCAATTTCTGATATATTGCCATTATCAGTCATTAATAGTTTTTGGGCTTGCCTGATGCGCCAGTTGGTAAGGTAGCTCAATGGTGTTTCGTGCACTAATTTTTTAAACCGGTTAAAGAAAACAGAACGCGACATACCGATCTCCGATGCAAGCGATTCCAGCGTCCAATCGTTTTGGGGTGAGTCCTGGATCAGCTTTAACGATTTACTGATCCTCGGATCGTTTAATGCGGAAAGAAAACCGCTGTCGGGTGCATCCTGTTCTAAATATGCCCTGATGATATTGATGAACATAATTTCCGACAGGTTTTTCAGCATTACGCTGCTTCCCGGCTTTTCGTTATTGAGTTCTGCCAGTATTAATTGCGTAACCTGTTTAAGCAGCAGCTGGTTTTCTGTTCCATATTGTTTAATATGAATAATAGCGGGCAAGTCCTTTAAAAAAGGATGCAGGGGCTGGTAATCAAATTCAAAATGGCCCGCTATAAGTGTGGTTACCTCGCCGCCGCTATTAAAAACAGGGATCCCCGACCTGCGGGCCTTAACAAATTCGGGCGATGGCATGCGTAAGCTGTTAGTGTTGTCTGCTATCCAGTGTGCGCTTCCGTGCGGCACAAATACCAGGTCACCCGGCGCCATTTCTATGATACGGCCATCAGGTGAACCAATACTACAATTGCCGCTCACCAACCGCCAGAACTGCGAATTTTCATCTTTGACAATATCCAGCCCCCAGGGGGCTGCAAGAGGAAATTTGCTATAGATTACACTCCTTAGCCCGGTTGCCTCCAATACAGTACTTAAAGCGTCCATCTTGTAAATTGATACGATTAGGCAAAAATATGATATTTATTAATACTTTAAGTATTAAACCGCAACCTACCTTTGTTTTATTAAATCAAAGAAAAAATGACAACTCAAGAATTAGCAAGCCGCTATTATGAACTTTTTCAACAAAGACAAGTGGCAGAAATTTATCAGCAGTTTTATAGCGCCGACATTGTTTGTACCGAACCTGAACATGCCTTGGCAATGGGCGTGCCTACCATAACCAGGGGCATTGAAGCGGTTTTAGCAAAATCAAAAGCCAGGCAGGAACTGATAGCAGAAGTACACAGTTTCTTCTGCAGCGAACCCGTAGTTGGAGGCGACTATTTTAGCGTGGCCATGGGCCGTGACATGACCTTTAAAAATGGACAGCGGGTACAATTGGCAGAAATTGCAGTTTTTGGCGTAAAAGACGATAAGATCATATCCGAAACCTTTTTTTATTAGCAGTCAGTTAAGCTAATTTCATTTAAACTATACTGTCCGAATGTCGCCGGCTTCGGACAGTATATGTATTAACAAATATGCAATTAGCAGTGTGATGGTTCTTTAACCAACCTTTTCCAGCGGCCCTTCCTTTTTTTCGCATGCTTTGCCTGATCATGTTGCGGTGCGGCGAGCGGTTATAATCTCAGCGGGGTAGCATATTACACGCCCTGCAAATCGCGGCATGTCAACCTGTTTCTTATCTGCTTTTTCATAACGTTTATATGCTGCTGATTGCATTGAAAAAATCATTTTTAAATCTTTTTTGTAACAAGAATGTTGTACATTGTATAACCAATTCTAACATTATGAATCTTCTTGAAAAACTACGGGTTTGGGCTGCCGGGCACCCTAAATTCTCAGAAATTCTCAGGATTATTTTAGGAATTATTCTCGTATGGAAGGGCATAGCCTTTCTTTTCAACCTCAATCTACTGCATCTTTACCTTTATTATACCGGGCTTAATGACGCACTTGGGCTTTCAGCTGTAATCAATATCCTGGCGCAGCTGATCATCATCCTGAATATTTTTGGCGGAATTTGCATTGCATTAAATATTAGTGCACGGTTATTTTGCTGGTTTAATCTACCCATATTATTCGGGGCCGTTTTCCTGGTTAATATGTACAGGGGCCGTTTTGAACCGCATGCGGAATTCTGGCTGTCACTTTTCTCTCTTTTGGCCATTACTTTTATTTTACTGGCAGATAACCGGGCTCATGCGCATCACCATAAACAAAAAATAACGACCACATAGTCAAGGCCGAAATTGTAGTACTCTAAATCTATGTCGGGTGCAAGCCGGTATAGCACTAATACTTCTTCATCACCTTAACCAGCATATCCGCTATTTTGCTCATGCCCGCGTCTGATGGATGCAGGCCGTCATAAAACCAGCTCATGGCCTCGGGAGGATATGGGTAATCGTCGGCTGGGGGATTGTAGGGGATCGTTATATAATCAGGATAGGTGTAGTTTTTATACTCGTGGGTTGCAGGGTCGCGAAGGCGGCGGTATTTTACGGCATTTTTAGTGGTTATCCCGCTTTTGTAATAAAGATCAACCAGCTTACAATTTTCCGCTTTGGCAATTGCCTTGATCGCATCGGCATATTGCGACAGGTAAACGCTATCCTTATTCGGTTGATCATCGCCATGTATAAAAACGGATGGGTTGTTCAGGTCGACATAATCGGTGCGGTGCAAGGGCGTTATAAGTATAATTACCGCCTCGCTGTTCAGGCTGCGGATCTTGTCGATAATAGTGCGGTATGAGCCATACACGGTTTTGTTGCCGGTGTTATTTTCATAATCGCTGAACGTGCCTATTGGCAGGCATGTCCACCAGTCATTTGTCCCCAGGAATACCGAATAAATATCCGATCTCACCAAATTCAGGTTATTGATATTATCGGCTATGGCTTTTGCCGTCCAGCCGGGATGCCCGTTGTTTACAAATTTTACATAAGGCAATTTTTCTACAACATCATCCATATAGCCTTTCGAGATCCGATGCTTTGTCAATTCGGGCCGTCCGTTTAAAAAAGTGATCGAATCGCCGATAGCCATCCATGAAAGTTCCTTGCGGGGAGTAAAAGAGGCAAGCATTACAAAGGCAAGAAGAAGGAAGATCGTTTTTTTCATAATTGGTTTTCAAGAAATAAAGGCGATTAAAATTAATTAAAAGAATCGTTTTAGCAAACTATAACGATTCACGTGCCAACAGCCATTCTTTTCATTTGGATAAACTTTGTAGTTAGTAGTACAATTAAAACGCCCGCAAAATTCCTGATGTATGAAATTTATTTGAAGTTATTGTCATTAATGTTTCCGCCGGTTATAGGCAAATCGCGGTCGCGTATTCAAATAAATTCCAACGCCACCAAACATTTTATATACATCATGGTTCTTTTGTAACAAAAATGTTGCAAATGAAAATCATCAAATTAAAAATTATCACAATTGGGTTATTCTTAACTACAGTAAGCCTGTCATTCCAGGGTTGTAGTTCATTCACAAAAACAGAAAAGGGCGCTGCTATAGGCGCAGCAGGCGGGGGCGTTATCGGTGGACTTATTGGCCACGCAGCAGGCAACACCGCCATTGGGGCCCTTTTAGGCGGCGCTGTTGGCGGAACCGCCGGAGGCCTTATCGGGCACAAAATGGATAAGCAGGCAGCCGAGATCAAGCAAACGGTACCCGGCGCAACCGTAACCAGGGAAGGCGAAGGCATATTAGTAAAATTCGATTCGGGTATTTTATTCGATATCGACAAAACCAATCTTAAGCCTGACGCGCAAACCAGCCTGAAACAATTGGCCGTTTCGCTGCAAAACAACCCGCAAACCAATATCACTATTATCGGCCATACAGATAGTACCGGTACAGCGGCACACAACATGGACCTGTCGATAAGAAGGGCAGCAGCAGTAAAATCATTTATCGTGCAGCAGGGAGTAAGTGGCAGCCGTTTAACCCAGCAGGGTAAAGGCGAAACAGAACCAATTGCATCAAACAGCACAGCCGGCGGTCGCGCGCAAAACCGTCGTGTCGAAATTGTGATCGTAGCGAACGACCAGATGAAACAGCAGGCAGCGCAAGGTCAATAATTAAAATCAAAACGTTTATTCTGATAGTATGCAGATCTTAAAGAAACAATTCAATATAGTTATAACCTTAATGGCCGTTGTGGCGGTCATTTCAGCCTGTTCAACCGTTAAAAAACTCCCTGCAACAGTAGCAGGCGCTTCCCGTGCCCGGTTTGTGGGAACATGGACGCTTACCAATGTCGGTTATGACGGGCTTTTGCCGGGTTCGGTTCAAACGTTGTTTAACCAGGGGCCTCCGCAAGACTTCAACGGCAGCACCTGGAAACTTACCAATAGCGGCAATGGCACTTACAGCCTGGCAAATGGCAATGTACAAGCTATTTTCTGGTCGTATGACAGCAGCAACGGTGCGGTATTTCAATTTAAAAAGCTTTACCAGGGCGATAAGGCAAGCAAAGTGGAAAATGGTTATCAGCTATTGGTCACCAGTATCGATGATACGCATATGGTGTTAAAGTCACCGGTAAACCTGGGCGATAAGACAGCTTACGTGGTACTGTATTTTAGCAAAACGCAATAACACCCTATATGATATCATTGTATTTAGAGCCTTCTGGCGTACTTCTCAAACATTTTAACTAAGCCTTGGTTATGCTTTCATTCCAAAGCAACCAGTTTGACTACTAAAACTTCTTCCGTTCCAAAATTGATCCTAATCCTGGGGCTGGCAGTGCTGCTAGGCGTTGAAGGCTTTTTTGCCTGGCGCTTGCATACGCTTTCGGCGCAGCAGGAGCAGATCAAGTCGGATTATTCGGATGCGAATAACATCACGCTCGGCCTGTTTTCCGTAGACCAATGGAAGGATAAAGTTGCGGGCATCGTCAATCACCAGGTCAGGCACTTCAAACTGTCGCCAAAAGAGAAGCAGGAACTGCAGGTAGAAGTTGAACAGGTGATCTATGCGCTGATCAATAAAGCCGAAGCGATGGTAAACAAACCGCAGAAATCGCTTGGCGCAAAGATCAAACAACTGGCCGTAAAGACTTTTGTAAATACGGATAAGATCAAGGCACAGGTACCTGCTTTTGCCAAATCCATCATCGCCAAAATTGATAACCCGAAACAAAAGGCGCAGCTCAGTAATATGGCCATGAGCAAGTTCAACGAGGCAAGGCACAGCGATACGCTCGACAGCACCCGCAATGCCAACCAGTCGCTTACCGGGAAACTGTACCGCAAGTATGGCGTTAGTTCTACCGATCAGCTCAATCAAAAACTGGGCAGTTTGCTGGCCACTATCCGTACCGAGATGTTCACCTATTGTTTTGCCATGCAGGGTTGTATTTTGGTTGTTTTGGCTGTTTGGTGGTTTTCGCGGAAAAATGTAGCATTACATGCGCCGTTATTCATAATGTCGTTGTTATTTGCGTTTGTACTCCTGGTTGTAGGATTGACGGCTTCCATGATAGAAGTCGATTGCCGGATCAAGTCGCTGGATTTTGTACTGCTGAGCGAACACGTGGTGTTTAAAGACCAGGTACTATTTTACGAAAGCAAAAGCATCCTTGGCGTAGTGAAAGTTTTGTTCAATCAGTCGGGCGCCGATTCGATAGCAGTGGGCGTATTGATCCTGTGCTTTAGCATCCTGTTCCCGGTGACGAAGCTGCTTTCAACCGGTATCCATTTGCTGAGTAAAAGAAAAATAGCCGAAAACAGGTTTATTAAGTTCTTTGCCTTCCAATCGGGTAAGTGGAGTATGGCCGACGTGATCGTTATAGCCATCCTGATGACCTATATCGGCCTGAACGGCTTGCTGGACAGGCAACTGGCCGATCTCAATATTAAAAGCGACGATCTGACCATTCTAACTACCAATAACACCGCTTTGCAGCCGGGCTACATCATCTTTATCAGCTTCGTATTGTATGGGCTGATCCTGTCCACCATCCTGAAAGCTATAACACCATACGATGCGCACTAAACTATCCAACATATTGCTGATAGTGGGGCTGAGCATTTTGCTCGCCGGGGCGGCTTATTTTGGCTACCGCGTGCATGTACTGGCCAAACAGCAACAGGTTATCAAGCAGGATTACAGCCTCGCAAACAGTATCACCTTTGGCCTTTTTTCCGTCGATCAATGGCGCGACCGGGTATCAGGGGTTATGGACCAGCAGATCAATGGCTATAGCATAACACCCGAGCAAAAAAAGCAAATGCTGCTGGCAGTTGAGAAAGAGCTGCATGCACTGGTTGCCAAAGCTGTTGCCGGGATCGATAAACCGCAAAAGTCCCTTGGCGGGAAACTCAAGAAAATGGCTTTCCATGCGTTGATCGACTCCAATTCACTGCAGGCGCAGGTGAAGCCTTTCGCCAAAACCATCGTACAAAAAGTAAGCAGCCCGCAGAGCCAGGCGCGCTTAAAAGACATTGCTTCCAGCAAAATAAACCAGCTCGAAAATCAAACTTATGACAACACCAGCGAAGCAGATGCAAAGGTGACCAAATACGTTTATCAAAAATATCACGTAACCGATCCGGCGACTTTCAAAAAAGCCATCCATAACCGCCTCGGCGCCATTTGGGCAGAGACTATTAAAAATACCTTTTATATGCTGGCCTGCGTACTTGCTGCGCTTGTACTTTGGTGGCTCATGCATAAAAGGGGCTATTTGCAAACCACACTGTTTGTTATGTCGCTGCTGTTTGCGGCTGTATTGCTGATAGTCGGCCTCACTTCGCCGGTGATAGAAGTTGATGCCCGTATCCGGTCGTTCGATTTTATGCTGTTGGGCGAAAAGGTGAATTTTGAGAACCAGGTACTGTTCTTTCAAAGCAAAAGCATATGGGGCATAATCACTACGCTGCTTAACCAGCAAAAGCCCGATGCGATAGCCGTAGGTATACTGATCCTCCTTTTTATTGTGCTGCTACCATTTATCCGGCTGACGGCTAAAGGCGTACATATGTTTGCCCAAAACAACAAAGTGATCAATTACCTGGCCTTTGAAGCAAGTAAATGGGATATGGCCGATGTGATGATCGTAGGTATGCTGATGACCTATATCGGCCTGAACGGCATTTTAAAGAGCGAACTGGGCAATCTCAATATCCACAATGACGTACTGACGACCACTACCGTCAATTACACTTCGCTGCAGCCCGGCTATTTCATTTTTGCAGGATATGTGGTTTTTGAGCTGATATTGTCATATATCTTAAAACGTATTTCGCCACCTAAGGCGTAAGCGAAATTTGAATATTACAGCCGGCCATACAGATCTTTCTAAATCACGTTTATATATCGATCTTTATATCTGTTTAAAACATCTATCAAGTAAATAATGCGGTAAGCTTAGCTGAACGCAACTTATGGAATCAAAATGAAAAGCTTATTCACATTTATCCTGGCAATTTCTATTACAGTAGCAGCAACAGCACAAACCCGCTGGAGCGCGGAGAAAGCCAATGCATGGTACAAACAACAGGCATGGCCGCGTGGCTGTAATTATCAGCCAAGTACTGCCATCAATCAGTTAGAAATGTTCCAGGCGGCTACATTCGACCCGCAGACCATAGACCGTGAGCTGGGCTGGGCGCAAAACCTGGGCTTTAATACTATGCGTGTGTTCCTGCATCATGTGGCATGGACATCAGACAAGGAAGGATTTAAAAAGCGACTGAATGAATATCTTGCCATTTCATCCAAACACGGCATTAAAACCATTTTGGTGTTTTTTGATGACTGCTGGAATGATGAGTATCATGCAGGCAGACAGCCTGCTCTTAAAGTGGGAATTCATAACAGCGGCTGGGTGCGTGATCCGGGAACGGCGATCCGAAACAACCCGGATAGCCTGAAAATGCTCGAGGCATATATTAAAGACATTTTAACTGAACATAAGAATGATAAACGGATATTGTTTTGGGACCTGTACAATGAACCGGGCAACAGTAATTATATTAACAAAAGCCTGCCTTTGCTCAAAGCAGTTTTCGGGTGGGCACGCGAGGTTAATCCTTCGCAGCCGTTAAGCTCGGGCGAATGGAATTGGGACACAAGCTTTTCGGACTTGAATAAATTTCAGGCAGAAAACTCGGACGTGATCACCTATCACAATTATTCATACGTAGATGCGCATGAAAAGAAGATCGGGGAACTACAGCAATATGGTCGCCCATTGATCTGTACGGAGTATATGGCGCGGAAAAACGGCAGCCTGTTTCAAATCATCATGCCGCTTTTAAAGCGGGAAAATGTAGGCGCAATTAACTGGGGTTTTATATCCGGTAAAACCAATACCATTTATGCCTGGGGCACGCCTATGCCCGATGGTAAAGAACCGGAATTGTGGTTTCACGATATTTTGCGCAAAAATGGTACGCCGTTTAGCGAAGATGAGGTAAAGACCATCAAATTGCTCACGAAAAAAAATTAAATGCGCATGATGCCCGTTAAAAAACGAAACCCCTAACCGATATCCGAAACACAGCCGTTTCCCAAATATTACATTTATCACAACAATTCAGGCAATAGTTTGTAATTTCAGCGGTGTTATTTCTCACCAAAAAGAATGTCATTAGATCCAACCATCCTCCAGAAAGTAAACGCATGGCTTCAGGGAAGCTACGATGCGGATGTAAAACAACAAATTCAGAAACTGCTTGATGAAAATGCCTTTACTGAACTAACGGACGCCTTTTACCGCGACCTTGAATTTGGTACAGGTGGTTTGCGCGGCACCATGGGGCCCGGTTCAAACCGCATCAACAAATATACTATCGGCACTGCCACCCAGGGCCTGGCCAATCATCTGAAAAAGAAATATCCCGGCGAAAAGGTAAGCGTAGCTATTGCGCACGACAGCCGTAATAATTCCGACCTGTTTGCCCGCATCACTGCCGAAGTATTTTCGGCCAATGGCATTCATGTTTATTTCTTTAAGGAGCTTAGGCCTACGCCCGAATTGTCATTTGCCATCCGCACTTTGGGTTGCAAAAGCGGTGTAATGGTTACCGCATCGCATAACCCTAAAGAGTACAATGGCTATAAAGCCTACAGCGCCGATGGCGGCCAGTTTGTATCACCAGAGGACAAGGCAGTGATGGATGAAGTGGCTGCAATCAAGAGCATCGATGAAGTTAAATTTGACAGGGTTGAAGAAAATATAGAACTGATTGGTGAGGAAATCGACCAGTCTTACCTGGAGAAGATCACTGCGCTATCAGTTTCCAAAGAAGCTATCAAACGTCAGAAAGATTTGAAGATCGTGTATTCACCAATACATGGTACAGGCATTACGTTAGTACCAAAAGCTTTGGCGCTGTTCGGTTTTGAAAATGTGATATTGGTTGATGAGCAGACAACGCCTGACGGCAATTTTCCAACCGTGGTTTATCCAAACCCAGAGGAAAAAGAAGCCTTAACGCTGGCCCTTAAAAAAGCGCAGGAAACGGATGCCGATTTAGTATTAGCAACAGACCCCGACGCGGACCGCGTCGGTATCGCTGTAAAGAATACTGATAACGAGTTTATCCTGATGAACGGTAACCAAACCGGCAGCATGCTTATCAATTACCTGTTAACTGCCTGGGAAGAAGCGGGTAAACTGACAGGCAAAGAGTACATTGTAAAAACCATTGTAACCTCAAACCTCATAGATACCATCGCAGCTGCGAAAAATGTAAAATGCTTTAATACCTTAACCGGCTTTAAATACATCGGCGAGCTGATGACCCAACTGCAGGGAAAGGAAACTTTTATAGGCGGCGGCGAGGAAAGCTACGGTTATTTGGTAGGTGAGCTGGTGCGTGATAAAGATGCCGTTGTTTCGAGCGCGTTTATTGCTGAAATGACTGCCTATTACAAAGACCAGGGCAGCAGCTTGTTCGAGGCTTTGCTGGAAACCTATGTTAAATATGGTTTCTTTAAAGAAAAGCTGATCTCGATCACTAAAAAAGGTAAAACGGGCGCAGAAGAAATCAAAGCCCTTATGGAGAAGTTTCGTACCAATCCGCCGGCAACGTTAGGCGGTTCAAAAGTGATCACGCTGAAAGATTACGAATTGCGCGAGGAAACCGACCTAACGAGTAATACCAAAAAGCCTATCGAATTGCCAAAATCAGATGTGCTGCAGTTCATCACCGAGGATGGCAGCATCATTTCCGCCCGCCCGTCAGGCACCGAGCCTAAAATTAAATTCTATTGCAGTGTAAATGGCAAATTAAGCAGCAAAGATGCTTACAAGGAAACCGATAAGCAATTGGAAGAAAAGATAGATGCTATTATTAAAGACCTGGGCGTTTAACCTGACCGGATAAATATAAAGTAAAGGGCTGCCGGAAAAAGGCAGCCCTTGTTATTTTTAAGCGAATGATTTTATAGATTTGATCCGCGATGCCAATTCATTTTAACAGTTTTATTCATTTGGTTTTTATAGGGTTTGTCGCCCTTTTCCCGGTGGTTAACCCGCTGGGGACGGCGTTTATTTTAAGCCCTTATTTTTCAGACCTGTCCCGAAAAGAACGGATCAACGCTGTTATGCGCGTCACCTTTTATTCGTTCATGATCTGCATTGTGACCTTATTTATCGGGCATTGGATCTTGGAGCTGTTCGGGTTGTCTATCCCCATTATTCAATTGGCCGGTGGTATTATGATCTGCAAGATCGGCTGGGAATTTCTTTCATCCGACGAGAAGGAAGCCCCTGCCAAATCGAATGAAAAAACAGAACAACTGGAGAAAATAAAACAGGTAGAAAACAAATTATTCTACCCCATCACTTTCCCTATAACTGCCGGGGCAGGCACCATCGCCGTGCTCTTTACGCTGAGCGCACAAAGCGCCGATAAAGATTTGTCGATATACCTGGTGAACATAGGTGCAATTGTCGTCTCTATCATTGGGATCTGCCTGCTCATTTTCCTGTTTTATCTCAATACCAACCGGCTCATCAGCTATATCGGCACGCATAACGAAGTGATCATCAACCGCATTATGGCGTTCCTGATCTTTTGCGTCGGGCTGCAAATTGCCGCGGGGGGGATTACGCACTTGATAAAGGCGGCGTTTTTATTGAATGGGTAACTGCTTTCGCTGTCCTGAATTTTAATTATTCTTCCCCTTTAAAAGAGTGGTAAATGGCCAGCGAATGCCCGTGCCCCAAACCAAAATCCTTTTTAAGCCAGGCAATCACCCCGGCAGCTTTAACAGTTGGTTTCAAAACCCCGTTCTCAAAATAGCCTTGCCTGATGGCTAATTCCTTAAAATCTGCCGGCGTTTTCCCTGTTTTTTTTTTGATGGTTGCGTAATAGGCAGTTAAATTGATCTTATTCATGAATTCGTTTCATTAAATTAACAATTGAACTGTCTTAGATGATGGTCAATATGTTTATAAGCCATTCGGCCGGCCTGTTCTGCGGTTAACTATCCGAAGAACGGGTGTACGAAACCTGCGGGCTCTCTTCCTGTGTGTTCTGCCAGCAGGTCCAGCCATTGTTTTTTTGCTGTTTCCACATCCCCGTTATCGGTCATCTTAAAGGAAGGCACCGTGGGTAAATTCGGTTTTACCGGCTCGTCCTTTAACATATCCTTTAAGGCAAATTTGCCAATTATACGACCAAGAAAGGATTGCTTATACAGCGTTTTTCCCAATAGCATATCTTCCCATTTGGCGCAATGCATAATCATTTGGTAAACTGTCATTTTACCCCATTGCGGCCGGCTCTGCTCATTGAGCCCATTTATTCTATCCACCAGTTCTGCCCTTAGTTTTTTCGTCAAACAGGGTCTTCATGCGTTCACCGGGGTTAATTGCGCCAAAGAGAACCAATTCCCTGAGTCGTCCTTGAACAAGGCTTCAGTGCCATAGAACTCTTTGGTCGGCGGTTTGATAAATTCTACGCCTTTTGCCTTTAGCTCTTCATAAGTAGCCATAATATCGGTACAGGTAAAAATACCCACGCCAAAGGTTCCTTTTTTAATAAGGTCGCGCAAAGCATCCACCGTGTCTTTTGAATGCAGCAAACTCTCGTGTACAGGCGTTAAGTTAATTTCAAAGCCCGGCTGCTCCGCCGTGCCTACTGTTAGCCAGCGCGCATCCTTGTTCATCGGCGCATCAATAATTACTTTCAGTCCTAGCTTATTCGTGTAAAAATCAACGGCGCTGTCCTGGTCCAGGACATAGATGTTCATGTGGGTCATTCTCGTGATCATGATCTGTTATTTTGATGTTTAACACAAAGTAACACGGAAAAGATCAGATGTCACTTGTCTGAAATTGCTCTTTTTCAACGAGGCCGTATTGATACGCGAAGCAATGCGGCACTAACGTTAAGGGCGCTTCTGCTATCTGTTTGTGTAAGGCCTGCTGTTTTAACAGGTACACGGATGGGTTCATACCTGTCCGGCGTTTAAACAGGCGGCTAAAAGAACTTAATTCCTCAAAACCTACCGCCTTACAAACTGCCGCTACCGCCATGCCCGAGGCCAATAGCCGCATAGCGTTTTCGATACGGACAAAGACCAGGTACTGGTGCGGCGTATACCGGTAAACCTCTTTGAACTTACGGCTGAAGTGAAATTTGGAATAATAAGCCTCATCGGCCATGCCATACAGCTCGATATTTTCGGCATAATGTGCATCTATAAATAGCTTAGCCTGGACGATCCGCCTGTAAAAGTATAGTTTGGGATAAGTATGTGCCGACCGATGATCCATTACATAAACTTAATCATTTTGAATTATGAGTACCTTATTTTAGGCTCCATATATACCATGTGATACCAGAACAAATTTGCTGCTTTCCAGTTCTAAACTACAGTATAATACCATCCGCATTTTATATGGATCAAAGGAATACGTTGGTTCAGGAAGCTGTAGATGGGGTGATTCTTTTTTGTTATGCGTATACGGAGAAATTTTCTGCGATACAGCCATACGTATCTATCCGTTCCTGATGATCGCGTGATAGCAACACGATAAGCAATTCATCCATTTCAAATTTGGATAACAGGTTGTTCAGTTTTTCTGTAACTTGTTTGTAAGAGCCAACAATATTACTGGGCATTGTACCACAACTAACTAGTTTTTCATGTCTTAAATTAGCCTTTTCTTCGGTATCGGCCGCTACAACACTTACCGCCATCGTCGATTTCTTTTGAAGTTTATTACGATCACCAATCCCCGAATAAAATAATTTATTGGTGCTATATGCTCTTTCCTCGTCTTTGGTGATAAACAAAGCGATAGCAAGCGACATATCAAATTTATTCGCCAGGATAGCGCTATTATCGCCGGAGCCGAGCATCCACAGCTGTGGGCTATCATCGGCTGCATTGTGTATTTTAATACCGCCGGCATCAGTTATTCCGCGTATAAGGGCGGCTGTTTTGCCAATCTTTGAAGAAAAAACAGAGTCTTCCAACTCCCATAAGTTACCGCTTACCAATTCGGATGCAATTGCTTTATCAACAACACCGGGGCCCCGGCAAATGCCCAGGTCGAAGCGGCCGCCACTCAATGTTTGTAATGTGCTTGCCACTTCGGCAATCTTATACGGGCTATAATAGCCCAATATTGTTCCACCGGTTCCGATCCGTATTCTTTGGGTTTGCTGGCTTAACAGCGATAATATAAGCTCTGGTGCAGGCGAAGCTACGTACGGCACATGGTGCTCTGCAAGCCAGTAACGGCTATACCCCATATCGTCTGCCAAACGGGCCAACTGTATTATTTCGCCAATAGCTTGGCCGGTAGTTTGTGTATCGCTGCGTTTACAGAGGTCAAGCACGCCAAATGGCAATGTCTTTTTCTCAAATGGATAACTGTTCATACAATTTATGTAATGTTTTGTGCCTTGTGAATGAAATGATTGCTTGAATGATTAATAAGCGGCGCTCGCGAACGTTCGAAAAAAGGCATCCTTGCGGTTTGAGGCGAAGCAAACTCAATGATTAATAAATGAACGCCCAAAGCTCCCTTATAAAGACTGCCATCTGATTGAAAATTACAGCTGCCTGCACGGTCGATCAACGCTCC
>Ga0206937_10109_pt1 | contig 24583 bp, 14 predicted proteins | sample Alteio_BWOrgHeat_11_FD_152923 | JGI IMG/M metagenome (GOLD analysis project Ga0206937, IMG submission 152923) | Enriched cells from forest soil in Barre Woods Harvard Forest LTER site, Petersham, Massachusetts, United States -... | ecosystem: Environmental > Terrestrial > Soil > Temperate forest >... | reverse complement strand
ATGCTGAAAAGATAGCAAGCAATCGCGCGCAACTGGCCAAATTGGAAGCCGAATTGGCAGATCAAAATGCACATTTGGATTTTTCGAGATTGCAATTTCAACGACAAACGCGCTTGATGCAAGACAATGCCACGCGGCAGGAAAATGTCGAAGCAAGTCGGATGAATATGCTTTCCAGCGCAGCCAAGGTCGACGCAATCAATGCCCAAATACAGCAACTTAATGCGGACATGAAGGAACAAGAGGCAATTCGGCTACAGACAAAAGTCATTGCTCCCATGGCCGGCACCATCGTCGCTGTTTCTACCCACATAGGGCAGATGGTGAGCGCCAATCAAAGCACACTTTTGCGTATCGCCGATCTTGGAAAATTGTTGGTGCAAGCCAGAGTAGCCGAAAATGACGTCACCAAACTCCATAAGGGCATGCTGGCCCGTTTTACCACGCCAGGCCTGCTGGACAAGCATTGGTTCGGCAAGTTAACTCAGATCATGCCACTGCCGATTGACGATAGCGCGCAACAGGGAAAACAATCGTTCTACACGGTTCTATTTGAGGTCGTGAATCAAAATCGCGAATTGATGGTGGGGATGAATGTTGCAGTAGAGTTTGTATTGGTTGAAGTGGATAACGTCGTGACGATTCCAAGCTGTCTTGTACCTGATTCAATACAAACAGGGCCATTTGCATTGGGTGTATTGGAGAAGGGAGGAAAACTGGGCAGGCGACAAGTTACAATTGGATTGATGAATCCGCGTGTGACCGAAGTAACTTCCGGATTGCAAGCTGGGGAACGGGTAACTTCGTTGGATCGATCGCGTATGTCAAAGTGCCTGGCGATTGAAAATAACGCGATCGTAAAATGATCATCGCATCGCTTCACGATTTGTACCGAGGTGCAAACAATACTGCACGTTCTTCATGGATATGCGTCTTATTCTTATTTACCTGCTGCTTGACAGGATGCGCCACCCCTCATATCGACATCGATACCCCGCCAAGTGTTGATATGCCTCTTGCATGGTCAGGCTCGACGCTCGATACCAAGGCGGAGTTGCCGGACATTGATTGGTGGCGTAAATTTGGCAGCGGCGAATTGACCAATTTGGTTCAAGAGGGACGGCGAAACAATTATCAAATTGGCGCTGCGATATCGCGAGTAAGAGAGGCTCAACTACAAGCACAAATTGCAGGCGCGACGTTGTTGCCGGAGTTTGACATCGTCGCTGGCGCCAATCGCCAATTGCCGATTGGGGCGGGAAATTCAACCACTTCCGCAACCGGTGTTTTGGAAGTCAGCTACGAAGTGGATTTTTGGGGTAAAAATAGAGCCGGCTTTTCTACCGCAGAAGCAACATTGCGGGCCAACGAATACGATAGAGAAACCGTTAATTTAACAGTGACTTGCAGTATTGTGTCGACCTATCTGGAAGTTCTTTCGCTGCGTGACCGTTTAGCCATAGCCCGCGACATGGTCGGCAATGCGGAACATGTGCTTGCGCTATTGCAATCGCAAAGCCAAGCTGGCGCGGCATCCTCGCTTGATTTGGCGCGACAGCGCTCGGTCGTTGCGGATCAACAAGCGATGCTTCCCTACTTGCAGCAGCAAGAACGCGATGCATTGACGGCCTTGGCAATTTTACTTGGTCGCAATCCAGAAAATTTTACTATTGCAGGAAGTGGGCTTGCTGCTATTCAAATGCCACCGATAGCCCCCGGACTACCATCGGAATTATTAACCCGCAGGCCCGATATTGAACATGTCGAAGCACAACTTACTGCTGCAAACGCCAACATTGAGGCAGCACGTGCCGCAATGTTTCCAAGCATTTATCTGACGGGCTCGGCCGGTGGCCAAAGCAATGCGTTGTTATCCCTGTTTAATGGACAAAATCTGATGGCAAATATTGGTTCTTCGTTAATAGCGCCTATTTTTAACGGCGATGCTTTGAAGAACGCACACAAGCTTGCCATTGAAAAAAAACGTGAAATGGTGCAGGTATACCGCGGCACGGTAATCAATGCGCTATCGGAAGTAGAGCGCGCACTGAGCCTTATACAAAGCATCGAAGACCGTTATAAGTTGAAGAAAGTCGAAGTGGAGCAAGCACAATATGCGTTCAACCTTTCAGAAATTCGCTACCGCGCGGGAGCGGAGGATTTGATGACGGTAATCGATACGCAACGCAGCCTATCCGATGCGCAAAATCAACTAGGGCAAATTAAGTTGGATCGATTACAAGCCACTGTCTCGCTATATAAAGCATTGGGAGGTGGATGGAAAAACGGTGACTCAAATGATCGTTGAGAATTGTTTTCCGTTTGCTCGACGGATCATTCAACCGATTGGTTCCAATTGAAAGCTTAATGGCGAGCTCAATCGAACGACATGTAGAACACTCTCCCTGTCAGCAACGCAAATACTGAGCAGGGTATTGGCGTGCTCTTCAACGTAAATGCCAGATGGATGGCGAATGCGATGACGTAAGGATTTTAACGCAATCTCCACCTCGTCTTGTCGCGGGCTATATGAAATGCCAAATAGCGGTAACCATTTGGCGGTCATTTCGTCACCAAGATGTATTCCTGCAATTTCGATTTGCGCGTGTTTTTCTTCCAAATTTTCTATTTTGGAAATTTTGTCGCAAAAAAAATGCCATTTGCTTTTTTCGATTCTGCGCGTAACCACAATTGATGCCTTGTCGTCAAAATTCGTTTGATAGAGAAAAATTTCTTATTGAACTTCAATGCAATGAGGGTCAATAATTGCAATGTGACCGGAAGTTTCCACTTGTGCCATGTTGAGTTGTTGATCCTGGCGTTAATGGCCGTTCTTTCAAATCGTTCTGCACAGAAATTTCACTGCGTACATGAGTCAATGAATACTATTAGCAATGTTCCCCTGTATCTTTGACATTAATCAAATTGCCGACATGAAAATTGGATGTTTTGAATTTTCATCTACGAAATTCATATTAATCTGCGCAGTGTTTTGAGATTGAAGACCTCGATTTACTCGTATCTGCATATTCCTACAATCAAGAGAGTGATCGTCCTATGGTAGTCGTGCACTTCCACCACTAATATATTTGATATCAAACATCTACCTGTGCGCCTCATCTTCTATTGACCCTTTTAAGTTTTTGAATATCGAGCATCGCGAAGCAATGTTCGGAATAGGATGCGTTGGGCACGCATCCCAGGCAAGAGTGCGAAATTTGTATTGTCGGCGGTTATATAGGAAGGTGTTGCTGAGGGAAGCACATGAAAAGCGGCGATTTTATTTCTAATTTGATGGATTTGATTCGAATTCGCAAAGTCGGAAAGAGTGATTTCAAGGCTTACATCGACGATGCGGCGACACCAATCGATTGCAAAACAATGGGCACGGACTTGTCTACTGATATTCGCATATTGAGCGAACGTCAATTTCATGGGTTATTGCGCAATTACGATTAAATCAAGAACGTGGGTGGTGAAATTGGAATTGGCACTTGAAAATTGAAGATCGAAAATTCAATTTTCCCAATACGCATAAATTCGACCAGTCCGAAGAGCTATTGGGATATTAAACAACGCTCAATGCGTTTCAATGGCCATGAGGATCTATTAACTTGTCTGACGATATTTTTTTGCACTCAATATTTTGTCATCTGGATTGGAATTGATTTGTATGTGAATTCTGTATTCCAGCAGATGGCGCCCATGTTGCCTGAATGATTCTCAGTCGGAACAAATATCATCGGTGTTGCGAGTTATCAAAGCTGGTGTGATTGGCGCTGATAGGATGACGAATCAAGCTTATTGAATCGGGCTCATTGGATCAATCTAGTTCTCTACAATTACTGATTTCTCTTGAGCACGCAACCGGTCATACGTTTGTATTTTTTAGTCAACCGGCGAACTGGGGATTCGATTTCCGAAGTTTGTCTGAGGAAAACAATGCGCGTTCTTTATGTTACCAGTGAGTTAAATCCTTTAATCAAGGTCGGCGGCTTGGCAGACGTCAGTGCTGCTTTGCCGGCTGCCTTGCTAAAGCAAGATATTGATGTTCGCGTATTGTTGCCCGGCCTACCATCGGCGCGCGAGCAGATGGCGCATATGCGCCTTTTTGATGCCGTCAATTCTCCATTCGGCATGGTGCAAATTTTATGCGGAACGGCACCAGGAAGCAGCGTGCCGGTCTACATTGTTCATATGCCCGATCTATTCGATCGGCCAGGCAACCCGTATGCAGGTCCGGACGGCAACGATTGGATTGATAATTATCGTCGATTCGGTTTGTTAGGGTGGATTGCCGCTCATTTTGTCGATCCACAACAAAGCTGGCAGCCGGACATTATTCATTGCAACGATTGGCACGCTGCCCTTGCACCGGCATATTTGTGTGCGGCTAACAATACGCGCTGTAAAAGTGTGTTGACGATCCATAATTTGGCCTATCAAGGAAATTTTCCGGCGAAGGTGTTTGATGAATTAGCGCTTCCGAAGGAATACTTTGGTATTGATGGTATTGAATTTTTCAATCAGGTTTCGTTCATGAAGGCAGGCATCGTCTATGCGGACAAAATAACGACGGTCAGCCCACAATACGCTTACGAAATTCAAACCTTGGAACACGGTTGCGGATTCGATGGCTTGCTGCGTTTGCGGCAACCGCAGGGCATATTGAACGGCGTCGACTACGACACTTGGAATCCGGAGACGGATGACGCGATTGCGTTGCCATACGGTGTGGATACGCTTGAGCGCAAAGCGGCGGCCAAGAGGGCGCTGCAGCAGGAACTTAAGCTTGAGGTTCAGGAGAATGCACCCCTAATTGTTGCCGTGAGCCGATTGACCCGGCAGAAAGGCCTCGATTTAATTATCGAGGTGTTGCCTGAACTCGTCGCCGCGGGGTCGCAGTTCGCCTTGATGGGAACTGGCGAACTTGAGATTGAACAAGCATTCACCCAAGCCGTCGCGCGTTTCGAAGGACAAGCGGCATTTATTCCCGGTTATGACGAAAAAATGGCACATCGCATTATGGCGGGAGCAGACGTCATTGTTTTGCCGTCGCGCTACGAACCATGTGGGTTGACGCAACTCTATGGCTTGCGTTATGGCACGTTGCCGCTGGTGCGCAGAGTGGGGGGGTTGGCCGACAGCGTGCTCGATGCGAGTCCGGTTGCGTTGCAAAATGGCAGCGCGACCGGGTTTATGTTCGATCAGCTAAACAGCTTGGCCTTTTTGCACGCGGCACGTCGGGCAATAGAGTGCTATCACGATAAAGCCTTGTGGCGGCAATTGCAGCAACGCGCGATGCAGCAAGACTTCAGCTGGGCCGCAGCGGCAAAGCGTTATATTGCGGCGTATCGGTCGGCATCCGCAGGTCGGGCACCGGTGCCGCCGTTGTCGGCTGGTTCGAAGTGACGATCAATCCAAAACTCGATCTTCTTGAGTATCCGCAATTGAGTGTGGATGCGGCATCGTTGCGGAAATCGGTTGCGCGTCGCATGCTGTACTCGATTGCCCAAGATCCTTATACGGCCAGCAATCGCAATTGGGTCACCGCGTTATCGTTGGTGACACGCGATTTGCTAGTCGAGCGTTGGTTTGAAACAATGCGCCGTCGATCGCTCCAGAATAGCAAGCATGTTTGTTATTTGTCGATGGAATTTCTGATGGGGCGAACCTTAAGCAACGGTTTGCTGGCGATTGGATTGTATGATGATTTCAAGGTGGCGCTGGCCCAGATCGGCATCGATATGGAAGCGATCATTGAGATCGAACCGGACGCCGCGTTAGGAAATGGCGGGCTTGGTCGACTCGCGGCGTGTTTCCTGGATTCGATGGCAACGCTGGGCATGCCAGCCTATGGCTACGGTATTCGCTACGAGTGCGGAATGTTTGCCCAGCAGTTCAGAGAAGGGCGGCAAGTGGAGACGCCGGATCATTGGTTGCAGCACGAAAATCCTTGGGAATTCGTGCGGCCTGAGACCGTATTCACGGTTCGATACGGTGGGCGGGTTGAGCATCGTCCCGACGGGGCAATAACCTGGACCGATACCGAAGATGTGTTGGCGATGGCATACGACACTGTGATTCCGGGCCACGGCACCGAAACCGTCAATATTTTGCGTCTATGGTCTGCCCGCGCGCGGCAGGAGATTGAATTAAGCATATTTAATGAGGGTGACTACAATCAGGCGCTAGAAGTAAAAAATCGCTCGGAAAATTTGTCGCGCGTGTTGTATCCGGATGACCGCAGGCAAAGCGGACGCGAATTGCGCTTGCGCCAAGAGTATTTTTTCGTATCCGCGTCACTTCAAGACATGTTGAGCCGCCACTTGCGCACGCACTCGAGCTTGGACAACCTCGCCGATAGCGTCGCCGTACACTTGAACGACACTCATCCGGCAATTGCCATTCCGGAATTGCTTAGGTTGCTGCTCGACGTCCATCAACTTACGTGGGAGCAAGCGTGGGAACTTTGCACGCGCATATTTTCTTATACCAACCATACGTTATTGCCGGAAGCATTGGAAACATGGCCGCTGGAGTTAATTCGTCGCATTTTGCCGCGTCATTTGGAAATTATTTTTGACGTCAACAAGTATTTCCTGGAGCAAGTGCGCGCCACTCCCGGCACTGACGCCTCGCTGGTCGCGCGCGTGTCCTTGATCGACGAGTATGGGGAGCGTCGTATCCGCATGGCAAATCTGTCGATAGTAGGCTGCCATAAAGTAAACGGGGTCTCGAAATTGCATAGTCGCCTGATGCAGGAAACAATTTTTGCCGACTTTGCGCGGCTTTACCCCGAGCGCTTCGTCAATATAACCAACGGTGTCACCCAGCGTCGTTGGCTATCCCAGGCCAATCCCGGTCTGGCACGTTTGATAGACTCTCGTATCGGTGCGCATTGGCGAAACGCTCCCGGCGAGCTGGCTGCTCTGGCGCCTTGTGTGGAAGATGCGCAATTGATCAATGCGTTTCTGGTTGTGAAGAAAGCAAACAAGCTCAGACTTGCTGCTTATATCCTGCGCGAAACCGGGATCGAAATCGATCCGGGTTCACTATTCGATGTACAGATAAAACGCATCCACGAATACAAGCGCCAGCTTCTTAATGCGCTGCATGTCATCAACCGTTATAACGTGATCTGTGCGAACCCTTCAGCGCGATGGGTGCCGCGTACCGTGATCTTTTCAGGCAAGGCGGCTTCAGCTTACTTAATCGCTAAATTGATCATCAAGTTAATTAATGATGTGGCAGACAAGGTCAATCACGATCCGCGGATGAATGGCTTGCTGAAAGTTGTTTTCATTCCCAATTTTGGCGTGTCGATCGCTGAAATGATTATTCCGGCAGCTGACTTGTCAGAACAAATATCGACTGCAGGCACCGAGGCATCGGGCACCGGCAATATGAAACTTGCGTTAAATGGCGCGCTAACCATCGGCACCGAGGACGGTGCCAACATTGAAATTCGCGATGCTGTAGGTGAACGCAATATGTTCATGTTCGGGCATACCGCCGAGCAAGTGCGCATGTTGCGCACGCAGAGTTACAATCCGCAAATATATTATGAAAGCGACCCCGCCCTCAAGCAGGTGCTGGATCAAATCGGAAGCGGATTTTTCTCGCCAGGGGAACCGCAACGATTTCAACCAATTGTCGATTCGCTGTTGCGCGGTGGCGACCCATACATGTTGCTTGCCGATTACGCTTCTTATGTCGCAACCCAACATCAAGCTGATCAGGTCTATCGCGACCCGCAAGAGTGGGGGCGCCGGGCATGGCTCAATGTGTGTGGCATGGGCTATTTTACGTCGGACCGCGCGGTTCAGGAATATGCGGATCAGATTTGGGATATCCACTCTGTCCATTCTGCATTGGTTAATTGACAGGCCACATGGAAAGCGAACGACGATGAGCCTAATTACCGAATCGCCAAACCCTGCGTCGTCAAACAACCCGCGCCATACCGTTCTCACGGACCACGATATATATTTGTTTAAGCAGGGAACGCATTTTCGCCTATATGAAAAACTTGGCGCGCACCTTGGCGAGCGCGATGGCGTGTCCGGTACGTGGTTTTCCGTATGGGCACCCAACGCCAAACAAGTGTCCGTAATCGGTCAATTCAACAATTGGTCTAAAGAAGCCGATTTGCTGAGTCCCATTGAGGGCGGTGCTGGCATTTGGCAACGTTTCGTCGCAGGTGCAGGGCATGGCGACGAATATAAATTCCACATTACCTCGCACCACAACAATTATTTTGTAGACAAGGGCGATCCCTATGCATATTACTGGCAAGAACCACCAAGTACGGCATCGCGCATATGGCATTTGGCTTATCAGTGGGGAGACGATCAATGGATGCGCGACCGTTCACGATGCAATGCGCCTGACGCGCCTTGGGCGATTTATGAGGTGCATCTTGGTTCCTGGATGCGGATGCCAGAGCATGCTAACCGTTTTTTGACATATCGCGAGATCGCGCCACGCCTGGCTTCCCATGTTAAGCAAATGGGTTTCACCCATGTGTAGTTGATGCCCATTACCGAACATCCATTTTACGGTTCGTGGGGCTACCAAACCACAGGCTATTTTGCGCCCACAGCGCGCTATGGTGAACCTGAAGACTTTATGTATCTGGTTGACCACTTGCATCGTCATGGAATCGGTGTGATTCTCGATTGGGTGCCGTCGCATTTCCCCGCCGATGAACATGGGTTAGGGTATTTCGACGGAACTTATTTGTATGAGCACGCTGATCCAAAGCAAGGATTTCATCCAGAATGGAATAGCATTATCTTTAATTATGGGCGCAATGAAGTGCGCGATTTTCTCGGCAGCAGCGCACTATTTTGGCTTGATAAATATCACATCGACGGATTGCGATTGGATGCGGTCGCGTCCATGCTGTATCTAGATTACGGCCGCAAACCGGGCGAGTGGATACCGAACATTCATGGCGGGAACGAAAACCTGGAAGCGGTTAGTTTCTTGCGTGATCTCAATGCTGCGATCTACCGCGATTATCCGGACGTGCAAACCATTGCCGAAGAGTCGACCGCATGGCCTTCGGTTTCCCGTCCGGTGTACTTAAGCGGATTGGGCTTTGGGATGAAATGGAATATGGGTTGGATGCACGACACACTGACCTATTTTTCTGATGATCCGATTTTTCGTAAATATCACCAAAACAGATTGACGTTTAGCATTTGGTACGCTTTCTCAGAAAATTTCATGCTGCCTTTGTCGCACGATGAAGTGGTCTACGGCAAGCGATCATTGATCGAGAAAATGCCGGGCGACCTTTGGCGGCAATGTGCAAATTTGCGATTGTTGTATGGTTACATGTGGGGCCATCCAGGGAAGAAGTTGCTGTTCATGGGCGACGAATTTGGGCAACGTCTCGAATGGCAGCACGAAGAAAGCCTGCAATGGCATTTGCTGCAGTACGCGGAACATCAGGGTTTACAACGATGGGTGCAAGATATCAATCGACTTTACAAGAACGAAGCGGCGCTCCATGAGTTGGATTTTTCGATCAACGGATTTGAATGGATAGACTTCAACGACGCTGAGCAAAGCATCATTAGTTTTTTGCGTAAGGGTAAGCAGTCGCAAGAGCAAGTGCTGGTGATTTGCAATTGTACGCCATTGCCGCGTTTCAATTATAGCGTGGGTGTACCGCAAGGCGGGTACTGGCATGAATTGCTCAATAGTGACGCTGCCGTATACGGTGGCAGCGGACAAGGCAATCTAGGCGGCGTTGAAGCTCAGCCTTTGCCTATACAGGGACGCCGGCACACGTTGCAACTCACCTTGCCGCCGCTTGCGGTGCTTTTTCTGAAACGGGGGCAATGAATGGAGAAAGTCGCACGCATTTGAATTGATAAATTGATGAATCGAATTGATCAATTACCTAGAGGAGGTAACATTATGAATGAATTCTTCATTAACGTCGCTGCCGCCGAATTCAGCTAACTCGGATCGGACTCATGTCCGCATTGGAAGAACTCAAAGCGGATGACGTTGGTGTCATACGCGCTGTGATTGAACATGTCACTCCTGAAGTGGATGGGGGGCGCTTTCCCATCAAGCGCGCACAAGGTCAACAAGTTATCGTTGAAGCGGATGCTTTCGCAGATGGACACGATGCACTACGCTGTCTACTACTGTATTGTAAAGAGAGCGATGAGAATTGGTCGGAAATTGAAATGAAAAACCTGACGAATGATCGTTGGCGCGCTTCCTTTCAAGTGGTCGACGTGGGCCGTTATCGTTACACACTGATGGCCTGGGTTGATCATTTTCTGTCTTGGCGACGGGAATTTGCGTTGCGGATTGGTGCCGATGCGACTGCCAACGTCGGCGCCGACGATATCGTCAACGCGCTGTTGATCGGCAAACAATTGATTGCCGACGCCATTGCGCGCACCCACGGCGATGACGCAGAGCATTTGCGCGCACTGCATGAGGTGTTGCACAGCGACGTTGATCTGGCTACAAAATGCGCGCTCGCGTTATCCGATACGCTTCTGCTTTTAATGGCGCGCCATCCTGACCGGCAGCATGCAAGAGAGTACGAACGGCAATTGAGCGTGGTGGTGGATCCGCGCATTGCTGCGTTCGGATGTTGGTACGAAATGTTTCCGCGTTCCGCATCTTCGGTGCCGGGTAGACACGGTACCCTGGAAGATTGCGCAGCACGGTTGCCCTACATTGCCTCGATGGGTTTCGATGTGCTCTATCTGCCGCCGCTGTACCCTGTCGGGCGTATCAACCGCAAGGGACGCAATAATATGCTGGAGGCCGATGCTGACGATGTAGGCAGTGTATGGGCAATTGGCTCAGATGAAGGAGGTCATAAATCGGTGGCGATCGAACTAGGTGGATTGGATGCGCTACGCAAATTGAGGGCGCAGGCACGCGATTTAAACATCGAGATTGCACTTGACATCGCATTCCAATGCGCGCCCGATCATCCTTACGTTTCGCAACATCCCGCCTGGTTCCGCCATCGGGCGGACGGTAGCATTCAATTTGCAGAAAATCCACCGAAGAAATATCAAGATATTTATCCGTTCGACTTCGAAAACGCCGACTGGTCCGAGCTATGGGCGGAATTGAAAAGCATCGTCGAATTCTGGATCGATCAAGGAATTATGTTATTTCGCGTTGACAATCCGCACACCAAGCCGTTTGCATTTTGGGAGTGGCTCATCAACAGCATCAAGGCCAAACATCCGCAAGTGATCTTTTTATCTGAAGCCTTCACGCGGCCGAAAGTGATGCATAGACTGGCCAAGATTGGCTTCAGTCAATCCTACACTTACTTTACGTGGCGCAATACCAAGCAGGAGCTCACCGAGTATTTCATTGAGCTGACGCAATCCGACATGAGAGAATATTTTAGACCAAATTGTTGGCCGAACACGCCGGACATTCTTCCCGCATATTTACAAACGGGTGGTCGCCCCGCATTCGTGGTACGGCTGGTTCTGGCTTCCACCTTGTGCAGCAATTATGGAATCTACGGCCCCGCATTTGAGTTGCTTGAGAATACGCCGCTTGCGCCGGGCAGCGAAGAATATATGGATTCGGAGAAGTATCAGTTGCGCCATTGGGTGCTTGGCCAACAGAATAGTTTGAGGGATTTCATCGCCGTGATAAACCGCATTCGGCGCAACAATAAGGCGTTGCAGGAAGATTGGAGCCTGCGTTTTATTCCCATTGATAATGATGCTTTGCTGTGCTACGCCAAAATGACAGATGACTTATCCAATATTGTCATTGTAGTGGTAAATCTGGATATAAATAATCGGCAGACCGGGTGGGTGGAACTAGATTTGGCGTCGCTCAGAATTTCCAGCAACCAAGCGTACCACTTGCATGATGAATTAAGCGGGATAAGTTATCAATGGCATGGTCCACGCAACTTTGTAATACTCGATCCGACTGTGGTGCAAGCGCATATTTTTCAGCTGCGCAAGACGGATGTATAAGTGGCATAAGCGGCGCAATGTCGATTGTTATTGGCAAGGATAGCAATGGAAGAATCATTTGCAACAGCAGCACTGCAAAACGATCCGGCGTCGGATAAGACGTGGATGGACGATCCGTTGTGGTACAAGGATGCTATCGTGTACGAGGTACATGTCAAGGCATTTTTTGACAGTAACGGCGACGGCATCGGCGACTTCAAGGGTCTCACCGAAAAACTCGACTATATACAGAGCCTGGGTGTCAATACGATATGGTTGCTGCCGTTTTATCCCTCTCCGCTGAAAGACGACGGCTACGATATTGCCGACTACCGCAATGTGCATCCAGATTACGGTAGCCGCAAAGATTTCGCTCACTTCGTGCGCGAGGCGCACCGCCGCGAGCTGCGGATCATTACAGAACTGGTCATCAATCACACTTCTGACCAACATCCGTGGTTTCAGGCGGCGCGGCGCGCTCCGCCTGCGTCGTCGAAACGTAATTTCTACGTATGGAGCAATAGGGCTGACAAATTTGCCAGAGCGCGTATTATTTTCAGCGATACCGAGACATCAAATTGGGCTTGGGATGCGCTAACCCACATGTACTACTGGCATCGTTTTTTTTCGCATCAGCCCGATTTGAATTATGACAATCCGAATGTACTAAAAGTAGTCATCCGGGTCATGCGATTTTGGTTTGACATGGGGGTAGATGGATTGCGACTGGATGCCATCCCTTACCTATGCGTGCGCGAGGGCACCACTGGAGAAAATCTACCTGAAACTCACGCAGTATTGAAGGAAATTCGCGCGGTGGTCGATGCGCATTATCGCAATCGCATGTTATTGGCAGAAGCGAACCAGTGGCCCGAGGATGTGCGCGATTATTTTGGTAACGGTGACGAATGCCACATGGCTTACCATTTTCCCTTGATGCCACGTATTTATATGGCGATAGCACAGGAAGATCGCCATCCCATTGTCGAAATCATGCAACAGACGCCGGATATTCCCGCAAGTTGCCAGTGGGCGATTTTCCTGCGCAACCATGATGAACTCACGCTGGAAATGGTTACCAGCAGCGAGCGCGATTACATGTACAAAATGTATGCCGCCGATCCACGCGCGCGCCTGAATTTGGGAATTCGCCGGCGTCTGGCGACGCTGATGGATAATAATCAAGACAAGATCAAGCTGATGAACAGTCTGCTGTTGTCACTTCCCGGCACGCCGATTATTTATTACGGTGATGAGATCGGCATGGGCGACAACGTTTATCTAGGGGACCGAGACGGCGTGCGCACGCCAATGCAATGGAGTCCGGATCGTAACGCGGGTTTTTCAAGGGCCGACCCGCAGTGTTTGAGTTTGCCGCCTATCATGGACGCGGTGTATGGTTACCATGTCGTCAATGTAGAGGCACAATTGCGCAATCCGTCGTCGTTGCTTAGCTGGATGCGGCGCATGTTGGCAATACGCAAGCAGTATCACGCGTTCGGGCGCGGCACGCTTTTGTTCATGCGACCTGCCAATCGCAAAGTCTTGGCGTACCTACGTGAGTATGTCGACGAGAGCGTGTTGTGCGTCGTCAATCTTGCGCGTTCGGCTCAAGCCGTGGAATTGAACCTTGAGCGTCAACACGGCTACGTTCCGGTGGAAATGATGGGGCACGCCGTTTTCCCAATCATCGGCGAGTCGCCCTATCAGCTCACTTTGCCGGGATACGGTTTTTACTGGTTTCTCCTTACCAAAGGAGAGGATGCCATTACGCAACGCGAAGAGCATTTAAGCGGAGAAGAGCTACCGACTCTGGTGCTGTTTGACGGATGGAATAGTTTTTTTAGCGACCGGGTAGTGCCATGGCGAATTGCATTGGCCGAGCGGATAAGGGCGCAGTTGGAGAATGAAGTGCTGCCGCAGTTCGTATCCGTCCAACGTTGGCATGCAGCCCACGACGTAATGCTCCAGAAAGTGATGTTAGTTGATTGTGTCGAATTTGGGTTGCAGTCCGACTCATCTACCGATTGGCTCATGGCGATATTTCGCACCGAAAATACGGGCGATAAGTCCAATTCTCCGGACGGTAAGCAAACCTATTTTCTACCGCTTGCGCTGAAGTGGGAAGATAGCGTTGATGAAACGCGCTTGCGCGGCTTGCTGTCGATTGCTGTTGCTAAAGTGCGGCAACAGGCAAAAGTCGGCATTCTGCTCGATGCCTTTGCCGACGAATCATTCTGCCAGGCATTGTTGGCGGCTTTCGGCTCGAACAGGCGCTTATCCTGCGGTCATGGCACGATCCATTTTGCGTCCACCAACGCCTATGCTGATCTGGTCGGGCCGGATGCGGCGGCGCTATCGGTCACGTTGCGTTCGCCCCAAGGTAGTAATACTGCAGTGGATTTGGGCGGTCGCTTATTCTTGAAGGGCTACCGCCGCTTGCGCGCTGGTATTAACCCGGAAGTGGAGATAGGTCGCTTCCTTACCGAAGTCGCGAATTTTCAGCATTGTGTGCCGGTTGCCGGAACTGTCGAATACGTGGCCGATCAAGGCGATCCGATTATGTTGGCCATGCTGCAAGCGTATGTCGACAACCAAGGAGATGGCTGGACTACCACCCTGAATTATCTTGAACTTTTCTTTGAACAATGTCTTGTACCTGAACAGTCGCCGAAATCCGATCTGGATTCGGATACGCACGGTGGCTTTCTTACGCTCATTCAGGTATTGGGTCAACGCACCGGAGAATTGCATCGCGCCTTGGCATTACGCACAGGCGATCCGGCATTCGATCCAGTCCCCATAGAAGCCGTTGATTTGCAAAATTGGGTTGTGCGCATTCGCGACGAAGCGACCGCGACTTTTGATCAACTCGCGCATGGCCGCGCACAGTTGGCGGGTCATGCGCAAAGCGACGCGGAAACCTTGCTGGCGCGACGCGCATCGATCATGCTGCATATCGAGCAATCCTTGTCATTGCGCGCGACAGGGCTCAAGTTGCGCCACCACGGCGATTTCCATTTGGGTCAAGTATTGCTTGTTAATAATGACTTCGTGATCATCGATTTCGAAGGCGAACCAGGGCGTTCCCTGGCGGAGCGTAGGCAGAAGCATTCTGCGCTGCGTGACGTGGCAGGCATGCTCAGGTCTTTTAACTATGCAATGCATATCGCGCTGAACAATAGCGGAGCTGAACAGTTGGACAAAACACGCTTGATCGAACCGCATGCATATCGATGGGAAGCCGAGACGGTGCGCGTGTTTATTGACGCATATCGTGTTGCAATAGCTACCGCAACACAAGACACCGAACTGCATGGGGATTGGGGCGACGCACGGTTGCTGCTGGATCTGTTCGTGCTGGAAAAAGCATTATATGAATTGCGCTATGAGTTAAATAACAGACCCGGGTGGGCCGGCATTCCATTGCGCGGATTAGTGGAAATGACGGCGTGGAGTTGACAGCAGACCTACCGTGATGCCTGAGCGCAGCACCCTTTCGGAGTCGATGAAGCAGGAGGAAATGATGGAAAAGATGGATGTAATGCTTGAACCACTGCGGGCCTTCCTTATTCAATTGGGCGAATTCATCCCGAAAATCATTTTTGTGATCGTTATCCTGATTGTCGGGTGGTTGATCGCCAAAGCTATCAAACTGGCGGTGTTGAAAGGCTTGCATAAAATAAATTTCCATGTACTGACACAACGTAACGGCATGGATGGTTTCCTGCAGCAAGGTGGAACAAAAATCGACACCAGCCATATCCTCGGGTGGTTAGTTTTCTGGTTGGTCATCCTGGCTGCATTGGTTCTTGCCTCAAATAGCGTAGGTCTGGCCTACGTGACGGATCTGCTTGCGCGAGTTGCATTATTGGTTGCTAGAGTCGTGTTGGCGTTAGTTATTTTGGTGTTCGGCTTTTATTTCGCGTATTTCATCGATACCTCGATCACCGGCTACGGCAGGGAGGTCAGGCTGCCGGACGCAGAGTTGATTGGGCGCCTGGCACGGCTGGTTGTGATTGGGTTCATTTCATTGATCGCGCTTGATTATTTGAATATTGGCGGTGATTTGATTCGCCAGATTTTCCTCATCGTATTGGCTGGCGTGGTGCTGGCTTTGAGCCTTGCTTTCGGGCTCGGTGGTCGAGATTGGGCGGCACGGTTGCTGGCGCGATGGTGGCCGTATCGTGACGGTCGTAAAGATTTGCTTAAAGAGGAGCGCGAGGAACATGAGGGGCGTGACCGTGGCGATCAAGCGTGATATTTCGAGAGCAACAAAATGGCCAAAATAATCACCGCAGTGTGGACCGGGAAACCATACCCACTCGGCGCAACCTGGAATGGAGAAGGGGTAAATTTTGCATTGTTCTCGGAACATGCCGAGAAAGTTGAACTGTGCCTGTTCGATTCGAGTGGAAAAAGGGAAATTCAACGCATCGTATTGCCGGAGTGTACCGATCAAATCTGGCATTGTTATTTACCTGAAGCGCGGCCTGGTTTGCTCTACGCCTATCGGGTACATGGTCCTTACGATCCGAAACACGGTCATCGTTTCAATCCGCATAAATTACTGCTTGACCCTTATGCGCGCGACATCGTCGGTAGCATACGCTGGGGGGACGCACATTTCGGCTATAAAGTCGGTAGTCGGCAGGCTGATCTGTCATTTGACCGGCGCGACAATGCGCAGGGGATGCCCAAATGCAGGATCATCGACTCTGCATTCACCTGGGGAGAAGATCGTCCTCCGCGCATTCCGTGGCATGAAACAGTTATTTATGAGTTGCATGTCAAGGGTTTTACCGTTCTGCATCCGGAAGTGCAATCTTCTCTGCACGGCACTTACGCAGCTCTCGCCACGACCGCGGTCATCGAGCATTTTCATCAATTAGGAGTGAGTGCTGTGGAATTACTGCCAGTGCATGCTTTTGTCGATGACCGGCATTTGGTGGAAAAAGGCTTGCGTAATTATTGGGGTTATAACTCGATCGGATTTTTTGCGCCCGAATCGCGCTACTCCGCCAGTGGACAAATCAGCGAGTTTAAGACGATGGTTAAGGCTCTGCATACGGCCAATATAGAGGTCATTCTCGACGTTGTCTACAATCACACGGCGGAAGGCAGTCAAATGGGGCCGACGCTGTGTTTTCGGGGTATTGACAATGTAGCGTATTACCGCCTGAATCAGAACGATATGCGTTATTACACCGACTACACAGGGACTGGCAATACGCTCAACATGATGCATCCACGCGTACTGCAATTGATCATGGATAGTCTGCGTTATTGGGTCGTGGAGATGCATGTCGATGGTTTTCGCTTTGATTTGGCAGCAACGTTGGCGCGTGAGTTGCATGAAGTTAATCGGCTCGGCACATTTTTCGACATCATTCACCAAGACCCGGTGCTATCCCAGGTAAAACTGATCGCCGAACCGTGGGACTTGGGTGAGGGCGGTTACCAAGTAGGTAATTTCCCGGTCGGGTGGGGCGAGTGGAACGACCGTTACCGCGACACGGTGCGGGCCTATTGGACCGGAACCGGCGGCTTGATCGGTGACCTGGCATACCGGCTCACCGGCTCCAGCGATTTGTATGCGCAGAGCGGACGGCGGCCTTATGCAAGCATTAACTTTATTACCTCCCATGACGGCTTCACCTTGCACGACCTGGTGAGCTATCAAGAGAAACATAATGAAGCCAACCAGGAAGACAATCGTGACGGCAATGACAATAATTTAAGCTGCAATTACGGCGTGGAAGGTGCGACCGATGATACACACATCAATACGTTGCGCTCGCGTCAGAAGCGCAATTTTCTCGCCACATTGATGTTGTCTCAGGGCGCACCGATGTTGCTCGCAGGTGACGCATTCGGCCGTGGGCAACAAGGCAATAATAATGCCTATTGCCAGGACAACGAAATAAGCTGGGTTAATTGGAACTTCACGCCAGAGGATAAGGATTTGCTTGTCTTTACGCAGTATGTGATTGGTCTGCGTAAAGCGCATCCGGTGTTTCGGCGGCGCAGTTTTTTTCAAGGCCGCAGCATTAAAGGCACGGGTATCAAGGACATACTCTGGCTCAACCCGGATGGCAGCGAAATGAGCGATGACGCATGGCGAAATTCCTTTGCCCGCTGTCTCGGCCTATTGCTTTCGGGAGAGGGTTTAAATGAGCTAGATGAGCGCGGACAGCCGATACGCGATGATCATTTCCTGCTCTTGCTCAATGCCCATGATGATTTGATTTCGTTTGTCGTGCCAACCGTCCGCGCCAACGTGCGCTGGCTGATGTTGACCGACACTCAATTTGAAACAGGACGAGGGCCGTCTGCTACGTTTGGCGAGGGAGACCGATATCCTTTGCAAGCACGGTCGCTTGCGCTCTTGAAGGAAATTGCTTGGGACCGTCGACATGCAGCCAGAGAAAACGATGAAGCGCCGACATAGCATGCCATTCGGGGCCGAGGTGCTGGCGCACGGAGTGCACTTCCGTTTGTGGGCGCCAGCAGCACGGCGTGTAACGCTTTGCCTGGCTCGTACGCACCGAGAGGACATTTTCCCTATGCTGGCGCAAGCCGGCGGCTGGTTCGAATTGGTAGTGCCAGGTGCTGGCGCGGGTATGCGCTATGGATTCCGACTTGACGACAATCAATTAATGATGCCGGATCCAGCCTCGCGCTGTAATCCAGATGACGTGCATCAGGCTAGCCAGGTGATCGACCCGACAGCGTTCGACTGGAACGATGGCAACTGGCGCGGACGGTGGTGGGAAGAGGCTGTCATCTATGAGTTGCACGTCGGCTGCTTCACGCAGCAAGGCACCTTTGCGGCGCTGCGGCAGCGGCTCGATTATTTGGTCGACCTTGGGGTGACAGCAATTGAATTGATGCCGGTGGCTGACTTTCCGGGCGCTTGCAACTGGGGCTATGACGGCGTTCTCCCATTTGCGCCGGACGGCAGTTATGGTCCACCGGAGGAGTTAAAATTTTTCATCGATGCCGCCCATAGCAAAGGCATAATGGTCCTGCTTGACGTGGTCTACAACCACTTCGGCCCGGAAGGTAATTATCTGCCTCGCATCGCCCCGCCATTTTTCTCCGATCTCTCCGAACACCGCCGCACGCCATGGGGCAACGCGCTCAATTTTGACGGCCCGAACAGTCGAACTGTGCGCGATTTTTTTATTCATAATACATTGTATTGGCTGGAAGAATTCAATATCGACGGCCTGCGCCTGGATGCGGTGCATGCAATCATCGACGACTCCATTCCCGACTTCCTAACTGAACTGGTGCAAGCAGTACACGCTGGACCTGGTCGGGATCGCCACATTCATTTGATTTTGGAGAACGACCATAATGCCGCGCATTATCTTCGGCGTGACGTAAGCGGCCATCCAATCTTCTATACGTCCCAATGGAATGACGATATCCATCATGCATTACATGTGCTGCTCAGTGGTGAACGTGATGGATATTACGTTGATTACGCCGACAATCCAATAGCGCATCTTGGTCGCTGCTTAGCGGAGGGCTTTTCCTATCAAGGACAGATTTCGCCATTTCGTGCCGGGAAGCCGCGTGGCGAGAGCAGCGGGAATTTACCAGCCGGCGCATTTGTAAATTTTTTGCAAAACCATGATCAGGTAGGAAATCGCGCTCACGGCGAGCGCATAAGCATGCTAGCCAATCCGTGCGCATTGCGGGCCGCCATTGCCATCTTGTTGCTGGCGCCGTCGCCACCTCTGCTATTTATGGGCGAAGAATTCTCTGCAGCACAACCGTTTCAGTTTTTTTGCGATTTCGAGCTCGATCTGGCGGCAGCGGTAACGCGCGGGCGGCGTAGCGAATTTTCGCGTTTCGAACAGTTTGGCACTTCTGAAGCGCAGGGTTCGATTCCCGATCCCTGCGATCCAGAAACTTTCGCGCGCTGCAAGCTCGATTGGAGTACGCTCGCCGAGCCGCTGCATGACGACTGGCTGACCTTCTACCGTTCTTTGCTGGCATTGCGCCATGCATTGATTATGCCGCTGCTGGCGACGCATCAATTCGATAAAGCAGGTGCAAACAATAAATTTCAGATGGTCACTTCGCGCGGCTTGATTGTGCATTGGCGACTCGAATCGGGTGGTGAATTGATTCTATCCGCTAATCTCGGCGATGCGCCGTTGGCTGGATTCACCCGGCCGTCCGGCGATCTGTTTTATACCAGCGAAGATGTGGTGTCAACTGCACTGGCTGAGCAATTCTTGCCACCTTGGTCAGTGGCATGGATACTGGATCGGAGCATGGAGGAAGCCGCACATGTCTAGCATTTCTTTACTAGATCGATTATGTGCGTTATGCGGAATTGATGTCGACTATACGGATGTTTGGAATCAGAAACATGCGGTGCCGGACGACACCAAATATAAGCTGCTGGCGGCGATGCATGTCGATGCCAGCCGCGCCGGTTTGGAGAATGTGCTGGACGAAATCGAGGCGAGGCACTGGCGTCGCTTGCTGCCTCCAACGCAGGTGCTAAAAGAAAACGACAGTGCACCTTACACTGCGCTGAGTATTTCGACGGAGAAAGCGCGGACCGCCTTTCGCTGGTGCCTGACGCTGGAATCCGGAGCCGTCGTCGAAGGCCATTGCATTTCTGCTGATCTAACGGTGCTTGAAGAACGCCAAATCGCTGGCGAAACGTTTGTGCGGTTTGCGTTGCCGTTACCATCCGCGCTGGCTGGCGGATATCACCGGCTGGAAGTCGAACAGTTGGCTATTGCAGGCATGGAGCGAACAACAACAGGATTGGAGTCGGACAAAACCAATCTGTCTGCCGCGCACAACGTGGCGACGATGAGTCTGATTGTCGTGCCGAACACCTGTTATCGGCCGCCTGCATTGAGTGAAAATCAACGAATCTGGGGCCCGGTGGTTCAACTGTATGCGCTGCGCTCGCAACGCAACTGGGGGATAGGCGATTTTACCGATCTTGCAAAGTTAGTCGATTTTGCGGCACCGGCGGGGGCCGGTATGGTCGGCTTGAATCCCTTGCACGCATTGTTTCCCAACGATCCGGCACGGGCCAGCCCATATAGCCCGTCGAGCAGGCGCTTTCTCAACGTGCTGTATATCGACGTGGAAGCGATTGAAGAATTTGCCGAAAGTACCGCGGCGGCGAACATGGTACAAGAGCCGCAATTTCAAGCTCAACTGCAGGCATTGCGTGCGAGCGAATTGGTGAATTATCCGGCTGTGGGCGCACTCAAGTTAAAGGTGCTTGAAATATTGTTTCAGCACTTCCAGTGTGTACATCTCGATCAGAGAAGCCAGCGCGCGCTTGCCTTTCGCCGATTTAAGGAGCAAGGCAGCGTGGAGTTACACCATCACGCATTGTTTGAAGCACTGCAGGAGCATTTCTCCCGCATCTACGAGTCTGTTCTCGGTTGGCAGGCGTGGCCAAGCGATTATCACGATCCCACCTCGGAAAAGGTTGCCGCGTTTGCAGCGACGCACGCAGAGCGAATCGATTTTTATACTTACTTGCAATGGCAGGCCGAGTTGCAATTGGCGACGGTAGCGCAATGCTCGAGAGAACGTGGGCTGGCAGTCGGCTTATATCAGGATTTGGCGGTAGGGGTTGCCGCCGAAGGAGCAGAGTGCTGGAGCGAGTCGAGGCTTTATGCGCAAAACGTCCAGGTTGGTGCACCGCCTGACGAATTCAATCTAAAGGGGCAGGGCTGGGGATTGCCGCCGCAGATACCCTATTGCCTGCGTGACGTGGCTTATGCTCCGCTGATCGCAGTATTGCGAAAAAACATGCGACACGCCGGTGCGTTGCGCATTGATCATGTCATGGGATTAATGCGCTTGTTCTGGGTTCCCGCCGGTGCAGCACCGAGCACTGGTGCCTATGTGCAATACCCGTTGGACGACTTAATCGGAATTGTGGCGTTGGAAAGTCAGCGCAACCGTTGTATGGTGATCGGCGAGGATCTCGGTACAGTGCCGCCGCAAGTGCGGGACGCCCTCGATCGTTTCGGCATATTGTCTACTCGGCTTTTTTACTTTGAGACCATTCAAGATGGTGCGCAAGCCGATGAACATAAGGGGAAACATAACGGTGAATATAGCGGTGAATATGAATATAACGCTGAATTTAAAGCGCCCGCCAATTATCCTATCAATGCGTTGGTGGCAGTCGGCACCCATGATTTGCCGACATTGGCGGGATTCTGGCTAGCCGATGATCTCAATGTGCGCCATGTGCTTGGTTTGTATCCATCGGATCAATTGTACGCTACGCAAATAATGCAGCGCGTAGGGCAGCGCGGTCAAATTTTGCATGCTCTGGAGCGCCATAAATTATTGTCGGCAGGGGGTGGCCTAGCCGCTTATCCGGAAATGAGCGCCGATCTGATGTTGGCCATTCACATTTATCTGGCACGTACACCTGCCAAAGTAATGGCGATACAAATGGAAGATGTGTTTGGCCAACTGCATCAAGTCAATCTCCCCGTTAGCGGTGACAAGTATCCAAATTGGCAGCGCAAGTTGCCTGTTGAGATTGAAGCATGGTCGGCTGAACCTCGGCTTCAAGCATTGTTACACGCGTTGCGCCGGATCAGAGATTGCGCCGCTATAGCCATGCCCGCAACGGGCATACAAGCGCAAATGATTCCGCGCGCCACCTATCGGTTGCAGTTCAGTCGCAAACTCACTTTCGTCGACGCCGAACATTTGATTCCGTATCTAGATGCGCTCGGCATCAGCCATTGCTATGCATCGCCTTTGTTTAAGGCACGTCCAGGCAGCACGCATGGCTACGACATCATCGACCATGCAGTACTCAATCCTGAGATCGGCACCGAATTGGAATTCGATCGCTATGTGGATGTGTTGCGGCGTTTCGGCATGGGGCTCATCCTCGATATCGTACCTAACCATATGGCGGTGATGGGAAGTGATAATGTCTGGTGGCTGGACGTATTGGAAAATGGTCAATCTTCACGTTATGCCGAATTTTTCGATATCGACTGGCAACCGCAGAATCAAGAATTACGCAATAAGGTGCTGGTGCCCGTGTTGAGTGATCAGTACGGAAATGTGCTAGATGGCGGTGGCTTGAAGCTGACATTCAATAGGCAATGCGGTGAATTCAGCATATGGTATGAAGAGCATCGCTTCCCGGTCGATCCATGCGAGTATCCGCGTATCATCAAGCATCGCTGGCAACATTTGACAGAAACGCTTTCTACTGACGACTCACAAATTATCTTGCTCCAGAGTCTCGTCACCGCATTTGGCCATTTGCCGCCGCAAATCGATACGGCAGCAGAAAAGAGGGAGGAACGTGAGCGCGACAAGAAGATTCATCAACAGCAATTGGCCGCGCTTTGTGATCGCAGTACTGAAATTGCCAACTTCCTTCATGATAACGTCGACGCATTTAATGGAGGGAAGACTGAGGGAGATCCTGACTCGCGAAGTTTCGAATTGTTGCATCAACTCATCAAGGCTCAAGCCTACCGATTAGGTTTTTGGCGCGTGGCTTCCGACGAAATTAACTATCGGCACTTCGCCGACGTCATCAATCTGGCTGGGCTTTGTATTGAACGCGACGAAGTGTTTGATGCTACACATCGTATGGCCATGGAGCTGGTTGCCAATAAAAAAATAGATGGCTTACGTATCGATCATACCGACGGTCTGTTTGATCCTCTACGGTATTTCCGGCGGCTGCAGCAGGCATTCCAGCACGTTGAAATTGATTCGGATAACAGACACAACAACGGTACCGCTAGCGATATGTTCTACGCACCCTATGTCGTAATCGAGAAAATTCTGGCCGAGCATGAGCGTCTGCCAAGTCACTGGCCCGTGCATGGAACCACCGGCTATTGTTTTTCCAGTCTGATCAATGGGCTTTTCGTTTACGCTGAAAACGAGAGTCGCATGGATCATACGTACGCCGCCTTTATCGGAGAACGTATCGATTTTAGTGAGATTTTGCACAGATGCAAGAAATCCATCATGCAAACGACGCTCGCCAGCGCGCTTAACGTATTGGCCAATCAATTAAGCCATATCGCGCAGATGGATCGCCATACTTGTGATTTTACAACCAGCGGTTTGCGCAATGCGTTGATCGACATTACGGCATGCTTTCCTGTATATCGTACTTACATCACTGCCGACGGCGTGTCGCACGCTGACAGGCAGGCAGTCGAGTGGGCGGTGTCGGTCGCCAAGAAAAGGAGTCGCGACGCGGACACCAGTATTTTCGACTTTGTACAAAAAGCGTTATTGACCGAACTCATGGAGGGTAAAGGGCAGGTGTATCGGGACGCTGTGATGAAATTTGCGATGCGGTTTCAGCAATTCTCTAGCCCGGTGATGGCAAAGGGGATGGAGGACACGAGCTTTTATATCTACCACCGCCTTACTTCTCTCAACGAAGTTGGAAGCGATCCGCGCACCTTCGGCATTTCGATTAGTGCATTCCATGCGACCAACCGGGAACGCGCAAAGAGTTGGCCGCATGCCATGCTTACAACTTCGACGCATGACAGCAAACGTTCCGAAGATGTACGGGCGCGCATCAACGTGTTGTCCGA
>Ga0206937_10122_pt1 | contig 24663 bp, 26 predicted proteins | sample Alteio_BWOrgHeat_11_FD_152923 | JGI IMG/M metagenome (GOLD analysis project Ga0206937, IMG submission 152923) | Enriched cells from forest soil in Barre Woods Harvard Forest LTER site, Petersham, Massachusetts, United States -... | ecosystem: Environmental > Terrestrial > Soil > Temperate forest >... | reverse complement strand
CCAAGGGCACAATCCTATGGAACCTCGCATCAGCATCATCACGTTGGGCGTAGCGGATCTGCCGCGATCGATCCGGTTTTATCGCGACGGGCTGGGGTTTCCCACCGAGGCGAAGGAGGATGCTGAGATTGCATTCTTTAATACGAACGGGACCCGGCTGGCACTTTATCCGCTGGAAAAGCTGGCTGAGGATATTTCGCCGGATGTCGTGCCTTCGCGCGGCGGGTTTGGTGGAATCACGCTGGCGCACAACGTGCGGAAGAAAGAAGAGGTGGCTGTGGTGCTGGCCCTGGCAGAGAAGGCGGGCGGAAGGATAGTAAAGCAGGCGCAGGATGTTTTCTGGGGCGGGCATAGCGGGTATTTTACCGATCCGGACGGCTATCACTGGGAAGTGGCGTGGGGGCCGGATTTCGGTTTTGATGAGAACGGGGCGCTCATCATTTAGGAACAGGCGGGACCTGCACCTGTGCGGGTATCGCTGAACATGGTCGATAGAAAAAGATGATACAAAGGTATAAAGCAGGTGATCACCTTGCGATTGGCCGGATCTTTTACAATGCAGTTCATGAACTCGCTTGCCGTGACTATGCCAAGGAACAACTGGATGCGTGGGCGAGTCCGCCCGCGGATATCGGGCAGTGGGAAGAAGATTGGAAACAACGGTGTGAACGCAAGATACCGTTTGTGAAAGAGATTGGCGGTGCGGTCGTCGGATTTATCGAACTGGATCCGGACGGGCATATTGATTGCACTTATGTCGATCCCGCGCATGCCGGGACGGGCGTGATGCGGGAGATCATGACGGAGGTGAAGAAGGAGGCGAGGCTGAGGGGCAATGAAAGGCTTTTTGCGGAGGTGTCGAAAACCGGGCGCCGTTTCTTCGAGCGGAACGGGTTTACCTGGGTGCGGGACAATCTGGTTGAGAGACGTGGTGTTACACTTGTGAATTATATCATGGAATGCCGGCTGGCGGATCAGCAATCGAGCCCGGCAGAAGGATGAAGATGCTCGCGATATTTGATAATGACGGCACGATTTGCGACACGCAGGAGGTCGAGGGAGCGTGCTATGCGCGCGCGATTGAAAGCGTCACCGGCAGATCGCTTTCCACGCTTGATTGGACTGCTTATGACGAGCCGACGAGCTCCGCCATCGTGCAGGATCTGCTCGCCTCCGATCCCGCAGCCAAAGAAAAAGAGGAGGAGATCAAACGGGAGTTTGTACGGCTGCTGAAGGAGGAGCGCCCGAAATTTCCGGGGGATTTTTTGCCGGTCACGGGCGCGGTGGAATTTATCCGGCGCCTGGAGCGAGAGGGAGCTTTCCCGGTTGCGATTGCGACGGGATGCTTCGATACGGGCGCGCAGTTCAAGCTGGAATGCTGCGGCATCGCGCTGGAAACATATCCGCATGCAACCTCAAGCGATACTCCGCGCCGGAGGGACATCATACGCCTTGCTGCATCGAGGGCGGGCTTTGATCTCACATCGGTCGTCTATTTTGGCGATGCGCCATGGGATGTGCGTGTGAGCCGGCTGCTCGGCATCCCGATGATTGGCATCGGCCGACGGCATGAACAGTTGACCGCGCTCGGTGTTGAGCACGTGTTTCGCGATTATGTGGAGGCTGACCGGATTATCGAAGCCATGATGTCGCTGAAACGAGGGTCGGTATGATACTGGCTTCCTATGATCCAAACTGGGCGGTTGAGTTTTCGGGTATCGAGGCTGCTTTGGCGGCCGCTCTTGGTAAACACATTTTGCGGATTGAGCATGTGGGTAGCACGTCGATCCCCGGGTTACGGGCGAAGCCGATTCTCGATATTGATGTTGTGATTCCGGACTATGGGGGTTTTGCGGATGTGGTCGATGTGCTGCGCGGGCTTGGTTATGCGCACAATGGCGACCAGGGGATTTTGGAACGGGAGGCGTTTAACCGGGAGGATGCTTTCGTGCCCTGGACTGAGCCGCGGAGATCGTGGATGAATCATCATCTCTATGTCTGCCCGGCCCATGGAGAGGAATTGAGGCGGCATGTGAAGTTTCGCGATGTGCTGCGGGTGCGGGCTGACTTGAAGGAAGGTTATGAGGAGATGAAGTTGAGTATCGAGGGCCGATCGAACGGCGACCGGAAGATTTATGCGCAGATCAAGGAAGTGGAATGCCGCGGGTTTGTTGAGAGGGTTTTGATGGAAAAGGTGGCTGACAGCCATGGCATTCGCTAAACTCAGAAAACCTTCCCATGGGATACGCAATCGAGATGTTTTTTGACAGCGCGAGCGAGGCGCGGATTCGTTTGCTTTGGGCTGCATTGGCCTCGCCGGGCGCATATGCCATGGCGAATGGGGATTCGCGGCCCCATATTTCCCTCGCCGTGGCTGACTCGGTGGATGTGCCGGCTGCGCGGCTGCTTCTGGAGGACTTTGCGCGCGGCATCATGGCGTTTCCGCTCTCGATGGAATCGCTGGGCTTTTTTCTTTCCAAGGAGCAGGTGGCGTTTCTCGCCCCGAAGGCGACTCCTGAGTTACTGGCGTTGCATGCGCGGTTCTTCGAGCAGTTTTCTTCTGTCGCCAGCGGGATATCCCAGATCTACTCGCCGTCCACCTGGGTTCCCCACTGCACCCTGGCGATGGGGATTCTTCCGCAGCAGATTGCCCTGGCGGTGGATGCGTGCCAGTCGCATGGACTGCCTTTTGGTTGCTCCGTGGCGGAGATCGGGCTGGTGGAGTTTCCGGTTGTTAAACAGGTGTGTTCTGTGCTTCTTACCCGTTAACGCCTCGTGAGCGAAGCCAAGCTTCGAAGACAAGGGCGTTACGAAGTTCAACTTCGTAACGAGGAAAAAACTTCCAACTTCCAACTTCCAACTTCCAACATCGAATACCGGTTGCGGCAACCGGGCTACGGTGCGGTTATTCGCCGACGAGATGCTCGATTTCCTCGCGGGTGAGCGTCTTGAAGTTTTCGCCGGGCTTGATCGCGCCGAGGCTGACGAGGCACTCGGTGAAGAGCTCGCGGGTGCGGACTTCGAGTTCCTTGATTTCCATGGTGGTCATGCACTGGATGATGCGCTGGCCTTTGCGGACGTGGGTGCGCTCGTCGGAGCGGATGAAGTCGCTGACGAAGGCGACTGCGGAATCGTCGCGGGCGATGGAGTGGTCGATGAGGCCGCCGATGGTTTTCAATACGCCGACTTCGCCGAAGAGGTTGATCTCGGCCATGGCGTACTCGGGTTCCATGGGGCCGCGGCAGGTGCTGGGGGTGAGGCGGTTTGGAAGTTCGAAGGGATTGTATCCGATCATCTGCAATATGCGGTGTCCCATTTCGGTGTGGCGTGTCTCGTCCCATGTGACGCGGGCGAGATCGTACTCGGCCTCGAAATCCTTGAAGCGCATGTCCCAGACGAATGTGCCGAAGGCCTCGATGGCGTCGACTTCGTCGCGCTGGGAGCGGATGAAGCGGAGTCGCTCGTCCTCGTAGGAATCGGGGGTGTGGCGGGGCTCGCCGTCGGCGACATTGTAGTCGCCTGTATTTGAAAAAGTCTCGAAACGGCTGTCGCGTTGCGGCTTGGTGTTGCGCTCGTAGGGTTTGCTGGCGCTGCGCAGGGGGGACGGGGCGATGGGACGTTTCGCGTCGCCGGTGACGCCGCCGATGCTGGCGAGGAGGCGCTCGAGGTGCCAGCGCCATGCCTGGATGCGGGATTCAGCGATACCGCCTGCGATGTAGGCTTCGACGGCTCCCTGGGCCCACGCGAGCATGGGGTCGTAGTCGAGAAGGATCTGGCGCAGCATGCGGATGGTGGGTGCGTCGGCGACGGGGCAGGTTTCATCGATGTGATGGCGGTAGGTCATTTCCAGGGCACGGCCCACGACGAGATGGACGCCGGTGAGCAATTCCGCGGAATCGGTGGCGGAGAGCATTTCGTCGAAGAAGAGGTCGATCTCGGCGTCGCGGAAATTATCGACGGTGTTGAAGCGGCGTTCCTGTTCGCTGAGGCGCTCGCGCAGTTTGCGGGCGGCATCGGCATGCCAGAAGAGGTGGCGTCCGAGTTCCAACTTCACCTCGAAGTCGGGGACATTCAGCGTCCATGAGCCGAGGGCCTGAGCGAGGCGACGCTCGAAATAGAAGAAGCGGAGGAGCCTGCGGGCGTTCTCGGTGACGGAGAAGCGGCCGCCGATCTGGCGAAGGTCGCGGGGAAATTTGTAGGGGTAGTCCGCGCAACGTTGTGCGGCAGCGGCGCGCTGCTCCGGGCGCGAGACGGGCGGGATGTAGCTGGTATCGGCGGCGGGGGTGGATGAGGAACCGTTGGCTTTGGCAGATGCTTTGGACATGGTGTGAATGTATGGGGCGCAGGAAAACGGGGCTACCTGCCGGTTGACTTTTCCTGCGCTTTTTTTGACAGTGACGGATAACCCTCCACTCGAACGAAATGGAGGTACGCGCGCAATGAGCAAACTCCGGCTAGATGGGAGCCAGCGACCCGAACTCGCCCGGCTCCAGACCGCACCGCCCTCGAAGAGCATCGAGTACGAGGTGGTGCCGGTTGATCCGAATGCGTCCTTCTATCTCGCGGAATTCCAATGGAAGCATTTTCCGTATTTCTGGCATTACCATCCTGAAATCGAACTGGGGCTGGTGATCCAAGGGCGGGGAACGCGGATCGTGGGAGATTCCATCGAGCATTTTGAGGAGGGTGATCTTTGTTTGCTGGGTGGCAATCTTCCGCATTGCTGGGTTTCCGACAGTAGGGACCGGAAACGGGAGAAGAAGCTTGCGCGCTCGGCGGTGATCCAGTTTAGCGCTGATTTTTTGGGCGACCGTTTTTTTGCGGCGCCAGAGTTGCGGGCGATCCGCGAACTGCTGGCGCGGGCGCGGTGCGGTCTGCGGATCGAAGGCGCGACGCGGAAGGCTGTAACCGAACGTATGCGGAAGATGCTAAGTCTGCCGGTGGGGCATTGGGAGCAAATTTCCAATTTGCTCTGGATCCTCGGCACGCTGGCTGAGAGTGAAGAATGTGTGCCGCTGGCGACCGATCGCGCCGAGCCTGAGACGGACCGGCACGACCGTCAGAAGATCAACCAGGTGCTGGCACTGACGAATGTGACGCCGGGGGAATTGCCATCGCAAAAAGCGGTGGCGGAGGCTGTGCGACTATCGCCAGCGGCGTTCAGCCGGTTTTTCCGCAAGCACCTGGGCAAGACGTATGTCGATTACGTGATCGACCTGCGGGTGGCGCATGTGTGCCGGCAGTTGATCGATACGGAAGCGGGGATTACGGAGATCGCGTATGCGTCGGGGTTCGAGAGCCTTTCCAATTTCAACCGGCAGTTTGCGAAGAGGAAGGGATGCTCGCCGGGGGAGTGGAGGGAGATGGCGCTGCGGGAGCGGTAGGGGAATCGAACTTCCAACGTTCAACGTCGAACGTCCAACATCGAATAAGAAAAGCGCAGGCGCGCTTTTGACTAGCCCTTCTGCACGTTGAACTCGGCAACGCGGGAGGTGATGATTTTTTCGACGAAGCCAGTGTTGTAGTTGCCGCGGAGGAAATCGGGGTCGCGCATGATGGCTTCCTGGAAGGGGATGGTGGTCTTGATGCCGCGAATGATGTATTCGCCGAGGGCGCGCCGCATGCGGTCGATGGCGTGGCCGCGGGTGGTGCCCATGGCGATGACCTTGGCGATCATGGAATCGTAATACGGCGGGACGGTGTAGCCGGAGTAGGCGTGGGAATCGATGCGGACGCCGCGACCGCCGGGGGCGTAGTAGAGGCCGATGCGACCGGGGCTAGGCTGGAAATTATTGAAGGGGTCCTCGGCGTTCACGCGGCACTCGATGGCGTGGTACTTGAGCTTTGCGTCGCGGACGAAGTCGGAGAGGGTCTCCCCCGCAGCGACCTTGATCTGCTCCTTGACGAGGTCGATGCCATAGGCTTCCTCGGTGATGGTATGCTCGACCTGGATGCGGGTGTTCATTTCCATGAAATAGAAATTCCCCTTGTCATCCACGAGATACTCCATGGTGCCGGCGCCGTGGTAGCCGACTTCGCGGGCTAGCTTCACGGAAGCGTCGCCCATTTTTTTGCGGAGATCCTCGGTCATCAATGGTGACGGGGTCTCCTCGATGATCTTCTGGTTGCGGCGCTGCATGGAGCAATCGCGCTCGCCGATGTGAACCACCTCGCCATGCTCGTCGGCCATGACCTGAAACTCGATGTGGTGGGGATTGAGGATAAGCTTCTCGATGTAAACGCCGCCGTTGCCGAATGCCTTCTCCGCCTCCATGCGGGCGCCGTGAAAGGCCTGCACGAGGCTCATTTCGTTGTGCGCGGGGCGCATGCCTTTGCCGCCGCCGCCGGCCACTGCCTTGATCATGACGGGGAAGCCTATTTTCTTGGCGATCTTCAGCGCCTCGGTTTCGTTTTCGACGAGGCCGTCGCTGCCGGGGGTGACGGGGACACCTGCTTTGCGCGCGGTGTCGCGGGCGGTGTTCTTGTCGCCCATGGCACGGATGGATGCGGGCGTGGGGCCGATGAACTTGATATTGCAACTGCCGCAGACCTCGGCGAAATGGGCGTTCTCGGCCAGAAATCCGTAGCCGGGGTGGATGGCATCGACATCACCGATCTCGGCGGCGCTGATGATGCGGTCGATCTTCAAATAGCTGCTGTGGCTCGCGGCGGGGCCGATGCAAATGGCTTCATCGGCAAGCTGGACGTGCAGGGAATCGGAATCGGCCTCGGAATAAACGGCCAGGGTGCGGACGCCGAGTTCCTTGCAGGCGCGGATGACCCGGAGCGCGATCTCGCCGCGGTTGGCGATGAGGACTTTATTAAACATGGAGAAAATGACGAATGACGAATGACCAATGACGAATGAATGACGAAGCCCGAAGCGGTGGCAGTATAAAGCGGTGCGTCATCCTTCGTTATTCAGTCGTTCGTTATTTCTGGATTACTTGACCTTGAAGAGAGCCTGTCCGAACTGCACGGGCTTGCCGTTTTCGGCGAGGACCTCGGTGATGGTGCCCTTGATGTCGGCTTTGATTTCGTTCATCACCTTCATGGCCTCGATGATGCAGACGACGGTGTCTTCCGTAACCGCCTGGCCCACGGTGACAAACGGGGCGGATTCCGGCGAGGCAGCCATGTAGAACGTGCCAACCATCGGGGAGACGATCTCCTTGCCATCGCTCTGCTCCTTCGGCGTGGCGGCGGCCGCTACAGGAGCGGCGGCTGCGGGAGCCGGCGCGTGGGCCACGGGCTGCGGCGCGTAGGTGGTGACGGGTTGATAGCCGGTATTTTTCTTCAGAGTGATCTTGAACCCCTCGTTCTCCATCTTGAAGACAGAGAGGTCGTTTTTCTTCATCAAATCGATAAGAAGCTTTATTTCTTTTAAGTCCAATGTGCCTCCTTAATTAATAGTAGTGAAGGGGAATGCTAAACGTCCGTGAACAGATAGGTCAACCATGGATTTCACGGTTTTGCGGGGGATCGATGGAAATATTGCCGGAGCGGCTTTTCCAGAGAAGGAGCAGTGCGCCGGAGATGAGGACGAGCCAGGGGAGATTCGTCCATGGCGTCCAGATTGGCGTGAGGTCGTTGGTGGAGAAGCCGACGTTCCATGGCATGCCGTGGGAAATGGTGTTGTAAAACACAAACATGAATGCGGTGCTGGCGATGGTGAGCGCCAGATACCATGCGGGGGATGCGATGAAAACGAAGGGGGCGAGCCAGATCATATATTGTGCGCCGACGCCGGGGGAGAAGATGAAGAACACCGCCCACACATAGGCGAGGGTCGTGAATATGCCGCTATTCGGAGTAGAGCGGCGCAACCATGCGAGGGCGAGAATGCCGAGGATAACGAGGCATTTCAAAATGGTGACGGCGAGATGCTGGGCGGGCGCCATATTTGCCCAGATGAAGGATTGGAATTGCGGCAGGCCGGTGGCGCGCAGCCAGTATGTGAAGCCCCATGAACCCCAATAGCTGCTGTAGCCGAAGACATTTTTGATGAAAAGACCGGGGTATTCCGTGAGCGGCTCGTACCAGCCGGCGAGGCAGGTGACGATGATGATGGCTGTGAGTCGCAGGGCGTGGCCGCGATGCAACCAGTAGAAGAAAAACACGGGCGCGAGGAGGATGCCCACGATTTTGACATTGCAGGCGAGGCCTAGGAAGAGGCCGCATGCGAGGGGTTGATTTTTCATGCACATCCAGGCGGCCAGCACGAGGAAGAGGACGAGCACGGGATCGACATTTCCATGGTAGCCGGAGACCATGAATGAAACCGGACTGAGGGCGAAGAGGACGAGCCATGCGGTCCTGTATTTGTAATCGCCCGTGACGCGCAGGAGGACGAGGACCACGAGGAAATCGGCGATGATGCCGGGGAGACGCAGCAGGAACGGGAATGTGACGCCGCAGTTTTTTGCGATGGGAATATCCGCGAGGGCGAGGGCGGAGGTGACGAAGTTCGCGACAAGCGGGGTGTGGTTGAAGATCGACCAGTGGCGGTACGTGGCCTCGAGGCCGTTGTCGGTGATGTATTTTCCGAAGATGGCGAAGAGCTCGACGTCGGTGGTGCCGAATGTGGTCCATGCGCAGTAGAGTTTCAGCAGGGCGGCGAGGGCCGCTGCGGAGATGACGATCCACGTCGTTCGGGCAGTGGGTGATGACATTGGAAGGCACGGCTTGTATGCGCTTTCCGGAGGCAAAGTGGAAGCGGAAACGTGGAGCGGATTTTTTTTGGAATTGTGACGGGGGCGGGAATGGTGTTTTGTGGACGGCGTGAGATCGCGAGCGTTGCGGATTTTTTTTACGGCGATGTGCCTGTGGGCGTGCGCGGGGTGTTCGATGTTCAGGAAACATACGAAGCCCGCGGCGGAGGCACCACCCCCGACGCATAACGTGGTGGGGACGATCGTGTCGGTGAATGAGACGGGGAACTACGTATTGATCGATACGGGCGGCATTGTGATGGCGACCAAGGGGACGGCGTTGAAGAGTTTTTCGGGCGGGCAGCAGACGGCGATCCTGACGGTGAGCCCGGAACAAAGGCCGCCGTTCATGATTGCGGATATCATTTCGGGGACGCCGCATAATGGCGACCAGGTGATGCAGTAGAATAGGTCGCTAATGGCAGGGATGCGGGGGACTCGACTCCGGGAGAGGCCGAGGGGCGAGGGCGGCAACTGACGGTTGGTAATCGAGGCTTTGAGAGATGATGCCGTGGGCGGAGGCGGGCGCCATAACTCGTTCCCCGGGGGTTGGCAAGGGTTGATTAGCCCTGGCTAATCAAAGGCTAAAGTATGAAGGCGAAAGGCTGAAATCGGGAAGGGGATTAGCGCAAAAGGGTGAGAGAAGGCGAAAGGGGTACAGAAAAGTATAAAGGATGCCGGGGTGAAAATCGCGGTCTCTATTTCACGGTTTCGGAGGCCCAGTAGACGGAATTTACGAAGCGTTGATTTGTAAGTCGCAGGCGACGTGAGAGTTCCATCATGAGGGCGGAAACGATCTTGTAGCCGGTGGCGGGATTTTCCGACATGAAGGTCCGCAGAGTTTGGTAATTGGTGGATGCTAGGGTGACTTTGTCGATGGAGTAGATGCTGCCGGTGGCGACGCCAGGGTCGAAGAGGTTGATTTCGCCGAAAAAGCCACCGCCACTGATGCGGCCGAGGAGCAGCTCTTTTTTCTGCGCCGTGCGGCGGACGTGGACCGTGCCCTTGACGACGATATAAAAGGAGGAGATGGTTTTGCCTTCCTCGATGACTTTTTCGCCCGGCGGGATTTGCGCGAGGGTGAAGAGGCGGCTGAAGGCTTCGAGTTCTGGGTCGGTGAGTTCCTTCAAAAAGGAGACAGATCGCAGGAATTGACAGTCCATCCCTCCATGGTAGCGAAGTGGGATTTTAAAAGCAAGTGGGGGATGGTTAATGACTAATTGTCAGGAGGTTAAATCGTTAAAAGTGTTAGAGAGCTAAACTTTGCGTCAGTAATTTTGTGATCGCAAAGCCCCGGTTCTCCCTGAGTTGAATCTCCAAGAGTCGAGTTATTCGGGGAGATTTGAACAGGAGGTAACGGAGAAAACTGAGGAGGGAAGGTTTTTAACCGCTAAGGACGCGAAGAGCGCAAAGGAAAAAAAAGGGGGGGAGAATTCTTGAACAGGATGGGAGAAGAAAATTTCACCACCAAGGCACAAAGGGGATATTTGGTTCCTAGTCCAAAGTTCCACGTTCAACGTTGCGGGTGATCGGTTTAATAGCCTGCTGCGAGGCTCACCCCTATTCTTCGCACCGGCGTTTTTTCACCACCATCCGCCATTGGATGACCAGCGGCATGACCCAGAGGAGGTTCAAGAGGACGCAGTAATCCACCATCACCATGGCGTAGCGGAAAAACCAGCCGGCACCGATTGCGTGCCGTGCCGCCGCATCATTCACATGCGCGGCCTGGGCGATGTTGCCGAGCGCGAAATCGTGCGCGATGGCGATGAAGCCCATGGCGCCCTTCCACGCGATGACGCACGCTCCGAAGGACTGCCACCCGATCCCCATGCCGCCAAATGTCCATGCGCCGACACCGTATCCCCCCAGCACGAGCACTCCCAGCGCGAATCCGCCAAATGGCAGCAGGCCGATGGCGCACCCGCCGATGCTCAACGGCGCGACGGCGATCCCGCCAAAGGCAAACAGCCCGCCCACCGCGCAATCGCCCACGGCGATCCATGCACTGACCGGTTTTTTCAACATCGAGAGCCGATCCCCGAGGCGTAGATGCACAAGCGGCAGCCCGAACAGGCTCCACCGGCTGCGATATTCCCATGCGGGCGGCGCGGAGAGATCCACGAGGCCTTTTTCCACAAGCCCGGCGAGGTAACTGCGCCGCCGCCGGATCGACGAGACCGATAACACCAGCATCGCCGGGATGAAAGCGACCACCAGCGCGACGATGAGCCGGCCGAAGAGCCGCGCTCCATCCCGCTGGTGATAGTAACCCCAGAAAATGAGCGCGAAGAACAGCGCGTTGTACCTCAGCACGAAGGCGAGCAGGCCACGATAGGCGGTCCTGATGCGAGCGCGCTCCCCGTCGGAATGCGCGGCGGCGAGGCTCATGCGATAGCCCGCGTAGTTGCCGAAAAAGATGATGAGCGGAGCGGCGATCGCTCCGAATACCCCGCCCGCCGCGGCAGCCTTCGCCGCCGCGCCTCCCTTCATGGCAGTCGCGCCCACGGCAGCGGTCCTGGCCGCTTCCACAGCGGCGGTTTTGGCCGCCTTGGCGGAAAGCGTGAGCGAGGAAAGCGCGGCCAGCACCGCCAGCGTGAAGACCTTTCCGGGGTTCGTCCGCTCGAGGGCTCCTTCCACGAATGCGAGCACCTGCGCCTGCAGCAATTTGCGCCCGCGGGAGAGACGCTGCTTCACGGCGTCCTCGTTCAACTCCAGTTTTTGCGCCACCGTCTCCACGGATTGATGCTCGCGGTAGAACAGGATGAGCGGCTCGCGGTAAATCCCCGGGATGCGCTCCATGGCGCGCCAGAGGATCTCCTGCTCCTCGCGACTGATCGCGCCCTCCAGCGGCTGCGGCCCCGGCGCGGGCCGTTCCTCCGCCGCATCCAGCGCCTCGGCCGCGTGGCTCGGCTCGCGCCCCGCCCGGCGCAACGCATCGCAGGCGAGATTCCGCGAAATTCCGCACAGCCAGGAGCGCAATTTCCCCGGCTCGCGCAGTTTCGCCAGATCCTTCCACGCAGTGAGGAAAGTCTCCTGCGCAATATCCTCGCTGCGCCCCAGATCGCCCGTCGCGCTATAGCCCAGCGAGCAAATCAGCGTCTGGTAGCGCACCACGATCCGCCCGAAAGCCTCGCGGCCGCCACCCGCCGCGCCTTCCGAAAGGCAAAGCGCCACCAGCTCGGCGTCGGTGAAATCCCCCGCAGCCCCCATGGTCTCGAGCGCATTCATTGAGCCTGCCGCCTTCATTGCATCGATTGCCTTCATCGCGTCGGAGTTCATCATATTACCCAACAAGTCTCGAAACGAGACAAAGAGGTGACAGGGAATGGGAAATAAATTTTACCACCAAGACACCAAGGGGGATGGAACGTCCAATTGTGAATGGGGAAAGCCTCATGCGGCGTCCAGTTCCGGACGGGCCATAGGAGCCTGTCGGACTTTAAGGCGCATGAACTATCTCGACTCTGTCAGAAACCTCCGGCTTTGCCGGAGGTTTCTGACAAGCTGATCCTGCTGCCGCTGTTGATGGTTTGCTCGAAGTAACTGGCGCCGGTGCCACGGTTGCCGTTGGAATCAAAATAATGGGATGGCGAAAGCCTTTCCAGATGCTTTTTTTCGTGAAATCATACAGGGTTTAACGGCACGGGTTGAGGGGCGGGCTGATTTTCCCGGACAAAATCGTGATGAAAGCGATGAAGGGTTGACTAACCGTTAGAGCCGTTTATTTTAAACCCCATTAACTTTTATGAAACCGATCCGTGACCCAGCCGAAATGAGAGCCGATGCAGAGCGACTCGCAGATATTTTAACCGCGCTGCAACGCTGCTTCCTGGCGAACCTTTCGAAGGAACTCTCGCGCGGCAATGTGTCGTTTCCCCAGTATTTTTTGCTCGGTTACCTCGGGCAGACCGAATTCCTGACCATGTCCGAGATCGCGAAGAAAATGGGCCACACCACCGCGGCCGCCACCGGGCTGGTGGACAGGCTGGAAAACCTGGGCCTTGTGGCGCGCGCCCATGCTAGCGAGGACCGCCGCAAGATCATGGTAAAAATCACCAAGAGCGGCACCGCGCTGGTGATGCATATCCGCCAGGACATGGTGAACAATCTCCTCAAAACGATGACTTGCCTGGAAACAGACGAGCAGAAAAACTGGCTGAAAATCTACGAAAAAATTGTTAACTACTGCCAAAACAAATGAACTATTTGAAAGTCGGACTCATTATCGGTCTGGCGTTTTTGACGACCCATCAATTCGCCAACGGACAGACCAATTCCAAACTTAATCCCAATCTCAAACCCGGCCCGGGCCCCGATGGCAAGTCGATGCCGGTGGCGTCGAACGTGAAGGTGGTGCAGATACCCAACAACATCACGCTGGATGATGCGATAAGGATCGCCGTGAGGCAAAACCCGCAGATCCTGCTGGCGATCCAGCAGATCGAGCAGACGCGCGGGCAGATCATCACCGTGCGCGCCGAGGCGCTGCCGCTTGTGGCGCTCTCGGGCGTTTACAGCCAGGTGGATCCACGGTTGCTGGGAACCTCCACTTCGTCGGGGACAACCACTTCCACCGCCTTTACCGGGGCTGACAAGACATGGAATATTTCCGTGACCGCCACGCAGTTGCTATACTCAGGCGGGCAGGTCGGCGCGGCGATCAAGATCGCCAAGCTCACGCTGGACAGCAATTACTTCAACCTGCGGGACGTCATCGACCAGACGATCTCGAATGTGTATCAGCAGTTTTACACAGTGTTACTCGACCGCGAGTTGATCGCCGTGCAGGAGGAATCGGTGGGGCTGCTCCAGAGCCAGCTCAACGACCAGAAAAACCGGTTCGCGGCAGGGACCGTGCCCCGTTTCAACGTGTTGCAGGCCGAGGTCGCGCTTTCCAACCAGATCCCGCTGCTGATCAACGCGAAAAACCAATACGTGATTTCCCAGACCACGCTCGCGCAGACGCTTGGCATCGACTACGACATCTGGCGCCCGGACACCGGGAAGGTCAACGTAGTCGGGAACCTTGACGTGCATTACCGCGACGTGAACGAGGACGAGGCGATCTCGATGGCGAGGACGCGGCGCGCGTTTTTGAAAGTGCAGCGGCAGAGCATCCTCATCCAGTTGCAGCAGATCAAGGTGGCGCTGGCCGGGTACCAACCGACGCTCACCGCGGATGGCGGATACAAGGTGGGGAGTTCCCCCTTGTCCGACAGGCTGGACGACACGGTGAACGGCTGGTTTGTCGGCGTAAACGGCAACTGGAATATCTGGGACAGCGGCGCAACCTACGGGCGGGTGAAAACCGCGCGCGCGCAACTGGAATCCGCAAAGGCGACTTACGATGCAGCGGTGCTGACGGTGAATTTGCAAGTGCAACAGGCGATCGCGAACCTGAAGGAGGCGCGTGAAACCATCCAGAGCCAGGTGGAGAACGTGAAGGAAGCGCTGGAGGCCGTGCGTCTCGCGCAGGAGCGGCTCGCAGCCGGCGCCGGGGTGCAGCTCGATGTGTTGAACGCGCAGGTGGCCCTCGAACAGGCGCGCACGAATGAATTGCAGTCGCGGCACGATTACAATGTGGCCCTCGCGCAGCTTGATTACGCAATCGGCGCGGACACGCAGTATGTGGATGGCTTCGAGGATCCCCTCACGCACAGGAAGCCGTTTGCCGCCACACCCGATTCCAAGGCGTCCACGGCAAAGATCTCACCGAAAGATTAATCCCCATGTCTGCCGTGCCGTCGGAGACATTTCCCGGGCTGGTGCTGCCTTTTATCCGGCATGCATTCCTTGGCAGGATCCCCGGGCTGGACGTGAGCGTGGACCGCGAGGAGGCGCTGAAGCGCCTGGACGAATACCACGCCCAGGCCCGGCGGGAGCTTGGCTTTGGCACGGGGCCTTTCGCAACCGCGGAGCAGGTTCATGGGGACAATGTCGCGGTCGCTACTTTCGACAAGGCCGGTCCGGCCCCCAGGGCGGATGGCCTCGTGACCAATGAAAAAAATCTCACGCTCGGCATCTACGTCGCCGATTGCTGCGCGATTTACCTGGCCGATCCGGTGCAACGCGCAATAGGCCTCGTGCATTCCGGCAGGAAAGGGACGGAGCTTGGGATCGCGACCGCGGCGATTGAAAAAATGCGGGCTCAATTCGGCACCGACCCCGCAAATCTCATCGCGCAGCTCGGCCCCTGCATACGGCCTCCGGATTACGAAATTGATTTTGCAGCGCAAATCGCGGAACAATGCCGCGCGGCCGGGGTGCGGCACGTTTTTGACTGCGGAAGCAATACGGCGGGGGATTTGTCCCGGTATTATTCCTATCGCGTCGAGCGCGGAAAAACGGGTCGAATGCTGGCGCTGATTGAGTTAATTTAAACCTGCAATGAAACGAGAATTCGACCCGGAGAAACCGGAATTGATGGACGAGCCCCAGCCTGTGTCTCAGGAGCTGGAGGTTGATCTCGAAAATCTCCGCAGGCTGAACCAATACTTCGGCAGCTACAGCCTCCTGCGGCATTTCCTGCGCCTCTGGCTGGTGCCGGGGCGGAATTACCGCATCCTCGACCTTGCGACGGGCTCCGCCGACATCCCGTGCATGATCGCGGATTGGGCGCGGCAACGGAAGATCACGGTGAAGATCGATGCCGTGGATTTCCACGCTTCCACGCTGGAGATAGCCGGGAGGCGCACCGCGGGCTACCCCGAGATCACGCTTATTCGCGCGGATGCGCGGGAATTTTCCAGCCCGGAAACGTATGACATCGTCTGCTGCTCGCTCGCGCTGCACCATTTCAGCGAGACGGATGCGGTGAAGATTTTGCGGCAGATCCGCCGGCTTTCGCATGACAAGTCGCTCGTGGCCGATCTCGAGCGGAGCTGGTTTACGTGGATCATGGTCTGGTCGCTTACCGCCGTGGTGTTTCGCGACAAAATGACGCAATACGATGGGCGATTGTCGGTGAAGCGGGCTTTTTCGTACGCGGAGTTCCGCGCGCTGGCGCTGGAGGCTGGGTGGGATAATTTCACCCAGCGGCGGTTTATTCCTGCGCGCCAGGCGATATGGCGGGCCGAGCGGGAGCCGCAACCGGTGATGAATTATGAACTGCCGGCGCCGAATTGCGCGGTGTGATTCTTTGCGGCAAGGGACCGGGGCACGACAGAACTCCACCTGTGTTGCTGACGCAGGCCCTGAAGAAGATGATTTGTGGCGACGCCAGCTACCTTACGCCCAAGTGACCTGGCCCTTGGACTCGCGCAGGACGATGGCCCGCAGGAATTCCACGCCTTTGCGCAGGCCTTCGTTTGGCGACATGAGGCTGTCCTCGTGTTCCATGGAGAGGGTGCCGTCGTAACCGACGAGGCGGAGGGTGCTGATGAAATCGGTCCAGAAATCGGCGCCGTGCCCGTAGCCGACGGTGCGGAAAATCCATGCGCGATTCTTTTCATCGGAGTAGGGCTTGGTGTCGAGGTAGCCATCGTAATCGGCATTGACCTTGTAGAGGCCGGTGTCCTTTGCGTGGACGTGATGGATCGCGCCGGCGAGCTTGCGGACTGCTTTCACGGGATCGATCCCCTGCCAGAAGAAATGGCTCGGGTCGAAATTTGCGCCGAGCACTTTGCTTTCGGTGGCGTCGCGCAGCTTCAGCATGGTCTCGGGATTGTAAACGAGGAAGCCGGGGTGCGCCTCGAGCGCGATTTTCTTGATGCCGTGGTCGGTGGCGAATTTCACCTGTTTTTTCCAGTATGGGATCGCGACCTTGTTCCACTGCCAGTCGAGGATGTGAAGGAAATCCGGCGGCCATGGGCAGGTGACCCAGTTTGGATATTTCGCGCCTGCGTGGTCGCCGGGGCAGCCCGAGAATGTGGTGACGACTTCGACGCCGATTTTGCCTGCAAGCTTCACGGTGGCCTGGAAAACGTCGTGGTGTTCCTTCGCGAGCTTCGCATCGGGATGGATGGGATTTCCGTGGCACGAGAGGGAGCTGATCTCGAGGCCGCGCTCCTTTACCGCCGCGACGAATTCCTTGAGCTTGCCGGTGTTTTTCAAAAGATCGGCCGGTTTGCAATGGGCATTGCCGGGATAGGCGCCGGTGCCGATTTCTACCGTGTCACACTCAAGACCTGCAATGTGATCGAGAGCTTTTTCGAGAGGAAGACCGCTGAGGATTGCGCTAAAGACGCCGACTTTCATAGTGAGTGATGTAGGGGTTGGGAGTGGAACTGCGTGTAAAGTGAATGTGTTTATTAAAAAAGAACGGGCTGCACATCAAGCGGAATACTCAGCCGCAATCAACTCGCCAACCCACGGGCGCGACATCCCGTGACCGCTACTCCTTCAAAAAACCAAGCAAATCCCCGCGCAGCTTCTCCGCGTCGGGGCGGAAGAGATACATCATGTGGCCGCTCTGGTAGTGCTGGAAAGTGATGTGGTCACGGAGGCTTTGCGGCAGCGTGACATGCGCGAGGCTGAATGGCACGGAGTCCACAGACACGACAAGGTCGCTATCGCCCGTGAGGACGATGACGCGAAGCTTTGGGTTTGTCTTCATCGCCTGCGCGAGTTTGTCCTCCACGGAAACGTAGCGGCCTTCGAAACCCGACCATTTCCAAGGCAGGTGCTCGAGGACACCGTAAGGATTATCGCTCTTATAGCCGAGTTCGTCCCGCACATACGCGTTCACGGCCGATGAAATCCCACCGATGACGTTCATGAGGGCGGGGTCGAATTCCGGGGGAGTCCTCGCTCGCTCGCCATCCTCCGCCGTCACCCGGCCATCGAAGGCGCCGAGGATTTTTCCCTCCTTGTGCAGCAGCATCCTGCGGAAAAACCAGGAATCAACGCGCAGGTCCTGCCCGTCGATATCCTCCGCGTCGAGGCCTGTGAAGCGCGCGAGTTTCGCGGCGATGGCATGGCGTTGATCGTCTGGAAGCAAGTCTCCCTGGAGCAGCGCGGCGGCGTACTCACCCCGCGCAAATGCACGGGACTCCGCGACCGCTTTCGCAACATCAGCCTGCAGGTCCGGCGGCAGTTTCTTGTGGTAATGGGCGACCGCAGTCATCGCGGGGAGCGAGAGAACGTACGGGAGCTCACTGCCGGTATTGGCGAAGATCGTCTGGAAATTCAGCACGCCCGACATGAGGATCACGCCATCCGCGTAAAGCCCGTGCTTTTCCTGCAAATACTGGGAGAGGGCCGATACACGGGTGCCGCCGTAGCTTTCGCCGCAGAGAAATTTGGGCGAGCCCCAGCGCTGCTCCCGGGTGGTAAAGAGACGCACGAATTCCCCCGCTACGCGGAGATCCTCCTCCATGGCGTAAAAATGATCGGCGTTCTCCCCCTTCGCCGCGCGGCTCAGGCCGGTGCCCACAGGATCCACGAAAACCAGATCCGTGCCATCGAGGATCGAGTTTGGATTGTCCACTACCTTCGAAACGGTGACGCCCGTGAGTCCATCGGGCGGGAAATCGAGTCGACGCGGACCGAGGCCGCCGAGGTGCAGCCACACTGCTGACGCGCCCGGTCCTCCATTGAAACAAAACGTAACGGGGCGGCTGCCGGCATCCTTTGACGCGAGTCGCTTTCCGCTCTCGTCAACGACGGCGTAGTAAACGTAGAAAACGTTCGCGCTCAGCGTGCCGTCATCCTTGAGTATGGGAACCATGCCCGTCTGCGCGATGTAACGCACTTCCTTGCCGCCAAGCGTGACCTTGCCGCTGCGCTCCACCGGCTTTTCCTCCTTTGGTTTTTCTTCCTTCGGCGGTTCCGCGTCGTTTTTCGCGGGTTCTTTCTGGTCGGCGGGCTTCTTTTCCTGGGCGGGCGTTTTATCGGCCGGCAAGTCGGCCTGCCCGAAGGCAAGGGTCGAGTACGCGACAATAAGGAGTGGGATAAGATTTGGATATTTCATAGAGTGAGAAGCTTTACCAACGCTGCTGGTGCGGCCCGAAATCGGCATCGTAATACGGCGACACCATTCCTCCCGGCGTGGATATTTCATCGATCTTCGCCAGATCATCGGGCGTCAAGATCACTTTCAGCGCGCCGAGGTTGTCCTCGAGTTGCTCCATGGTGCGCGGGCCGATGATCGGACATGTGACGCCCGGCTGTTGCGCGCACCACGCGAGGGCGTATTGGGCAATCGGGCAGCCTTTTTCCTTTGCGAGCGGGAGCAGTTTTTCCAGGACGCCGAACATCTGCTCGTTGTAGCGGCGCTGCAAATGTGGCGCCTTGTCGGCATAGCGGGCATCCGCGGGTGGCGGGGAATTGCGAGTGTATTTTCCCGCAAGGAGGCCGCCCCCGATGGGGCTCCATGGGATGATGGCAAAGCCGTACGTGCGCGCCATTGGCAGCAATTCGCGCTCGATGCGGCGGTCGAGCAGATTATAGGGCGGCTGCTCGCAGACGAAGCGGTTCAGGCCGAGCTCCTTTGAGATCCAGAGCGACTCGACGAGCTGCCACGCGGCGAATGTGCTGGTGCCGATGTAGCGCACCTTGCCCGCGCGGATGAGATCGTCGAGCGCGCGCAATGTTTCATCCAGCGGGATCGACGACATGGGGCGGTGGATCTGGTAGAGGTCGATGTAGTCGGTCTGCAAACGCTTCAGGCTCGCCTCGCATTGCTCGATGATGTGGCGGCGTGAATTGTTCCAGCCATTCGGGTCGGCATCGTCCATGCGTCCGTGGACTTTCGTCGCCAGCACGATTTTGTCGCGCTTGCCGTTCCGCTTCAACGCCGCGCCCGTGACCTCCTCGCTCTTGCCACGGGAATAGACGTTTGCCGTATCGAGGAAATTAATGCCGGCATCGATGGCCCGGTCGATGATCGCATACGAATCCTCCGCATTTGTCTTTCCTCCAAACATCATGCAGCCAAGGCAAAGCTGGCTCACATTCACACCAGTGCGGCCAAGGGGGCGGTAATCCATATACCTTGTGTACAAAGCTCAATCGTCTGTATTGTCAAACCGGATTTGCGCGACGTTTCTCAAAAAAACTTCTTTTTTGTCCTGAATGCGCGGTGCCGTTCGTCGTATCCTTGGAAAAGCACAACATCAACCCCAACGATAAATCGCAAAAAAATGAGCAAACCAAAAAAAACAAACTCCCACGTGGCAGTCTGGTTCGAAATCCCGGCGGACAAACCGGAGCGGGCGCAGACATTTTACAAAAAACTGTTCGACTGGAACATCTCCCCGATGCCCGGTGCGAAGGATTACTGGTTCGTCAACACGGGCCAGGACGACGGCACCCGGAACGGCGGGATGATCGTGCGCAAGCATGACACACAGCCGATCACGAACTACATCAGCGTGCCGTCGGTCGCGGAATTTTCCGCGAAGGTGAAGAAACTCGGCGGCACCGTCTGCATGCCGAAGACCGCAGTGCCCACGATGGGCTACTTCGCCGTGTGCCGCGACACGGAGAACAATGAATTCGCGATCTGGGAAATGGACGAGCAGGCGAAATGATTTGTCCTGATTTCTCTTCCCCGTTCGTCTTATATTTGAACAACCAACAAACCTAAAACCACTAAACAAAGGAAAAACCATGAGCACAGAATCACAAAATGGATACATGCTGATCTTTCGCAGCACAGACTGGTACAAGGGCCTCTCGCCCGAGGAAATGCAACAGGTCATCGACAAATGGATGGTCTGGTTCAACGGACTCAAGAATGAAGGGACAGCGGTGGACGGCAGGCCGCTGGAGCCGGACGCAAGAATCGTTTCCAGCAAAAACGGACGCGTGGTGTCGGACGGCCCGTTTGCGGAATCCAAGGAGACAATCGGCGGTTATTTCCTGCTCAGCGTCTCGTCCATGGACGAAGCCGTCGCAATCGCAAAGGCATGCCCCGGCCTGCCCTATGGCGTGAAGGTCGAGGTAAGGCCGCTCGCAGAGGCATGCCCGCTGACCTCGGACCTGAAAAGCGAAGCATCGCTGGCGCACGCGGTGTAATTTTCATCATGCCAAAGGTCACGCCATTCCTGTGGTTCAACGACAACGCGGAGGAGGCTGCGAACTTCTACGTCTCCGTGTTCAAAAACTCGCGGATCCTCGGCATCGCACGCTACGGGGATGCCGGGCCGGGGCCGAAGGGCGCGGTGCTTACCGTGGACTTCGAGCTCGATGGCGGGATGTTCACGGCGTTGAATGGCGGCCCTCTTTTCACCTTCTCGGAGGCGATCTCATTCGTGGTGCGTTGCAAGACGCAGGAGGAGATCGATTACTATTGGGAAAAGCTCTCCGAGGAGGGTGAAAAGGGGCAATGCGCCTGGCTCAAGGACAAGTACGGGGTGTCGTGGCAGATCGTGCCGGACTTACTGATCGAGCTGCTGCAGGACAAGGATCCCGTGAAATCGGGACGGGTCATGCAAGCGATGCTGAAGATGCACAAGATCGACATCGCCACCATCCAGCGGGCCTATGATCAGGAGTGACCAGAAAATTTAACCTGCAAAATCTATGACAATACTGCTTATCATCTTAGCGATCGTGGCCGTGCTGGCCGTGATCATCGCCTCGCAACCCCCGGCGTTTCGCATTACGCGATCCGCCACCATTGCGGCGCCTCCGGAAGCGGTTTTCCCACAGGTGAACGATCTGCGCAAATGGGAGGCATGGTCGCCGTGGGCGAAAATGGATCCCGATTGCAAGATGACTTTCGAGGGGCCTGCCGCAGGCACCGGCGCGTCCTACGCATGGGCTGGAAACAACAAGGTCGGCGAAGGTCACATGCTCATCACGGAGAGCAAGCCTGCCGAGTTGATCCTGATGAAACTCGATTTCTTGAAACCGATGAAAGCCACGAATGTCACCGAGTTCACCTTCAAGCCAGAGGGAGGCCGCACCGTGGTCACGTGGACGATGTCCGGCACGAACAATTTCATGGGCAAGGCTTTCGGCCTGATCGTGAACTGCGACAAAATGATCGGCGGCCAGTTCGAGAAAGGCCTGGCGGATATGAAAGCGCTGGTGGAAGCGGGGGCGAAAAGTTAGGGTGTCTTTCCCACTCTAACCCGCTCCGACCGTGAAACCCGAGAAGGCAAAAAAATCCCCGCCCCGCAAATCCCTTGCATCGCCACTTCGCGCGGAACAGCCAATCATTGCCTTTGCGAGCGCCGCGGAATTTTCCAGGTGGCTCGCGAAACACCATGCCGGCCATCAGGGCATCTGGATGCGAATTTACAAGAAAGCCTCAGGCCGCCCCACCGTGACTTACGCGGAGGCGCTCGACGAGGCGCTCTGCCACGGCTGGATCGACGGCCAAAAACAGCGCGGCGACGAGGAATCGTGGCTGCAAAAATTCACGTGCCGCGGACCGCGCAGCGTCTGGTCAAAAGTTAATGTCGGAAACATCGCCCGCCTCACCGGCGAGGGCCGCATGAAACCCGCAGGTGTCGCAGCCGTCGAGGCAGCCAAAGCCGATGGCCGATGGGATAATGCCTACCATTCCTCCAGCACAGCGGAGGTGCCTGCCGACTTCCTGCAAGCGCTTACTAAATCCCGCAAGGCGGAGGCCTTTTTCAATACGCTCAACAAGGCGAACCGCTACTCATTTCTCTATCGTCTCCAAAACGCCAAAAAGCCGGAAACCCGGATGAAACGCATAAATGACTTCGTCGCCATGCTCGCGCGCGGCGAACAATTTCATCCGCCAATGGCGTCAAAATCCCCTCCGAAAAAAAGCATGTGAGTCAACCCCCTCCCAACCGGAATGAGCCGCCGCCGGCGGAAGGAGTCTCCCGGGTGGTCGAGCATCTTTTCCGCCACGAGGCGGGAAAAATGGTCGCAACGTTGACAGGCATTTTCGGCGTGGAGCATCTCACCCTCGCCGAGGACGTAGTGCAGGAGGCGCTTGCCCGGGCATTGCGGACGTGGCCCTTTTACGGCGTACCGGAAAATCCCGCCGCGTGGATCATGCGCGCCTCGCGCAATCTCGCGCTCGATGTGGTGCGGCGCGAAAAAGTCTTCCACGACAAGCAGGCCGAGATCGTCCACCAGATGGACCGCGAGAGCCCCGCGCCGGACGCCGCAGCATTTTCGCAGCACACCATTGCCGACGATACGTTGCGCATGATGTTCGTCTGTTGTCACCCGATGATTCCCGCGGAAGCCCAGGTCGCGCTCGCATTGAAGACCTTGTGCGGATTCAGCGCTGCGGAAATCAGCCGCGCCCTCCTGACCACCGAGGCGGCCGTGACCAAGCGGCTGACGCGCGCAAAACAAAAAATCCGCGAGGCGCGCATTCCCTTCGAGATACCGGCCGATGAAGAACTCGCGCGGCGGCTGGATGGCGTGCTGCAATCGCTCTACCTGCTCTTCAACGAAGGCTACAAGGCATCGACCGGCGAGAAGCTGGTGCGCGAGGAAATCTGCCTCGAGGCGATACGCCTCACCAGCCTGCTTGCGGAGCACGCCGCCGGAAATCAACCGAAGACCCACGCCCTACTCGCGCTCATGCTTCTCACCACGGCCCGCCTCTCCACCCGCACCGATGGCGAGGGCAACCTCCTCCGCCTCCAGGAGCAGGACCGCGCCTGCTGGGACAAGGCGATGATCGCGCGCGGAATGTTCCACCTGGCCCGATCGGGGGTAGGCGCCGGGGTCAGCGAGTATCACCTCCAGGCCGGCATCGCCGCCAGCCATTGCTCCGCAAAGGATTACAAGTCCACGAACTGGCCTGAGATTCTCACGATGTACGACCGCCTCGTGGAATTCGACGATTCGCCCGTTGTCGCCTTGAACCGCGCCGTCGCACTCGCCGAGGTCCGCGGCCCGCAAGCCGGCATCGAGGCAGTCGGCACGATCCGCAACCTGCAATCACTGGAATCCTACTACCTCCTCTACGCAGTGCTCGGCGAATTCGAGTCGCGCATGAACTACACCCGCGCCGCCGCCGCCCATTTCCGCAAATCCCTCCAGCTCGCCGAAATCAAATCCGAGCAAATCTTCCTCTCAAAACGCCTCGAGGCATGCAAAGACGCTGGAGAGGCAAGTCCATCCCTGGGCATTTAGACTTCAGCCTTTTGCATCCCAGTCATCCGCAACGTAAACGTGCTTCCACCCCCCTCGACACTGCTCACCTCCAGCTTCGCACCGTGCGCATCGGCGATGGCTTTGCAGATCGCGAGCCCCAACCCTGCGCCCCCCGTGCGGCGATTCCGCGAATCATCCGTGCGGTAGAACCGGTCGAAGATACGCGGCAGATGCTCCGCCGCAATGCCGGCACCCGTATCGCTTACCGAAAAAACGGCCTCGCCCGCTTCAATGCCCGTCCGGAAAGTGACGCGGCCTCCCGTCGGCGTGTGATCCAGCGCATTCGTGATGAGATTCAGCACCACCTGCGAAATGCGGGCGGCATCCGCATGGCACCGCGCGGGAGCGCGTTCACCGGTGAACGCGACACCACGCTCCTCGGCGAGCGGCTGCAGCATGGTTTCGATATCGCGGGCGATGTCCGCGAGGTCGCATTCTTCCGTTTTCAACGGCGCCGCGCCCGCATCCAGCGTGGCGAGTTCCAGCAGCGATTCCGTGAGTTGCCGCAGGCGCCGCGCCGCGCTCACGCACGCTTCCAAAGTCAGCTTGTAAGTCGCGCCATCGCGTTCCCGCGTCAGCGCGTGCTGCGCTTGCGTGAGGATGATGGTCACCGGCGTGCGCAGTTCATGCGCCGCGTCCGCAGTGAAACGCGACTGCCGCGCAAAGGATTCCTCGAGTTGCGAGAATGTTTCATTCAGCGCCACGGAGAGCCGCCCGAGTTCGCTGTTTTTCTGCCGCACCGGGATGCGTTCTCCCAGCTCGCCCCGCGCGATCCGCTTTGCCGTGGAAACGATCACGCCGATGGGACGCAGCGCGCCCGTGGTGATCCACCAGCCTACCGCCAGCCCCAGCGCCAGCACCGAGGCGGAAATCGCGGCCAGCCAGCGCGCGTATCCTTTTAACGCAGTCT
>Ga0206937_10121_pt1 | contig 24664 bp, 20 predicted proteins | sample Alteio_BWOrgHeat_11_FD_152923 | JGI IMG/M metagenome (GOLD analysis project Ga0206937, IMG submission 152923) | Enriched cells from forest soil in Barre Woods Harvard Forest LTER site, Petersham, Massachusetts, United States -... | ecosystem: Environmental > Terrestrial > Soil > Temperate forest >... | reverse complement strand
GATAATGCGATTTCAGATAAAGACTTTGAAAACTTTCAACAGCATAAGAAGCCGAATGAGCTTTTGAAAACGAATATCCGGCAAAGGATTCAATCTGCCGCCAGACTTCATGAGCTAACTCATCAGGATATCCAAAATTTTTGCAATTAGAAAAGAATTTCTTGACAATCGGATAGAATGTTTTATCATCTCTTTTCTTCCCTGACATCATCCTTCTCAACACATCCGCATCTGATAAATCAAGCCCTCCAAAATGATGACAAACTTTTAAAACATCTTCCTGATAAATCATCACACCATATGTTTCTTTCAATTGCTCTTTCATGATTGGATGCAGATATTTAAAGTCTTCCGGATGATGAAAACGATAAATATATTCCCGCATCATCCCACTACTTGCCACTCCTGGGCGAATGATTGAACTCGCAGCAACAAGAGATAAATAATTGTCACATTCCAATTTCTTCAACAATCCCCTCATAGCAGGGCTTTCAATATAAAAGCAGCCTATGGTGTTTGCATCTCTTAATTGTTGTTTTACTTTTTTATCCTCCTTAAATTTCTTTACATCATGCACATCAATTTTCACCCCCCTGTTTTTCAAAATAATTTCAACACTGTCGTTTATATGCCCTATTCCTCTTTGACTTAATATATCTAACTTTTCAAAACCAATATCTTCAGCAATACACATATCGAATTGAACGGTTGGAAAGCCCTTTGGTGGCAAATCAAGAGCAGTATAGTTAGTAATCGGTTCTTCTGAAATCAGGACTCCTCCCGCATGAATGGAACGAATGTTTGGAAAATCTGCTACAACCAATTTCCTTAACTCATATATCTTTTCGCTTATTCCGTTCCCTTGTATGTTATCAGATAAATTAATCAGCTTATCAATTTCATGCTTGGGAAGCCCATAAACTTTTCCAAGTTCTCTTAAGATAGATTTGTCTCTGAAAGTAGAAATAGTGCCAAGCAAAGCAGTATGTTCTCTGCCATATTTTTGGAAGATATAATTATGAACAGCGTCCCTGTCTTTCCATGAATAATCAATATCCATATCAGGTGGGGAATTTCTTTGCGGATTCAGAAATCGTTCGAAATATAAGTCAAGTTCAATCGGACAAACATCAGTTATCTTTAAACAATATGCCACAATACTATTTGCGCAGGATCCCCTTCCAACATGATAAAACCCTCGCGACATTGAATACTGAACAATATCCCTTGCAATCAGAAAATAAGATGCGAAATCTTGCTTGTCAATTATTTCTAACTCCGAACGAATTCTTCTCTTTGCTTCATCATTATCTGAACCGTAACGAGATTTCATCCCTTCTAAGGAAAGTTTCTCAAGCAGGAGTTTATCTTGATATTTGCTCTCAGTGAAAGTTTGTTTATTTTTCGTTGCTTCAAAATCAAATTCAAAAGAACAATCGTCAATAATCCGATTTACATTTTTTATCAGTTCAGGAAAAGATTTATAAATATTCAGGAGCTCATTTATGGTTAAAAACTTATCCTCCTTCTTTGCAAACTGTTCATCAGTTAATTTACTTATCAGCGTATTATTATCAACCGCCCGAAGTTGTTTATGAAGCTCAAATCCATTATCGTCCATAAAAACCAAAGAAGGAAAGGCAACACATTTATTTAAGAATGATTTCGATTGAAAAGCGATTTTCTTCAAATCTCCTGGCTTTATTCCGATGAACTCATTTTCTTTAAGGATAATCGGATGAGAATTGAAAGGATAAATCAGATAGCAATGTAAAAGTTCAGGTCGTGCAGGCAAAGGAGTTTTATCCAGATTCCGATTTGTTATCAAATCATTCAATTCTTTAAAACCTTTATTGTTTTTTGCAACTCCAACATATAGTAATTGATAATTCTCATCCCTGAACTCCATCCCGACAATTGGTTTTATTCCCTTTTCATCGCAAATTTTCACAAAAGGAATTACACCTGTGGAATTGTTTATATCGGTAAGCGCAATTGCCTGATAACCTTTCTTTTTACATTTTTCTACCAGGTCTTGAATGGGAATGGTTCCATGTCGTAAACTATAATAGGAATGGGTGTTGAGATACATTTTAAAAAGGAATTTTTATGATGGAATACATCGTTTAACAATTTCATCGCCATACTTCCTTCGCATCCTGTCCATTGCCTGATAAAGGTTATACATTTCAGCGGTATCATCAAACAAATTTATTTGCTGATTACCTCCAACCAACCCACTGAATTTAACTCCCACCAATCGAATCAACATTCTTTTTGTAAACAGTTTATCGAATAATTCCTTCACTTTCGGAATCAAAATATGATCGGCAGAAGTATATTGAATCTTTGCTTGATGAGTAAAAGTATTGAAATCCGAATATCGTATTTTTACAGTGATGCACGATGTTAGTTTATTGGCTGTGCGCAACTGGAAGGCAAGTTTCTCCACCATCTTCGCAATAATATTCTTCAGTTTAATAACATCAATCGTATCCTTATCAAAAGTATCTTCCGTACTGATTGATTTCCGTTCCGAATACTGCACCACAGGGCTGTTATCAATTCCATTCGCCTTCTTCCACATCGTCGTTCCATTTTCACCAAGCACCCTTTGCATCACTTCCAATGGCATTTCCTGCAAGGTACGAACTTTTTCTATGCCCATATTTCGCAATAAGGTATAAGTCTTTTCCCCAATCATCGGTATTTTTCGAATAGAAAGAGGAGCAAGAAATGATTTCTCCATTCCAGATAGTATTTCCATTTCTCCCTTCGGCTTAGCTTCATTTGTAGCAACTTTCGATACCGTTTTATTTATTGATAAACCAAAAGAGATGGGAAGACCGGTTTTCTTTATAATCGATTCCCTCAATTCTTGCGTCCATTTAAAAGTCCCATAAAATCGATCCATGCCTGTCATGTCAATATAATGCTCATCAATAGAAGCTTTTTCAAAAGCAGGTGCTTTCTCAGCTATAATTGCGGTTACTTCATCTGAAAATTTTGAATAAGCATCCATATCACCCTTTATATAAATTCCATCTGGGCAAAGATTTCGTGCCATCCTGATGGGCATTGCAGAATGAACGCCAAACTTCCGCGCCTCGTAACTGCATGATGCAACAACTCCCCTGTCTGAAAGTCCTCCAACGATAACCGGTTTCCCCTTCAGAGTATCATTTTTTAGTGTCTCAACAGAAACAAAAAAAGTATCCAGATCCAAATGTACAATAGCCTGATTGTTCATAGTAATAGTTAAATTTTGTAATAGTATTTTCTATTGACGATTAGTTTTACATCATCTATTTGCCTGTTTTTTAGGCAAAGTTAGACAATAATATAATAACTATCAAAAAAACATTCTTGATATATAATGCTCACGTGACATATATAGGCACTTTTTTAGTCACCTATACTTTTAAATACCCCAATAAATGCTTTTATGTAAATCTAGTTTCAATCACTGAGAAATGCTTGCTTTCTCAGTAAATCAGCAAGTTCTTTCAATTCCTCTTTCCTTTTATCCCCCAGTTCACGGTCAGAGTCAAGAAAGCGAAAACTTATTCTCTCTAATTCATCATCATCAAAAATAGTTTCCGCCATCTGAAAAACTTCCTCATTCTCCACAGCAATATGGTCGAGCAGGGCTTCGCCATAAGCATCTAATTCTTTTTGAGTGTTGATAAAATTCTTTTGGTCAAGATTCTTTTCGATGCTTGCAATCATCTCCCTGAACTCTTCATGATTATCAAACATCTCCTTGATAACACCGTCTTGTAACAATTCATTCTTCTTTTCCATCTCCGGAAACAAAATCATTTCTTCTTTAGTATGATGATATTTATCAGCATAGTTACGGAAGAAATCAATCAGATTGCGAATGGTCTTTTCATAGAGTATATCATCCTTTCCTATTAATGACTCCGATTTTTTTGCCACTTCTATGGCATTAATGATTATGGAATGTTCATCATATAATAATTTCAAATAAGTATTCATTGTATTTTATTTATTTAATAATTCATCAAAACTTCTATTCAGATAAACTTTAATCATATCCCTTCTGTATGCCCTTGAATAAACATCGTTATCTATCACTCTGGACTTCCGTAAAGCACGAGCAATAAGTTCATCTCTGTTATCAATAGAAGCACTTTCAGTAACCACAGGCTTAGGATCTACACCACCAAGAGCGATTTTAATTCTTCCATTTTTATTAATGGAAACCGCCGTGGTTAATGAAGAATAATCAACACTCTCACGCGGGCGAAGCTTCATAAAAACACATTTGTAATTATTATCAAGCGGAAGTAAAATGCCGGTAACCAAAGATAATTTATCAAGATTACGCGGCTTGATTCCATCACCGGTATAGATGCTTTCGAGGGGAAGAGAATGTATTTCATTATTATGCGCAATTTCTATTTGGGCATCGCAACAAATCAATACAGGCGCGGTATCCGAAACAAATTTAGAGAAGCAAGCTTTCTTTCCACCAGTTGCAATGCAAATATCTCCATCACACTTTAAACAATAACCAACAGCCTCTCTCCACCACTCACTTTGATTGTAAAAGATGCAACGATTCTCACATAAAATATTGCCCCCAATCGTTGCAGTCTTACGAAGCATAGGACTTGCAACTGCATGTGCTGCTATCAATAGTGTTGGAAATTTTTGTTGTATGATTTGATTCTTCTTTAAATCATCTAACTTAACAAGCGCACCGATACGCAACATATTTCCTTCGACAGTAACGCTTTTCAATTCAAGAATGCCAGTAATATCTATCAAACAATTTGTATCCGAGTTGCCTTGGAATTTATTAATGATAACATCCGTTCCCCCTGCAAGATAGCGGAAATCATCAGCATTATCCATCGCCATTGACAAGGCTTCAGCAATGGATTTTGGCTTACAATATATTCTCTCTGCAATCATTTATTAAACTAATTCTTTTTCCATCTGTTTGTTTTTTCTAATGCCTTCCAAAATATCTTCCGGCTTTATCGGAAGCTTGGTTATCCGAACACCAACTGCATCATAAATAGCATTTGCAATGGCAGGCAAGACTGCATGAATGGCACCTTCACCTGTTTCCTTAGCTCCAAAAGGCCCCTCCGGATCAATTGATTCAATAATATTTGTATGAATAGGTGGAGTATCTAATGAGGTGGGAATTTTATAATCAAGGAAATTATTATTGACTAATAAGCCATTGTAATAAGTCATTTCCTCGGTCATCACCTGCCCCATACCCATGTGCCATGAGCCTTCCAATTGTCCTTCTACTGCTAATGGATTCAATGCTTTACCACAATCATGTGCACCCCAAATATTTAATACTTTCACATGACCAGTTTCTATATCAACGTTTACTTCTGCAACACAAGAACTAAAAGAATAAGAAGGGCTTAATCCAGCACCGGCACCTTTGAAATCCCCACCAAGTTTAGGAGATATATACTTTCCGCTAACGTTTACAGCGCCTCGTTTTGCAGTGAGAATTTCAATCGCTTCCTCCCATGTTAAATCAACGGTTTTATCATTGCTGAAAACTCTATTCTCTGAAAAGATTAATTCTTCAACAGCAATTTCATTCTTCATGGATATCGCATTGGCAATTTCCTTTTTAAGATTCTCAGCCGCATCCTTTGCTGCATTACCCGCCATAAAAGTCACACGACTCGAATAACTACCTAAATCAACGGGAGTAATTAATGTATCGGCAGCAATCACAAATGTCCTGCCCATACTTATTCCAAGCACCTCTGCAATGATGATGGCGAGCATAGTGTCGCTACCTTGCCCTATATCATTAGCTCCTGAAGTAATCAACACTCTCCCATCAAAATCAACTTTAAGATGTACAACAGATTGTGGCAATTCATTCCGGATAATTGGCAATGCACTACCGCTAATAAAGAAACCGCAAGCCACACCGAAGCCATGTCCCTCGGGCATCTTACCATGTTTATTTTTCCAGTCCGATTGTTCAGCAACTGTTTTTATCGCTTGTTTAATTCCATTTGATGTAATACGGTATTGCCCGACAGTTAAAGAATTCGGTTCTAGGAAATTCTTCAAACGCATTTCAATAGGATCCATATTTATCTGATGTGCTATATCATCAATCATTGATTCAACTGCAAAGCGTGTATTAACAGCACCATGCCCACGCATCGCTCCACATTGTGGTTTGTTAGTATAAACACGATGAGTTATAAAACCAAAATTGTCCAACTTATATGGCGCCTGCAACAGTACTCCATTATAATAGGAGGTTACAACACCAAAGCTACCATAAGCACCCCCATCAATAGCAATATTGGCATCCAATACTTTTAATATTCCATCTTTATTTGCTCCAAGTTGAATAGTCATTTTCGTTGGATGACGACCATGATTATTCAGAAATACTTCTTCGCGAGTAAAGCGAACCTTCACCGGTCTTCCTGTCTTTCTTGCAATATGAGCAACAATAATCTCATGAGCAAATGGATCACTTTTCCCTCCAAAACCTCCGCCAATATGAGGTTTAATAACACGCACCCTGCTCAATGGAACTTCCATAGTTTTCGCTAAAGCACGATGAAGATAATGAGTAACTTGAGTAGAAGAAATCATTGTCAAACCATTCTCATCCCAAAAAGCTGTGGTAGCATGTGGTTCAGTAAAACCATGATTGATTCCAATCATTTCAAAATCCATTTTCATGACTACCTCAGCATCTTTTAATCCTTGTTTCTGGTCTCCAAAACGCAATTCAGCTTTCTTATGAATGTTGTTATTAAACTTTGTAGTGTTATGAATCTTTTCAGCCGTTCCAATATCATTTAATGATTCATCAATAGAAAGAAAAGCCCTTATAGGTTCGTATTTTACTTTGATAAGTTTACATGCATGAGCTGCAATTTCTTCAGTATCCGCAGCAACTGCAGCCACTATTTCTCCAACATAGCGAACCTTGTCAATAGCCATTGCCTCTTCGTCTTGCGACAATGGAAGAACACCAAATGTAATTGGGATTTCTTTTCCTGTTGCAATATAACGAACTCCTTGTTGCATCATTGCTTCTGAAGTATCGATGTTAATAATCTTTGCATGAGGGTGAAGACTTCTTACAAATTTCAGATGGAGTACATTCTTCAATTTTAAGTCATCAGTATAGTCAGCAATGCCCTGAGCTTTTTTTGTCGCTTCAATATAGGGGCGTGGAACTCCCACTGTTCCTTTAGTTTCTTTTTGTTCCCTTTTTATTGTTGGTTTACCAGTATATTTTTCCTCTGCATACTCTGCCACTGCCTCAATTATTTTTTTATATCCTGTGCATCGGCAAACATTTCCAGAGAGAGAATCTTTTATTTTATCAATAGTTGGATTGGAATTTTTATTAACAAAATCAAGAGCTGTCATCACCATGCCGGGTGTACAGAATCCACATTGGATAGCACCCTTCTCAACAAACTTTTCCTGCAATTTATGAAGTGTTGCTTCAGTAGATATTCCTTCTATAGTGGTTATGTGAGCTCCATCAAAACGCATCGCAGGAGTTATGCAACTTAGTACAGGTTCGTCGTTGGCTAATACAGTACATGCTCCACAACTCCCTTGTTCACAGCCTATCTTTGTACCTGTCAATCCAACCTTTTCTCGAATAACATGCGAAAGCATTTCATGTTCCTCAACCAATAGCTGGTGTTGAGTTCCATTAACATTTATATTAATTACTTTCATAATCCAGCACCAATACTTTTTCCTCCATCCACATATATTGTTTGCCCTGTTATGAATTGTGTTTTCTCTGAAGCAAGAAAAGAAACCACATTTGCAATATCTTCAGCTTTCCCCATTGTTTTTGTTGGTTGGGCATCAATTAGTTTTTGTCGTACTTCAGGTTCAAGTTTTTGACTAAGTGGGGTATCAATTAATCCTGGAGCAACTGCATTTACAAGCACATTATATTTCCCAAGTTCGAGTGCAAGAACTCTTGTAAGTGCTACAACTCCTGCCTTTGAAGAAGAGTAATTTGATTGCCCCCTGTTTCCCAACCATGCTCGAGATGCAATATTAATTATCCGCCCTGATTGTTGCTCTTTCATCATCTTAGAACACTCTCGGCACATCAACCATGTTCCTTTCATATTCACATTCATCACCATATCAAAATCTTCAACCGACATTTTCCAAATCATATTATCGCGAATGATTCCTGCATTATTTACAAGTACATCGAGATGATTATATCTTAACTTTATATGAGTGAAAAGATTAATGACATTTATCTCTATACTAATATCTGCACAAATAAATTCTATATTCTTATCTCCTATCTCCTCAATCATCATTTCCCCACTCACCTCATCGACATCTACAGCAATTACAAAATAATTCTCATCAATCAATTGTTTTGCAATTGCTTTCCCTATTCCTTTTGTAGCTCCTGTTACCAATGCAATTCGTTTATTCATGTTCTACTTTATTTTTTGTTTCAATTAATTTTGAAAGAATACTGATTGCTATTTCCTCTGGTGTTTCAGCATGGATATTTAATCCCATTGGCATATCCACTTCCTCCAATTCCTCATCAGTCATTTCCAATCCTTCGGAAAACATTTTCTTTGTCATCGCAACTTTACGATCACTGCCAATCATCCCTAAATATGCATGTGGTTTCTTAATACAATATGCGAGAATTTCTCTGTCAATCGGATGGCTGTATGTAACAATACAAATATAAGTCTGTTCATCGAAGGGCAAAAGTGGCAATGCTTGTTGATGAGAAAGATTCATCTTATTAATCTCCCCATCATTAATTTCATCTATATACTCCTTACGGTCATCAATCAGCACAACTTCAAACTCAAAATCTTTTGCATAATGACTTAATGCTTTACCAACATGTCCTGCTCCGAAGATATATAGTTTGTTTTTCTTCATTATCGGTTCAATAAATACTTCAACAGTTCCACCACAACACATGTTATGCTGATGTAATAAATCATGCCTGAATACTTGTGGTTGTTTTGTTTTAATAATTTCCACAGCCTGTTTGATAACACTCTTTTCCAATTCACCACCACCAATTGTTCCGAATATCTTTCCATCATCATATACAATCATTTTTGCACCCACTTTCCTTGGAGTACTTCCTTTTGTGTTTACAATAGTACATAGTGCTGCAACTTTATTTTCTTTTTCAATCTCAACAATCTTTTCATAAATAGTTTTCACGATATTGCCTCAAGTTTGTTTTGAATATATTTCTCATAATCATCCATCGTATTTATGTTAATCAGTATTCTTTCATCATCAGTTTCAACAGTTCTTTTATCAAATCCTTTGAGCGCCTCTTTTAAAGTCTTTTCATTATTAACTAAAGATAGAATATGTTTTATTACAGCTTTAGAAACCAAAACCGGATGTCCACCTTTCCCTTTAAATACTGGTGTTGCATATCCCTTTTCATTTCTGTTTATCCAAAGCATGAAAATAGTTTTCTCTTCAATAAAAGGATTATCTACATTCTGAATAAAACAATAATCAACATCCTTCATTTCACTTGCTGCAAGTTTCAGGGAATACAATCTTCCTCTTTCAGGATGATTGTTTACAATGATGGTAGCATGTTGTCTTATTGGTTTCAGGAAACTATTCCATTCCTTGTTGCAGAAATCATTATTCATCACAACAATTATATTTTTGAAGCCTATATTAACATAACTTTCCACAATTGTTTCCAGGAAAGTTTTCTCTTTATATATAAGATAAGCTTTCGGATAATTCATGCGTGATGAATATCCTCCCGACAAAATAATTACTCCTTTGCTGTTATCTTTGTCCTTTGACATGATGAAATCAGATTTACATGTACAAAGAAACAATTAATTGAAAAGCACTAACATGACAGGAATCATGCTAAAACATGATATTTATCAGCTAATTGATTTTATCTGCTATGGTAAAGCAGATGAACTATTTATTCCATTTTATATTCCTGCCGTAAAGTAGTTATCAGGTTCATGGCATGTTGCTTGCCTTCCTGCAATCTTACAATATAAAACATCACGACACCATTGAATGCCATTGCCCTGTTTCCCAATAGTATCATTCGCGATTTCTCCGGGTTCATCAGTTTGGGAATTTTACCGGGAGCAAAAAGCCGATGAGCCATGACTGATGCAGTATCGAAAGCAAAATTATCATAATTAACCAAATCCATGGTTTGTTCCACAAGTGCACCCATAAATTTTGAATAAGCATCTCTTTGATCAACTAATTTCTTTGCGAAATCATCATAATTTATAATGCTATCCACAACCTGTTTTCTTTGAATCATTCGCATGCCACCCGAATTCTTTAATTGCATCAATGTCCTTTCGGTAGGATTTGCATAATCAGGATGGCGATAGGCTCGTCGGATAAAATAATAAATCATCGAATCATTGTTTCCTTTTGGTTCATAATTAAAACACCGCTTTGCCAATGAATCAAGATTATCCGACCGGATTTCATTCAACTTAATAGCCTCCTGGTAGTTTGCCGTATCCGTTTGTGCATCTTCAATCATTGATTTTACATATTCCATTTCTTTGGCACGGTCGGCGCGACTTTCGCGATAACTCTCGGCAAAGAAACCAAGTGTAACAGCCAGAAATATCATGATGAACTCAATGAAATATTCTCTCCAGCGTTTCTTTTTATGATGAATGTCGGGATGATGATGTACTTCCATAGTTTTTGTTTTTATTTCCGACAAAAGTAAACAATCCCGATAACATATCCTTATTGTTCATATTATTATTATTACTTTTGCCAAAAAAAAACCATGAGAAAAATTAAACTGTTTTGTTGCTTAGCTTTTATAGCTTGTTCTTCATTCGCACAAAATCTTCCGATGTGCGATTTCTTTCCTAAGATTATTGAATCCTCAAAAATTAAATTCAAGGATATTAAAGGAAATAAGATTTCGGTTGATACCACCGGCTATTACCGTGAAACATTTGAAACTTACGATTTGAAATCAACGAATTCCTATTCCTCTTCAATTGGTATTATCGGCATAGATAGAAGTTTGCTTTATGATAATGATTACGACCAGATATGGGAAGCGGATTTAGGGAAATTTATGGACAGAGACAGTGCTTACGCAAGACTTAATTCAGTGATGGAGGAAATAAAATCGTGCAATAAGAACTTTGATTTTGTGGAGCATAAAATCACGCGGTCTTATTTTCCGGTTTACACCTTGGTTGAATATACTTCTTACGGTTATAATGCTTATCACATTTATTTCGAAATGGCATTGAATGAAACCGATGGATACCGACCGGTATTAAGAATATACAATGATGCCGCACCTATCGCCTTTCACATGACACTTCAGGAATCTACCGATTCACCATTTACCAAACAATTATTCAGTTTGTTTAATGAATCGGAAACAAATTTTGATAATATAAAAGGCGATAAGACTAAGGAATCCCCTTACGGCATTTTTAAATCTACCACCTGTTTAACGGGTACTGATTATTGCGAAATAAATGAAGGTATGTTTAACGATAAATTTATTGCTCATGTAAACGGACACATTTCTGAAGCACAAGCGGATGCATTTATTGATACCCTGAAGATGGGATTTATTTTCTGTTTAGGAAAAAATTATGCCTGGTCGGTTGATGCTAAAACCGGCGACATATTATTCAGTGAATTAAAAAATGCGCTCACTAATCATAAGGCTTCATTAGCTTTGAGAAAAGATAAAGCCAAAGAAAATGATTACAGCATATCTATTGTTTTTTTCGGCAGAAATAAGATTTATAAAGAAGAGGGCTCCCGAAACTGATTGTAATTATATTTTCCTATACCTGTCTGGAGAAAAACCTGTCAGGAGTTTTTGTCTCTCCAGCGTTTCTTTTTATGATGAATGTCGGGATGATGATGTACTTCCATAGTTTTTGTTTAAAATTTATAATCAAGAGAAAGAAGTTTATAAAATTGGATGTAATGAGAAACATCGGAAGTTCCAGAATTAGAATCATAATATTCATAATCTAATGGACTGAGTGCATGAAAAAACTGTGGCTCCATAAATAAACTTAGTTTTTTACTAAATTTATATTGGAAACCCAAGCCTATTGTTACAAAAGGTATAAGAACTGAGCCTCTTTTACAAATAAAATTATCTTGCATAAAATAATATGGATCATTATGGTTACCGTTAAAATCATTTTTATTAATAATATATCCTAATAGAAAACCAAACTGAAAATGGAAGGTAAATTTATTGTTAATCGAAGAAGTAAAATCAAATAATAAGGGTACTCCAATAGAGTAGTAAGTTAAATAATTCTTCTGAAAATAAGTATTCCAATAATTAAACTCATAAGTTAATGCATCACATGAAAGACCAGTAATAAAATTTACTTTATCTGAGACTTTATATTTTGCATATAAATTAAATCCATAACCTATTTTCGGTATTTTTAAAAATGGAATAGCAAATTCATCATGAACATTATCTGGAATAAAAATACTCCCACTTATATTTGGAGCAACAGAAATCCCGAAAGACCAATCGGATTTTGTCGTATCCTGCCCCTTGCCATTCATCCAACAAAACATAACAAACAAAATCAGGATTATTTTTTTCATAGCATATCTTTATTAATCATAAAAAGCACTCTTTATATATAGGTGTCATTTAACACGGTAAAATTAAACAATTATTATCTAACATTCTCATTTGTCCTTTTAATTGTCTAATCTTGCAACTCATTTAAACAAAAAAATACTTAATCTAAATTGTAATGCAAGATTTTAACGAAGAAAACAAAGAGATAATTGAAATGTTCGGTGGTCCGGAGAAATTTTTACTTTTCTTTAAAGACAAGGAGGGTATGGTTATTTACATTGATAGAATTATAAAATCTATTGCCAATGATAAAGCTTCAGTTCTTCTTAAAGATGATGGAAAAATAAAAGATGTTAGTAAACAATCCGGGAAAAGTCCTTCATCAGTAAAAAGATTGAAAAGCAAGAACCTGTATAAATAATTTTTATTTGGTGTCAATTAAATTTTTAATGACCCTATGTTTTGAAGTAATTTTGCCGGCATAAGAAACGAACATCATTTTTCAAAAGATAAAATCAATAGCCGAGCAAATCAAAATGAATCCCTTAAATCTTATACTAATAAAGTCAAAATTGCAACATTTCTACTTGCGGATGGTTGTTTTTATGAAAAAACGGGTTGGGATTTCAACCAAACTGGTACACTTTTTTTCCAAATCGCAACCAATTTCCGATAAATCATTAATGATTTCCAAAAAATCGTTAGTGAATTCCGGAAAATCATTAATGATTTCTTCCAAATCACTAACGATTTTTTCCAAACTGGTACACTTTTTCTCCAAATGCTATGGCTTTTTTTCCAAAAGTATGCCTGTCTTTTCCGATTTTTATGGAATTTTCTTCAAATCACAACCTGTTTTTAATCTAAATAACACACTAATCTATAATTAAAATAACAAAAATATGGGAATACTTAAACCGGTATTAGTAAAAACAACCATTTATTCGGAAATCACAGACCCTGTGGAATTAAGGCAATATGGGTTGGATTGTGTAACTACGGGTTCGACATACATCTTATTTAAAGACCCGGCAATTACTACTGCATTTTATGCTTCGATAACTCTTGCCTGTGGAGCTATTCAAACTGCAATCAATACGCATACCACCTCCCCTACCGAAGGTAATAAAGCGGCTATCGGAGTTGCAATGGATGCTTTGATTTTAATATTAGACAGCTATGCGCTTCAGGTAGAAACAATTTCTAATCTTGCTGTCAATGCAGCCACTCGCGAAGCAGCTTATGCAAACATACTGTTATCGTTTCTTACTCCTCAAAAATTAAATGCAAACAGCAAAGGAGACCCACAGGTTCTTGAATTGAGAGTTACTGATTTAGGTGGAGGAAAAGCGGAGGTTGAAATAATGAATGGTGCTGATTTTGATCCTTCATCAATAGTGGTTTTCGCGGTTTCGCAACCAGCAACTACACTTCCACCAACAGCTGCGCCGATTGTGACTCTTAGTAGCGGTCAGATAACAATGCTGTCGGCAATTGCCGTTCAGATGATATCCATGTCGGTTCAGGGCAAAGGAAGAAAAATGATTTTTACAGGATTTACAAAAGGTGTAAATTATATGTTTTATGGCTATTCGCAAAATGGCAAAAAACAAATCAGCCTGTTATGTGCAGGAGTTCCTATGCCAATGTAATGGTTTAATAAAACTAATCAACCATAATAAAAAATCCCCTTTGGAAACGAAGGGGATTTTTTTTTGTTTGATGATTGGAAAACTAATAATAATTATCAGGATTTTAATCAGGGGGATTCTCGCTCTGCTTAGGAGATTTTTTATTCAGCAATCTTTCGAAAAAATCATCTATCCTGATATAAAAATAATGCTTAAACCGATACCATCGTTTCGAGGTTATCATCTTATTCAATCTAAGGATTTTAATATCATTATTAAGAACCTCCAGGTAACCCTCATAGCGCAAATTCATGATTTTATTATCTTTCTTTTCCATGCCATAAGTAGTCTTTAACCTGTTTAAATCATTTCTTGTTTTAATGATGTATGCATCATATTTAATCTGTTTACGCTTATCATCACCGAAATCCTTTTTATTGGTCAATATGTTTTGATAATATTCAATTAAAGCTTCCGTATTATTACTCGGCACCAAGGATTCAAAATTAAGATAACAATCCTGGCAATAAAACTGGAAATAAGTCATTCCATCATCTAATTCTATCTCTCCGACAGGTTTCAGATTGAGATGCGATTTACATTGCGGGCAGATAACTTCGACCATTGTATTCAATTTCTCATCATGCACTTTCAAATCATAATTTTCGCTATCCTTTTTCCACTTTGCAAATTCATGAATGGTTTGTTCCACATTATCCAATTCATCCAATTGATTTTGCTTTTCCTTAATATTTGAAATAGACTTAGGATGCTCTTTCGATAATCGGTTCTTGAAATAAGAAATCAAATCAAGAAATTCCAATTCCAGCAAACCATATACTCCCTCATTATTCATCACTATGCAAAGATACGGAATAAACGCAGAGATAAATTAATATATTTCATTTAAGCAATTATTCTCGCGCGTAATCAGAACGAAACCTATTAATATGACATAAATCATCTTGCAAACTGATTTTAATCATACTTTTCTCATTATTTTCTTTCGACTTTTGCTTTACAAAATCTAACATTATGGAGCATCTGACAAAAATAATTAAAGAATGTGAATTACTTGCCTTCGATTTAAATTTCAAAGAGGCAAAGAAATGGAAGGCTGAAGGGGCTGATAGAGTGCTTGTCGGCTATCTTCCTATATATGTGCCACGCGAGATTATTCATGCAGCTAATGGATTAGGAGTAGGCATAATGGGTGCCGGTGACAGGAAGCAAATCATCAAGGGAGATGCCTATTATCAATCTTATATCTGCCATCTTCCTAGAGGAATTATAGAAATGGGGCTTGATCATAATCTGGATGATTTTGATGGATTTCTTTTCCCAGCTATCTGTGATTGCGTGCGTAATCTTTCAGGAATGTTCAAGATAATAAAGCGAGGAAAGTTTACCCGCTATTTTGATTATCCTCAAAACTTTGATATGTTGATTGGTGGTGTTTTCTATCGAGAATTATTAGAAACTGTACTGGCTGATATATACGCTATTAATGGTGTCAAAGTAACTCCTGAAAAACTAAACCATTCCATCGGACTTTATAATATCAATAGAAGTTTGATTGAAAAGATTTATGATATCCGTCAGCAAAATCCTTGGAGATTATCTTCGGTAGATTTATATCATGTGCTTCGTGCGGGTTTATCAATTCCTGTGGAGCGACATAATGAAATCCTTCAAGAAGTTTATGAAAACATTCAAGAAGAATCTGGCGAACAGATGGATAATATAAGAATTGTAATCTCCGGTTCTTTCTGTGAACAGCCTCCAATAGGTTTGATAAAATCCATTGAGATGTCGGGTTGTTATATTGTTGATGATGATTTTATGTTGGGCTCAAGATGGATTATGGGTGATGTGGATAACACTACCGACAATCCTTTGCAAGCAATAGTTCAAGCATTCTTAGAAAGAAGTTCTCCATCATCCGCAATATACGATGTTGATAATCCTAAAGGAAAACGTTTGGTTGATTTGGTAAGAAAAAGAAATGCAGATGGAGTAATATTTTGTGCTGCAAGTTTCTGCGACCCTGCATTATTAGATCGTCCTGATTTACAGAAAGCCTGTGATGAAGCGGGAGTGGCACATATCAATTTCCAATTCCATGAAAACACAGGACAGTTTAAAGTCATAAAAGAACAGGCAGGAACATTTTCTGATTCAATAAAACTCTGGGTGTAAATAATAAATAGAAAATAATAAATCCAATGGCAGAAGCAATTAAAGAAAAAAGTATGATCATTCAAAAAGAGATGCTCGGCAATCTCTTCACTGAATTGAGCAATGCAAAAGAGAATAATAAAAAGGTGGTATATACTTTCGTACCAGGCAATCTAACCGAGTTGATTCTTGCATTGGATATGCTCCCTGTGTATCCCGAAATCAATGCTTTGCAATCAGGCATGAGAAAGAAATCAGGTTCCTATATTAAGGATGCAGAGAAACTTGGTTTCAGCGAAGATGTTTGTACTTATGTTAAGTGCGACATCGGCATGATGCTCAATGGAAACATTGGACCAACGGGCGAACAACTGCCTCCTCCCGATTTATTATTGTTGAGTTATACAGGATGTTTTACCTTCCTGAAATGGTTTGAAAACCTGGAGAGATTATATCCGGGAGTGGAGATTGCGATGTTACATACTCCCTATCAGGAAGATGGAAGGATTACCGATGACCAGATAAATTACATGGTGAAACAGTTGAAAGAAGAAGTTATTCCAAAGCTGGAAAAGGTAGCAGGAAAGAAAATGGATTATGAAAGATTATCGAAGATGCTGGATAATTCATCGAAGTCGGAAGACCTGTGGGTAAAGGTTTTGCAATCGGCAAAGAATGTCCCTTCTCCCATTGATTCTTATTTTGCAGGAGTTTACTATATGGGTCCTTTGTTCACGGCTTTTCGCGGAACAGAAGTGGCTTTGGAATATTATACCGAGTTGCACAGGGAAATCATGGAGCGATTAAAACTGGGACTTCATCCGATAAATCCTGAAGGAGAAATGAAGGAAGAACGTTTCCGATTGGTGGTTGAAGGTCCTCCAAACTGGACTAACTTCCGTGAGTTCTGGAAGATATTTTATGATATGGGAGCGGTGATTGTGGCTTCTACTTATACAAAGGTTGGCGGTGTTTATGATGGCGGCTTTCGGCATGAACCTGATGAACCATTGGAAAGTCTTGCCAGGTATTGCATGGGCTGTTATACCAATCTGAATCTTCCGCAACGTGTTGATTTGATAGAGCATTACATCAAGGAATATAAGGCGGATGGATTTTTGATTAACTCCATCAAGAGTTGCAATTCTTTCTCTGCGGGTCAGTTATTAATCATGCGCGAGATTGAACAACGATGCGGTGTGCCTGTTGGTTTTATTGAAAGCGATTTGGTTGACCCTCGCTATTTCTCTTATGCAAATATCAAGAATCGTTTGGAGTCTTATTTCCAAATGCTGCAGCAACGGAAGATAATAATGACGCAGGAAGGAGCTACTGTATAACGATTAACCATTAACAAATAACGATTAACGAAGCAAATGAGCAAATACTATTTAGGTGTTGATCTCGGATCAACAACATCGAAGGCAGTCATCATCAATGATAAGGATGAAATCATCGGACGGGGCATCACAAATACCCGCGCCAATTATTCTGTTGCGGCTGATATTGCCCGCGACGAAGCGATTTACAATGCTCGCTTTTCGGTGTTGAAGAAAAAGCTGGAGGCGGAAATGAAAGTAAATCCTGAGTATAATAAATACATCAATGATTTGGAAAGCGTTTTTCAATATGAGCAATTCAAGGTTAAATTAGACCGTCTGGGTGAGGAACTTTTAAAGACTTGCCGAACATTTTTCAAGGATGAAGAAAAGCGCGAAGAGATTTTAAATCATTTGCGAAACATCCGCCGTGCCTTCAAACCAAAGATAAAACATGATTATCTTTACAACAATCTCGGGGCAAAGAATCAGTTTTTCCGCGATATAGTTTCAGAGAAATATAATGAGGAAGTAAATAAATTGGGCATCGGACTTTTTGAGCCTCTGATGACTGTTTGGGATAAGAGCATCAGCCCTGCCGAGAATGAAAGGGTGCAGTTTAATTTCAAGGAACTGGTTCATAAAGCGATGGATGAGTTGAAGGTGAAATATAAAAACCTTCCTGATACCGCTGCTGACGATGTGAGCATAAACTTCGACGCAGAGATGAATTTGCTGAAAGGAAATTTCGATCATGTTTCCGAAACCCTGCGAGAACATATTGATGAAATTGCAGATATAGAATTCAATATCGAGAACATGACAGGCACAGGATATGGCAGGGCATTGCTGCCGTTTCCCGAAGATTGTATCCGCTCCGAAATTTTGTGTCATGCCTTTGGCGCCCATGCGGTTTTCCCCAATACAAGGACGGTGCTCGACATCGGCGGTCAGGATACCAAGGCTATTCAGGTTGATAAATACGGCTTGGTTACCAGCTTCCAGATGAACGACCGATGTGCGGCAGGCTGCGGTCGTTACCTCGGTTATATTGCCGATGAAATGAGTATTTCCCTCAATGAGTTGGGTCCCCTTGCCATGGAGGCGGAAAAGGAAGTTACCATCTGTTCCACCTGCACCGTTTTTGCAGGAGCCGAGTTACGCGAGCTGACAAATCTTGGCGAAAAGCGAGCCGATATTTTGGGCGGTCTTCACAAAGCGATTATCATGCGCGCCATGTCCCTCATTGCCCGTTCAGGCGGCGTATTCAATGAGTTCACCTTCACAGGCGGAGTTGCCCGCAACCAGGCAGTAATAAAATATCTCACCCAATTGGTAAAAGAAAATTATGGCGACAACATAACCATTAATATCCATACCGATTCAATATTTATGGGAGCGCTCGGCGGAGCAATGTTTGCCCGACGAAGTATTAAGGCAGAGTTGCCGACGGGGAAGAAAACAAAGGAAGCACAATTAGAGCAAAATTAATGATTATGGAAAATAATATTCTAACAATGGGCATAGATGTGGGAAGCAATTTCATCAAGTTGGTTTTGATGGAATATTCCCGCTCGTCGGGATTTGCAATCCCGATGCAAGAGATTTTAGATAAGCACACCGAGAAAATCCGCAAGCGAAATCCTACCCAAGTTGCCGATGAAATGGTGCAGGCGATGCTCACCAAACACAATTTGAAACATGAAGACATCGCCTATCTTGCCTCAACAGGCGAAGGAGATTTGGTAAAACGGAAACGGGGTCATTTCTATGGAATGACAACACATGCCCGTGGTGCCAACTTCTTTTTCCCCGAAGCAAGAACAGTAGTTGATTTAGGTGCATTATATGTCCGTGCAATTAGAATTAATGAAGGAGCGCGTGTCGAAGATTACAAAATGACAGGTCAATGCGCCTCAGGTTCAGGGCAGTTTCTAGAAAATATTTCCCGCTATCTTGGTTTATCAATTGAAGAAGTAGGCGATGTTTCCTTACAAGCAACAGTCCCCGAAGTATCCTCGGGAATATGCGCCGTTCTTGCCGAAACAGATGTTATCAACATGGTCTCACGCGGAATTACCACGCCGAATATCATCAAAGGAATCCATCTTTCAATAGCTTCAAGAATCATCAAATTATTAAGTTCCCTCAAAGCCGAATCACCAATTGTATTGACAGGGGGCATGGCACTTAATAAAGGAATGATTCAGGCAATCGAGGAACAATTGAAAGAAGGAAATAAAAAATTCATCGTTAAAGCCCATCCTGATTCCATCTATGCAGGTGCAATAGGAGCTGCCTTGTGGGGAGGTTTCCGCCATTATAAACTTCTCGAAAAACAATCGGTTGCAGTTTAAAATAAATCCTGATGAATAAATTAGAATCAGATATTAAACTGCAAGAAGTCATTCCGAATATCGCATTAATGCTGGAGCGAAATGTGAAACTCTTCGGAAACAGAATAGTTTATCAGGAAAAAAGAAACGGCAACTACGAAGGCATTAACTGGAAGGAATTACACGAGAATATTCTAAACATCGCCCTCAACCTAAAACGATTCGGATTTTCTGAAGGAGATAAAATAATTATTTATTCTCCTAACTTTCAAAAAATGCTTGAACTGGAACTTGCAGTAATGGCATCAGGAGGAATAGCTGTTCCGATATTTGCATACTTCCATAAAGAAACTGCGGAGTTATTAATCAATCATTCCGACGCAAAATATCTGGCAGTTGCAGGAGAATTGCAATTAAGCCGATTGAAGGATATTAATGTAAAAGAGATTTTTGTTTTCGATAAAGTAGATAAGGAATATTTCAATAATCAACACAGCTTTGATAAATTATTAGTTGAAAGAAAAGATAAATCATTTGCTCTAAAAACAAATGCTTTGCCTGATGATATTTGTTTAAATATGTACACTTCAGGAACCATGGGTATTCCGAAATGCGTCCAGCTAACTCATAAAAATATATTATCGCAACAAGCAGCATTAACTCAACTATGGAATATTACTCCAAATGACAGATTCCTATCTTATCTCCCATGGCATCATAGTTTCGGTGGTATCTTTGAATTATTTACTGCACTTTATAATGGAGCAACTATTTCTCTAGAGTCAGGTTATGGAAAAGATCCAAAATTAATTTTAGAGAACTGGAAAAACATTCAGCCCACAGTTTTCTTTAGTGTCCCGAAAGTTTATCAATCCCTTGTTGACCTCACAAAACATGATAAAGAAGCCGAAAGTTTATTTTTCCATTCTCAATTAAAATTTATTTTCACGGCAGCGGCGGCTCTTCCAAAAAACCTTTCTGATGAATTTGAAAAGAGAAATATTCCTGTTATCGAAGGTTGGGGATTAACTGAAACATCTCCATGCTGCACACTCACTAATCCAAAAGTTAAACGGGAAACAGGAGTTGTAGGAAAGCCGATTCCAGGCGTTTCAATTCGTCTTGCAGAAGATGGGGAGATTCAAGTTAAGGGTCCAAACGTGATGAAGGGATATTATAAAAATGATGAAGCCAACAAAGGAATATTTACGGATGATGACTGGTTCTGCACAGGTGATGTCGGAGAAATTACAGCGAATGGCTTAAAACTTATCACCCGCAAAGACCGAATATTCAAATTATCCAACGGTGAAAAAGTTGTCCCATCTGATTTGGAAAAATTGATAGAAATGAAATGTCACTACATCTCCTTCGCCATGGTGGTGGGCAATGGAAAGGAATATCCTGTGGCATTATTATTCCCCAATAAAAAATTATTGGCACATCCCGATTACGAAATTTCTCCCGAAGAAGGATGTTTTTGTCCACGCAATCTTGATGAACTTGGGAAATGTTTGCACGGTTGTCTCCATGATGCAAATTGCGGCATTGGACAAAAGTTTGCACAAATTAAAGCAGCAATTTTAATTGATGATGAACTTTCATTAGAAAAAGGAACCCTCACTCCAAGTATGAAGGTAGCTCCGAGAAGCGTTGTCAATGCTTATAAAGCTCACCTCGAAAATATTTATGGAGAAGAAAATCCATTGGATGAAGAAATATACATCATCAAACTGGATGAATTAAAAAATCAGGTAGGAAGAATATTTGCAACATAAAATGAGCGAAATAAAAACAACGAAGCTGTTAAAAAAAGTGATGAACGATTATTTTCATTCACTTGAAAACCCAGAAAAGAAAATTGCATGGTGCACAAGCGTGGGACCTGCGGAACTTCTTCGTTCATTCGGTTTTGAGGTTTATTTTCCGGAAAATCATGGTGCACTTTTAGGAGCCACCCGTGCTGCAACCGATCTTATTCCTGAGGCAGGAAAACTGGGCTACTCCAATCATATTTGCTCCTATACAACAAGCGATATTGGCTCTTATATGAGCAAGAAAACTCCACTTCAATCGCACTATGGTATGAAAGGAATTCCAAAACCTGATTTGCTTGTTTATAATACTAATCAATGTCGTGAAGTGGAAGACTGGTTTTCATTTTATGCAAAAGAATTTAATTGTCAGATTGTTGGAATCCATCCGCCACGATATTTGAATGAAGTTACAAAAGCAGAAATAGATTTAGTCATCAATCAACACAAAAGCATCATTCCAACTTGCGAGGAAGTAAGCGGAAAGAAATTCGATATTGATGCATTTCGAGAAACAATACGATTGAGCAAAGAGGCAACGCTTCTCTGGCAACAGGTTTTAAAAACATCGAAGGCAACACCGGCACCCATCACCTTTTTCGATGGCACTATTCACATGGGACCGATTGTGGTTTTGAGGGGAACAGAAATCGTCAAAACCTATTATCAAACCTTACTCACCGAACTAAATGAACAAGTAAAAAATAATATCGGTGCTGTGAAAAACGAGCAATGCCGCCTTTTTTGGGATGGTATGCCGATATGGGGAAAGAATAGAATGCTCTCCGATCTCTTCATTCAAAATCAAACTGCGGTTGTGGCTTCCACTTATTGCAACAGTTGGATTTTTGACGACTTCGATGAAAGCAATCCCTTCGAATCTTCCGCCCTCGCTTATACAAAGATATTTATCAACAGAAGCGAAAAAGCCAAAATGAAAATGATGAAAGAATGGCTTAAGGAATTTTCATGCGACGGAATAATTTATCATGACACCAAAACATGCTTCAATAATTCTAATGCTAAATTCGGTTTACCGCAGCGATTGAAGGACGAAACAGGAATCCCATATTTAGTTATCGAAGGTGATCTTTGCGATCTTCGTTTTTTCTCGGAAGGACAAACAATTACCAAGATTGAAACCTTTGTGGAGCAGTTGGAGAATTCAAGAATAAAAGCATTTTAAAAATGAATGAAACTAATTCATCACCGGTAAAAGTTGCAGTTGTGGGCATAGGTCCTGTGGGCATGATTCTCGCGGTTCACCTCAAGGAAGCGGGTTGCAATGTTGCCATTTGTGATTTTGATAAGATAAAAATCAACATCATCCGAAAGGAAGGAATTAAACTCGAAGGCGTTATCAAAAAACAAGAATTCTTTGAAACCGTGTATTCGGATACTCGGGATTTGAAAGAGTTTCAGCCTGCCATAATTTTTGCATGTATCAAAGGATATCAAACCCCTGCCTTTGTGGAGCAGATGATGAAGATGGATTTAAAAGATACCTTGGTTGTGAGCGCCCAAAACGGTCTTGATGTGGAACAGATTTTCGCTGAAGGACTTGGAGAAAGTAAAGTCATGAGGATGGTTATCAACTTTGCAGGAAACCTGAACTCCCCGAACGTTACAAAGGTTACTTTCTTCAATGCCCCCAATTATATAGCCTCACTTGATGATTCAAAAGCTGATATGGCAAAGCAGATTTGTGAGTGGCTGAATAAAGTTGGACTAACCACAAATCCTGTTTCTTCATTCGAAATCCTGAAACAAGTTTGGGAGAAAAACATTTTGAATTCTTCGTTGAGCGCTTTGTGTGGCATTGGAAAACTGACTATCAAAGAAGCGATGGAATTCCCTGATTCGGTGGAGTTGATTGAACAAGTTATCGAAGAAGCGCTTGAAGTTGCTGAGGCAGAGAAGATAAAATTTGATGACGAGTTTGTTCGCAAAGCGCTTCGTTATCTTCGCAAAGCAGGTGATCACTTCCCTTCATTGGCGGTTGATATGATTAATAATCGGCAGACAGAAATTGATTTCATGAACGGTAAGATTGTGGAATATGGCAGGAAACATTACATCCGTACTCCTATAAATCTTGCCTTCACAAACATGGTGAAAGCAATGACGAATCGAACCAATTCATCCTTCATGAAAACCATGGATTCCGCTTTGATAGGAAAGAAGTTTACAGGAACACAAAAGAATAAAGTAGTAAACGGTGTGGTGATAAATAAGGAAAGTAGCGGCAATGGCGATTACTTTCTCGGCGTTGATTTAGGTTCATCATACACCAAGTTTATTGTTCTTGACAGCAACAGTAAAATAGTTTTTAAATTGGCGTTGAAGACTCTCAATCGTGATAGAATAGGCGTTCGACATGTGATGAATGCAATCAAAGGCGAGTTCGATATTAAATCAAGTTGTGCCACTGGATATGGAAGAAAGAATTTCCCTGATGCAGATATTGTAAAGACCGAAATTAACTGCGCCGCCGAAGGAGTTTCCTTTTCATATCCTGGATTAAAAAACATTATTGACATCGGCGGCGAGGATATAAAAGTTATTCATTGCGATAATTCGAGTCATGTAGAAAACTTTTATTTGAATGATAAATGCGCCGCAGGAACGGGTTCTTTCATCACTGAAATTGCCGAGCGAGCGGAGTTGAATGTATCGGAAATGAGTTTGCTGGCAGCAGGAAGCAGCGCACAAACGGAATTGAATAGTTTCTGCACCGTCTTTGCAAAAA